>ERZ1034807.5-NODE-5-length-95192-cov-75.853905_pt1 | contig 95192 bp, 87 predicted proteins | sample MGYA00520648_ERZ1034807 | MGnify/ENA primary metagenome ERZ1034807 (study PRJEB33766, sample SAMN09781684) | gut metagenome | biome: gut microbiome | host: Homo sapiens | place: Madagascar | study: EMG produced TPA metagenomics assembly of the PRJNA485056 data set...
ACAAACAAAAAATAATATTTCTACTAATTCTCCTATTAATTCTTTAACTAATCGTCCTGTTATTACTCCTACAAGACCTAATTTAGCAAGTATGGCTAAACCAATGAATAATTCAACATTTGCTATGCCTATCATTAAAACTTCTTCTACAAACAAAAATAGTAATACTATAAATAATAATTATATAGATAAAAAACAAAATAATATTTCTGATAGTATAGGACTTGCATCTAATGTTGTTGGTAGTTTATTAAGTCATAATATTAATAGAAGTATGCTAAATAAACTTAGATATTCTGACCAACCTATTGCAAGAAATGCTGCTAAACTTAAAACTAATATAAATATTAATCCTCAGCTTGATAAGATGAGAGAAATTCTTGCAGCTTATGAAAGAGATATAGATAATAATACAGCAAGCTCAAGTGTTGCTCTTATGAGAAAACAAAGAGGTCGTCTTGCTAATATATTATCTACTAATGAACTATATGGAAATAAAGAAAATGCTGAAACAGAATTGATTAATAAAGATAAACTTAATCAACAAGCTGTTGCTCATGCTAATATTTCTGAATATAATAAATGGAGAGAAAATAAAGCAGCATTTGATAATGCTATTAGAGAAAAGAAATCTGAAAATGATATTGCTCTTATTAATAATATTAATACTGGTATTCAAGATACTATTAGTCGTAGAGAAAAAAGAAATAGTGAAAATAAAACAATTGCTACTATGGCATTTGCTAATTCGAATCTTCCTGTTGAGTTATTTCATGATATGGGTATTATTAATAATAAAACTTATAATGGTTATATAAAAGCATATCGTAATAGAAAAAGAAATAATAAAGATTAATATAATATTTGCATGAAAACATTTCAATATACTGCTCGTGATTATGTACCAAGTGTAGACCTTAATACTTTAAGTAAAACATTTGATACTCTTGAACAAGGTCATAAAGAAGCTGTAAAGACTGCTTCTGAACTTGAAACTGCTATTGCTAATCTTGATATGAATGAAGCGGAAGATGGTTTTAAACAACAACTTGTTAATGAAATTAAAACTACTATTGATGAAAATACTATTTATGGTAATTCTTATGGTGCTCTTGATGATTTGATTATAAAGAGTGGCAATATTGCTTCAGATGGAAGAGTTATTGGACGTCTTAGAAGTCAAGCAGCTAAAAAAGAATATGATGCTAAAGTTGATAATATGGCTATTCCTGATGGAATGAAACAAATGTATAAAGAACAAAATCCTTATACTTATGAAGATGGCGAAATAGATGAACGTACTGGACGTTATCTTCCTGGGGAAATTTGGAAACCTAAAACAACTCCTGTTAAAACTGTTGCTGATACAGAAATTCAAAAATATGCTCTTCAAATAGCTGCTAAAGATGCTGGTGGTGGAGAAAGTGTTAGCTTTCTTGATGCTAATGGAAAACCTACATTTGACCCAAGTCAAAGTGAAGATGGAAATATATATAAAAAAGTAGGAAGTAAATGGGAACGTCTTAGTGCTGATAAAATAGCTCAAGCATATAAAGTTGCTATAGATAGTATTCCTGGAGCTAAAGATAGTATTGACCAAGATTATCGTTATGAGCAATGGCAATATGATAAAGAAGTTAAAAAAGCTAAACAATCTGGTGGTAATACTGTTCCTGTTATAGAAGGATTTACTGATAAAAATGGTAATATTTATTCAAAAGACCAATGGTTAGAAAATAAAATATATGGCTTTTCTAATGTTGCTGCATATAATCATACTTATAATAGTGTAGATTGGGGAACAGCATTAGCCAATAGACAAGCCCGTCAAGCACAAGCTGCTGCAATTTCTGGAATTAATATTGGTGGAAATAATAATAAAGGATTTGGTACTATGATTGTTGGTACTAAAGAAGTAAAAGGCAATGCTTTTGCTGGAGCAGAACAAGCTAAAACAGCTGCTAATGAACAAGGTCTTAATATATGTAAACAATTACTTGGAGATAAAGCTAAAGGTATAGATTCTCTTAGTGATGTAATAAAACTTATGAAAAGAGAAGATGGTTCTTATGGTCCTAATATTGCAGCTCAAAATATTATTAAACAGTATGGTAGTAATATGTCTGATGAAGATAAAATAAAACTTATTAATTCTTTTAACGGATATTATAAAGCAAATGCTCAAATAACTCAAATGATAAATGCTGCTGGTGATGAGGCTGATGGTCTTAAATTTGGTTCTAATGTTGCTAATCAAGAATTTACTAATGATAATAAATATAGTAAAAAAATTATTGAAAGATTAAATAGTTATTTTAATAAACATGATGAAGCTAAATGGCAAGTTGGCTCACAAATAATGGATGGTGTTGCTTCTAAATATGGTACTACTATAGATGGACTTAGAAGAATGGGAATGAATGTATCTATGAGAGACGATGGAAATTATGATGTATCTATTGATGCTAACAATAGAATGCTTATTCCTAAATTTGCTACAACTATTAGAGAAGTCGATGGTGAAATACCAGGTACTTTTGGAGGTTTTCTTAAAAATAAATTCACAACTGATGTAAGTTCAAGTAACTATTATGAATATGGTATAGGTGACACTATGAATGATTTTAGAATGCATCATGATACTTGGACAAGTCTTGTGGATACTTATAAAACTGGCTTAGAAGCAAGTAAAAAAGCAAATAAAAAAGCTGGAGTTGCTAAAGGAGTAATTACATATAATGGTCTTGATGATGGAAGCTTTACTTCATTGTGGTTAAGAGAAAATGGTAAAAGTCTTGGTTATACTGATGCAGAACTTCGTGCTCAGCAAAATGCTGCTAATGAAAAAGTAGATAATATGTTCGCAAATGGTTTGTTTGATGCTGGTCAAATAGAATATATAGATGATAATGGTAGAACAACTAAAAATGTTGCTGATAATCAAGATGCTAAAACTATGATACAAAAGATGTATAGAAATAATACTTGGCGTAATCAAATTAAACGTAGCTGTATAATTCCTTATGGAGGTGCTACTGGTCAACCTTTAGGATATGCTATCGGATTTACTGTTCCAAAAGGAGCTGACACTGGTAAATTTAAAGAAGGAAAAACTTATACATTTGTTGTATCAGGTATTGCTAAAGAAGAAGTAGATTATAATCCTTCTGCTAATCCTAATATTCTTGCTGGAAATATGATACTTACATCTCGTGCTACAGGAGGTACTATAGAAAATCTTGGATATAATACAGATTTAGGTGATACACGTATTACTCCAAATAATAAAGGTGATTATAATACAACTATGTTTGGTAATACTAAAGAACTTAATGAAAATGAAGCAACTAATTTAACTGCTATGTTATATACTTTAAATAATCTTAAAAGTCAATATCAATCTGGTATGTTTGCTGGAGATATAAATAGACTTACACAACTTGAAAATAGTATAAAAGAAATTAGTGCTAATATATCAGCTATTACTGGTAAAAATGCTTCTGATGTTGAAATGTCTATTGGTAATTATATATTAAATGTTGAATAATATGTCTAATCAAAAATATACAGGTAATAACCTATTAGATAGACTTATTGCTGGTCCTTATGTTAAAAACCCTGAATATAATCCTAAAACAAAGAAAGGTAAAATGCAATCTCCTACTTTAGTTGATACAAGTAGTGGAGATTTAAATTCTGGTAGATTTACTAATGTTGCTAAATCTGTATCAGAACTTTCTTTTACAGGAAGAGATTTAGGGCTTACTAATGAACAAATAGAGAGTGATGCCAATATTGGCATTACTCTTTCTCCGTATAATACCGAAGATGAACTTAATAAAGCTCGTGCAGACAGTCAATCTACTTTTACACAATTTGGTAATTTTCTTATGCAAGCAGGTGTAGGAGAAGTTGTTCTTGGAACTTTTGAAGGATTTGGAAATATTGCAGATGGTATAATTAATAGTTTTACTGGTGATAACTATGCAGTAAATCCATATACTCAATATATGACAGAAGCAAAGGAAAATCTTAAAGATAAATTTAAGATTTATAGAGAAAATCCTAATGATTCTTGGGATATGAGTGATTCTGGTTGGTGGTTTGATAATGCAGTTAGTATTGCATCTACTGCTTCTTTATTAATTCCTGCTGTTGGATGGGCAAGAGCATTTAGTTATGCTGGTAAATTATCTGGAATAAGTAAATTAGGTAGAGCTGCTTCTAAACTTGTATCACGAGGAATTGCTAAAGCTACAACTCAAGGTCTTGCAGTTAATAGTGATTTTGGTGCAATAAGAAGTGTTGCTGCTAAAGCTGGTAGAATAGATAAAAGTATTAGAGGTGGTGCAGGTATTATTACTCAAACAACTCTTAGTAGAACTGGTGAAAATTATATGGAAGCTAAGCAAGTATATGATGATATTTATACAAGTTCTAAAGAAAATCTTGATAATATGCCTGATGATGAATTTGCTAAGTTTCTTATTCATAATCCTAAATTTAAAGATATGAGCAAAGACGATATAGCTAAAGAAATTGCTCGTAATTCTGCTAATAAAACATTTTATAATGATTACCTAATGTTATTTATGGATATTCCTCAATTTAAAGCTCTTGGAAGTATTTGGGGAAAAGGTGCAACAAGAACTTCTACTGCTGCTGAAAGAATAGCTGCTGCTAATCAAAAGAAATTACTTGCTGGTGCTACTAATGAACAACTTATTAAAAATAATATTATTAATAGAACAAAAGAAGGCATTCGATATGCTTTAAAAGACCCTAAAAATAGTTTTGAAGCTCTTGAACTTGGTGAAGGATTTGAAGAATTTTATCAAGGCATTCAATCTGAAAAAGGTATGGAAGTTGCAGCTAAATATTTTGACCCATCTCTTACTTCTCGTACTCTTGCAAGTTATATGAATGATTCTTCTATGTGGGAGCAAGGCTTTTGGGGTGCTCTTGGTGGTATTGCTTTTAATAAAATTGGAAGAGGTTTACAAAAAGGTAGTCATGCTCTTGAAGGTCTTTGGAATAAAAAACATATGACTGCTGAAGATTATGAAAGATGGAAACGTAGTTCTGATAAAATATCTCTTGAACAACTTAATGGGGTTGTTGATAAGACTAAGCAGTTTATTAGTGAAATGGAACAAATTAATAAAGGAGTAAATCCTTATAATTTTGTTATAGATAAATCAACTGGTCAATATATTATTAAAGATGGAAATATTGTAAATGAAACTATTGATGAAAATCAAAAAGATTTATTAAAAGAATATGCTATTAAAAATTTTGTTGATGCTACAACATTGGATGCTGTTGATAATGGTACTATAGATTTAATTAAAGATATTGTTGGAAGTTCTGAATTTGATAAATTTATTGCAGATAATGGATTTCGTTTATCTGCTGCTGATAAAGCTTTAAGTCAGCAAGTAGTAGATAGAATGGATGAAGTTTCTGGAATATATTATAATGAACTTAATAATGTTAATAGTTTAACAGAAGATTCTAATCCTTATATAACTATAAATGCAGCGCGAGATATTACAAGAAATAAATTAAGAATACAAGATTATGATGCTCAATTAAATAATGTTAATGCGAGACTTTCTGAAGTTAATGATACTGGAACTGATTATTCTTCTTATGAAGAAAAAATGCTTTATGATAGTATTCAAAATTCTATTAGACGTTTAAGACTTCAAAGACAACAATATCGTGCTCAATATGATGCTGAAGAAATAAGTAAATCAGCTTTTGAATTTCATGATAAAGAAATTGAAAGAAGTGAAAGAGCACTTATTAATCTTGCTGCTAATTATACTAAGCGAGGAGCATTTGATAGTATTAAAGAATCTATTAAAGATTTAAATTATGATACTCAAGAAGTTATTAAACAACTTGAAAAGTTTATTGATGATTTTAATGCTTCTATTGACAATGGAGAATCTGCTTCTACTGTTCCTACAGAAACAATAGATAATCTCATAAAACAGAAAAATAATATTACTATTCGTAAAGCTTTTACTGAGTCTAAAATACCTGTTACTAAAAAAGATTATGAAAATCTTTATGATGAGTTTTCATATTCTATGGATGCTATGATGATTAAAAAGGCTAAAGATGGTATTGATAAAGTAAAAAATTATCTTAGAAATGCAAAAGATTTTAATAAAGCTTTATCAAATGTTGTAAATGAAAATACAGGTGATAAACAACTTGATGAAGCTCTTCATTTTCTTAAATATGGATATTTTAGTGAAGATGTTGAAAATGCTCGTATGAAAGGACAATTAGTTACTAATCTTGATTTAGGTATTGCTATTGAAGAAGCTCGTAAAGAAAGAAAAACAGCTGATGAACGTAAAGCAGAAGCTAAAGCACAAGGTGTAGAGCTACCTGCAAGTGATGAAACCTCCTCTACGGGCGGAAAGATACAAGAAAAACAAATTGACAAATCTGATACTACTAACACTGACAAAAATAAAGTTACTGAAAATCCTGCTGATGTTACTAATAAACCAGAGCAAGTAGATGTTGGAGTACAAGTTAAACCAGATGAGAAACCTATTATTGATGATAGTATACCTGCTGGAGATAATCCATTAGATGTAGGAATGGGAGAAAAAGAACTTCAAGAACAAGCTGCAATTGCTTCTGGATATGAAACAAATAGTCTTAAAGCTTCTCTTGATGCAAGTAAATATGTTATGCGAATTGGTTTTAAAGAAAGTGGTCGTATTGATAATATTACTAAAGCTCTTGAAAATGGAGATAATTCTAAATATGAAAGTTTTATTAAAGAAATTGTTGATTTTCTTATAGAAAGAGGATACAGTAAAAATCTTGCAGAAGTTACTGCTAAAAAAGCCTTTACCAATACTGTTGCATCTTTTGCAGCAATGAATAGTAAAAGTTCTTTTGGAAAACTTGCTCAACAACTTGCTATGGGATTTAGTGAAGAAAGTGCTAAAAAATATAGTATTACTGAACTTATTGATGGCAATGGTCTTGATGAAATTGTTGAAGAGTTTCTTAATGAATATTCAAAACTTGTAAATAATGATATTACTGTTAATGATGCTCATGTTATTAATATGGAATCATTATTTAATTATATACTTTCTAATCCTGATATTGATATTAATACTGCTGCTTATATTTATAATAATATAGGACAATTTATTGCTAAACATGATGGAAGTAAATTTAGATTTACTGGATTTAATCCATCTGCTCAATATAGTGCTAAACAATTTTTTGATAGGATTAATGAGAATAAATCTCAAATTTTAGCATCTATGAATAAAATGCACATTAGTCCTATTGAACCAGACCAAAGAAATAATGATTATACTAAAGCTCTTCTTGCTGTTGCTAATGGAGCACCATGTCATATTCAAATTGAAGGTGTATCACGTAAGGATGGAAATGTTGAATTAGATGAAAATGGTAAACCTATTGAAACTCATTTGACTGTATATGTTGATATTAAAAAAGGAAAGAAAACTGTTCCTGTTAAAATTGGTATTCTTCGTAATGTTAAAACTGATAACGATTTATCTCAATTAAGTCCTGTAAGTCATTATTCTGGTTTTAGTAATGTTGTAACTACAAATTCAAATGGAGATATTAGTCTTGATTGTGATTTTTTATTTAATGTTCTTATTAATGAACATACTACAGATAGTTCTGCTAAACAGTTATTTAATGATTTAGTAAATTATTATATTATTATTCAAGATATTAATAATAAGCTAAAAACAGGAATTATAACTCCTGAACAAGCTAAAAAAGAACTTTCTGAGGCTATGCCTTTAGATACAGCTAAACGTATTCTTGGAAATTCTCTTATTACTAAATTATTACAATCTGAAAAATATAAATTTTATAAACCTGAACTTTTAGATGAAATAAGTATGGCAAGAAAACTTGCTCGTGATATTTCTTCTATTTTATTTTATGGACATGATTTTGATACTTCTGACCCAACTAATTATACAGTTGATACTATGGCTATTGATACTACTACAATGAGTGAAAGATATGACCAATGGAAGCAAAAAGTTTATAGTAATTATGTTCATACTTATGAATTACAAAAAGGTTTTACTGAAGGAAATTCTAAAGTTAATATAAATGTAAATGTAGCTTATTATACTACTTTAAATACTATATCAGACCCTGATAAATATCTTAATATAGATGATGCTGGATTTGATATAGATAAAAATAGTCCTAATTATACACCATTAGTAATAGTAAATACTGAAGGACATCTTATTGATGAAGATGGAAATGATTATGGTTTAGCAGATATTAATATTGGTGCATATTCTATGGGTTTTCTTGTTCATAATCAAGATGGTGTAAAATATGTTGCTTATTTTAATAAAGCACAAGAATTAAATGGTAGTGAAATTTATAAAGCTGTTCGTAGTGAAATTGCAAATCTTATTACAAAACAATTATATAATACAGTTTCTGATACTCATGATACTAATTTTGATGAAATAGTTAATAAGCTTATTGAATTATTTAACCCTAAAGGTGTTTTTATTTTTAATAATTTTAATACTACTCTTCTTGTTGATAAAGCTAAAAGTATAGCAACTATTGCTGTAAGACAAAAAGATGCTAATGGTAATTCATATAAGAAAAATCTTATAACATTTTATCTTAGAGATAGTAACAATGTTACTAATAGTAATGCGATAGGACTTTATATTCCTCGTCTTGGAAAACAAGTTCCTATTACTTCTATTAAAGATACTAAATTAAGTAATGGCGAAATTGTTTTTGAACAAGAAATTAGAGACGCTCTTAATGCAGCTATTTCTGAATCTATTACATCTACTAAACTTAATAAAAGTTTAAATGTATTAATGAATAGAGCTTCTGATGGTGTTCAATCTCGATATTATCATAAAGAAAATGGTAAATTTGTTATTAATCTTGGAGGAAAAGATTATGTTTATGAGAATTATGGGGATTTTATGCTTAAAAATAGAGCATTTAATACTAATGTAGATGGGTCTAATGGTAGTTTTGTTGTAGGTCATCTTAATGAAAATAGAATAACTATTGATACTTCTGTTAGGGATTCAAGTCAAGATGTTACTCCTAAAAATACTTTTGTTAGTGATTTACTTTTTAATGATAAAAATGAAAAGAGAAAAACTGTTGATACTAAAGATATATTAGAAGCTGCTGGAGTTCCTAAAGAAAAAATAGATATTCTTCTTGGTACTAATTCTGGTATACCTATTGTTTCTAAAAGAGTTAAAGCTAGTGATGTTAATGATGGTGAGACTAATGCTTATTATAGTCAAAAAGATAATACAATTTATGTTACAGCTAAAGGAGCGACTGCTATGAATAATAATCCTACTAATACTGTTCGTCTTATATTGCATGAAAACTTACATAGATTGTTTCATAATAAACAAAATTATACTGAAGCTCAAAGAAAACGTATTATTAATGAACTTAAAGAAGTTTATGATTATACTCGACAACAACTTGAAAAAGATAAAGCAAGTGGTAAATTAAGTGAATCTTTATATAATAATATTATTAATGTTCTTAATAAAGCTACTGTTTCTGATAATGAACAAGTACAAATGGAAGAATTTCTTATGGAATGTCTTAGTCAACCTGTTCTTGTTGATTATCTTAATAATACTGATTATCATTCTAAAGCTATTATAGATGGTATTTCTACAGATAAGAAAACTATATTCCAAAAAATAATAGATATTCTATTAAATTTACTTGGTGTAAATAGTAATATAATTAAAAATAACAGTATATTAGCAAGAGAGTATATAATACTTAATAAAACTGCTAATGCTACTAATACTAATAAACCTATTGAATCTGATAAGACTGATAGTGATAAATCCCCCGTAGAGGGAAAACAGACACTTAATCCTACTAAATCTCCTATTATTGATAATAAAAGTAAAACTGAAGATACTTCTGAAAAACTTAAAAAAGTTCGTCAAGAAATTGATGGAGTTCGTAAATCATTTGAAGCACGTATAAAACGTAGTGATAATTTTGAAGAAGACCATACATACTATATAGATGGTAAACCAGTTGATACAAGTGTTACTCAATTTTTACATGGTAAGCAAGATATTGGTCTATGGGGTATTCCTTCTTCATTATTAGGAAATACAGCTGACGATGCTGCCCGTGTATTCTTTGAAAATGATGGTCATTTACCTGATGATTATAATATTCCTAACGTTAATAATGATGGTAGTGAAAATAGTCGTCAAAGTCTTGAAAAAGATTTAAATAGAATTAAAGATTATCTTGATGATAGATTTGGCAAAGGTCATTATGGTGTTATTACTGAAGAATTTCCTATTGGTGGAGTTATTAATATTGAAGGTGTAGATAAAACAATTGCAGGAACTATGGATATGATAGTTTATACTGATGATGGTAATATTTATATTTTTGATTTTAAAACTAAAAGATATGGAAAAGATGGTGCTGTTATTGGAGATGTTACTCTTAATCTTTATAAACAACAAGTAAATGTTTATAGACAACTTATTATCGCTAATAATCCTAATCTTGCTGGAAGAGTTCATACTGAAGCACTAATTAAATTTATTACAGATTATCCTGACCCAAGAGAAGGAGTTAAATATCGAAAGTCTTCTACTATTCATAATCAATTAGAAGTTAAAGATATAGGAGATGAAGACTTTGTTAATATTCAAGATTCTGGTGTAGATTATTCTGCTCCTTATTTCTTTGCTGATGAAGATTTTAAAGAAGCTCATATTATTGATGTTAAAGAAAAAGATATTGCAAATGAAATAAAAGCTCTTCCTGAAAGACATGAGCCCCCTGCACCATCTGGAGATATTGCTGGGTCAGATATGATTCAAAATACAGATGAAGATTTTGATTTTGATAGTTATAATATTGATGATGATTCTTATATGTCGGATGATTATGATACTAATGATACTGTATTTCAAGCTGCTACTGATTTAATTACAGATAATAAAACATCTAATAATCCTGTTGAAATATATGCTACATCTGTTGCTGATGGTTCTACTGATAATGCTTATGGTATTCGAGTTGTAAATGATATAAACAATTATGTGGATAGCTTTCCAAATCAATATCGTGACGATGTTAAGCAATTATTAGCTAACAATGAGCTTAATTATAGTTGCCAATAGAAACTATAAGGTTATACTACATTATAGATTATGGAGCTGATTTTAGCTTCATAATCTATAATAATTTTTTAAAACAATATGTTCGTCTTAGTGATGAATCTTAAGAAATTGAACAAATTATGAATTGTACAATTAATGACATTAATCTTTCTTTTGATAAAGAGAATAGATTGCGTGATACAATTATGAGAGTTAGTAAGACTGATAGTAATAAAGCTGTTGTTCTTGCTGGATTTTTAGTAAATGCAGATTTTAAAAAGTTTCTTCTTGAGAATATTACAAATGATGATATTCTTCAAGGAGAAACTATTTCTTTTAATTTATTTACTAATAATGATTATATAAAAATTAATCAGAATAAATTAGGTTCTTTTCTTGCTGATTTTTATAAAAATACTTATTTAAGTGTAGATAATAGTAAAACTATTAAAGGTATGGGAAGACTTGATGGTTTTACTTCTGCTGCTGCAAAGAAAATTGCAAAATCTCATACAGCTTCTATGCTTATTGATGAATATAGAAAAGAACTTATTAAAGACCCTAAATCTCGTAGAAAGCCATTAGAAATTATTGCAGATGTTAATCGTCAAATCACTAATACTTTTTATAGTAGAGTTGATGATTTTACTAAATATTTGCTTGGAAAAGAAAATGCTTCTCAACAAGCAAAAGAAATGGCTCAACAATATATTGAATTTAATAACAAACTCAATAATATTAATAAACTTAATCAAGATGATAATTCTTGGATAGAAGCTAATCAATCTCGTAAAGAAGAACTTGAAAATCAAATTAAAAATTATATTAAAGAAGCAAATAAAGCTAAAGCAGCTAAAGATGCAGCAACATTTAAGACTGTTGTTGCTAATATGGAAGACGCTAAAAAAGCACTTATTAAACTTAATGAAGATACTAAGAATATAATAAAGAAACAAACAGAACGTGTAAATAATGGAGCACGTATATCAAGAGATAAATATGCTCTTGCACATAATATAGTTACTTTATTTGCTGATAATTATGACGATAAACAAGGAGTTAAACTTCGTAATTATGCTAATTTAGTTGTTCAAAGTCGTGCTAATGCTGATTCTTGGTATTTTCAAGTATTTAATACTAAGAATATGACTTCTGTTGTTAAAGAATTTAATAAAGTAGAAGATATTGAAGAATATATTGAAGCTCAAGATGAAAATAATGATGCTATTGATGATAAATATAATGAGCATAATATAGATGAAACTACTAAGTCTTGGGAAGATAATCTTTATAAAAATTTTAATCAAACTATTAGTGGTAAACTTAGAATGATTCTTTCTACTGTTCCTAAATTATCTAATAAATTTAATCCTACAAGCAATGTTCAATCATTAGACACAGAAAATGAACTTGGTGTTACTACTTATATGGATGCTCAATATCTTACTGTTCAGATTTATAGTTTTGGAGATTTTTCAAGTGTTAATTCTTTAATTGATAGTCTTGATAAAAGAAGTCAAACTATTAAGTCACTTTATGGTTTAGGTCAAATAGTAAATACTATGCGAAATAATAAAACATTTGCAAATTATATGTATGCTAATTTTGCTAAACCTATCGCTAATAAAACAATGCTTACTATTTCTGATATTGCTAATGAAAATGGTATAGAATTTGATTATAGTAATGCTAATTCTTTTCCTCTTGCTGAATTAGTATTTAGAATGAGTAATAAAATTAGAGCTACTTATAATTCTACATATAATGCTGCTGATATTACTACTCTTTCTACTATTTTTAATGATTTTAATAAAGATAAAAATAAAAAAGTTTTTGCTGATAATTTATTTAAAATAGTTAATAGATATTTTCCTAATTTTAATAAAGAAGTATTTAATAATTATTTTGATAATTTATCTGAAAATGAATTAAAAGAATCAGCAAATAAAATTATTCGTAGTTTACAAGAAACTATACGTGGTGTTGCTTCTTTAAAGAAAAGTATTAATGATAAAACTTTAGAGTTAAATGCTGCTTATAAAGCTAAACGTGAGAAATTTAATAAAGATATTGCTGTATATAATAAACTTTCTCCTAAAGAAAGAAAAAATGCTACTAAACCAGAATTTCCTATTCCTCAATATGTCGATTATGCTAATTATGATTTAAATAAACAAATATATTCTGGTATTATTAGTTTTGCACAACAAATAGTTAATTATACTGATTCTCGTGCTCAACTTAATTCTACTAATGCTGAGGGTAATAGTGCATCAAGTGTTCTTAAAAATTGTTATGTAACAAGGTTTTTTGAACAAATTACAGCTGAAACTGAAGAAGATGTAAATGCTGGACTTAAAGTATTAAAAGATTATATTGTTCAAGGAACAAATGCTCAAACAGAGAACCAATATTCTCATAATCCTTTATTTTTTGGACTTAAAGATGAAAATGGTGTTCCAATCAAAGGAGCAGAAGGAATGTTTACTAAAACTACTACTGGTTGTACAATTAATTCTAATGCTAAAGATATTCTTAAATATAGTCTATTTGATGGTACTAAAAACACACAAGATTCTAAAGCTGCTAATTATGCAACAATGAGTAAATTAGACTTTTTTATTACTCAATATATGGCATTTAGAGATAGTACTACTGAAATGACTAAAGATGGTAAAATTAAAAATATAGGTAGTCTTAATAGTGCTGTTTATTCTATGCGTATTGGTTCAGATGCTCCTAAGATTTTCTTTATTCGTGCTCCTCGATATAGTAGTAATCAAGTTCAATATGCTATTTATGGACATTTAATGGATGAATTTAATATGTTTATAACTGGTATTAGCAATTTGTTTATTCAAGAAGGAACAACTGTTGTTGATGGTAAAGAAGTTCCTATATTTAAAACTCGTACTGATGTAAACAATCTTATTGGTAGAGCATTCTTTGATGAAAGAACTGCTAATAAACTTAAACAAAATGGAAAAGCAGATATGACTTCTGCTATTATTAAAGATGGAAAATTACGTGGTAATTTATTTAAGTTTTTACGTTTATTTAAAGTTAATGGATATGATGCTGGAGCAGAGATAGAATCAATGATGTCCCTCTACGGGGAGGCTAATAGTGGAAGTATTTTAAGTCTTGACAATGATGGCAGACTTAGACTTAATCCTAATAGTATTATTGTTTATAATCCAACTACTTCTAAATTTGAACTTAATCTTAATCAAGAGCAAAAAGCTCAACTTAAACAAATAGTTCGTAATTGGACTCAGAATTTTCTTATTGAAGCTAAATCTCGTACTGCTGGATTTGTAAAAGTTCTTCAAGATAATAATATTCCTTTTGATGAAAGAACACTTGATGATTTTCTTCTTAATTCTGTTAATATGAATATGAATTATGATGATTTATTTGAAGGTGATTATAAATATTATAATGGTGCTCGTGATTTTCTTAAAAGAACTAAAGAATCTCAAGCAGGAGGAGATGGTTATGCTGGATATAATATAACAGATACATTTGATACTGCTATTAAAGATTTAAGTTGGAATGGACAAGCTGAAACTATTCAAATACAATCTAAACAAACAGATAAAGATGGCAATCATATAAATGAACCAGTTGTTATTAATGGACATGCTTTAGTTGCTCAAAATGGATTTAGAGCAGTTACTATATATAATACTATTAAAGCTTCTGATTATGCAGATGATTTACAAAAAGAACTTGAAGATATTTTTATTAAACAACAAATGAGTGCTGATAATGCTCATAAACGTTCAGTTAAAATTGCTTCTGGTTACGGTTTTGCTGGAGGAGAAAAAACTAAAATTAATGATGCTCAATCTTATATTACTCTTGAAGAATTTATTAGACGTAAATGGGCAGATGGAACTATTGAAGACTATGCAGATATAATACGACAACTTACAGATGATACTCCTGTTGAAGATATTAATCTTGATGAAATTAATTCTCGTATTCAAGTTCAAAAGAATTTTTATTTTGATAAAGTTTTTGATAAAGATACTGGTCTATTTTATCCTCGTCAAATTAAAAATGCTGAATTTGTTCTTATTCCTAAACTTCTTCCTAAAGATAGTCAACTTAGAAAAATACATGATTGGATGCAAGCAAATAAAATAGGTCAGCTTAATACTGCTGAAACTTCTAAAGCTGCTAAAAAGAATATTTTTACTATTTGGGACGCAAATACTGGAGAATATAATGAAAATTTTGCTGATAATTTTAATGAAACTTATGTTGAAGATTATTATTATCAATATCTTTATAAACAGCAAGATGTTCCTCAACACATGATGGATGAACATAATAAAGCTGGTGTTCAAATTATGAAGAAAATTATTGATAATATTATTAATGAAGAAGAAGCAAATAATCCTAAACGTAAACAATTAGTTCAATGGGCTAACGAATATCAAAATGCTTATACTGCTAATATTAGAGAAGATTTTCATCTTTTTCTTGAAGGTATGGGATGGGAATATGATATTAAAACAGGTCAAATTGTAAATTCTGAATATGCAACTACAGATGTAAATGGAGATAAACTACCTGATAATGTTATAGAAACTAATAGAACTACTCTTAATTTTGATAATTTTTATACTCGTGCCCGTGAAGAAGCTGCTCGTTTAGGCATGGATAGTAATTTTATGGAATATCTTATTCCTAATGAATTTGGTAATCCTACTATGCCTAATTTTATGAATATGGTTACTTCTAAACTTGAAAGTGTTGCTCAATCTATATATAATAATAAAATTACTCGTCAAATTCTTCCTGGATGGCATGCTGCTCAAATTACTGGTGTTGGATATAGTAATCGTCTTAAATTTGACCCTAAAACAGGTGTTATGGAAGTTCGTCTTCCTCGTTGGAGTAATATTATTCCTAAAACTAAAAATGCTGAAGAAGAAGCTGCTCTTATTAAGCAAATAGAAGAAGAGGGTCTTGATATTCATATTGGTTATCGTATTCCTACTGAAGGTAAACAATCTATATCTATACTTAAAGTTGTAGGTTTTACTAATGATGCTCTTGGTTCTACAATTATAGTTCCAGATGAATGGGTAACTCAAACTGGTTCTGATTTTGACGTTGATAGTGTTTATGGTATTAGTTGGGAAATGTATGCTATTAAAGATAAAAAAACTAATAAAATTTCTCTTCATAAAATACCTTTTGAAGAAGATAGTGTTGATGAAAAGAATTTATATACTCGATATGTAAAAAATAATATTGATGCTAAAATTAAACGTACTGAAATAGGTCAAGAAATTGAAACTTCTCTTCAAGAAATTAAAGATAAACTTAATTTTGTAAACGAAAGAGGTGAATTTAATAAAGAATATCAGAATATTGATAATAAACGTAATGAACTTTTTAATAAACTTCCTGGTTGGGCACGTGGTATTTCTAAGGATGTAGATATTAAAGCTAATCGTAAAGCTAAAAAAGATAGAACAGTTATTAATATACGAGAAACTTATCCTGAGATTAGTAATAAGTTTATGACTTATATTGAAAGTCATAATATATCTGAAGAAGAAGCAAATACTGTAAAAGAATATATAGATTATCTTACCGCTTTACTTGATGTTATGAATCGTCAAGATGGACTTCCTGCTTTTGATAAAGAAGCATATTTATCTGAAAAAGCTGATGCTATTAGAACTATTGTTGAACAAGCTAAAGATGCTCAATTTGCTAAATATGAAGAAGCTGCTAAAGATGCTAATTTAATGAGTTTTAAAGAATGGTCTAATCAACCATTTGTTAATAAACTTGATAGACGTGCTCGCAATAATTATATTATTGATAGAATGATTAAAATTATGAATGATGATACTTCTCGTGAAGAGCAATATGGACGTTCTAATTTTGATAATATTACTAATGGTAGTACTGGAGCTAATGATATTGTTGATAAAATATCTGGTAAAAGTGAACGACCTATTAGTCCTTATAATCCTCTTGACCAATTAGATTATTTTGAAGATGCTATGGGTGGGGCAAGATTAAAAGCTCTTTCTGTTAATTGGGATACTTTTATTTCTAAAAATAATAAAATTAGAGCTTTTATTGATGATGCTGATGCTGTTCAGGTTGTATTAACTTTAGGAGAACAATCTGCTGATGATAGTGTAATAAATTATAATGAAGAAGAAATAAGAAAAAGTTATGCAGAAGATATTACTGATTATAAAGAAAATAATATTAAAAAATCTACTATAGATAAAACTTATACTATATGGTCAATTGGTGGTAAAAAATTTAATATAACAGAATCTAAAATTAATGAATTAAAGTCATTAATTAATAATTTAGATAATGATGATACTCTTATTACTATTCCATATAAAGAATTTATTAAATATAATGGAAAAGTAAGCGTTGATAACGGGTCTTATTATGAAGTTAAAGATGAAATAAAAGATTTTATAAGTAGTGTTCTTGGTAAAGAATATTCAGATATGCCTTTTGAAAAAGGAAAATTTTATATTACTAAAACTTTATATGAATTACTTCAAAAAACTACTGCTGAAGAATTTATTGGCATTCTTAATGGATATGAAGATTTACAAGATGTTAAAGTTACTAATGTAATAGAAAAAGTTTTAACTAATGAAATACTTAATAAATATATAGAAGCTAATAAAGATAGTGAAAAATTAATAATTAATGCTATAAATAATACTTTTACATCAGATGAAAAATATAATGGTTATGATAATATAGTTATAAAAAAAGATGGTGTTGATGGATATAAAAATACTATTAGTAAAGAAGTTATAGATAATAAAGAATTTCAACAACAATATCCAAATGCTTATGAAGTACTTCTTAGTAAATATAATAAATTAAATGGAATACAAGAAGAAACTATTGACAATATAAATAAACCTAAAAAAATATTATTTACTGCTCGTCGTCTTGGTTGGAGTAGAAATAATCGTAATATAGTCGGTAATCTTATTACTACTTATGCTTCTCAAACTACTGCTCATCATCTTGATGCCGTTAAAATGGGTTCAGTTCCAAATGTTGATGAGTTTACATTTAGTACATATAAATATCTTTCTGCTATTGGAATTGATTATGAAAATGTAATTGGATTTATAAGACAACCTATTATTACTCAACTTGTTGCTAACAATAATCTTATTAAATCTGTATTTATTAGTAATAATAATCAAGCTATTAAAATGACTATAGCTGATATTGCTAATAAATTAGGTTTAAAAAATGGTAAATATGATATTACATATAATACTTCTAATAATAAAATACTTAATGCTATTAAAACTAATGGAAGTTTTGTTCAAACATTTAATACTCTATTTGGAATAGATATTAGTCAAATGGATAACTCTGATATTCTTAATATTAAAATTCCATTAGATAAACAACGAATGTTTACTCGTATTAAACGTAATGCACAAAATAAAGGTAATATCATTGAAAATGCTGCTTTTGATTTTGGTATGCTTCTTACATTTAAAAACATTCAAAAAAGTGCTGAAAAAATAAATAAATATATTAGTGCTACTAATGCTGATAAATTTGGTGCCCAATCAAGTATTCATGAAACTCGCAATACTATAGAACAAATTAATAAGCTTAGAGATGATTATACTTTAAGTAAAAATGGTATACCTTTTATTGAACTTATTTATCCTTCTACAGATGAATATCATAGTAGGATAGATATAGAAAAATCTGAATATAAATCTATTGCCGCTGTATATGCTTATGCTACTAATCCAAGTTTACAAACTAATACTAAATTATTTACTACTGAAAATGATGATTTTGATATTACTGAACATATTATTCAAAAAACTATTCATCATAGATTTACAGAATCTGAATATAAAGAATATAAAAAATATGCTATTTCATATTTATATAATGAAATAGAAAAGCTCTTAACGCCTCTTACAGTTGATAATAAAGGCAGAATTATACCTAATACAGAAATGATAAATCAAAGCAATAGCGAGCTAAAAACAGCTAATGATTATTGGAACGCTGAAAGAAGTCGTATATGTGGTTATGGTATTTCTATTGATGGAGATTTTGATATTAAAAATGTAAATAAACCTACTAAAAAAGAAATTGCTCAATTTAATAAACTTACTCCTGCTCAAAAAGTATTATTTATTCAAAAACATTTTCCTGATAATCAAGGTATATTTAATTATGTTAAAGTTACACTTCTTAATAATACTGATGTTAAATATAAAGGTATAAATAGACAATATCTTTCTTTTGATGACCAAGTTGATGATATTGAAGATTTATTATATTTATTTACTAATAGTTTTTCTAATCATAATCCTCTTATTAAACTTACTGCTATTGATTTAATTAAATATGCTTTTATTGCTGAAGGTTTTAATTATAAATCTGGATATGTTTCTAAAGTTATTCCTAATGAAACACTTTATAAATCTATAGAAGAAGGAGGTTTGGATATTATTGATGAAATTAAATCACGTGTTCAGCAACTTCCTTATGATATGAGAAGTGAAGAATTTATTGACCAATATATTCGCAGTCATTCTGATATTATTCCTATTAAACGTCTTTATCCTCTTCCTAAGAAAAAACCTGATTTATATACTGGAAAAATGATTTATAATAAACATAATGAAAGTACTCAATTCCTTGCATCGATGAGAGGAGATAAATTAGTACATATAGATGCTACTGTTAATAATAGTCTTGTAGATGGTCTTATTAGTAGTCTTAACTTATTTAATCTTGTTAATGGTTATACTAAAATTGCATTTCCTATTGATGAAAATCATAGTTCTACTGTATTATATAAAGTAGAAGGTAGAAATGAAATAGTAGATAATAAAGGTAATATTATAGCTTACAAAGATTATTTTTTAGTTCCACTTAATCTTCTTGATAAGTATGAAACTTATGAATATTCTTATAATAAAAATTATAATATTTTTAATTCTAAAGAATATTATGATTATACTATTCAAGAACTTAATAGAAAAATAACTTCTGCTCGTGATGAATTATTTAATATAACTAATGAAAAAGATAGAATTGCTGTTAATAATCAAATAAGAAATAAAGTTAATAGAAATATTCCATCTATTGTTATGCCTGTTGGTGCATATAAGGCTATTGAAATAAATCTTGGAGAAGATAAGGATGGTCTTATGAAACTTTATGATGGAGGAGATGATTTTACTAAAGGTGGAGTTCAAAAACTTATTGATGGTATTACAACTCACGTAAGAGATGCAGGAAATGATTTTTCTACTCCTTATATTCAATTTAATCCTAATCTTAGTGTTAAACGTCTTATTCCTATAGGTACTTCTGTTACACAAAATATTATAATGGAAGATGGTAGTACAATGAATGTTACTATTGCTCATCATAAAATTACTGATAAATTTAGTAAAGAAATTGAGCGAATGATACTTGGACAAGCTGATGCTGGTATATATGCAGAAGCTATTAAAGAAATACATGATACTCAAACTCTTATTAAAAATGCAAATATTTATAGAGTTACAAGAACAAAAGAAAATCCTGAAACTCTTAAAGATAATGCTTTAAAAGCTGCTACTGATTTAATTATTGATACTGACGAATCTGTTATTACCAGTCAAAGTAAACCCGCCCGTAGAGGGAAAATTGATATTCTGTCATCTTCTATTATCAAAGAAATATCTTATGATGCTCGTAAAAATAATACTCCTATTGCTAATTCTTTTATTCATGAACTTGACCGTCTTAGAGTTAATAGAAATATGGGAAGTTCTATTATAGAAAATAGAGGTAATATTTATAGAAGTGCTGCAAGATATTATCGTTCTGCTGCTAATACTATTATAAATAAGCTTAATGCTTTTCAAATGCTTGATAAAGATGGTAATCCTGTTACTTATAGTATGGATGACCCTGCTATGTATGAAGCATTAGCTACTAATGACGAATATTTTAGAGAAGTTGCAGATATTATATTAAGAGGTATTACTTTTGGAAATCGTATTGCTGAAATATTGAAACTTGATATTTCTGCTGAAGATGTAGAAACTAAAAATGCTATTCAAGAAATAATTAATAATATTAATAGTGTTAGACAAAATAAAAAGCTTGCTGATGCTATGAATAATATTATTAATATTTATTTTAAGAAATATTCTACTAATCCTGAAATTGTTAGAGGTATTCTTGATTTACGTGAATCTTTTGGGGATTTAGATAAGATTGATGCTCTAATTGCAGACCCTACAGATATTGATAATAATGAAGTACAAGTTATTCTTAAACAAGTTTATTCTATGTTTGCTAAAGCAGAAATGTTTGATACTAAAAGAAATGTTCAAGAATGGAAAGATGGACTTGCTGAAATAGAAGCTATGACTGGTTCAATGGATATTAATAATGTTATTGATTCTGAAAGAGGAATGATTAGACAAGACTATAATAGTCAATTCCTTGAAGATAGACAAAAAGTTATTGATGATTTAAATATTGCTTATAATAATAGAAATAATAATCCTGCTGATTTTGAAAAATATGTTCGTGCTAAATATGCAAGAGATAAATTTATGTCAGATAATACTGAACAACAAATTATTGATAAATATTATGAACAAGACCTTGCTCTTAGAAAAGAAGTAATGGATAATGCTGGTTCTGTATATTTTAAATATATGCAACTTAGCCAAGAACTTTATGATACTAATACTGGTATTGATGATGATAATGAAGCTAATGCTAATCGTAAAAGAAAGATTATAAGTGCTATGCAACAACTTCGTTCTGAAATAGATGTTACTGGTGCTGAAAAATCTATAGAAGAAGCAAAGAAAGCTCGTGCTCTTGATAAATATATTAAAGCAAGAAGAGAACTTGTTGAACAATATTTTGATTCTCAAGAATATGATGGTTTTCAAGAAGATTATATTAGATATAAAAATTATGTAGATAATTATAATGCAAGTCATAAATATGATAGTCTTGAAAAGAAACTTGCTGAAGATGTTCAATATAGAGAAGCGTATAATTGGATTAAAAATAATGGTCGAGTTGCTTTTGGAAAAGAAGAAAGTATTAAACTCCGTCAACATTTTAAAAATCTTATTGGACGAACAAATGTTATTAAGAATAAAACTATTGCAAAACTTAAAAATATTGAAGGTGTTATTGATGAATCAGGCATGATTAATCCAATAAAACTTACTGACGAACAAATTGCTCAGATTAGGGAAGAAGAAATGTCTGATTTAGCAAAGATGTATGATAATAGTTATAGTGAATCTATTCTTATTAAAGATATTCCTAAAAATATTCCTTTATTACATTCTAAGCCTAAAAAGAAAAATAATGATGAAGATATTTATGCTGATTTAAAATATCAAGATAATGCTACTAAAGTTGCTACTATTACTGAAATTAATAAAATTATTAGTAAATGTGTAGATAAAAATACTGGAAGTATAGATGTTGCTACTTTATTTAATAATGATGTTGTTTCGGATGAAGAACGAGTTAAACTTGCAACTCTTTATAATCGTCTTAGAAATCTTCGTACTGAAAAGATGAGACGTTATAAGAAACGTAAAAATAAAGTTTATGAAGATGCTATTAATGATACTGCTTTTCTTACAGCAATGAATTACTATCGTACTCATTTACAAAATACTAAACAGGGTAAACAATTTTTAGATATATTTACTGAACTTGATTTTAAAGGTAATATTGTTGCTAATTCTTATATTTATGGATATAAAATTCCTAATGCTGATTATATAGATAATGAAAGAACTGAAGCGTTAGAATATATTAATAAAAATGTAGATTTTGTTACTAATGAATATTATGATATTGCTATGAGACAAGCTCAAGACCAAGGAACTGAAGCTTATGATAAATGGTTTAGACTTAATCATGTTTATAATCCTTATTCTCATAGATATGAACCTCTTAAAATATGGACTAAACTTGAAGCTAAACCTGGCAGTGAACTTGCTAAATCTATACAATATATTCCTTCTTTTGATAATATGGAACGTAATGTAAAAAAAGAATATATTAATAATAGTGAAAATCGTAAAAAACTTGGTCTTAAAGGAGATGGTTATAAAGAATTTAGTAATAATTATAAAAAAGGTAATCCTAAATATGATTCTAATATAAAGCTTAATGCTAAAGAAGAAGCTCTTAGAAATTTATATATTCAAACATTAAATAAATATGCTACTACTTATCAAAGTAAACGTTTTGTTGGACAAGGATATTTACCTCGTGAACGTAAAAATGAAATAGATACTAAATGGGCTATTGGTCAACTTGGTTCTTTATTAGGTATAAGTTGGCATAGTGGGGCTGATTCCGATAGTTTTTATAAAGAAGTAGATTATAGTCATGATAGAGAAGCTAAAATGGATATGCTTACTTTCCTTAAAGCTAAAGGACATAAAGACTATAAAAAATTACCTATTAAAGGAACAATGTCTGATGAAGATTATGCCAAAGAAATTGCTAAAGTAAGAGAAGAAAATAGAAAAATTAAAGCAGAAAATGAGAGAATAGATAATGCTATTCTTAATAAAAATTGGAATGAAGTAATGGAAGACTTTGTCCATAACGCTACTATTTTTAATTCTCGTCAAGCAGCTAAACCTTATCTTTATCTTTTACTTGAAGATTTAGCAGTTAATAATGCTTATATGATTGAAGGTGTTTGGGGTAAAAAACTTATAAAAGATACAGATTCTTCAACTGATGATGATACTTCTTATATGACTGTTCCTCAAACTCGTACTCGTGAAATTGTACATAATCTTGCTCGTAGACTTCTTTATAAACAATATCATAAAAATAATACTTATCGTTCTGTTGCAAACTTTTTACAGAATCTTACTTCTGCTAAATATATGGTATTTAACTTATATGGAGGTATTGCTAATATTACTACTGGTAAAGTAAATATTGCTATGGAAGAATACGCTAATGAATATTTTGGTTTTAATGAATTTGCTGCTGCTGAAAAACAATATTTAGCTAATACTCCAAGTATGATTGCTTCTATATATTCAGATAAAGCTCCAAATCTTACAGCAGCATTTATTAAACAATTTAATGTTGTTGAATTTGACCAAATTCTTCAATTTGGTGCTGGAAGTGAAAATCTTGATGAACAACTTAAACGTGTTCGTGATTGGATGTATAGTTTTCAATCTCTTGGTGAACATTATATGCAAAATAGTGTTTTACTTGCTATGCTTAAATCAAATAGACTTTATACGGATGGTAATGGAGTTCAACGTATAGGAGATTTTAAAGATTTTACTTGGGATATAGAAAGACAAGCTATGGAAGAAGTTCTTAAAGATAATGAAATACTTCTTACTAATTATAGAACTTATGTTGAAGGTATGAAAGATGCTATTGAATTAAAATATGAAATTAGTACTAATAAAAAAGATTTAAATAGAAATTATCTTTATAGTCTTCGTGATGATATAAGACCTGACATTCAAAGTCTATATAAGAAAACTGCTGAAGCTTATCATAAAAAGCGTGAAGAACTTATGAAAGATGCTAAAGAAAAATTTAAAGCTAATCCTACTGTTGAAAGTCTTTATGAATTTAAAAATGGAGAAGCAGTTCTTACTACTAAAGCTATTGCAGATTTTAATGCTAAAGGTAAAAATCCTATTGGAGATTTAGAACATCTTATTGGTGGTTTTAAAGAGAAAGTAGAATCTGTTAATAAAAAGATACATGGTGTATATGATAAAAATGGAGCTGCTCAATTAGAATCTAAATGGTGGGGTAGTCTTGTAATGCAATATCATAAACATCTTTATAATGGTATATTTAAACGTTGGAGAAAAAAAGGTTTTTATTCTGAATTTAGAGGTAGTCGTGAACGTGGTTCTTATATTACTCTTATGGATTTTCTTGGTACTGAATTTACTAATTTTAAAAAACGTAGTAAAAATAAGCAAGAAAATGGTACTAATATAGCACTTGCTTCTATTCAAGTTGCTATGGAATCTGCAATTAATTCTCTTACTAATATTGCTTTTAATTGGAATAATCTTTCTAATTTTGAAAAATCAAACATAAAAAGAAATCTTGGTGATGTTAGCGGAGTATTAGTTGCTGTATTAGTTGTTATGGCATTATACGGATTATTTGATGATGATGATATTAAAGATGATACTTTTAAAGCATCTCTTCTTTATCTTGCAGATAGACTTTATAGTGATAGTTCTATGTATAGTCCTGTTGGACTTGTTACTGAATATAAAACGGCTTGGAGTAGTCCTATTGCTTCTGCTAATGGTCCAAGTGATTTAATAAAAGCAATGATGATGATACCACAAGCCTTATTTGACCCTGATTTTAATCCTGAATATCAAAGTGGACAATATGCTGGAAAGAATAAATTTGAAGTTCTATTTAGACGTAATCTGCCTGGTATTAGACCTTTTGATAGAATACAACTTATTACAAAGAATAATAAATATTATAAAGTTGGAGAAAGTCAAATTGGTGTTAATATTGCTAAAAGTTTTGGAGAAATACTTAATAATTAATATGTTTGAGGTGTAGTTAATTCTACACCTCATTTTTTTTCAAAATAATTTTGTATATTGATAAATTATTATCATAATTGTAATGCGGCTGTAACTAGAAGAATCGGGGCTGTAAAAGATACTGATTATAAAGGAGGAGAGGATGACAATTCTCCAAATGATGTTGATTTTAATAGCTCTGCCGCTGATGACATTAATTCTTTTGGAAATCGTAAACCAGTAGTAGTTAGTCTTAGACATCCTTAGTTTACGGTTAGTGTTTCAATTAATGTTGATGAAGTTACACAGGGAAGTCCCCGAAAGATGACCGAAGCACATAGTGTTTCTTATAATCAAAGACTTCCTATGTTTAATAATATAATAATGACTATTTATAGCGTTAAATATAGTATTAATTACAGCCGCAAAATAACAATTAATACGAAAGACCCCAGTAATAATCATCCTATTGCTGGGGTTATTTTTATACTTATATTTATATAAGTAGTACTTTTAATTATAAAAAAAAGGCTCACAAAGAAGATTTTATTCTTCCTTGTGAGCCTTATTTTATTGCTGATTATTAATCTGTTATTAATTATTTCTTTTTATTTACTGATACAGTTGAATCCGATGCTTTATTAGATTTAGCTGTTTTTAGCTTTCTATTTGATTTATTCTTTTTATTAGTAGTATTATTCGATTTTACTTTATTCGAGCTATTTATAGCTTGAAATGATTTATGTATTTCAGTAGTATAAATATCAATATCTTTAGTCATACCTTCAATATTATTAGAAACTTTAATATTATGATAAACACCATCTTCAATATGATTTAATTTATCAAACATTTCATTAGTATATTTATTATTCTCTTGTACAACATTAAGACAAACAAGTAAATCATCAATACGTTTGTTTGTTTTTATCAATACATTATCAATATTTTTATAAACACTAATAATACATATCGCAAAAACTATTAAAACTATTATATTAGTAATAATAAATAAAAATATATATTGAGCTATCATATTAACATCATTTCTCCTCTACGGGGTGGCTACTTTGCGTAGCAAAGTATTCTATCACAATCAGCACTATAAACACTATGAACACTAACAATTGCAGACTATAATAGTATAATACTATGATACACTATATCTCCCTCCCCGTAGAGGGACATTTAACTAACTATTTATCTTCCAGTATGACCATATCCACCGTCACCTCTTTCAGTAATACCTAAATCTTCTTTAGTATTAACTTCATCCCAAATAATATTTTCTCTTCTTCTAATAAGTAATTGTGCACATCTATCTCCAATACGATAATGAGGTACAGAATTACGAGGATAATCAATATCTCTATGAACGATTGTAAGTTCACCAGTATAACCTTCATCTAATGTACAAGGACTATTTTGTAATACAGCAACAGTTTTAACAAAACTACTTCTTGGTCTAATTTCCATTTCATAATCATAAGGAAGTCTGAAATGTAAGCCTGTATGATAAATAACCATTCCATCTTTTAGTTCAATGCTATGAACATAAATATCCATACAAGCATCACCAGGTTTAGCATAAGTAGGAAGTTTAACAGTATCATCTTCTCTCCAAACTTTTACTTTTACTTTATCAAGACCACTAAGTATATCTTTTATCATATACTCAAGTTTGTCAAAATCTTTATTAGTAGTACTAAGCATAATAGCTTTAGTAATAATATCTACTGTTTTACTCATTGTTTATTTAGTTTTAAAATATTTAATAAAGTTATAGCGTTTACGTGTTTTTAAATAATTAATATTACTTTGATTATCATAAGCTTCGCGCTCAAACACAATATTACGATAAGCTTTATGACTGTCAAAATATTTAAATAAATTAATAATATAAGATATACAATATATTAAATAAAAAGGAATAATAATTAATTCAAATATTTGTTTAGTATGAATATTTTCATGATTAATAACTATATCATTAATTTTAGCATTTTTACGAACAAAAAGGATTCCACAAATATTAATACAAGCAAATCCTTTAAATGGTATGAAATTATTTCTTATTATCATATTATGAAGCTAAAACTAAATTACCAGCAAGTTCAATTTTATTAGATTTATCACCATATAATAAAGAATCCATTCTTTTATTACCTTCACTATTATCTATATTAGAATAATAACCAGTGATAGCATTATATACTCCCCAAGCTGAACCAACTATATCTTTTTGACCTATACCAGAAAAATAATAATTATTAATTTGAGAAATGATATTAACTTTTTTCATACTAATTTTAGTATCGTTAATAGCTCTCCAATCTCTTGTAATAATTTGTCCAACAGTGTATCCAGTTTCTTTAATTCTAAGTTGTTCATCTTCAGTAAATATAACATTAGCAAATATTTCATGTGCTTTATCATCATTCATTTTAATCTTTCTCATAGCATTAAATTGGTCTTGTAAATCTCCAATACGAGTTTCACAAATACCAAGAATTTCAGCAGCTATATCAAGATTACTATAAACAGATTTAGTATGTCTAAAACTAACATAATTAGTAGAAGTTTTAATAGCAGCATTTAATGTATTTTGACAAATAACTCTAATAGGAGTAAATAAAATCTTAACACCACTACTACCATCATGAGAAGTAGTAAATACAAGATAATTCTCTACTGGGTCACCATCAACTAAAATATTTTTAGGAAGTTTAGCACTAACAAATATTCTTTCACCATTACCAAAGAATCCAGCAGTTTGCCAAATAGCTTTATTTTTTCCAATAGCATCATCAAAAAAAGTAAAAGCTTCAATATTTTGAACAGGAGTATATCTTTCTTTAACTATTCCAAGTGGGATATTAAAATCAGTACGATAAGTAGCAAAAGCATTAGGACAATCCACAAAATTATTTCCATTAAAATCAAAACCTTTATTATCTTTTCCAATTCCGAGTAATGACATTTTAGCTACTAATTCACATTTAGTCACATTCCAATCAAGACCAGATTTAATCATAACATCTTTAGCAGTCTTGCAATCTTCAACATTTATAGCACCTTTATATCTAAAAGGAGCACCTTTAACAGCGTAACTCATATTTACATATCTAATTTTTTATATTTACGAATATTATAATGTTTATCGGCAATAATTTCATCATAATAAATAGGAATATCATAAAATTGTTTAAGAACTTTAAGTTTAGGTTCTCTATGGTCAACAACATAAATTGTTATATCTCCATCTATTATTTTAGTAACAGGAACATTTACAATACTTTGAATAGTAAATGAATGTTTTGCAATTATATCCTCTCTAATTCTATATCTATCAATATAATCACCAGTAATAACACCTCCTTTAGAAATATATATAGGTGTAGGAAAAGGATTAATAACTTTTTCTTTAAGAATATATTTTTCAGATACTATTTGAGAATTACTTGAAATATCATAAACAGCCCTGACATAAAGATTACAAGCTTTAGCATTATAAATTTCACCATTATTATATTTATAAATGTATTTATATCTTTTATTTCTAAATACATCAAAAACAGCATAATTCAAAAATTCATCTTTGTTAAGTGTAAGCGGACTAAGAATACCATTATTCCAAATAGTATTAATAGTGTTAATAATAAAATTGACATCATTATCATTTTGTGGTTCAGTATTTTCTATAGCTTTAATAACACTAAGTGTTTCTTCAAATCTTTCTTTTTTATAAAGATATTCATCACTATCTTTATCAAGAGAAGCTAAAATAATATTAGCTTCTCTTTTTAAAGTTATAGAAATACCTTTATCATTTGGGTCAATAAAGAATATTTCTTTCATAATTATTTTATTTGCAATGATTGATTAATAACTATTTTAGCCATAGTAGGATGAGTATTTTCATTAAAATTAGAAGATTCTATTACATCTTTCCAATCATCTTTAGTAGTAACATTTTCCATACGAGTATAAATAGGCTCTTTTCCATAAAGATTTAATGCCATACCACTTTTAAATAAATCATAAATAGAAGCAGTTTGATAAATATTAATTTTCATGGCAATTAAATCTCCTATAGAATATGGTTGAAAATCATCACCATAAGCAGCTCTAACATTAGCATTTATACAATTTAAAATTCCTTCTAAATCTACATTCTTATCCACATATAACACATCAGCATTTACAAGTTCTCTAATATATCTATCAAATTCACTCATAAAAATATTAACTCTTGTATCATCTACATCAACAGTTTTAGACGAACGAGAAAATAATCTATAATTAGTAAGTTCAACAAATTTATTAGTTTTACCAGATTCACCAAAAGCCAAAACAGCTTCTAATGCAGCATTTTTAAGACGTTCAATACGATTTTTATAAACATTCTGCCTATTATTAAAAGCTTTCTTTTCTTCTTTAATAGCAGCTTCGTCTGCTTCCCAAGATTTAATAGCTTTTACATAATCATTAAGCTTAGTTTTAAGTTCATCTTGCTTAATACATAAAGCATTATATTGTTCATCTGTAATTTCCCCTTCAGTATTTTCAACATCATTAAAAATATGAAGAATATCTTCTGAAATTTGATATAAACTACTCATAATATTATTTTGATTCTTTAATAGCATTAATAAATTTTTCTTCTAATTCTTCAGTCATATCTTCCATTCTAACATCTTTAATAATATCAGAATGTTTATAACCTATATTATACATAACTCTTAATAGTTGTACATTTATATCATCTTTTTCAGCACAACATATATAATTACAATCACCTATTTCAATTTCATTACATTCAATTTTAACAGTATCTTTTGGCATCCAACCTTTTTCTTTATCAATATTGTCTATATAACATATATTAAAATAATTTCCAGTAAGAATGCCATTCACAGTTTCAAATATTCCTCCATTCCAATAATTAGGATTTTTAATATTAGTCCATTCTTTAGTATTACAATTATAATTTTTAACAGATTTAATAATATAAGCGTGTAAATATTCAATTTTTCCATCACGTTTGAATACATCAGACTTACGTTTATTTTGATAAAAATCACCTAAACTACATTTTATCCATTCATCATCAGTAAATTTAAGAGGACTAAGAACATTATAATTACAAAGTCGCTCAACCATATTTATTTCAAAATTCGCAGATAAACCTGAATTTTCATGAGAACTAAAAACAGCAATAGCTTCTAAAACTTGATTATAAAGCCATCCATTTGGACCGTCTTCATTTTTATCATATCCAGCAAGTTCTAATTCCTTAATAGCATGTTGACACAAAGGACTATTTTTAATAACATATTCTAAACCTGTTTTATTAATAAGTTTTGGAATAGGTTTATTTTTATTTTTATTAGATTTACGTCTTTTCATAATTTAAAATTTTTCAACGGTATAAACTTTATAAGTATGTAATTTACCACATACAGAACAACGACTAATAATAGCTTTACCAATTACATTTTTAAATGCATCAGTAATTTCTTCTTCTTTGTAAATTTCATATTTATGAATACCAAATTTACATTTAATAACTTCTTTCATAACTATAATATTTTTTATGTCTTTTAGAAGGATAAGTAGCAGTACGATTATAAACATTTAAATATCCTTCAGTATAAGTAATATCTAATTTAGTAGGATTCTTTTTAACAGTAACATGCTTTATATATTCTTTATATTGCTTTTTTGAAACTAAAACATTATATAAAATACCATTAATACATATATTAATTTTATTATGATTATCATAAAAACAAGAATATTTAACTTTATTATAATTTCCATATATAATTTTTCTGTTAAATAATCTTTTTGTTATTTTCTTAATAATATCTTTAAAGTTCATCATTGTTATTGTTTCTAAAATTATAACCAATATTAATAAGTGAATTTCTTATTTTACCGGCAATAATACTTGCATTAGGATGTGCAACTCCAGTAGTATTATAATATCTTAAATCTATTATATGTCTCCACTCATCAATACTGTAAGTATAAGCACATTTAGTAAGAGTATCGAGAGGAAGAACCCCACGAGCATCTTGACGATGCATCTTATAATCATCTACAAGAGTTTTATAGTCATCAAACCCTTTTTTACAACTTTCAATATAAAGTTTAGTTTTTACATCTAATACAATATTATCAATATTATATCTATTTGCTTCTTCAATAGACATCCAATGAGGTCTACAAATACTACCATCTTCATACACATATCTTGTTGAACGTTCTGCAATATTATTAGGACTTACTCTATTTAATTCTCTACTTGTACTAATTTGAGTATTAACAATAAAAGTATATCTAATAAAGTGACTCCATAAATAAGTTATACGAGCAGCTTCATCAAAAGATATTCTATAACTAATAATTAAATTTAATAAAATAGGATTAGATTTTTTAATATCTTGTATAAAATTGCCATTAGTAATAATATATACTTTATCATCTAAAGTAAAATATTTAATATATGGATTTTCCATATAATTATTAATAACTTTATAAATAATACCATTACTATGACTTACAGGAACAGCAGCATAATAAGTTTCATGTCTAAGCATACTTAGATGATTTCTTTTTAATAATGAAGCATAAGTAGCAACATCATTACCACTTTCTCTTCCATAACAAATTCTTGCACATTGAGCTACATGACTTAATTCATCATAAGCTTGTCTTAATAAATAAACTGAAGGTTCAACTATTCTCATAACTATTTATTTAAAAATACCAATACATTCACCAAATTCTTCTGACATAAAACAATAAGAAACACCATTTTCAGTAGTAATAATAGATTCAGGGTGTTCAGTAAATAATTTAAAATTCTTACTAATACCACTTATTCTACCAGTACGATAAAAATTATTTAATTCACTTTTTTCTTCATCAATAGCAATACAAAATACAGCAGTATCTTTAAATTTTAAACAATCTTCACAAGCATTTCTACTAATCCCAATTGCTTTACCATTAAGGTCTTCAACCTTTTTAGCTTCTTTAGCAGTTAGTTTTTGATTAATAATAATACTTTTATTCATAGGTTTTCCACATATAGGACAAACCTCATGTACAAGAGCTGTACCTATTTTAATGTCTGACATATATTTAAAACTTTATAAAATAATTGAAATAAATTACTATTATTATCTATCTCGAAATCACATTTAAAATCTATGATTTCAGAACAATGTTCAGGTTTAACATCACTATTACGTTTGACCATGATAACCACCCCGTAGAGAGAATCACTATCTGTCATGATAGCTTCTGCTTCATTAGCAAACCTTACATCTGGAACAATACAAACTCTTCTACTCTCAGCAACATCAACTATTTTAGACATAGCAGCTTTAATCCAAATATCTTCACCAAAATAAGATTTACAAATATTTGTAGTAAAATATTGCATAAGAGTACGAAGTTTTATATAAACATGTTTACCACTATAATTATCAATAAGCTGAGGAATAGTAAAACTTTTCTCTAAATCTTTAATAGTTAATGTTACATCATTTGCAGAACGATTTTTGTCAATATTAGCAAAATATCTTGCATTAATATTATACCAATAAACATCTTTATAACTTCTATCATCAAAATATTTTCTTGGAATATTAAACATTATAGATAGAATATCTTTAGGTGCATCTGCAAAATGAATAATTCTATCTTTAAGTGTAAAATCTATTCTATCTCTATTAAGAATATAACCACTATAAGTTGCTGTAGTAGTACCAACTTTAAAGATATAATTAATCATACTTGCAATAGTATCTTTACCACTATTTTTAGCTCCAGCTATACCTATTATATAATTTCTCATAACATTTATACATTTACAATATAAGAATAATTAATCTTTTAAAAAAATAAATTAGTTATTATGATATATCACATTCTAAGCTATTTTTAGCTATTATATTAAAATCTGATACAGTTAATAACAACTATATATCAAATTAAATATAAAGCTAAAAATAGCTATTTTCAGCCTAATTCCCATACATCATAATCGTTCTCAGTTTCATTATAGACGAATGAAACATTACCAGTAGCATTCATTTCTTCTTTAGCAATATCATATAATTCTTTACCAAGTTTAATTTTAAGTCTACCATAATCATCAACTCTACATTTTTTACATTGAGTATCAAATTTAGTAACACTTAGTAAAATAAAATATTCATAGCATAAAGTATTATTATTATATCTTCTAACTTCTATATAATAACGATACAATTTATTAATAGTAGGAACAATAATAAAGCCCTTACCATCAAGATAAGGGCTTTTTCTATTAGTAACAGGATTAATTATTTCGTAATTATAAATCATTTTATAATATATATGTAGTCTTTATATGGAAAGGAACCATATTAACACCAGAACGTTCACCATATTCAACATACATTTGTTTACCTATAGTTTCACGTTTAATATCTTCACGAAGAAATGTTGATTGATATTTTTGAGAACCACCAACATGAACTTCAAAAGTAGCACGATTAATATCATTTTTAAGTAAAAACAAAGGAATATTATTACGTTTAATACCTTCAGGATAAATATCAATAATAGTAAATTTACCATCAGTAGATTTTTTATATTTAATCATACTAAGATTACGTTTACCATATTGATATTCAGCATCTGGATTACGTAATATAAGACCTTCAAAACCTAATTCAATAGATTCATTTCTGCTAATTGTAGCAGTTTCATTACTATATATTGACCACCAAGGTAAAATAACAAATCTTTCTTTATTATTATAATGTTCTTCTTTAGTACTAAATATACCTATAAAGTTAGCTTGATTTTCATTTAGAGTTTCTAATCTTCTATGTTGATTCATATCATCAATTGCTATATCATAACACCAATATTGAAGAAGTTTATTCTCAGTACAAGTAGCATCTTTAACAAAATGATTAATTTCATTTACACTATGATTAGGAAGATAAATTTCTCCATCAAGTATATAATGTTCTTCAATCATTTTCTTAAGCAGTTTATGGTCAATAACACTAAGTAAATAATCTTCAAGATTACCTAAACTATCCCAATAAGTTCCTTCTCTACTTTGAAATTTAAGTCTAACAGTATTAAATATATCTTCACTAACTTCAGCACTAACAAAACATCTAAGCCCATTAATTTTCCATTGAGCAATAAAGTCAGGAACTTTATTAAATAGTTTATTATTAGTATTATCATATACTTTAGCAAGCATAGGTAATAATGAACCATCAGCAGTAGTACGATATTCAGGAAGATATTTAGTAAGATATGCTAATAGTTCTCCCTCTACGGGGAGGTTAACATTATCTTTTATATCAATTAATTGCTTATATCCAACTTTTTCTTTAGCTTTAGTACGTGAACTTACTTCAGCATTTACATTTCTATTAGTACAAGCAATATCACGATTAATAGTTTTTCCTACAATACCATGAAATATTTCTATATATTCATGATTAAGAGGACGAGCATACCATACACAAGGTTGCCCAAAATTATTACGTCTATATAGACCTAATTTATAGTCAAATGGTAGCATAATTATTTCTTTTTAAAACTAAAAGTCATAGCACTCATAGGAACTCCAACTTCTTTTATTTTAATACTTTTTTTACGTCCTTTCTTTTTAGAACTATTAAGTTCTTCAAGCAAATTAGGATTATCACTACTAATATTTTTCTTAGTTTTAAGATTATAATATATATAATCTTCTTCATTAGTAAACATATTCTTAGTAGTTTGTTTAATATATTTATTAGGAAGAGTATTTTTCTTTTTAGTATTCTTTTTATTAATATATGGATTTTCATATTCATATATTAAATTATCAGTATGTCTTTTAATAAGTTTATTTATATAAATATTATATATAAATTGATTAGTAATATGAGTAAGATAAAAGTAATAATCAGATAAATGAATTTTATAAATAGGAAAATTAGTCATCATTAACCTACCACACTCATATTCTATAGTACAATCTAAATCTTTAAGTAAAGCTTCAAGTATATTTTGTAAATCTTCATCATTGTTATAATCATAAATATGTTTAAAATAAAAATAATCAATTACTGGATATTCTAAAGTAAGAGCATCTAATTGATTATTTATAGGATTAACATATTTCAGTGCGACTATCATAATAATTTAGATTAGCATTTTTATCATAATCATAAAGAAATACAATAGTATGATTATTATCATTAACAGGACTAAATTTTGCTATGGTAGATTCATAATAATTTGTAGCAGTTTCTAAATCATTAGTAGCAATAATAGTATTTCTATTATTGTTAATAATAGTACCTACTTCATATCGGCACATATCTAAAAATTCATCGTCAAATATGTCATCCATTTTTCATAACTATTGGGCATTTATATACAATAATTCTTTTAGGTTTACCAATTAGAACATAATTATACATAAACCATTTAATTACATCCCAAGTAGAATAACCTTTAGCAATACCATCAACAGTAGTAAAACAACCTTTATCAAAATTAAAATTAGAATGAATAAAATTACATCCACAATAATCAGTATTTATCAAATTAAATCTTTTTATTGTATCTATATCATCTTGGTTATTAAAATCTACTTCACCATATAAATAAATATCCTTAGCAGGAATTATATAATTATCACTTCTAACATGACGAATTTCACCATAATATTTAGGAGCTTTATCTATACGTTGTTCTTCTTTATCTGTAATAGATTCCATAACAACAGCATATTTCTTTCCTTTAATAGATTCAGAACGGCATAGTATTGTCCAATGCTTCCGTATTCCAAGTAGGTTGATTATCTTTTCTTTCATAATTATTTAAATATTTAATTGTGGTAATAATTAAATCATAAACATCTTCAAAACTATTATTTGCTACAAGTTCAGCAAAATCTTTAGCATTATATTTTGAAGGTATAAGAAGAGGAATAATATGATAATTATTTTTAAGCCAAATTGCTTCATGTTTCCCAGTATTATCATTATCCATAAGAGAAACAATTTTACCATTGCTATTAAGTTTACTACTTAACCAATCATATTCATTTTGACGAAGACGATAAGTTTCATGAGGAATATTAATAACTCCAATTGAGCTTATGTCTAACCCCCCGTAGAGGAAAACTATTCTTTTAATAGTAGCTCCTATACTAACTCTGTCTTTTGTAGATTTAGTAATAACTATAATATCATAATTATCTTTATCAAGATTATAAATACCTTCAAGATGATTACAATTAGTTATAAATCGAGTAGTACCTTTATCTCTTTTAGGAAAATATAATTTAATGTTATAAATACCAGAACGGTCTTTACCAAGACAATATCCATAACAAGGGTCTTTAGTATCATAATAATACTTTGGCTCAGGATTAATATTTCTATTAATATAATATTGGTCAATAGGATAAATAAAATTTAAATTGAGAAATTGTAAAGGAACTCCAATTCTTTCCCAATAATCTTTATCATATTGATTCCAACTACGAACAACTAATTCAATAACAGGCTTTTTATTTTTAATATTAATAACAGCACTATTTATTTCATTAATAAGATTATTATCTTTTTCTTGTCCGTAAAAAATATCTTTAAAAGTAAATGTAATATGACGTAAGATTCTTATAAAATCATCTTTATTAGAAATATCATAAGACTTTTTATATATTGCAGTCATAATATATGCTACAATATCGAAGCAATCCCCCCAAAAAAATCCAGCAAAATCTCTAAATTTTAACTTACCTTTATTATCATATTTAAAACCACAAGTAGGATGATTATCATCCCTTATAGGAGAACATATTAACTCCCCAGTATCTATACAGTACTGTATAATCTTATCAGAAATATTAAGATAAGTGCTAAATATAGTAACTTGACTAACTTTACTAAGTATATAATTTTTAGTAAGTTTAGCGGAATTTATATTTCTTCCCATAATTGATAAAAAAAAAGAGTCTCGTCATGAATAATATCACAACGAGACCCATTTATTATATTAATACTTCAAAGACAAATTATTCTTTAAAAAGGCATATCTTCCATAGCCTCAGCTGAAATACCACCAAAATTAGCATTACCCATCATTGTATCACCAATAGGAATACCACCCATAGCTGGAGCAGTAGCACCGTTAATACCAGGAGCAGGCATATTAGGAGCTTTAGGCTTTTCAATACGCATAGGAATAATAGCTTCTTTAATACTATTCAAACGAATTGAAGGAACTGTATTTGGTTTATTAATTTCAATACAGCCTTCTCCAACAAAAGCAGGAAATGCTAATTCTCCATTATTAATAGGAGACCAACCATCTTTACTTTTCTTAATATATCTAAGAAGTTTCATCCATACAGAAATATCTTTTCCATCTTTAGTTTTGAAATATGGAGCACCATCATTACCACGATTAAGAATATTTTCAAAATTCTCAAACAAAACTTTCCATCCAGCAATAACAGTTTCAGGTTCAACAGGAACATAATTTCCATCTTCATCAAAATCAACAAATGGAAGATTAAGAGCATTTTCTTCTTCTTCAGTTAATTCACGACCTTTAAGAACATAAACATTAAGAATATGTTTCAACCAATCAAATACTGTATCAACTTTCCAAGCTTCTTTTTGACCAGGAATAGTATTAGCATTTGATTCAACAGCAGTAAATTGAAGAGATACATAATGTCTTTTATCAGCTTCTGGCTCATTAGAAGCAAACGTAAGAATAAGTTTAGGAATTTCAAGACCATTAAATGAAGGCATTCCAGTAGTATCTTCACCAATTTGAATCATGTTTACAGAAACACTATCAAGATGACCTATGAACAAACCATTAGGTCTTGCAAGTTCATGAGAAAATTTTAAACGAGTAGTACCACGAGCACTTAAAATACCTCTACGATTAACTTTCTTTACTTCTACACCTTCAGCAGCGGCTGCGCTACCTGCTGCATTAATTGTTTCTTTTGTCATAAAAAACTAATTTTTTAATTTAACGTTAAATTATATAATAAAAGTCGGAAACATAATTTTTACATTATATTCCCGACCATTTGGTTAATTACAATGAGAATTAGATTTATTCTTCATCACTACCTTTACCAACACGAACAGGTTCTTTATCTGTATATTCACCAAGTACAAGAGCACTAACTGTAACAGTCTTATAACCATTATTCAGTTCAATTTCTTGCAAGTCTTCAACATCTACACTAAATGCTCTGTTAAGCTTAATAGCTTCATCACCCAAATCAACTTTAAGCTGCTTCCAAACATTAGAATCAGTAAAGTTCAATGAAGTACCAGCACCTGTCAAACCAGCAGCATTAGCTGTCTTAGAACCTTTATATTTCGGCAGTTCACGAGGAGTAACAAATGCAGTAAGAATATCAATCTGCTCTTCTTTAGTAACATCTTCACGAGTCAAAGCGTCTTTAATTTCATCAGATGCTTCTTTCATAGCTGCTGCAAGCATTTCATCAAAGTTCTGAGAAACAAACTTAATCTTATCATTCTTGCTAAGACGTTCAGTAGTTGTTTTCTGATTACCTTTAGTATCATATTCAATTACACCCTTAGCAATAGCCCACATATCAAATTCTTTATGCAAAGCAATAGCAGCTTCAGGAGAAGCAATATCAAGACCATTCTTTTCACAGAAATCCATTACTTCAGGAACTTTTGCAACAATTGCTGCATCAATAGCGTCAACATTATTCAAGAACATAACATAATCTCCATGTCCAATTCCAAGAACCTTAGAAACAGGAGGAGTAATACGGAAATTACCTTCAGTAGAAACTGCGATAACTTGAGGTTCAACTGTAACATTACGCTGACCAGCATTAACTGCACTAAATCCAAAACCCATTGCTTTCAAACCATTAGTTTTCATAATCTTAAAATTTTAATTGTTTATAAATTGAGTTGTTTAAACAAGATGTTCTTTTTGTTAAATTTCAATAGCTTCCACATCTTCAACAGAAGCTATATCATCATTTGAAAGTTCACGACCTGCAACTATTTTAAGTTCTGTCGTTTCCATAACTCCAAATAATATATCAGAAGCAATTTCACGAGCAGCATAAGTAAAAGCTCTATGCCCAATAAGAATACGAGGATATTTTTTATAATTATCTTTATCAAGCATTTCTGCTTGAACTGCTTCACTATAACTAAATCTACCAGTAGCAGTTAAAGGTTTACCATTAACTATACGAGTAATTTCATATTCAGTAACATAATCTACTGCTTTATTAGGAATACGATAAACAGGTGTTTTACCACCTTTAGCAATTTCAGCGGCTTGCTGACGATTAATAGCAATTCCAAATATTTTATTATTTAATTGATAATCTTTATATAAATTCCCATTAAAATCTTGATACCATTTAACAGGATAAACATAAATATTATCATTAATGTTAGATGCAATATCTTCTTTAGCTTTATCTTCAGCTTCTTTCTGACTTTTACATCTAATAACATATTCGGGAAAACTACCATCAATATAAACATTGATACCATCTGTATATTCATACAGAGGTTGATAATCTTTAATAAATCTCCAAGTACAACCTGCCCTTGATAACAATGCTTTAACAATATGAATATCAACTCCAGTTTTACCATTAATAACATGAATATGTTCAATACAAGTACTAAAAGGTAATTGTAAATCTTGTGCTCTCATAAGAACTGCAAGACCATCATTAACACTTTTAATTCCTCCTTTGTCACTTCTCATTACTTTAGTAAGAAAATTCTCAGCAGCAATAAGTTGTTTCTCATCAAAGAAATTAATAGTATTTATACCACCATTAATACTACGTTGAACATCATGTTTGGAAATAGGAGCAACATCATTTTTAACTTCATGTTGAGTAGGAGATTCAATCTCAACATTGTCATGATTAACTTTTTGTTTCTCTACCATGTCAAAGAGCATTTGATTCATTTGTTACATTACAATTATAATGACTTTAATTGACATTACAAAATTATATCTACTAAATTTTCATCAGAAAAGATATTATTTTCTGTTTCATCTATAATTGTAATTATAGGATTTTCCTTTTCAGTATTAATCTTAGCATTCTCAATAGTACCATTACAATAAATACGATAAGTTTTAGTATTTATGTTATTAAACATAACATTACGAAATCTCTTTCTAACTTCTATAATATTATCACAGAATGGAGAAGTGAAAATCACGATGTCACAAGCTATTTTTAGCTTTACATTCGACGATGTTTTTATAGATAATACATTGATAATGTTATCGTTAAATCTTCGTTTGTTGAGGCTCGATTGCGCTTGTGCTCCAATAACTTTAACTTTTCCTTTATTAATTCCACTTTTAATAAGTATAGGAATATTATTATCATCTACAGCAATAGCGTCATCAATACAATCATGATAATCACCACATTTTAAATCAGTATAAGCATTTAAATATTTAGTAACTTTAACAGCAAATTCTCCTCTTTTAGAAATAATAAGAATTTTCTTATCTTTATTGTCAATACATATATTCTTAATAATTTCTAATTTAGCATCATTATCACAAACTAAATCTCTTCGTTGTTTTGCAATATTATAAAAATTGCAAGCTCTTTCATATAAAACATTAGGATTATAAATCTCATCTATTTGTTTCATGAAAGGAATAACAGTATCAAGGTCTTCTCTCCAACCATTATCATAAGCAAGTTTATTTCTAAAATCTACAGCACTAACACCAGATTGTTCATCTCCTTTCTTACATTTTTCAATGTTAGATAATGTTCCAAATATAGAAATAGAAGTATTAATATAATCAGTATATTTATCATATAGTTCTTTATCACTATCAGATAAATCAACTCCATATCTGTGTTCCTCTACGGGGGAGTAGATATTATCTAATTGAATAGCACTATCTAAATCAGCAGTATCAATAGATGGTAATATATTACGAACGTCATTAATAAAATTAGCATCCATTATATTTTTAGTAAAAGCACAAAATGTAAACTTACTATCTTCACACAATCTATGAATAATATTAATAGAATCATTGATACCAATAATAAAATTTATAGTATAAGCATAATGATAATAAGGTTTAATATAATCAACACTTAAACATTTAATATTAGATACAATATTTATATCTAATTTTTGCTTAAGATAATTCATAATATTAGAACGAGTATTATAGCAATCTACTCCAATAAATATTGTAGCATCATTTCTTTTACTTATAATTCTTGAAATAATATTATAAACAATTTCAGGTATAACTTCAGGAGTAAAGCAATAACAACTTGCTTTACCTTTATTATGTTGAAAACCTTCAATTATTCTATTTATAAGTTTATCTTTACTTTTCATCTTCTAAATCATCAAATAAAGAAGCATATTGACCAGACATTTTTTTAATAATAGATTTACCACCTTTTTGTTTAGGACTAATACTAAGTTTAATAGGGTCAATAATCTTAAGAGCTTCTTGATAATAATAAGAATAATTTATATTTCTATATTCAATACGTTTGTCATCAAGAGTATTTAAAACAGTTACTTGCTTTCCAGCACACAAACTATTTCTACTTCCTGAATTATTATTAACTTTTTCAATAACACCTCCTTTATTAGTAACATAAAATCTAACATTCTTTTGTAGTATTTCTTTTTTATTACCTATAGTAAATTCTACATGAAATTGTCTACCAACATTTTGTGTTTTACAAAAGTCAAGTATATTCTTACATTCATATAAAGTTTCAAGTATAGGTTTATCTTGAAGAAAATAATTAACTACTGCTTGAGCAACTACAGGCATATCATAACCTTTCTGTAAATCTACAGCATACATAATAGGATTAAGAGCACCTTTATAACTAACTTTATTATTTAATTCTTCTATAACATAATTATTAATATCTCTATTAATATAATATTTGTAATTTTCAGAATCAAGACCTAATTTAGTTTCTTTCTGCCAATCATTAATAATAGTATCATAAATATCTTTTTTAGACTTATAAACTTTTACAACAATACCATCAGTATTAGCAGAATAAACTTCAATCCCATTTAGTTCAAGTTCTTCACAAAGTTTAAGTAATAAAAGTTGTCCATTAATAGTAACTTTAAGCACAGCTAATCTATCACAAATATCACCTTTCTCAAATCCAAGTTTTCCATAAATAGAGTTAATTACAATTTTTAGTACTTGAGCAAGAGTATCTCTTGGAATACCATCAATATAATCTTCTTTACTATGTTTAGCTTGTACACGAGTTTCTTTAAGCCAAGTAACAAGTTTAACAAAAATACTTTCGTTCATATGTGCAGGAGCAATATTATATACACTCATTAAACTTGGATAAAAACTTGATACATCAGCATGACAAAAGATATAACTATCATCTGTAATTACATCCCATACAGAAGTAGCATTGTCTTCTTTACTTCCACCTTCTTTACAATCTGCTAATGTATAATCCCCCGTAAAGGAAATATTACTTTTAAGTTCCCTTGGAATATCTTGACTATGTAGTCCACCAGTAGCAATAGTATATACAAGATTATTAAGTTTAACTTCAAACCAACCACTATCAGTACTTGTCTTTAAATACTTAAAATTAGGATATTTAGGAGCAATTTCTTTAAGTGCTTTTTTTCCAAGACTATAAATAACTACTTTCTTTATTTCTTCAAGAAAATCTTGTAGTTCTTTAGTCTTAAATTTAATAAATGGAAATATAACACGTTTAAAAGCTAAGGCAGTACGTTCTGTTTTACGACCTCTCCATTGACTTTCAGCAAGTCCACTAAATTCACTATAAAACTTAATAAATAAATTATCAGCAATATTACTTCGAGAACTACTTAATATATCAACTCCATAAGCTTTAGAAATATTATATCTAAGTCTTACTTCATCAATATAAAGTCGAACTATTTCACATACTATATAAACATCATTAAGATTATAATGCATCATATCATCTATCCATTCAGGAATAATATATCTATCCCATTTATCTATAAGTTGATTAAGTTGACTACAACTCATATCTTTATAACGGCTATTCTTATTATAATAATGAACATCTAAATCACTAATAGGAGGAAGTTCATGTTCTAATAATTCATACCATTGTAAATTAATAGATGTTTGCTTAAGACTTTTACCAAAATAAACAGTTTCTCCTTTATCATTAGTACCTTTACCAACTTTATTTAAAGCAAATATAGTCATAACATCAATATCTTTATACGGAAGACTATATTTTCTTAAAGAAGAAAGAAAATAATCAGTTCGAGACATTTCTTTATTATCTTGAAGAGAAATTATATTCTTACTTGTATCATAAAGTTTAGTAATTAATTCTTTAGTATTATTAGTTTGATTAGCAAACATTAATAAAGCAGCAACCATTAATCTATCATAATTTGAACTATTATAGCCAAACATATCACTACGTATAGCTATACGTTCATCATTATAATGTGGACGCATATTATTAATATATCCAAGCATAGATAATAATTGGCTATCATCAGTATCAGTAATATAAAAACATTTGCGATTAACTTTGTTAAGTTTCTCTTTAATTTCTGCAACTGTATATATTTGCGTAAGAGGAACAGGAGTTTTCTTTCCTTTTGTATTAATAACACAAGCATCAGCAAATGTACGAAGATAATCGCCTATATCTACAATAGTTATTGAAAAGAAATTAGGCAAAACTTCAATATCATATCCATAACTAAGAATCATTTAATGCTTCTTTTAATTGTTTCATAAATATTTCTTTAAGATTATCATTATCATAATACATAACCCCAGGACTAATAACAGTCTTTATAGTAATATTATTATAATTAAAATCATGTAATCTTCTATCAAATATAATAATTTTACGAGGAGTTATACGACCAATCTCATATAAAAGATTTGTAATACAAGATTTTATAGCAATAACTTCCAGATTAAAATCTGTTTTATTAAAACATTTTATGGCACGTGTAACATAAGTATCTTCAAGTAACTCAATACCTTTAATGTCTTTATATACATCTTGTAAAATCTTTAACATAGTAGTATATCCAATTTTGGCTTTAACATCATAAGAAGGTAAAACTAAAATAGTGTCAGTAATAATATTACCAACACCAAGTATAATTTTATCATCTTTATCAGCATAAATCCTTAATGGACATTTAGAACATACATTAATACTATTAATATTTAAATTAGTAGTATAATGTTCAACAGCTAATTCTTTTTTAATTGCCATAACATAGAATCAATTCTTTACTTGCACGAGAACAAGCAACATATAATCTACGTAAAACATCATCTTGATTTGTATAAGGATGACCTAATTTATCATAAACCATATTATTAATATCAACAAATACTGTTTCATACGTTGAACCTTGACTTTTGTGACTTGTAATTGCAAATCCATAATCAATATCTCTATCATATAGAATTTTACCGTATTTATCAATAATATTTGCAGCAATAAGATATTTCTTTTTAAAATCATAATAAGCTTTCCATTTAGATACTCTTGTACCTCCAGTAGCTCTTTTAGCTGCATTTATTAATTCAGTAATAGTTTTATGATATTTTTGAATAGTAAAATTATCTCTATGGTCAATAATAAATAAAGGACGAGTAATTGCACCACCATGAATTAATTGAAACTTAACAAGAAAACCTTTAAATCCATATCTATCATCAACAAAATCTACTATATCATTAATAATATATTCTTCTGAATTATTAATAACAATTTCCATAAATTCATTAACAATAGTTTCATAAGACATAATTAAGTCATTTTTAGTAATAATATTCTTATCCGAATCACGAATTATAGTATTACGTATATAATTGTTCCAACCACTAACGCAATTATTAGTATAAGCAATAATTCTATACATATCAATATTTTTAGTATATGCTTCATCTGTAAAAGATTTATCAATTACATTTTTAAAAGATTGTTTATCACAAATACTAAATCCTTCATTATTATCATTATAATTATTAATTCCTATATTCCGACTTAAATATTCTAAAAAAGTATAAGTATGATTCTTAATATCATATCTTAGCATATTTAATAATATAATAATAGGATTAGCTTGTCCTTGTCTAACAATTTGAGTAAGTTCATATACTTCATAGCATCTGTCAAAAGCAATAGATTTAGTTTCATTAACAGGAGCTAATTGAAAACTATCGCCAATGAAAAGAACTTTAATTTGAAGTTTTTTACAAGTATTACATATAAAAGTAACAAGTTTAGCAGGCAACATAGAAGCTTCATCAATAATTAATAATTTAATATTTTGAAGCTTAGGCTTAGCCATAGGATTAAATTGAGGATTATTAGGGTCAAAATCTTCAAGTCTTAAATCTAATCTAAGACCAAAAACACTTTGAATAGTATTAACAGTTTTACCTCCAATAGCTTGACTAAATACACGACATGCTTTATGAGTAGGAGATGCACATTGAATAACACTTCCACTATATTTACAATGATTTATAATATATTTAGTAATAAAAGTTTTACCAGTACCGCCACTACCAGTTAACCCTACTATATATTTAGTAGGGTTAAAAGGAGCTGCAATAAAATCTATAATATTTCCTATTGCAACTTGTTGGTCATCAGTAAAACTATAATTACTATTATCCATTTTATCTTTACCAACATTATCTAATTTCATTCTAATTGTTTATTTTTAATAACATCATTTATTTCATTTATATGTTCTTTATAAAAAACAATAGCTTGATGAGATAGTTCATTATCAGATTCAGTCCAACAATCTTTAATAATAAAAGAAATGATTTTCGTAATCTGATTTTTAACTATATTGCCAACAACAATACAACCTGGAGCAAAAGGTAAAAATAAATTTGGATTTTGTTCAGTATAATCTCCAACACTTCTAATATAGATATATCTATCATTAAAAGGAACATTTCTTCGATATATACGAGCATGATTTTTACAAGAATAGCATTTACTATCAATAGGATATTTCTTTCCATCAATAGTTTTAACACTATAAATTGCTTTCTCATTAATCCAAATAATACCTTTTACATTCTTCAATATAATTTCAGACCGATTATTAGTTTTAATGGTCTTCTCTTTACTAATTTTCTTTTTAGAAAGAGAAAAATCAAAAGTTGGCATAAATTCATACTATTTAGTTTTAACTTTCTTCATAGCAGATTTAGCCATAGCAGCCATATTAAATTTAGCTTCACGTTTAGCAGTTTTACTATTAATATTAATATCATCATCTTCAAGCATTTTCTTTGCTTTAGATTTATTATTAATACCATTAACAAATAAAATTACATAATCATGAACTTTTCTTAAATAATCAATCTTACCCCAAGAACCATTACCAATATCAGTGCTATTCTTAACAATTTCTACAGTTTTATTAACTGTATTTACATTAATACTACTCTTTTTAGAAAGAGAACGAACAACACTTGTTTCATCATAAGCATTTTTCTTTGCCATAACTTTACACAAATTTTTAAATTAAACATTAATTTTATTAGCCATAATAGTAGTAAAAGCAGCATAGGCTACGGCTTCGCCTACGCCGCTTATGTTTAATCCCCCGTAGAGGGACAAAGTCTATCAATCAGTTTCTCCATCTGTTCTTTCATACTTAAAACTTCTGCTTTAGCATATTGATAATCATTACAAATTTCTTCATCACCAGCATGACTTAAATCAAATCCATAATAGTAATATTTATAATAATCAGATGGAATATCAGTAATAGGTATAACAGGATTATAACAATTAAATGTACCAGCATATCTTATGCCTTTATGAACATGAATTAAATCATCTAAAAGAATTTCTCCATTTACAGTTTCTTCAAGACCACTGTTTTGAAAACATTTAGGGAGCATAGAATTATCTTTTACTCCAACATAACCACAAAAATAATTATTATATGGTGTATTAACACAACGTAAAAAAGCAATAACTTTATTTTTCATATTGTAATAAGTTTAATTGTTTAGCATAAAATTCAAAGTTACTTTCTTCATAACGAATATCTTCTTTATATTTAATAGCTTTGGAAATCCAGTTTTCATAACATTTTTTACAAAATGCCATATTAAGAACAGCAATGTAATAAATTTCATAAGGTTTTATAAATGAATTTCCACATCTATCACATATATGACCAAATCCAACATTCATTAAATCGTTATTATTAAGTTTAATAACACGAAAACCTTGTTTATTATTTACTATTTCAGCCATATTAAACATTAATTTGATGACGTTGAACATATTCAAGAGTACCATGATAACCACGAATACGTAGTTCTTCAATTAATTCACGAGGAGTAAATTTAGATAATTCACTATTACTGTCTTTTACCTTGGCTTTACAAGCTCTACAGACAGCTTCATAACCATCTTTTGAACGTCCATGCTTATTAAAAGCAGTTACAGGAAGTTCATTACCACAACAAGTACATACTTTTGTAGAAATTTGCTTTTCTTCACACATAAGTTTAAGTTTTAAAAAATTAATAATAATATAATTAAATAGAAGAATTAATATTAAATGATATAGTATGAATATTAAAATCAAATTTTTCAATAGGAACAATATAAATAAAATTATATTCTTCAGTTAAATCTATATTTTTAACTATTCTATCTTTATAATAAGATTTTAATTCCCAATTAATACCATTATTAGAACACATAACCAATTGTCTTTCTTCAATAGTAGGAAATGTATTCCAATCATGATTATCTTTAGAAGGAAATAAAAGACATTCAGCATTATCATAAATAGTTAAATATTTACCATATTTATTAAATGCTTGCTCATCTGTCATTTGTTCTTTACCTCTATAATAATCAGTATGAACAATAATTTGATTATTTCTTATACCAACATATTCTACTTCTCCAAACAAAGGACTATATAATTTAGTACCTTTACTTCTAAAACGAAGTTTCTCAATAAGATTAATAAGTTTACTCATAGACAATAATTAATATTTAATTATTAATATTCAATTCTAAGCTAAAATTAGCTTTATTCTACAAATACTATGTAAGTCATAACATTCTAATATAATATTAAAATAGAAGCTAAAATTAGCTATTATGAAATACATACTAATATATTATAGAATACTTATCGTAATGTAATTAAATTGTAAATATAAGTTATATAAACACAAACTCCACAAGCAAAAATTATAATAACTTTCACTTGTGGAGCAAAAATAGCAAATAACGTATAAGATTTACATTTAACATCATCACGACGTGGTTGTTGTACTTGGATTTGAACCAAGACTAAAAGAACCAAAATCTTTTGTGCTACCATTACACTATACAACACCAAATTATATAATTATAATAACTTATAATCCATATAATTCAGCAGCTTCTGCATCAGAATCATCTTCAACTTCTGGTTCCCATCCAACTTCATCAAAATCATTATCAAAAGTTTCAGCATGAATATCAACAGAATCTTCACCATAAATAAAATCTACAATATCACTCATAAATATAAGATTTTATTCTTCTACAACATGTTCAGTATTACCTTCATATTGTTCATTTAATGCAGTAATATTTTCGACTTCAGTAGGGTCAATAGCTTTACCAATTCCAATACTCATTTCTTTCTTACAGAAATTATCAATAGTTCTTTGAGCAGATGCACTAAAACTACTAAATGCAGCAACAAGAGCATTAAGGAAAAATGGTTCATTATAAGAATATTCTCTCATTAAACCATTAGCTTTAACAGCAAACTTATTCCATTTAAATGAAACATAACGTTTTTCACCATTAATTTCATTCTTCTGTAATAGATAATTAAGAATACCAAGAGCAGTAAATCTACGAATTTCAGCATTATTCTTTAATAGAAGAGCTATTTGAACAATATGTTCAGGAAAAGCAGAAACAATAGGAGGAAGACCATTCTTCTTTTTATCTCTACTAAATTTATTATAAATATTTTGCTCATTAGGATTTTGTTCAGCAACATCTTCTTTTAAATCATCTTTAGATGGAAGAGTAACATCAACAGTTTCACATTGTTCATTAATACTAGCTTCAATACGAGCTGCTTTCTTTGCTGCATATTTACTAACAGGAGCAGCACCTGTTTTACTTGTTTTAGTCATGACTTTAAAACTTTAAAAGATTAGTATTAAAAATATAAATAAGAACAATAATAATATCATTCTTATGTATGCAAATGTATATAACTAATTCAAATATATCAAATAATTCAAATATTATTTTTCTATATTGCTATAAATTATATACAAATATAATGCTTAAAAGTAGCAATAACACTTAGCAGTAAAGTTAATACTATATTAAATAGTTTACTACTTGTAGTATTAATAATATTAATAACAATAATATAACTATTATCATTATTAACATTACTAATTAGAGCACATTAAATATTAACAAGATGAATTTAATGTTAAATCTATTATTTCTTGTTTAGTATAATGTTGGTCTACATATTCTTCTAATTTTGTTAGAGAATCAATAGAACAATCTATTATTCCAAGTTCTACTCCAAATAGCCAGAATAATGTTTGTTCTGATATATTTGCTTTTGTGTATGTTTTTGATGTCATAATAATACTTTCTTTTTTGAAATATATAATACTGATGTTGATTCTGTTAATTGTACAACAGAAAAAGGAGCATAAAAAGATAATGCTTCATCTTTATTCATGTTATCGCAATTATCAATCATTTCAATCTTTCTACCAATTTTCCAAATAACGTTAAAAGAATCCATTATAGCAAAAGTATTGCTATAAATATAAAATGAATTTACTGTTTTTATATTTTCTGACATATATATTTTAAATTAAGTTAAACATAAAGTTAAATATAAAGTTGCATTAAGAAATATTAAAGATGATTAAATGAGAGTTAAAAATAATATTTAGATTATGAAAATAATAATAAAGTAAAAGAAGTTGTGAATAAGAATTGAGATGTAGTTAGATGAAATAGAGTTATATAAGTTATTTTATGTGATTAAAGTAATGAAATAAAAGAAATTTAATGTAAGATTGTAAATGCAATTAAATGTATAATTGTTGTGATATAAAATAGAATAGCAGTAATAGTAAATGAAGGTTGAGAGAAGATGGTGGAGAAAATAGAGGTGATAGTGGGGGTGGGGGTACTGCTCCTACTATTTCTCCTGTTACTTCTAACAATACTATTTCATTTACTACTATTTCTACTAATCATTCTATTACTACATTTACTTCTATTATTTCAGTTAATTAATATCTCAAATATCTTATTGTTACTACTATTTTTGTTATTGTTTGATAGGGTCTTTCGCTTGTTTCACAAGCTCTGACGTAAGCAAAATAGAAGCTATTATTATATATAATAAATACTAACGTATTTATATATAATAATAGCTATTATTATGCTATTACCAATACTGATATTGATATAGCTATTTTGGTAATTTACCATTGACAATAACATAATCAATATATTGTGTTGCAGTAAGACCTAAATCTCTTGCATCATCTTCAATACATTCAAGACATTCAGCAACAGAAATATCACGAGTGCCAAACGTAAGTTCACAATACAACATAATAGCGTTAAATTCAGATTTATTCATGATAGTATAAATTTAAAAATTAGTAATAATATGAGAAATATCAGCATTAGAACGGTTAATTATATTATGAATAATCATAACCGCATTAATGCGAGATTTTATAAGTCATTTGTATAGAGCAATGTTTTATAAGTCATTTCCATCGAGGTGTGTATAAACAGCAAGAAGGGCAGCAGCAGACCGAAGTCCACTGCGCCCAACATCTTACTTCAACAGACGAGCACGATACAAATCTTGACCAACTTCACCGAGACTAAAAGAAACAATATGATGAATCATCTTATCACGGTCAAATGTAACAGCTTCAGCATTGCTTGCAAAAGGATTGGAATATTCTGTATTAGCAGGAACATACTGCATAACAACATCAATCTTTGCACCAGCAAAAAGCATGTTAGCAAGTTGTGGTGTATCAACAACATCAGTAGCAAAGATAGCCAACTTAGGATTGTCTTTCATAACGCCAGCAACAGCATAAGAACTGGTCTGAACATTATGAGTTTTACCAAGCTTAACAACAGGTTGACCAAACGCATCTACTTCGTTTGCATCACGAGTATCACCAATAATGAACTCTTTGACAACAAATGTAAGCAGAGCATGAGTATCAAACTGTGTAGCAACAACGTTTTTGACAGTCAATCCATTTAGACGTTTAGCCTTACCAGAAGCAAGAAGCTCCTTGACAATGTCTTCACGACTTTTATCACTGGCTGCATCATCACCCATAAACTGAGCAAAAATATCAACGTTAACACTCTCTGTAGGCTGAACATTAGTCTGTTCTGCACCTTGATTTAAAACTTGTGACATAATAGTATTGTATTAAATAACCGACAATATTATCGGCAATATTTTATAAGTCATTTATATTGAGGTATGTGAACAACTTATATAGCAGGATTGTCTCCTACTATATAAGCAATTATAACTATTGTTTTATAAACATTAATACTAAGTTAAATATCACATAAAACATTATGAGTACTGAAATTATAAACTCCAGCACTTTGCTATCTTTAGTATCTTTCATAATAACATAGTCAGTCTCTCACTGAACTCTCTACATTGTGTTAGTATTAACATTATCAACATCATGCAGTGCGACATTGATAACAACAATATATTTTTATATTGCAATATTTTATAAGTCATTTCAAAGAGGTTTAGCAATTTGCTGACGGGGGTATTCAAGACGTACTTCAACAGGCGGGGGAGTCATAGTAATACCTCCCCTCTTTCACTACCTTATATAAAATCTATATGCCCTTTTTATATTATCATCTATATTACAAATAATATTTTTAATAACACCCTATACAACACCCTATATAACATCTTATATAATACCTCCCTCATCTTACTAACATATATATATTTCATAAACCTCTTATTCTTTCTCAACAACATCACACTTATAAATTTTATATATTCCTTCAGCAAAAACCACATTATAAACCAAGCATTTCTTTATATTAATACCTCCCTAATCTCATTCTTATATATCAAAATCTATATACATCCTATTTCTCTTATAATTATTATATTTATTAATATTATATTTCTCACAAATGTTTCTTCTTCTAACTTTTATAACAACTCTTTTAATATCTTTATAAATAACTTCAATATCTAAATCATTACTATTAGTAATATTATAATTATTAATACAAATAAAAATATTAGATATTCTTGCATTCTAAACAATTTTTGTTATATTAGTCAACAAAATTTGTAAGTATGAATATAGTCGATGACAAACGTAAAACTAATATTATTTATGTAGATAAAGAAAATAATCAAGTTGCTTATAATGATGAAGTCTTTAAACTTGTAAATAATGATAATGATGCTAATATAAATATTTATATTGGTCTTATTGCTATTTCTAAAGGACTTAATGATACAGAGATTGAAGTTCTTAAATATGTTATTTTACATTCTAAAGTAGCAATGTATAGTGTTATATGTAATGATGTTGCTGAAATTGTTAATAAATCTAATATGACTATTGCAAGAGCTATAGATAATCTTAGAAATAAGGGTTTAGTATATATTGATAAAACAAGATATGTTTTTGTTTCTATAAATATTGCAGCAGATGTTGCTTCTATTTGTAAAGCTAAATATTTTATTATAGAGACTAATCCGTATGTAACTTCTAATAATATAGATATATAAATATATAATATTAGATAACATTATATATTTATATTACTTATATTAGTTTATATAATAATTGTAAACTAATTTATAGTATGATTGAAACTTATAGTCTTAAAGTTGGAGGAGCTGGTAATAATATCATTCCTCGAAATAATATTTTATTTATTAATTTAAAAAGTAATTAAACAATGATTGAAATTAAAAATGAAAAGATGAATTATGGAATTAAATTTCCTACATCTATTAATGAAATCACTCCTGAAGTTTTAGAAACTATTACTGATAGTGTTAAATTGCCTAAACATTATTGTATTGTAACATTAGTTTTTAATACTACTTTATTTAATTTTTGTGCAGCAATGAATAGTAATAAAGATACTAATCTTTTAGTAACTCCTCTTCTTGCTAAAATTAGTAAAGAAGATTCAGATGAATTAAATGCTAATGTAGGTGATAAAATTATTATTGATAGAAGTTCTCTTGAAAGAGGTTCTCATATTCATCTTAAAACAGCTATTAGCTCTACATCTGCTAAAAATTTTTTTATTGATAATGCAAATATAATGAAACAGATTCTTACTAAGCATGAAGATAAAGTTATTGCTGGTAATTATATAAGTAATGGCAAATCTCCTAATATAATAGTACTTGAATTTAAGATTTGTCCAGTATGTGATATTAATGCTGCTGTTGCAATAGATACTAAAACTATTGACCCATTTCTTGTTCGATATGATAATATAAATTAAAAGGAAAGAGGCAGTGATAGATTTGATTGTCCCTCTACGGGGTGGGTATCATAGACTATCACTGCCTTTACAAAGTATTACAGTATGTCTGATATTATAAATGATGATAAACTAAATGAAGCTGATATAGAATATGTAATTATATCTAAAGATAAAAATGATATTTTAAATGAGCTTGATTTTGAAAATGAAGAAGAAAAATTACTTTGTGATTCTATTATAACTAATCTTGAAAAGATGGCTTCTGAAAATATTAGAAATATGAAAGTAGTTCAACTACCTTATATTGGATGTATTAGAATTAATCCTGTTAAAAGAGAATTTAGAGATTCTAAAAAACATTTAAGTATTATAAGAAAAAGTCTATCTAAAGAACAATATAAAGAACATGTTAGAAGTTATATTGTTGACTTACAAGAAAAGCAAAAAGTTAAAGATAGATTTAAATTAGTACTACATCGTATTAGACGTAAGAATAAAATAAAGTATGAAAAGTTATATAAAAGACTTGGTAAGTCTTATGCTGATTTATTTATTATGTCTATATATTGGCTAAAGGAAGTTCCTTTTGATAAAGAATGGCAAGAAAGATATGACGAATTGTCTAATATTAATAGAGATGAACTAATGAGAAAAGAATTAGAAGAAAGTGCTAATATTGATAAAAAAGATATTGAGAATTTTATTCATTCTCAAAAGAGATACAGCTTTAGATAACAGTAAAAATAAATATATATCTTATACAGCATTTAACTACTTTATAATCAATACTTTACGTATCTAAATCTTATTTGCATATTATTATATTCACGACACAAAATTAATAGGATTTTATTATATTTATGTTAAAATCACGTTAATAGAATAGATAATATGAGAAGAAGTGTTGCTAATTATATTGCTAAAAAGAAAAAAGAATATGATGCTCATCTTTTATATGATAGTAATTTTCTTATTAAAAGTACTCCTTTTAATACAAATAATAAAGAACAATTATATGAAAATATGAATTATATTAAAGATATTTCTGAAGAAGGTACTCCTATTTATACCAAACATATTACAGAAGGAATAGGATTTGCTCGTAAACCTTATCTTGTTACTTCTAATAATTTGTTTGATATTATAAGAAATTTACCTAAACAAGCTTATATATTGTTCAAATATATAATTGATAATTTAGATTATAATAAAAATTATATTGTTCTTACAAATAATGATATAAAAGAAATTCTTAATACTAAATATCAGTCAATTGCAAGTAAAGCTTTACATGATTTAATAGATGCTAAGGTTATTGCTAAATGTACTGATGAATATGAAAAAAATACTTATGTTATTAATCATCAAGAATTTTTTAAAGGTAGTTTTACTAATTTTATTATAAATCACAATAAAATATATGGAGTTGTAAATGACGAATGTAGTAATAGAAAAGATGCTAACGATTGACGATACAGGAATGCCAAAAGCTCCTACTATTCGTCAACTTCAAGATAAAGATGTTGCATTACTTTGGCAACGTGATACAACGAAAGATAAAAGAAATTATATATCTGAAGTTGGAGTTATATATTATCTTGGAGACCCTAAGAGTCCTGCAAAACAACAAGGTCTTAGTGATGCTGAAAGTCTTAAAATGGCTATTGAAAATTTTAATCTTCCTAAAGAATATACTCCAGATAGTCTTGTTAAAAAATTAATTGATAAATATTATATTAATAATATAACAGAAGCAGGTGTTGCTCTTGAAGCTCTTCAAAAATCTATACATCTTGTTTCTATTGCTGCTGTAAGAATTAATGAGCAATTAAATAGAAAACTTAGTGGAGCTTTAGCTGATGAAGATATTACACCTGTTCTTACAATGATGGATGCAGTAAGTAAACGTATTACTGAAATTCCAGCTCTTACTAAAGCTCTTGGAACTGCTTATGAAAATCTAAGAAATGAAGAAGAAGAGCAATTAGCTCGTGGTGGTAAACAAATTCTTAGTTCAATGGATGCTGATGAATCATAATAATTAAATATATGAAAGTTAAATATCCTATTAGTTTTAATATCAATAATGATGATATTAAATTTGAATATTCTACTGGAGAAATTGCTGGATTTATTCCTGAGGATAAAGATAATCCAGATAGATTTTTAGTTGTTGATGATAATAGTGGTGCTTTTATTAAAGTAAAAGTTTGTGAATGTTTTAAAGTAGATTAATATGCTAACACTCAGAGATACAAGATATAATGATGTTCGTCTTATATTTAAAGAAGATGGGCATAAATATACTGATACTTTTGGCAATGAGTATAAATCTACTACTACTTTGTTGCATGATTATGTTCCTGCCTTTGATAAAAGTTATTGGCTTAAAAAGAAATCTGCTGAACTTGGTATTAGTGAAAAACGTCTTGCTAAACAATGGCAAGATATAACAGATGAAGCCTGTGCTCGTGGAACTAAAACTCATAATGGTCTTGAAGATGGTATTAAAGCTTCTTCTATGTTTAAAGAAGCAGTTAAATATATGATTAAGAGTAATGGAGAAATGATTACTATTGCTGATTTACCTAATATAAATTTAAATGTAAAGCAGCTTAAAGTTAATGATTTTATTGAATTGACCGAAAATAAATATCCTAAAATATATGAAGTACTTTCATATTATAGTAGTGCTGGCTATAAAATTTATGCTGAAATTGGAGCATTCCTTATTGATTATTTACTTTCTGGTACTATTGATGTTCTTTGTATTCGTGATGACCAATTCATAATTGGGGATTGGAAGACTAATAGAGGTGGACTTAAATTTGAAGCTGGTTATTATAAAAAAGATAGAACACAAAAACCTAACCAACTTACAGATGTTTGGGTAAGTAAAAAAGATAATCTTCTTCCACCTTTAAATCATCTTCCTAATTGTAATGGAAAGATATATAATCTTCAATTATCTATATATGCTTTTATGGTTGAAACTATTCTTGGTATTCCTAATGCTGGACTTTGGCTATGTCATATAGATTCTGATTTTGTTCTAAATGAATATGGAATGCCAAAACGATTTCCTGATGGTCTTTATCATGTTAAACAAAATCCTATTGAAAAAGTTAGTTTATTTAAAATGAAATATTTAAAACAAGAAGTTATTAATATTCTTTCAGATAGACGTAAGACTGTTGCTGCTTCTCGTATTCAGAGTAAAACATTATTTGATTAATTTATGAAATATATTCATGTTTTAGCAATAACTATAATTTTATCTTTGACAGCTTGTAATAAACCCCCCGTAGAGAGAGTTATTTATATACCAGTACATGATACTGTATCTGTTGAAGATATTACACGTATTATTGAGCTTGAACACAAATGTAATCTTCTTCAAGATAGTCTTAAGTATTTAAAAGATTCTCTTGGAGAAGATTTATTTGTTAGTAAATATAAGCTTGGTAGAATTAAATACTATAATGATGTTGCTGGAAAAGGCAATAATATTAAATATCTTAGAGGCTGGATTAATAGAGTATTAAATGAATAACTTATGAAAACGATTGTAAAATATAGAAATCTTAGAGTTGCAGTTTATAAAATTAAAAGATATTTAGATAATCCTCGTTGTATATTATCTTATAAAGTTCAAATTAAATTTTTATTCTTTTGGATAACTATTAAAGACTTTACAGAAGAAATATATGACGAGGATTCTAATTTTTGTAAACAAGAAGCTATTGAACTTTTTAATAATATAATTAATCCTTATGGCAAACTTCAATAAAGAATTTCAAAAAGTAATACTTGCTGAAGGAGGATATGTTAATGATTCTGATGATGCAGGTGGAGAAACTTATTTAGGTATAAGTAGGAGAAATAATCCTAATTGGATAGGTTGGGAAGTAATAGATGAAGAAAAGAAGAAAGGTCTAAAATATATTAATGGTAGACTTAAAAGAGATAAGTCTTTAACTAATGCTGCTAATCTATTATATAAACAAAAATATTGGGATGTATTAGAACTTGATGATATTCCAAGTCAAAAAATAGCTCATCAATTATTTGATACTGCTGTTAATTGTGGTATAACTACTGCAATAAGAATTGCACAACAAATAACTATGATGACTATTACAGGTAAATGGAGTGATGAACTTAAATATAATCTTATGAATTATGGTAATAGGAAATAAGAAACAGCATAGTGTTTTTGCCTTTGTTTTTGGTATTGTTTTAAGTATTATTTGTTGTAATATTCTTGACAATAATCATAAAGAAAACACTAATATAAATAAAATAGATACTATTTATAATAAAGTGTTACTTGATTCTATTGAATATAATATAGAATTAAAATGTTCTACTATTGTTGAACTTAAAAGATTAAGTAAATATGAAACTGAACAAGCTATTAATAATAATGATAGTGCTGCTATTGAACAATTCAAATCTCTTGCTGGGGCAGACTAATGACAATGTTCCCTCTACGGGGAGGGTAATACAATCAGATACTACAAATATTAAAGTTCCTATATATCTTATTAAACAAGCTAACGCTAAGATGATTGAAAGACTTTATCTTATTAAAATTAATAATCAACAAGATTCAATTATTGATATGAAAGATAAATATATAAGAGAACAAAAAGATATAATAATAGATTTTCAAAAGAGAGTAAATGAAGTTAATAGACTTAATCAAAAGATTAAAGATGATTTAAATAAACAAAAAAGAAGAAATAATATTATTACTTGTGGTGCTTGTGCTATTATTCTTGGATTAACAATAAATTTAATTACTAAATAATTATGGAAACTTATCCTTTTTTAGATTATATTAATGAGGATAAATCACATTATAAACATGCTAAAGATGCTGGATATGTTGATGATGATGATTTATTTCTTATTGGAGATAGCGGTGGTTTTCTAATGAATATTCGTCCTGGTTGGAAGTTTATTAATACTGAACTATTTTATGAGCAAGCTAATTATTATAAAAATCATAAAGGTAATTATACTTCTTATAAAGTAGATTCTATTCCTCATAGACAATTTCGTAAAAGAGAACAATATAGACGTAAGCATGGTTTTAGTGCTCCTTGTTTACAAGCTCCTGATGGTACTATACATAATGTTCGTATAACTGGAAGTCATTATAATTTTCTAAATTATATTCGTATAGAACAGTTGGATGAGTCTACTATTCAGCATGGTAACACGGCTACTGCTAAAAAGCATTATGATTTTCCTAAATTTTTTGATTCTCAGTTTTGGATGTTTCATACTATGGAATTTGCTGAACGAAATGGTTTTCATCTTTTAATTGATAAAACTCGTCGTGGTGGATTTTCTTATATGATGGCAGCTGATAGTGCAAATGCTGTTAATTGTGAAAGTCGTAAAGTAGTTATTCATGTTGCTGTAGATAAAAAATATCTTACTCAAACAGGTGGTCTTACTGACTTTGCAGTTAATGATTTAAAATTTTATGAAGAAAATACTCCTTTTGTTCGTGGTATTTTTAGTTCTGTTAAATCTGATTTTAGATTAGGTTATAAACTTGCTTCTGGTGTTGAAGCAGATAAATCTTGGCGTTCTGCTCTTATTAGTGTTAGTGCTGCTAATAATCCTGATTGTGCAATTGGTAAAGATGCAGTTAAAGTTAAAGTAGAAGAAGTTTCTACAATGGATAACTTTGATGAATTTATGAACGTTACTGAACCTGCAATGAGAACAGGTGCTTATACTACTGGTATGCTATGTGCTTGGGGAACGGCTACTTCTGGAAATATGCAAGTTTTTGAACAAAACTTTTATGATGTTAAAGGTTTTAATTTTATGCCATTTGAAAATGTTTGGGATAGAGATAGTCGTAATGAAACTTGTGGTTTCTTTAAACCTTATTGTTGGGGTTTACAAGGAGAAATTAATGGAGTTAAAGGAGTAGATAAAGATGGTAATAGTAATATTTTAATAGGTCTTGAAATTGCTCGAAGAGAACGTATTAAGAAAAAAGAATCTGTTAAAAAATATTCTGATTATATTAATTATCTTGGTCAATATGCCAATTTTCCTTCTGAATCTTTTAGTAGTGCTTCTGAAAATATATTTAGTTCTGAAGAATTAACTGCTTGGGAAGATAGACTTAGAGTTGATACTGATTTACATTTTTATGTAGATGGTATGTTAGAGTTAGATAATGCAGGTCATGTTGTATTTAAAACTAATGCTCGTTTACATTCTGAAAATAAAAAGACTTATGATTATATAATAGGAGTTCCTCGTAGAGGTCATGAAGACCCTCATGGTTGTATTAGAAGATGGTTTGCTCCTGAATATGAAGAATATAATTTACCTGATGGTAGAATAGGTAAACGTATTCCTGAAGGTCTTTATAGTATTAATTATGACCCTGTTGGAGTTAATAAAGATAAAGATGAAATTACTAATAAGCATTCTCATAATAGTATTATGGTTTGGATGAATCCTCATTATCTTAATGGATATAAACAAAAACTTGTTTGTACATATTATGGTAGACCAGATACTCTTGAAGAAGCTGATAGAATATGCTATTACTTAGCTGTATATTATAATTGTATTGGCACTACAAATGTTGAAGTTAACCGTGGTGAAACTGTATCTAATTTTCGTAAATGGAATGCTTTAAAGTATTTATCTTGTGAACCTTTATATGTTTGGGATGCTTCTTTTAAAGGTAAAATAAATTCTAATTATGGATTTAATATTAGTGGTGAGCAACATAAACTTGATTGTGTACGATTAACTAAAGAATTTTTATATGAAGAAATAGGTAAAGATGAACATGGAAATCCTATTAGAAATTTTCATAGAATTTATGATTATCAAACTATTCTTGAATTAAAGAAATGGAGTAATAAAGGTAATTATGACCGAGTTTCTTCTATATTACTTAGGGGTATTGAATGGAAAGGTTTTAATATATTAGCTGGTGATGAACTTGAACATAGAAAAGAATTAACTGCTGAAAATCTTGATAGTAATGATATACTTAATAGAGAATGGTATTAATATAAAATTAAATATGATAATATGAGAACAGAATTTCAAGCTTTTGATTTTCCTTCACAAAGGATTCCAAATAGAGAAAAAGATAAAGTTTGGGCTGCTAAATGCTGTGATTGGATAATTGCACAAGGTCAAGGATTTAGAGATGCTTCTGAACTTGAAATTAAATATGGTATTTTACAAGGTAATATACCTGATTCTTTTTATAGAAAAATACTTAATCCTTATAATGCTACGCAAGAAAAATATAAAAAGTTTCCTGCAACAATGCGTAATTATGATTTGATGAAAGGTATTATTCGTAGATATGTTAGTGAATATATTAAAAATCCTCATGATTTTATTGTTGGTGCTAATAATCCAGAAGTAGTTTTAGCTCGTAATGCTAAACTTAGACAAGAACTACAAGTTATTGTTCAACAAAAAATTGCAGCTCAAATTCAACAAAGTTATCAAGAATGGATTAATGGTGGAAACAATCCAGAAGAATTTAATCCTCAGACTGCTATTGATATTGAAAGTTTTATTAAAGAATTTAATGAAAATTATATTGATGATATTTCTGCTCAAGGACAAGCTCTTTTAAATGTGATAAAAGATTTAACTGAAGATACTTTATTTTATGCAAGAGCTTATTTTGATTTTGTAAGTTTTGGAGAATGTTATACATATACAGATGTTGTTGGAGATAAAATTATTAAAAGAGTTGTATCTCCAAGAGATGCTTTTCCTGTTAATACAGATAATATATTTAGAGAAGATGATGATGTATTTTGTGAACGACGTAAGATGACTTATCAACAAATAGTTGATGAATTTGATGAATATTTAGATGATAAAGAAAGAGAATTTCTTAATACTTATTATGCTAAACATTCTGCAAATGTTCCTACAGAATTAGCTTTTGCTACGTATGAAAGTTATTTTCCTGACTTATGCAAAAAGTATTCTAAAGAAGATATAGATTTATTTAAGAAATCTTCTAATATGATGAGAGATACAAATGGGGATTTATATGATGTTTGGCATGTTGTTTGGAGAGGTGAAGTAAAAAGAGCTTTAATTACATTTGTTAATGAAGTTGGACTTATGGATACTCGTATAGAAGAAGATGACTATGAACTAAATCCTTTAATTGGAGATATATCTATAGATTATATTTATGAGCCACAAGTATATGAATGTACTCGTATTGGTACTCGTAATGATGCTATATATCCTTATAATGCAAGAGCTATAGCTTATAATCGTAAAGGTAAACTTCCGTATAATGGTATTAATGAATTATTACCAGGTTTTGGTAAATTTAGTATTATCGATATTATTACTCCATATCAAGTATTTTATAATATAGTAGCTTATCATAGAGAAATGGTTCTTGCTAAGAACAAACTTAATGTTCTTATGATTGCTAAATCTCTTCTTGGTAAAGTACCAGAAGATACAATATATAGAATGATTGCAGATGGAGTTTTATATATTGATGACAGCTCTGACCAAGGAATGCTTCGTGCTCAACAAGTAAGAATACTACAATCTAATATTAACGATTATCTTACTCAACTTGGAAATCTTCTTGCTGATATTAAAGAATCTGCTAATGAACAAGCTGATATGACACCACAAAGATATGGAGCTATTGCTAATAGTGCTGGAAAAGGTGTTACAGAAGAAGCTATTATTAGAGGTTCTATGGGTTCTGTCATTATAGAATTTATGATGGATTGTATGAGAGAACGAGATTATAATAGAGATTTAGATTTTACTAAACTCGCTTGGATAGATGGTCTTGATACTTCTTATAGAGATATAGATGGAAATTTAAAATATATTAGTCTTGATGTTAACTCTCATATATATGCTGATTATATTATTAAAGCGAAAAATTCTGTTAAGGAACAAGAAAAGCTTACTCAGTTACAACAATATGCTTTTAGTGCTGCACAGAATGGAGATAATATGATGGCTATTGCTGCTATTGAGGGAGATAATGTTGCTACAATTACTAAACTTATTAAACGTTATCAACAACAAAAAGATGCTCATGAAGAGCAACTTAAACAACTTGACCAACAAACTGCTCAAATGCAGCAAGAATTTGAAATTCAAAAAATTCAAGCTAAAGGTGAAGAAGATAGAAAGACTAAAGAACTTGAAGGTTATCTTGACCAACAAATTGAGCTTATTAGAGCTGATGCTAATATGATTAGTTATAATGCAGAAGTTGATGACAGTGCAAAAGATGCTGGATTAAATAGACTTGAAGCTGCTCGTACAAGAGTTGAACAAGAAAAACTTAATATTGAAAGACAAAAGAGTGTACTTGATACTTTTAACAAAGAACGTGATAGACAAGTTAAAATGCACGATATTGATACTAAACTTAAGATTGCTAAACAGAATAAAAATCGTTATGATTTTAAGTCTGGAAGTAAGTCTAAGAAATAAGATTTTATTAATGTTTGATAATTATAGTCCTATTTAGAGTAATATCTAAGTAGGACTTAATTGTTTAAAATAATAGCTATTTAAGGCTTGATATTAAAGAGAAATTTGAAGAATGATAAAGAGTAAAGGTTAATGAATGAAAGTTCCTCTACGGGGAATTAAATGCGAGCAAATTTTTTGATGTTAAAGCTAACATTATATATAATGCAATTTCTCGTCAAACTAATACATGTATAAATTTTGTTAGTGTTTTTATTATTATCCAATATTATTATTATAATTGTATTGATGTTAAACAAATAAATAAATATCATTATGGATTTCGATTTTGGTTATGGTCAGAATGGTAACAGTGGTGAAGCTGGTTCTGAAAATGTAAATGACGGTAATGGTGGTGTTACTAATATTAATACAGGTAATATAGTACATGACCCTAATGGTGTACCTGCTGATAATATTGATAGCAATGATGATGCTGATAGCAAAGATGATAATAAGCCTGTTGATACTAATACAGATGATAATAAAGATGGAAAAGGTAAAGAAGATAAAGCTAACGATAAACAAGGTGAGCCTCTTCAGCCTGGTACATCTATTGAAGTAGGAGATGAAAAATATACTGTTGATGAGTCTGGTAATATTCTTGATAAGAATGGTAATATTTTTAAAGAAGCTAATGCTGTACAAGAATGGCTTGATTCTTTTGAAAATGTAGAGGAGACAGGTTCTGATTCTATTTCTATTGATTCTATTCGTGAGGCTGTTGGTGTTGAAATAGTTGATGATAATGATAAACCTATTGAATTTGAAAATACTCCTGCTGGTATTAAATCATATATTGATGCTGTAGTTAATACTGCTAAAGAAGAACATTATGAAGCTGCGATAAATACTTTATATCAAAAATATCCTATTCTTAATGATGTTCTTAATTACTATATTGCTAATGGTAATTCACTTGAAGGTTTTGGTGAAGTTCCTGACCGTTCAAATATTACTATTGACGATAATAATGAAGCACAACAAGAATCTATTATTCGTACTGCTTGGAAAGAAAGAGGACAAAAAGGTGATGTTGAAAGTTATATAGCTTATCTTAAATCTTCTGGTATTTTGCTTGCTACCGCTAAAGAAGAACTTAAAGGTATTCAAGAATCAGATAAACAATATAAAGACCAACTTGCAGCAGAGGCTGAAAAGAAAGAAAACGAACGTATTCAAGGTCTTGAAAAATATTGGAATGAAGTTCATGAGAGAATTAAAAGTAGAAGTATCGCTGGTTATCAACTTCCTGATTCTATTATTATTAGTCGTAATGGTCAAAAACTTTCAGTAACTCCTGAAGACTTTTTCAATTATATTTATCGTGTAGATAAAGATGGCAAATCGGCTTATGAAAGAGATTTGGAAGCTGAAACTATGGAAAGTCGTAGAGATGATGAGATTCTTCGTGCATATCTTAAATTTGTTGGTGGAAATTATTCTAATCTTGTTAGTATGGCTATTAATAAAGAGAAAGTTAATACACTTAAACTTAGAGCTAAAGAACGTAATACAAGTACAATTAGAATTAATAAACCAAAGACTACTATTGAAAAAGGTGTAAATGTTGATTTAGGTTATAACTAATTAAAAATTTGTTTTATGTATAAAATGCGTATTCTTTCGCAGGGAAAATTTGAAGATAGAGGATATTCTAATGAAGAGAGTATTGCTTATCTTCAATTACAAAAACCTGTGGAAATTAATGCTTTCCTTACCTATAATTATGGTATGGATGATGACCGTTTTCCATTGTCGTTTATGACAGAAGGTCAGGGTAGTTCTGGTACTGTTGATATTGCAACTGTTCAATGGACTTGGAGTACAATGGGTCGTATGAAGTTTACGGACTTTGTTACTTATTTTAATGCAGCTAATACTAAGCCTGGTCTTGGTGGTGCTGAATTTGAAGTTCATTTCTCTACTCATTGGTTTATTGAACAATATGGTCTTATTGCTCCTGATGGTAAAACTCAGGTTCGTGTTCAGAAAGACCTTGGTGAATCAGCTCATGGATATGGATATATTCTTAAATTGACTTCTCCTAATCCAAATGCTTTTGTTGACCCAGAAATGTTAGCCAAAGGTAAGTATTGGAGTATGTCTGCTCCTACCGTTTCTGAATCATATTCTAAGGGAAATAGAAGTAATTCTATGGGACCTGGCAAGATGACTTCTCAGCTTGAGTTCCAGCGTTATTCTAAAGAAATTGCTGGTAATCTTGCTAATGTTATTACTGAATATGAATTTAAGACAAAAGGTGGAGGTACTTCTAAACTTTGGATTAATGAAGAAATGCGTCAGTTCAACTTGAATATGCGCGTTATGAATGAAGAACGATTATGGATGGCTGAATATAATCGTAATTCTAATGGTGAAGTTCTTTTGAAAGACCGTGATAATGGTAAACCTATTCCTCATACTTCTGGTATGCTTGAAATTTGTCGTGAATCTAATTATGATACTTATGGTGAATATTTGCCATTGACTAAGATTAAGAGAACTGTAGGCGATGTACTTGACCGTGACACCGATACTGGTACAATGGATATTGTACTTATGGGTGGTAAAGGTTTCTTGGAAGACTTTGATGAATCTATGAAGATTGATGCTAAAGAAAATGGTTTCTTGACTCCACTTGGTGATAAAGAAATTCAAGGAAGTGGCAATGGTCTTGAATATGGTGCATATTTCCGTAAATATAAAACTGTTGATGGTCATACAATTACTGCTAAACATTGTTCTTTCTTTGATAAAGGTACAATTGCAGAAGCTGCTAAACAGAATGGTATGATTCATCCTCGTTCAGGTTTGCCAATTACTTCTCATCAAGCTTGTTTTATTGATTTCTCTTCTTATGAAGGTCATCGTAATGTACGTATGGTTCGTCAGCAAGGACAGATTCATAAAGCTAAAGTTATTGAAGGTATGACTGATATTCCAGCTTGCTGGGGTCTTCCTAATACAAATCATGCTGCTACTGAAGTTGATATGGCTCGTTATGAAGTTAAGTCTTCTCTTGGCTTGCAGGTTGATAATTCTAATAAGATGTTCTTATTGAAGTGTGTATTGTAAAATGTTAAACTAATAAAGTTATGAGTAATATTTCTGGTAATGGCATGGGATTTGGCTTTAATAAAGCTGATGCTAATAAAGAAGAACAGAAACCTGTTGAAAATGATTCTAATGTTCAGAATCAAGTTGTAGATGAACCTGCAACTACTTCAGTTGAAACACAAGAAGAAGAGGCAAATGTTGAATATACTGATATTCGTAAAATAACAATTATGCTTATTAAGAATTATAGTCTTTATCGTAAAGCTAATGATAAAGTTCTTCCTAAGCGTAAAGATTTTATTGGTAGCAGTGTTCATGCATCTCGTATTCTTTCAGCTAATAAAGAAGAAGTTGATACATATTTTCCTAACATTGTTGGTCTTTCTCCTTCTGACCCAAATTTTATAATGAGGGTTAAACAGTATTTAAATAATATTCGTATTCCAGTAGATGAACTTGGACGTACATTTGACGTTAGTTTTCATTATTTCCGCAAAAGTGATTATGATAGAATTAAAGAAGAAGAAGAGAAAATTGATAGAGTTTATCAAACTGCAAATCGTCAAGATATTACTAAACTTCGTATTGCTCTTAAAGAGAAAATTACTAAACTTAATGCTCTTGAAAGTACAAAATGTAAATTAGGTTATCCTATCAATATTGATGATTATTTGATGTATCGTCATTGTCTTCTTTATAATGATGTTGCAAAAGATGTTGCGTTGATTAATAGTGATAGCAACATTCGTTTTTACTTTAAAGATGAACAAAAAGAAGCTGAAAAACTTCGTAAGTTTAGACTTGAAGTTAATAAAGCGAAATCAAATTATGTTTCTTGTCTTGCTGATAATACATTGTTTGATGCTGTTTATACACAATATTGTGTTCTTAGTAATATGCCTGTTATTTCTTCTCTTGCAGAGGATAGACTTGAAAGAGAAATTAAACTTGATAAGTTTAGTGCTGATGAACCAGTTAAATTCAATAAGATTTTCAATAATAAAGATATTAAGCTAATTGCTTCTATTGAATTGTTGATTGCCAGAGGAGAACTTTCACGTTCTCAATATAATCAGAACATAACTTCTCCTGATGGTGATTTTATTGGAGCTAATATGGGCGAAGCAGTTGCATGGTTTAAGAATCCAACTAATGCTTCTATAGTTAATGTTTTCATGAACAAACTAAAGAATATTTGATATGAACATTCAAGAGATGCACAATACGTTTCGTACTCTTGGTCAACAAATGGGTATGCAACTTATTAGGGGTATTCTCCCTGAAAGTATTGATGTTTATCTCAATGATGCGATTATTGAAAAGACACAGCAGGAGCTTTTAAGTAGTGTTGATATTGCTATTAAAAGTAGTGTTGACACACAAGCTTCTACTATGTCAGCAATCAATACTTTTAAGACACTTTTTAAAAGTGTTAGATACAAAATTGATAATAATAAAATAGACTATTATAACAAAGATAATGGTTTTTATATTATCAATATTCCTACTGTAAATTCTGATATTACTGTTGACGAACATGAATATAGAATTAATCCTATGATGTTTTTGGGATTTAGTATTGAATATTCAAATACATTAAGAGGTAGTTCTGTTGATTGTCGTATAGTTGGTTCTGATGTTATAGAAACTACACTTCGCGATTATTGTAATAGTGCAAGTAAAGATACTCCTATTGTAGTTCTAAATTCTATTCCTAATATAGAGAATGGAAATGAATCGCAAGGAGTTAATTCTAATCAACAATTAGAAATATATACTGATACTAAAGATTGTGAAGTTAAGTTTTTAAACATTAAGTATATCAAAGTTCCTAATGTTGTTAAATATGATAAAGATATAAATAAATGCGTAAATTGCGATTTACCTGTTCATACACATTTTGAAATTGTTGAAAAGGCTGTTGCTAAGTTTTATGCATCTATTGGAGTTTCTACTCCTAATCAATCAGTTCAACAACAAAGATAATGTATAATAAACTTATAATTTAATTAATATGCGACATTTCCTTTTAGGTGGTAAAGGAGCTTATGCTACTGATACCGATTTGTCAAAAGTTGAAGAAGGTGCTGTTGGTATCTTCTATAATAAAGATGGTGTTCCAACTGCTGCAACTACTGGAAAGGAATTTACAAAAGAGGCTATGCTTGTTCTTGGTCGTCCAAGTGATAAAGGTGGTCCTATTGTTCTTCCTATTTTCAAGAATAATTTTTCTTATGTTAAGGGCACTTATGTTGCTTCAACCAAATTTACTGCTGAAGTAACTATTCCTGCTCCAACAAAAATAGGCGATTATTCTTTGATTGTTGTTTTGAAAGGTGTTAAATTTAATGAGCGCAATAAATGGACTGCAATGATTCATGTTAGAGATGTAAATATGACTGCTGCAACTCTTGCATCTAAAATTGCTGCTCAGATTAATGCTAATGGTAATTCTGGAGTTACAGCTGCTGCAGATGAAGCTAAAGTAACTATTACTGCTAATAGTAATGGTATTGACTATGAAATTCTTGGAGCTGATGAACTATTTGGTATTGCAGTATCTGTTACTACAAAAGGTGCTCCAGCATACGGAGATGCTAAATATGTTCAAGATTTGGCTGAAAAAGCTGCGGCTGATGCAGGATTTGAATATACATATAGAGATGCTTATTGCTATTTATATCCTAATTATCCTTTAAATCCGTTAGCACAAAATGATGCTACAGATGTTGGTTATACTATTTTCACTTTGCGTTTTGCTGAACCTCGTGATGTTAAAACCCGAGATGAAGTAGTTAATCAAATTATTCAAGTTGCTTTCCCAACAGAAGCTACAGCTATTACAGCATTTGAAACAGTATGTAAGGGTCTTGCAGGAATTGCTACTGAATAATGATTGAATAAACACATAGTCGTTAAAGTTTTAATATTATTTTTAAAAGAGGTTGTCGATATTGATTTATTATTGATATTGATAACCTCTTTTTTCTTTAATAATCTATGGAAGTTTTAGCAGACGCTTTAAGACAAGGAATAGCACCTGCTATTGTAGTTGCTATATATTTAATAATTACAAAAATTATAGATAGTCATAAAGAAAGTGCTCAAATTAAACTTAGTACTGATTTAACTAATTCTATAAATACTATAAGTAATTTTGTTATTAGTTTGACTAAAAATATTATTGATAAAGATAAAGAAAAATGTAAAGCAGCAATTGAAGATTCGATGTATTCTTCTGGTATGAGACTTATACATTTTGTAACAACTACTGTAGTTAATAATCATATTGATACTAATAAAGAAAATATATTATCTAATATTCATAATATAGTTAATGCTGAATATTATACTGTATATTCTATTTTATCTATGTATAGTATTGAAAATATAAAAGTGTCTGATGCTCTTGATAAAAATTGGATTTCTGCTATTGAAAAAGATATGATTGATATTATATATAATAATACTTTAAATAAGGAAGATAAAATACTTTCATTTAGTAATAAAATAGATATTAGATTACAATCATATATTACTTATATTATTAATAATACTATTAAAAATTAAAATACTATGGAAGAAAAACTTAGACAAAGATTAATTGACAATTATAATATAACTCTTGCTAATATGGAAAAGCGTGATATAGCTGCTCTTGAACTTGGCTTTGTTAATGATAATTGCTCTACTATGATATTTTCAATTCTTATTCATTGTATGGAAAATCTTGAAATTTTTAATTCTACTCAACTTAATAATATTTCTAATTTTATAAATAAAATAAATTATGTCGGATAAATATAATGAAGTCCATGTGCTATCTGATGAACATGATGAATTTATAGAAATTCATCCAGAATATGTTTATCTTACTATTCCTGCTGGTTGGATTTGTATATATCATAAACTTCTTGCTTATATGGCTGATTTTGGTAAAACAATTGTAGATGATTGTGGGGCTATATGTAAAGGTAATAGTAAGAATATAATTACTTGCTGGAATTTGTTTCAATCTGCTGTTGCTTGTCATGCTTTAAAAAGAGATAAAGAAGCAGAGTTTTTTATAGATTATATTATAAAACAACTTGATAATATTTATAAAGGTACAGGCGAGAGTGTTTATACTAATACAGTTCCAATTGGAATTACAGAAGATGGAAAACTTAAAGCAATAGTTAGTTGTGATAATGGTATACATTTTTATGTTGATACTGAAACAGGAAAACTTTATCAAGAATATTTAGATGATAAGAATAATGGTAAAGTTTATACTATAGTTGATGCTGATTTAACAGTTAAAGACAGAGGAAGTGATAATAATGAATGATTCCTCTACGGGGAATTAGGCATAATCAGTTATAGCAGATATATTCTATTATAGCTGATTTTAGCTTTATTTGATTTTAAATTCTTAATTGTATATAGTTCATTGATATATTAAGATAAAGTCTTAGATGGTCTTATTTTAAGTCAAAATAATTAATAATTTTATGAAACCTGCTTATAAAGATTTAGGTAAAGTTTGTCTTACTCCTAATGGTTATTGGAATAAAGATAAAGAATATGAAGGTATAAGTATTGTTACTAATCAATTAAGTGGCAAATCTTATATTTCTAAAAAAGATGTTCCTGCTGGAGTAAGCATAAATAATCAAGAATATTGGCAACCTATTGGAAGTGGAGGATATAAAGATAATAACATTATTATTATTAGTGATATAGATAGTAATGGTAAAACAATTCCTTATACTTTACAAGAAGCTGTTAATAGTATTCATTCTGTTGATAGACGTCCTGGTCTTATTTTAGGATTTTATGGACTTAATTATCAAGAAGTTGACAATAATTATACTTGGTATTTATATCAGTTTAATTCTGATAATATTGATGATTGGAATAAGCTTTCTTGTTGGGAAAGTATTTATGATAATGTTAATAAGTTTAAAGGTTATTATCCTAATGAGCAATTGTTGTTTAAACAATTTCCAATGCCTACTATTGGTGATTTTGCTTTTGTTGGGGAAGATTTAGAAAAAGCTGTTATTTATTTATGTATTATTAATGGACAATGGAAAGAAACTAAAACTCCTGCCTTACAATTTGCTAATAAATATAAAGCAATTTATTCTCATGATGTAGAAGAATTTAGTGCTAATATTCCTGAATCTTATGCTGACCGTGCTTATAAAGATGGAGAAGGTAATATTATACATGATAGTTATGTTACAAGAACTTCTGTTAATAATGCTATAACTGAAGAAATGAATAAACTTATTCAAGATACTAAACATGAAATTGATGTTATTAAAACAAGATTGGATGCTATTGAAACTCGACTTAATAGTCTTTAATAATATATAATTCAAATTGTTTAACTTAAAAATTTAAATGTTATGTTTGATAAAATAATTAATAAAATAGGTATTGATAAAATACTTCATTTTTGTGTAGGTGCACTTATAACTTTTACTATTTCTAATTTAGCTATGTTACAAGAAGGAACAGTTGGTAAAGATAATCTTTGGTGGGCTTTTGCTGGTTTGACTATTGCTTTTGTATTTGAATGTATAAAAGAATTTATTATTGATATTAAACCAGATGTTAAAGATTTTATTGCAACTATACTTGGTGGTTTATTTGTATTTGTAGTTAATACTATAGGTATATTCTTCTATATTTCTTCACATTAATATGTCTGATATTAATAATATAAAAGTTGGTTCTACTAATCCTGATTCTATATTATTTAATAAATATAAAACTGAACTTGCTAATAGTGAATTATCTTTTGGTAGTATTATACCAAGAGATAATTCTCTTGAAGCTATTAATAGTGTTTCTAATTCTATTTGGCAAGTTAATGATGGATGGGAAGTAGAAATAATTAATAGTAAGAAACTTGCTATTAAAAAGTTTAAAATTGATACTTGGGGAATTAGACAAATGATTCCTAATTCTCATACTAATTATAATAAACTTAGAGTAAGAGTTACAGGATTAACTCGTGTACATCAAAATGTTATTTGCCATACTGCTGGAAGTACAACAGCTGATGGATTTACTAAAGCTTATGGAGGAACTGCTGGATATGATGTTTATTGGTATCCTGGTCATTATACTTCTGGTAATTCTATGCAGGGAATGGTTATTCAATTTGGTTGTGGATATACTGCTAATGATAATGAAAGAGTAGATAGTCTTCAAATTGGTAAACATCCTTGGGATGTTGGCACAAAAGTAGGAATAAGTGATGGTATTATAGAAGGTACTTGGGGAGATACCAGTTATAAAGCAATAACTATTGGTTTGTATGGAGGAGTTCAAAATGCTAAGTCTTGGCATGATGAAACTGGAGATGCTTATAAACAATATGATATATCAGATAATCCTATTTATATAGATTTAGATGTTGATGATGTTACTAAAGATATAGATGTTACTTCTGTTGAATGTTGGGATGCTTATACTGGAAATGATAAGTCTTATCATAAAGATAAAACAATTGATAATTGTTGGAAGAAATATGGTTTAGCAGTTCCTTTTGGATGGAATTTATATAAAGATAATTTAAAAGTTAATGATAGTTTTACTGAAAATGATGTAAAATGGCAAACTCCTTTTAGACTTTGTATTAATAAAGTTTCTGAATCTTATCGAATAATTGCTAATCTTATAAGTATTAATAATAATTATTATAATGTTAATTTTAAAGCATTCTATATTAAAGGATGTAATATAAAAACAGAAGATAATATTTTATTTAATAGAGTATTTAATAATGCTGATATTGCTTTTACTGAAAATCTTCCTATATCTATACGTAATGGATTAGTATATATTAAACCTTTTAAAAAAACTATTAATAGAAAAGATAATAACAAACCCATTGTTATTAGTGAATTTTCATTATTAATTGCAAAATATAAATCGTCAAATAATCCTGCAATTATTGATATAATTCCTATATTTGAAGATACTGACAGAATAAGTATTAATACTAATATTTGGAATAATATTCTTCCAAATATGTTTGTTCCAGAAGTTACTGACTATTTAAGTAATATGAATAAAATTACTTGGAATAATAATTTTAGTAATACTGCCTTAGCTAATAGTGTTAAGAATTGGTATAAGAATAATCCTACTAATAGTAATTTTAAAGCTGGAAGTATATTTAGAGATTCTAAAAAACTTACTGATATTACTATTTTACTTCCTAATGAGAATTGGTTATATGGAGAAGATAATTTTAGTAATTCAGAATTAGAAACTATTACTATTAAGCAAGGAGGTGATGAATCTCATATTACTTCTCCTCAAAGATTATTTAGAAATGCTAAAAATTTAAAGAATATAAATATTGTTTGGTCTGATAGTAATAATACCTCTAATTATCTTTGTGGTGCAAATAGTGTAATTGAATTAATAACAAATACTCTATTAACAACTTATCCTGAAAGACTTATTAATTGGAATCAAAATAGAAGTCATATACTTGATGAAACTATCCAATGCACATTATTTCAATATGCTTTTGATACAGTTACAAAATTAATTACTATACCATCTTATCCAAGTAGTATAGAAGAAGATAATACTATTGTTCCAGCAAGAAATGTAGAATATGCTTTTAATGAGTGTAAAAATCTAAAAACTGTTGGACCTATTTTTAATATGATTTTAGTTAATCCTAAAACTGCTAATAAATTATTTAATAATTGTAATGTTCTTAGTTCTATAAGAATTAAAAATCTTAATCATGGAAATTGGAACTTTGATGGTGTTACAAGAGATAATATGTATCATGGAACTTTAAAAGCTCTTGATGTAGATTCTGTTAAATATTTATTTGATAATCTTGCAGATTTAACTACACATAATAGTAGTGTTCATGAAGATACTATAGACAAATCTTTTAAGAATTGGAGTTCTGATTATTTTAATCAAAGAGAACTTACTGCTGATTGGGATTATACATTAGATACTATAACTCAATTTGCTTGTAGAAAAAGACATTCATCTACTTCTTCTGCTCCTTTTATAGTTCATACTAATCAATCTTTTGAAAGTATGAATATTATTATAGAAGGATTAAAAGAAGGAAATTTTGTTACATTTGGAAGTTCTGGTGCAGAAGCAGATTATTCTTTTAATAAAGATGGAAAATATACTATTAAGAAAGTTAATACCGAAGATAAAGGATTTAAACTAATAAGTACTAATACAAATAAAGATATAGTTAATATTAGAATAGAAAATGGGTTGGATTATACTAATCCTACTGTTAGTAGTGCTAATTTGTATTGTCCTAAAGAATGGGATGAATTTGTAGCATTTGATTTTACTACAATGAGAAATGAATATTTACTTTCTCAAACATTTAATAAAATTACTTTTAATAAAAGAAAAAATACTTCACGTAGTGATACTATATGTTGGATAGAACAATCTTTTAATTTAACTATTAATGTAAAAGTAGAAGGTTTAATTGCTGGTGATACTTTAGGAATAGGACAAGGTAATTATAGTAATATTAAATATAAAATAACTGATAATGGTTCTTATAAAATAGAGTTTAATTCTGGATATAGATGGGGTTTTAAATTATGGAATGATTCTAATACTAATGATGAAACAGTTGTATCTGTATCTGTAGATAATACACCAGCTAAAGTAACTACTGATATGATTAGTGCAGCTAATGTTAAAGGTTGGAAAGTATTTATTAATGGTGTAGAGAAAAAATAATAATATTTAAAATATTTTATTTATGAATAAAGATATTTGTGAAAGATATGATGCTACATCTCTTCAGCAACTTACTAAAATAGTTACTGATGAGAATGGAGAACATATTGAAAAAGATGTATACCCTGTTAGTGTTATTCAGGGTATTTATGATGGTATTAATGGTAATAGATTAGACCATATATTATCTTTAGCCAATTGTATTTATGTTCCATTTAAAGGAAGTCGTAAAACTACAAGACTTACAATAGATTCTCAAATGAGACGTAAAGGTTTTATTATTGTTTTTAAAGATTTAGATAATAAAACATATACTCAAAGATATATTAATTCTAATTCTATTACTGATGATAGCTGGGGTAATGATAATAATTGGGAAGATTGTTTTGTTAGTTTTGACGATTCAGATTCTATTGAACAAATTAAACAATATCTTACTAAGTATATAGATGAAAAACTCAAAGTAGTTATACCTCCTGATGGTTATGAATTAGTTATAATTAAAAAGTCTAATGTTTAATTTATAAGATATATGGCAGATAAACATGATGAACAATTATTAGGATTTAGTAATCTTAATAAAATATTTCCTATTGTAGATGTAGTTGACAATTTAAATTCAGATATTACTAATAGACCTCTTTCTGCTAAACAAGGTAAAACTTTGAAAGAGATGATTAATGGTATTACAAGTTTTAATTATGAAATAGTAACAGAATTACCTGCTGTTGGTCAGAAAGGAGTTATATATCTTATACTTAATAGTGCTTCTACAGAAGAAAATAATATTTATGATGAATATTTATATGTTAATGATAAATATGAAAAGCTTGGAAGTTTTACTACTCAAATAGATTTAAGTCAGATTAAAGATGAATTATTTTATAATTTTGATATAAATAATGCACTTAACAGAAATATTGAGGATGGGTCTATTGGTACTGTTAAAGATGAGTATTATAATAAATTATTAGAAGCAGTAAATAATAATAAAATTATTACAATTGGAGAAATTGTAACTAATACCATAAAACATAATACTGATGAAACAGGTAAATCTTTTACAATTGAAATAAACTATTATCTTAATGATTTTGGAACAATTGTTTTAATTATAAAAAATGATAAAACTTTTATTCAGAAAGATAAAGGTGATGTTCATTATTTAAATGTAGATTCTAATTATCAGAGTACTTGGGAAAATATTAATGAAATACAACAAAATCAAGATAAACCTATTTATATAAAATTTGCTAATGGTATTTGTTCTCCTTCTTTATATACTCATGTAGCATTACACAATTATGGTAAGGTATATGATTTTATTTATGCAGATAATAATGGATATTTATGGAGATTAGGTGTTGTTAATCCAGATAATGATACAGATAAAATACAATTTAATAACAGCCAGCTTATTAATGATACTGATACATATAGAATATATTTTGAAGATATTGCTGGAGATACTATTACAGAAGAAAATTATAATAACATATTAAATGCTATAACATCACATAAACGTCTTATAATAGAAAATAATGGTGGTACTTCTACGTATAATTGTTATGGAATAATAGATGCTTCTTTAACTAAAGTTGGTTTTACTTTACATATAAATACAGACATGTATCGTAATAAAGAATTTATTATAATTGTAAATAAAGATAAAAAAATTTATCATTATTTTGATTGTATTTATATAAATATAGATGAAAATAATACCTCTGATTCTATTTTTCAACAATGTATTAATACAGATTTTTCTATTGATATATATGTAAGTTATAAATTAGCAATATATACTATAACAAAAGTTATAACTAATACTGTTGGTGAAAATTTAGTTTTAGACCTTATATCAAATAATATAAAGTTTAAAGCAACTGTAACTCAAGATACTAAAACACAATGGGAAGTTACTTATTTATCAGCTACTGACACTGAACTTGGAGATGTTTTATTAGGCTATAAAGCTAATGCTAATAATTATCCTTTGCAAGTAGATACAGAACATAGAGCTTATGTGAATATTCCTGAAAAGAAATATGAATTAGATATTAATCCATTTGCGCAAAAACCAAAAGGAACTATTACTGTTGAGAAATATAATGAAATATATGCTGCTATAAAAGACGGTAAATCAATTTATACACAAGGACTTTTATCAAATGCTTTTGATACTGGAAGTGGTGTAGCAATATATATGAATATTATTTATATAAAAGGATGGTTAATTATAGATAATACAGGAGCGTATTATATTGTTCCTGATAGTATAGATTTAGAGTATAATCATTATGGATATTTTGAGACACAATATCTTTATATTTTTGAAGATGAAGATTTACTTAAACTTGTAAATAATATAGTTATTCATAATTATGGAGATAAAGAAGTAGTAATAGAAATTACAGATTATGAAAAGAAAGGTAATACTATTACTTTTAAATTATGTAAAAATAGAAATTATTATTATCTTTGTTCTTTTACTATAGGAGATAATAATTTAGATATTACTGGTGGTGAGTTTTTTTATGCTTCAAATTTAAATCCTGGTGTTATTGGTATAAATTATGAACAAAATGGTCAAAATTATCCTGTTAAAGTTGATGAATTAGGTAATGCATTTGTTAATGTTCCAAGCGGAGGTAGATATGATTTAGATGTGTCTTTTTTATCTAATGGATTTAGAGGAACAATATCAACAGATAAATATAATGAATTAGCAAATGCTATAAAAGATGCTAACGAAAATAATATACCTATTTATATGTCAGGTATATTAGTAAATTGTGCAGTTGATGATTCAAGTATAACCATACTTATAAATAGTATAGGTGAATTAGATGGAGCTTTACTTATAAATAACATTGGTGAATATATTTTCATTCCTAAAAATATTGAGTTAACTCCTGGTCGCTATAAATTTACTACACAATTTGCTTATATTTTTGAATATCAAAATTATTTAAATTCTCTTGTACATAATATATATATTATTGATAATAAAGATAATAAACATACAGTAGTAAGTATTAAAGATTATAATAAAACATCTGATTCTATTAGTTTTAAATTAGTTTTATCTAATTTATTTTATCATAAATGCTCAATAGATTTAACTAATAAAAATCGGAATGAGTTAGATAACTATGAGAGTGCTTATATTTTTCCAACAGAAAATGGTGATGATGCTGGAATTATTAAGTTAGGTTATACTCAAAATGATAAAAATTATCCTCTTCAAATAAATGAATATGGTCAAGCTTTTGTCAATGTTCCTTGGTCTGGTAGTACTTATAATAATGCTACTCAGACTTCTGATGGTCTAATGTCTAAAGAAGATAAAACTAAATTAGATGGACTTACTGGAGTTGCTACTAAAATACTTAGTCAATCTGAATATGATAGTTTAACTAATAAAGATGAAAATACAGTTTATTTTATTAAAGGATAAATTAATATGGATGTAAAACAATTATTTGAAAAAGCTTCTAAAGGATATATACCAATATATCCTTTAGCTTCTATGGAATCTATTACTGATGAAAATCAATCTATCAATCTTGTTGATATTCTTGCTAAATATAATCATATATATGTAACATATAAAGATAATCAATTTGAAATTCGTAGACAAATTCCAGAAGTTCTTCGTAAATATGGACTTTGGATTAGCTATGAAAAAGATAATACTCTTTACACTGAATTTTATAAAGGTACTAATGTTAATGCTAAAGAAGATAAATATTGGATTGATGATAATAATTGGGAAATGATTCCTAATCTTAAATTTATTCAAGATGCATCTTCTCGTATTCCTAATGGAGCAATTCTTCCTGAGCATCTTAGTGATAGCTTAAAACAATTACTTTCTGAAAAACATACCATTGTTAATATGGTAGACGATGAAGACTTAGAATCTAAAGATTGCGGTATTATTAAATTTAAAGATAGAAAATATAATCCAGATTTATCTTCTGGTAAAGGCTATAAGATTCTTCGTAAATATTTTGCTAATGGAGTTAATACTATTAGTATAGATGATTTTGAATGGGAAAATAGTATTTATGAGGTAAGATATGATTTTGATTTACAAGGTCAAACAATAAATCTTCCTACTAATACAATTTTGTTATTTAAAGGTGGAACTATAAATAATGGTACAATTAATTTTAATGGAGGTTTTATTATAGGTGAAATTAAATTTAGTAATTGTGGTACTGCTAATTTTACTGGTAATTGGACAAAAGGTTTTATAATGAGTTTTGAAGATTCTCCTAAATGGTGGAATGGTCAAGAATGGATTACTTTTGGTAGTGGAAATAATAATCCTAATTATACAGCTAATGTAACAAATGTTACTTCTAATAGTGAAATAGCTACAGCTAATGTTAATTTAGTTGATAATTCATTTAATTTTAGTTTTAATCTTCCAAAAGGAATTAAAGGCGATAAAGGTGATAAAGGAGAAGCTGGTATATCTGGTACTAAAGGAGACAAGGGAGATAAAGGAGACAAGGGAGATAAAGGAGAAAATGGAACTAATGGTAAAGATGGAGTAGTTCCTAATTGGAAAACTTATGTTTATGCTCAATCTGATTCTAAGCCAAATAAGCCTACTTCTGATGCTCTTATCCCTACGGGGTGGAAAGATTATCCAGATAATAGCGGTCAATGGTGGCAATGTATTGGAACTGTAAATGGTATTACTAATAAAGTAACTGAATGGTCTGAAGTAATTCCTGTTAATGGTAGAGATGGTATAGCTCAAGATGGTAAACACACAGAAATGAGATTTGCTGTTAATAGTTCTCGTATTACTGCTCCTGAATTAAATATTAATCAAAGAACTCCTTCTGGTTGGAGTACTAATCCTCCTACAGTAAATAGTGGTTCTTATCTTTGGATGACATTAGCTATTATTAATCCTAATGATACATTAGATGGTACATGGAGTACTCCAGTATGTATTAGTGGTGAACAAGGTCCAAAAGGAGAAACTGGTCCTGCAGGTCCTTCTGGTCCAGCTGGAAGTCAAGGAATTAGTGGTATTCATGGTGTTAGTATTGAATTAAGATATTGTCTTGGTACTGATACTACTTATGATGGAAATAATAGTCCTATTGGTGATAATCCTACAGGGTGGAGTACTGATATTCCTGTTACTACAGAAGAAAAACCTTATATATGGTGTATTCAAGGTAGGAGAGAATATAATAATTCAATTGATACTGTAGGTCATGTTGTTTGGGGAAATCCATTTAGATTAAATGGTGTTGATGGATTAGATGGTATTGGTAAAAAAGGTCAAATAATTTATCCTGCTGGTATTTATAATAATGATACAGTATATATTACAGATGAAAATAAAGCTCCTTATGTATTAGATACTACTGATAATAACTTTTATGTATTAAATGCTCAAATGAGTTGGAAAGGCAGTGAACAAGGTAATAAAACTCCCTCTCAAGATTATACTATTAATAAAGGAAAGTATTGGTTAAAGTTTGATGCTTTTGAAGCTATATATACTAAAATTGGAATTATAGCTAATGGGTTAATAGGAAGTGCTGTTTTTAATGGTGATTATATGTTTAGTCAACAAGGTATTAATCCTTCTTCTTCTAATGCTATTACTACCCATTATGAAAATTTCAATAAAGACCATATTTATGATGGAACTTTTACTCCTAATATAATGTTTGATTTTAAAACTGGTGCTGGTCATCTTGCTGCTGGTAAAATCAAATTTAATGCTGATGGTAGTGGCAGTCTTGGTAATGGAGGATTAATATGGAATGCTAATGGTAGTATTCAATATGATGGTTTTGAAAAGAATATTTATCTTTCTGATTCAAAATCAGAAAATATTGTTTTACCTAAAGTTCCATTAGGATATTCTAAAACTATAAAAATAGCTGTTCTTTGGCTTAGTAGAACACTTATTCAAATTCCTATACCTACAAATAATACAGATGATATAATTGTATATGGAGTTGAACAAGATGATGGTACTTATAAAACTACTCAAGATAAGTCTGGTAATTTAATTTATACTCCTCGTAACAATGGAGCTTCTGTTCTAACATTAACAGGATTTGGTATTAATTATGGTCAGAAAGAAATTACTATGTGGTATCTTGAAGATAATAATATAGCTAAAGCTTAAATATATATAATTATGGAACAAATTATTAATCAACTTATAGAAAATTTTGATTTTGCATTAATACTTATTATTAATGTTATTACGTATGCTATTATTAAACTTGTAGATGAGTTTAATGGCGATAAACTTCCAACTACGTGGCAAAAGCGAATAATTTTTATGATTATTGCTTGTATATTAGGAATTATTTATAAATTAGTCACAGACATACCAATACATATAATTATTAATTCTTGTATTGTTGCTCCAGTTGCTTGGAGTTGGATTGCTAAACCTATTGCTAATAAACTTGGTATTGATTATAAACAAAAACAATTATGACAACAAAAGAAGCAATTGATAGACTTAATGGTTTTAATTTCAGTAATGAACAGAAAAATGCTCTTATTGATATAATTAACCAAATTAGTAAAACTAATATTCCTAAATATGAAGCTGCTGATAAAGATAATTTAGGTCTTGTAAAGCAAGCTAATACTATTAACCTTCTTGAAGAAAGTGATGATATTGCAACAGTTATTACAACTGTTAATACTCTTATTAGTAACTTAAAAGAAAGTGGTGTTATTGCCACAAAGTAAATTATGAGTAGACCAAATCGAGGAACAGGAAGTTCTGGACCAAAACGTCCTACAGGTAATGGTAATAAAGAACAATATAGTGCTGGAGGTAGTAAACCTACTAAAGGCTCTAATAAGAAATGAAAAAACTATTAATACTACTAATTAAGTTTATACCCGTCATACAAATGGCGGGTATGCTTATTAATAATACTTTGTATTATTTTGATATAAATAGAAATATTAGTTATACTACTGATTTTATTTTAGGTAATTCTATTATTACTACATTTCTTATTTATCTATGTAGTTATATTTTTAATTTCTGTATTTGGCATAGACTATTTATTACTGCTAATTTAATTAATCTTATTATTGCTAATGTAGATGCTATTATAGGAATACCAATTACAGATATACAATTACTTATTATTTATTATATTATTTCTGCTATATTTATTATTGCATCTACTATTATTCATATACATAAAAATCATGCTTAGTCCGCGTCTTCGTATAATTAGAAATTTACTTAAAGAAGCTATCAAAAATATTGATGCAGGTAATAGTAATAATAATGAAGAAGAACTTGATTGTATAGTTAAGGACTTAACTAAATTAAATAGAGGTATTAAACGTATTAGTAAACGTGAAGCTTGTGAACGTATTCTTCATTGTAGTGCAAGTACTTTTGATAACTATCTTAAACTTGGTCTTATACCTCATGGTCATAAAACTTATGGTTTTAAAGAATTAAGTTGGAGTGAGAAAGACTTTGATGAAGCTACTATGTATCGTATTAAAGATTATAGAACCAAACATAATTAACTAATATTGTTATTAAGCAACAATATAACTCACTGTAATAGAGTATAATTACAAACAAAATTGTGATTATACTCTATTATTGTTTATACACAATAGCTTTAGGTCGTAATCGGTTACAATAACTTATTTATTAACTATTTAAAATTATTAGTATTATGAGTGAAAGTAAAACTTATGTATTTGGTAATGATGCCAATAATGGTATGCTTGGACTTATTGCTCCTCTTCTTCAAAAGCAAGGTCTTGACCCAAATATGGTTATGGCAATGATGAATAATCGTAATGGTTATGGTGGTGAAGGTGGTTGGTTCATGTGGATTATTTTCTTGTTCTTCTTAATGGGATGGGGAAATAATGGTTGGAATGGATTTGGCAATCGTGGAGCTGCTGGAGATGCTGCTCTTGGAAATCTTATTAATAATGATAATGGACGTGAACTTCTTATGCAAGCGATTCAAGGTAACAATGCAGCTATTAATCAGTTGGCTTCTAATCTTAATTGTTCTATTGGACAAGTTCAGCAGGCTATTAATTCTGTAATGGGACAAGTTCAGCAAGTTGGTAATCAAGTAGGACAGAGTGCTCAGCAGATTATTAATTCTATTCAAGCAGGTAATTGTCAAATTGCTCAGCAGATTGCTTCTTGTTGTTGTGAAAATCGTCTTGCTATTTGTCAGCAAACTAATACTTTACAGCAAGCTATTAATGGAGTATCTGTTGGACAAGAAAGAGGATTTGCTCAGATTAGTTATGATACTGCTAAACAAACTTGTGAAGTTAGAGATGCTATTCGTGAGAATACTGCTCAAGTACTTGCAGGTCAGCGTGCTGCTGAAATGCGAGAACTTAATAGAGAACTTAGTGAACGTGACCGTAAGATTGCAGAACAAGCAGTTATTATTAACAATGGTCAACAGACTGCTATATTTGGTCAGATGATTCAGCAAGCTACTGCTCCTATTGTTGCTGCTGTAAACGGATTGCAGAAAGATGTTGATGGTGTTAAATGTAAACTTCCTGAAACTACTACAATTCCTTATTCACCTGTTGTAGGAATTCCTTCTTGTGTTGCTGCACAATTTGGATTTTATGGAAATGGTACTAATCCTTTTAATGTTTGGGGATAATATGGCTATTGTAAATCCTTATATATTTGCCAATAGACAAGGTATTCCAAGACTTGAAGCAACAGGAGTTACAGTAAATACTACAAATGTTACTTATAGTTTTAAGAATCATCCTTTTCTTAATGGTAATTTTGCAGGATTGATTATATTTAAGCTTCCTGCTTTTACTGCTCCAACAACTGCTGTTCCTATTGTATTTGATACAAATGGTAAATCAGTCAATGTTATTACTTTAGATGGAGCTAATATTACATCAGCAGAATTAAATAAATCTGGTATTTATCTTGCTTTTTATGATGGTACTATTCTTCAACTTTTAACTGGTGTTTAATATATGTTTAGTGCTTTAGTTCAAAATAGTGTATTTTATATATTAGATAAAAATACTAAACCTTCTATTAAAATTGGAAAAGTAGTTAAGGTCGATACTAACCCTCAGTGTTTTGGATTATCTAATCAAGAACTTGATATTGTTGTTGATGTTAATGGTGACACATACGAATTTAAAAAGATTCCAGCTAATCTTTCTATAGTTAGTCCTTCAAAAGGTATTATTATTTCTGATAATCCTGATGATATGTCTAAAGAATTTGAAACTATGGTTACCATTAGTCAACAAACTCTTGATAGTATTGATTATCATAAGAGTGTTGTTGAAAGTAAAGATAGTATTTTATCTATACTTAATCCTCGATTTGCTAAAGAAAAAGAACAAGAAAATAAATTTAATTCTTTAGAAACAAGAGTTGGTAGTATGGAACAAGGTATAGATGATATTAAAAGTATGCTATCTAAAATACTAAATAACAAATAAAGGAGGATATAATATGTATATGATTGAAATAACTGAAGATAAAGTTGATTGTTTAATGGAACATGTAAGTAAAGGTCTTAAATGTTTTAATAAAGCAATGGATTGTCTTGAAGAAATAAAAGAACATTCTTCTCATAATAATTATGAAGAAGATGATTATGGAGATGAAGAATATGATGAAAGATATAATAATCATATGAATAAATCTAATAATAGAGATAATACTCGTCGTTCTCATGGTGGCGGTCGTTATAGCCGTTATTAATGTTTAATTAGTAGGGGCAGAAATGCTCCTACTTTTATTTTATATAATATGAAACATATTCCATTAGATGTACATGATGATATGCCTATTGGTATGAAAAGGTATATTAATAATTTTGGTTGGCATTTTAATAAAAAAGCTTATGACTATGCTACTAAATTAATGTTTAAACGTAATCCTAAAACTAATAAAGATGAAAATATTAAACCTTATACTAAAGATGAAGTAGAAGAACTATTAAATCAATATAATATAGAATTAAAAACTAAGATAATGTATGATTATGTATTTGCTGCTACTATGTGTAAAGCAGATTATCTTGATAGTTCTATAGAAGATGAAGAACATTTAATTAAATATGTGAAAGATACTATTGATGATGTTGATGCAAGTGATGAAACTACTTTTAGAAGATGGGTAGCAACTATGATTGGTAATGGTCTTCCTATTGATTGGTATGAAATATGTTAAGGTATTAATATTAATACTTTTATAATTGTGACTGCACTTAATAAAGTTAGTGTAGTCACAATTTTTTTATATATAAATATATCTATTAAGATATTGTAATTTAGTCAAATATGCTATATTTGTGATACATAATAATAATTATACATTTACTTATAAAATTAATCAAACTATGGCTTCTATTGCTCAACTTGTTTCTGAAATTGCTCATTCTGTGAGACAACCCGATAGCATTCCTGTTAGACGTGCTATCAAACTTGGTATAATTCATGCTCGTAACGAAGTTATTAGAAAAAGTTATGGCAATCATAATTATACTGATAAAGTACTACAACAAAGATTTAGACTTACTCTTACTGATGTTCCTGATGGGGATTTAGCTAATTCTACTAATATTGTTAAAGATAGAGTTAAAAGAACAGTTAATAAAGTTCCTCGTCCTACTCGTCTTACTAATAATCTACCTTTTCATTCTGTTCGTACTCCTGGTATGAGAAATCCTATTGAAATTGCTTTTGTTAAAGAAGCATCTGCTAAATATTATTCTAAACTTCCTGGTATGTGTCCTGTTATTACTTATGATTATATTAATGAATATATTTATATAAATATTCCTGAAGAAAACAGTCTTAAAAATATAGGTTCTATTGTTGTTGAATCTGTATTTGAATATCCACATATTATTGAAACTGAAACTGTTGACGGAAAATTAGATTTAAATTCTATTGATGATAATAATGAATTTCTTCTTCCAGAAGATATGATTGGAACAGTTAAAAAACTTGTTCTTGAAACTTGGAATGCTGAAGTTATCAGAGATACTAATGAAGTGCCTTCTGCTAATATTGTAAAATAAAATTTTACTATGATTCCTGATATTACAATTAAACAATATTATCTTCAATTTGTGCATAATGCTAAAATTGATATAGCTAAATATAAAGAAAATCTTAATACTACTATAAAACTTAAAGAAGAAATATATAAATATCTTGAAAGAAATAAGATTATACTTAAAGAATCTTTTGATATTAATCTTGATGATATTAAAATAGAATGGATTGAAAAAAGATATAACTCTAAAGAATATCTATATAATCTAACTATTGTATTACTTAGAAATACTATCGAGCATCCTAATAGAATTGTTCTTTTACAAGTTGCTAAATATTGTAATATACTTAGAAATGAAAATAGATATAATAAACTTATAGAAATTGCTAATAAGCGTAAAGATATTAAATTTAGTGCATATCGTAAATATGTTACTAATTATTATAATAAAGTACATAAATGTGTACTTCAAGGTATGGGATATAAATTTAGTTATGGTATAGGAACTTATATTATTAATCATTGGAAATTAGATGTTAATCGTATTAAACATAAAATGCATCTTGATTATGCTGCTACTAATGCTAAGAAAAAAGAACTTATTGCTAAAGGAATAAAACTTTATGACGATAAAGAAGCTGCTTGGTATGCTGCAAGACATATACCATATAATGCAGTAGATTATAGAGTGTATAAAGAAAGTACTGATTGGTATGAATTTGCTTTTATAAAATCAGATTTATTTAGAAGTCATAATTATGAATATAAGCGTACTGATTATGTAGCTACTAAATATAGAGGTATGTCTTATAAAGATATGGCTATTAATCTTTGTAAAAAAGAAGAAGATGTTTATACTTTACAAGTAGATATAAAATATAAACTTAATATACTTTTATATAAAAATCCAAACATATATTTAAATTATGTCAGAAATGCTGAACAATGTAAATACCAACATTGAGCGTATAATAGCTAAAATTGATAATGATTTTAATCCAGATAATAGTGATTGGATTCCTCGTGTTGGTGCTTGGTGTATTGATGCCATGTCACAATTGGATATTCTTCCTACTAAACGTAAGAAGAAAAAATTGATTGTTAAAGATAGAATTGCTTATTCTGAATGTGCTATTAATAATACTAAATTGAAAGTATTTGATAATAATGGTTGTGAGATAAAAGAAGCAAATAAAGAAGAATATTGTAGTGATTGTCTCTCTACGGGGAGGCTCACGAGTGAAACGAGTGATTCAATTACCGAACTTACTCCTGATACTATAGATATTATTAATACTGGTCAACAACAAGCTCCTAATTATGTAATTGCTGAAACTAAAAATGATAAATATCCTTTTAGATATAATGTACATCATTTTGTTATTGGAGATAATAATTCTCAAGAACGTAATTATGTTTTAGTAGATTGTGACAAAATTGAAATAAATTTTGATGCTAATTTTATTTATATTGAAACTGAATTTATTGAAACTACTTGTAGTCAATTATTTAATTGTGAGTTACCTGTAATTCCTAATAATGGTTTACTTATAGAAGCTATTGCTTATTATTGCATTTATAAAATGTTATGTAGAGGTTATAAACACCCAGTGTTTAATCTTGCTGCTTCTCAATATGGTACTAATCCTTATTATAATTGGATTCAACTTAAAGAAGAAGCTAAAAGAAGTGTTATTAATAATAATGTTGATGATGCAAGTAAATTGTTCCGTTCTACATTGTTTATAGATACATTCGACCCAAGAAAATAGCTGATTTTAGCTTTGATTTAAATTTAATATAGTCTTATGATAGTTAGTATTATATTTGATAATTCATTCTTATATAAGCTAAAATTAAGTCATAATAATTAATAATTTTATATTTGAAATGGATATTTCTCCTAAACTTCAAATGAATCTACATCCTAAAGACGCTGATAATATGTCTTTAGTTAGTGCTCTTAATATTAAATTATCTAATGATGGGAGCTGTATTACTAATGAAGAAAGTATTATTGAAAATAATTTTATTCATGATTATATTCGTGATTATTATAAAGATTCTGAAATTGGTTATAGAGATTTTACTATTGTATCTATTATACCATGTAATACTGAACTTGTTATTATTTGTGTAAGAAATGATAATGTTACTAATGCTCAAATATTTAGATATAGAGAATCTAATATTAATCAAAAACAAGCTATTAAATGTGTTTATGGTAATGATGATATTAATTATTTAAAATATCATGGTGGAAAAATTAAAGGTACATTTACTTATAATGTAGAAAATAGTCTTATACTTGCTATTGCTGAATATGATACAAATGAAGATGTTCCATTAAGAACTATTAATCTTGGAAATTTTGATGATGATAATATTTTTAGTGATAAAAATATTTCTGATTCTTTATTGTCAATTGCTCCTGAAGTTATAATACCTTCGATAAATGAATTAAAATATATTGCTGGAAGTACTTATAAAGGATGGTATTATCTTTTTGTTAGATATAAAATTAATTCTGTTGATTATACTCAATGGTTTAATTTTGGTCAACCTATATATGTTGATACTCTTGAAAAATATTCTATTATTAAATATTGTTATAGACAAAAGAAGACAGGTTTTAAACCAACTGATGCTGGGACAATCACATTTCCTGAAGAACCTGCTGATGGATTTTGTGTTGGTGCTTCAGATTATTTTAGTAATAATTCAGATATTGCTAATGAGACGTTTAATATTCAGTTGAGATTCGATTCTAATATATATGATAAATATCAATTAGGTTTTATATGTGCTTCTAAAAGTTATACTAAAGCCTTTAGAACTGCTGATATTGATATTAAAAAAAGTAATGAACCCATACTTATTAATTTTTCTCTTAATATTACTTCTCTTATAGAAGCAAGTACTGGAGAATTTATTACAGATAATTATAATTATTTTAATGTTAAAAATATTATTAATTATCAAAATAGATTATATATTTCTAATTATAAAGAGCATTCAACTAATAATGATAACATTGTTAACTCTGGAATATTAAATGAAATATATATTACACCATTTCTTAAAACTATTGGTCATATTGAATTAACTAATGATTGTACTATTATAGATAGACAAGATGAAAATCATGATGCTTTTAATAATCAGTATGATGGAGAAATAGATAATACTATTAATGCTGCTGAATTTTTTAATATGAATAAAGATACAGAAGTTACTATTTCTGGTCAAGCTTTATGTATTAAAAAAGATAATAGTTTTACTGATAATGTAGATTGTACTTATACTGTAGCTCTTAAAGACTTGACTATTAAACCTGCATATTTTAATCATGGAGGTACTTTAGTTTCTAAATTACCTGCATTTATTGGTATAGCTTATAATAAAGATACTAATTATAAAAGTATAGAATTTAATCATATTATTACTATTAAATTCAATAATATAAATAATGCTGATAATACAATAGTTATTACTTGCTATAATCATGCTATTAATGGAAAAACTCAATATATTAATATTAATAATTCTTTTAATAGTAGAAAATCTAATCCTATATTTATTCCTGGTGAAGTTTATAACTTTTTTATTCATTTTGTTGATAAATATGGTCATTGTACTAATGGATATAAAATAAATAATAATGTTAAATGGACACGTAATGATGGTACAAATAATGAAGTTTGTCCTATTCCATTTGATTATAATAGTCAAACATATTATGCTTCTGTATTAATAGATGATAATGTATTAAAAGGTAATTCTTTAAATATTACTAATCTTAAAATTTATAATAGAATTTTAGATACTTTATTAGTTGAAGAAAATACTCAAGAAACTGTTCGTAATGCTTTTATTGAAAGTTTTAATAGTTTTATTGATAAAAATAAATATAGTGAATTAAAATGGTATCAAGTTACTAATGGTTATAGATTAAATAATTTTTTACCTTATTATAATATAAATGGAGATAAACTGTTTAGATTTCCATTACAAAATGATTCTACTAATATTCATGGATATAATATTAATATATTTAATATTAAAATTCCTAAAGAATATATTGGATATTTTATTTCTTATGAGAAATATGAACCTACTAAACGTGTAACTGGTCTTCTTACTCGTAATGATTTTAGAACACAAGATTTTATTTCTAATAGTGCTGGTAATTATATTTTAAGAACTGCTAATACTAATAAATCAGATTTAATGTATTTCTATAGTGGTCAATATGATATTATGGATAAGATTAAGTTTGATTATAATATGATGCGTATAGAAAGTATTAATTCTTGGGAAACTATGGATATTCCTGATTGGGATTATCAACAAAGATGTAATAGTTATAAGTTTTGTCATGATTTAAATAAGCCTCAAATTAGTCCTGATTTAATTAAAAATCCATCTATTTATGCTATTCCTGAATATAAAATAGCTGTTGCTGATAGTGCTAAAGATAATAGAATGGGATTAGGAACTGCTTTACAAATGAAAGATTCTTATAATCTTTTTCCTATTTATGAAACTACTGAAAGTTTAAATAATAAAATTAAACTTTATAAAGTTACTTTATTAAATATGACACGTGATATTTATATGTCTAATAATAAAACTCTTATTAGATGTTCAGATATTATGTATATTAAAAATAATCATATTCCTGAAGTTACTAAATATGAATGTTCTCAATCTAATATTTACCCTAATGGTTATTTAACTTATGATGGGTGCTTAATATATGAAAATGCTGGTTTAAGTTTTAATACTGCTAATAATATTGCATATCGTATTACTAATAATAGTAAATTTTATATTTCTGAAAGTGATGGTAAACATACTTGGGAAGTTAATTCACCATTTCTTGCTTATGTTCAAACTTATTGTATTGATGACCATTTTTATGAATCTAAATGTTTTAAAAATGAGCCTACTCCTTATATATATTATGTAAAACAAGATACTGATAATCTTGATAAAGCGAATGAAAATAATAAATTTGCTACTGGCTGTATGGTAACTCCAGCTAATAGTATTGATTTATTTGAAAATAGACAAGATAGTTCAGATAGATTTTATACTAAAACTTTTACTAATTATAGAAATGATTTAGTAAATGTAGATATATTTAATAAAACTATTAGACGTAGTAATGTTATTCAAGATGAAAGTCGAAAAAATAATTGGAGAACTTTTCCTGTTGAATCATATAAAAATATTACTGAAAATAAAGGTATTATTACTAATCTTATAGGAATAGGAACTATGTTACTTGCTCATACTGAACATAGTTTATTTGTATTTGATACTAATAATACTCTTGAAACTAAAAATAAAGATATTCAACTTACTCAGCCAGATGCTTTTGATGTTAATTATAAAGAAGTATTTACTTCTACATTAGGTTATGGTGGATTACAAGATGATAAAGCTTTTATTATTGGGCAATTTGGTTATATATTTTATAATAATGATTTCCATCGTTTTTATAGTTTTGATAATGGTAGATTAAATCTTATTGATGAAGATATTGTTCAATGGCTTGATATATATCAGCCTTACAATGTAAGATTTGGTAATGATAAAATTAATAATCGCATTCTTATTAAAGCTAATTATAAAGTTAATAATATAGAAAAAGATTTAGTTATTAGTTATAATTATAATGTTAATCATTTTATTAGTACTCATAGTTATTATTTTACTGAAGCCTATAATACAAAAAATAATCTATATCTAAAATGTAATGATGATAGTCATACTGATTGTTCGTTACATAGTTTTATTCAAGATAAATCTTCTTATGGATGTTATGATAATGTTAAAAATAATTTTAGAGCTATAACTACTTGTCCTTCTAAAATTGGTGTTATTATTAATGAACAATATAATGATATTAAATTTCTTGATTGTATTAGTTATAAACTTAATAAACTTGCTAATCCTGCTAAGTTTGATTATACTAACCTCCCCGTAGAGGGAATAATCACTCCTTATAGTGCTGACTTCCTTAAAATTTATAATAATCAAGTTAATACTGGTGAACTTGATATTCTTATTGATTCTGAAGATTCTAAAAACATTTTTAATAATTATTCTAAACCTTATTGGGAATTAGGTATGTGGAATTATAGTTATCTTCGTAATAATATTTCTGAATATAATAAATATGGTGATAGTTTTGATATGAGTAGAATATTTGGAAATTATTTTGTTGCTGAATTTACATTTATCAATGAAGATAATCTTAAGATTGAATTTGAAGAATTTAAATATAAAATATCTAAATAAATTAGATTTATGAAAAATAAAGTTAATAATGAAGATAAGCGTAATAAAGCTTTTCTTGGAGCTGTTATTGGAGCAGTAGGAGGAATTGCTGGTGGAATTATTAGTAAACGTAGACAAAAGAAAGCTGCTGAAAAAGCTTATAGACAAGCTCAAATAGACCAAACAAGAAATGAAGGTTTTCAGCAAGCTGCTGCTATGAGTTCTCAATATGCTAATCAAGATTATGTTGATGAATATAATAATAAAATTACTCTTAAACGTGGGGGTAAAGTTAATATTAAAAGAAGAGATACTGATAGAATTACTCTTGCTAAAAGATTTAAATGTGGTGGTAGAAAGAAAGCTGGTTTAGGTACTGATATTATTAATGACTTTAAAAATATTGGTCAAGAGTTTAAAGGTGATAATCTTAAAAATACTATTGTTAGTTCATTAAATGGATTAAGTAATGCTTTTAATTCTGCTAATGGTTCCTCTCAAACTTTAAATGATATTAATAATATTGCAATGAATACTATTCAACGTAATAAAGATATTGCTCAACAAGCTGATGCTCGTAAATTACAACAACAGCCTATTGCTAAATTTGGTTGTCGTAAGAAAGGTTTGTTTGGTGTAGGTGCTGCTATTGGAGGTATAAGTAGTATTATTGGAGGAGCTACTTCTTCAACTAATATTCCTAAACAAGTTAAAGTTAGTAATGGTTTTGGATATGATGTTCCTAAAATAGGTATAGAAAGAAATAGTTATGATGTTGCTGATACTAATAATATATATACTGATAGACTTAATCAAGCTAAAATGGGTATGCGAAAGCGTACTAAATGTAAATGAAATACATTTTAAATTAGCTATTATTAGCTCAAATTTATGTTTTTAATGGCTTGTTTATAATTACATCATAAATTGAATGTAATGCTTTAAACAAGCTGAAAATGATTCAAAATAATTAATAATTTATTATTATATATGGTTGCAAAAAGAGTTCCAAATATAGTTAGAGGTGGTGTTGCAATACCACTTAGAAATAAGGCTAACTATTATTATATGGCTGGACGTAAACATTCACAAGGAGGTATTGATGTTGGTAATAATCCTCGTACAGGTCTTGAAGTAGAAGACGGTGAAGTTATGCATATTAGTAAAAATAATGTTAAAGTATTTAGTTCAGTTCCTTTTCTAAATGGTGAATCTCCTGCTCAGAAAGTTATGGGTGGTGAAAATCCTAATAATGTGTTTAAAGCTCAAGAGTCTTTTAAGAGAAGAAATAAAATTAATGACGATGGTACTAAAAAGAAACGTATGGGTGGATTAAGTAGAAGTAAAGATTATGGTTCAAAATCTAAGCCTTATCCAAATGTTAAGTCTGAAGACTTTGCTGGTAGTGGAAGAAGTTATCCTATTCCTACTAAAGCTGATGCTATTGATGCACTTAGACTTGCAGGATTACACGGACGTAGTGATGTTAAAGCTAAAGTTTATAATAAATATCCTGAACTCAGAAAGAAGTCTAAAGCTGGTGGAGTTTATACACTTACAAGCAATGGTAAGACAAATTTAAGAATGATTCCCTCTACGGGGGATTTGTTACGAAGGGATAAAGCCAAATTTGGTAAATATGGTAAAATTGATGTTAGTACTGCTTTATCTAATAGAGGTAAAATTGAATATGATTTTGCTACTCTTAATAAAAATAAAAAAGCAGATGAATATAAAAATGATAATATTATTGTACCATATGAAAATGCTTTAATCAATAATAAACCACAATATCATGCTGAAAGAAATATTAATTTATTTAATGATGGTGTAGGTATTAAATCTGGATTAGTTAAAGCTGGATGGTCTCATGGAAATACTAAAAAAACTGATAATATTGAAATACCAAATATGGATTTTAGTTTAGTTGATAAATATAATTCTAAAATAAATAGATATAATAATATAAATAAAAG
>ERZ1034807.6-NODE-6-length-87092-cov-49.383641_pt1 | contig 87092 bp, 66 predicted proteins | sample MGYA00520648_ERZ1034807 | MGnify/ENA primary metagenome ERZ1034807 (study PRJEB33766, sample SAMN09781684) | gut metagenome | biome: gut microbiome | host: Homo sapiens | place: Madagascar | study: EMG produced TPA metagenomics assembly of the PRJNA485056 data set...
AAAAAAGTAAATAAATATAAAACAACTTCTATTATAAGTATTGGATTATTAATATTAACATTATTATTTAAATAGTTATGGAGAGTTATCCTTTTTTGGATTATATTAATGAAGATAAGTCACATTATCAGCATGCCAAAGATGCAGGCTTTGTTGATGATGATGACTTATTTTTGATTGGAGAAAGTGGTGGTTTTCTTATGAATATTCGTCCTGGTTGGAAGTTTATTAATACTAATCTTTTTTATGAAATGGCTACTTATTATCAACAACATAAAGGTAGTTATACTTCTTATAAAATTGATTCTATTCCTCATAGACAACTTAGACGAAGAGAACAATATAGAAGAAAACATGGATTTTCTGCGCCATGCCTTCAAGCTCCTGATGGTAGTATTCATAATGTTCGTATAACAGGTTCTCATTATAATTTTCTTAATTATGATAGAATTGAACAGCTTGATGAATCTACTATTCAAAGAGGAAATACTGCTACTGCTAAGAAATATTATAATTTTCCAAAGTTCTTTGATAGTCAATTTTGGATGTTTCATGTTATGGAGTTTGCAGAAAGAAATGGTTTTCATTTACTTATTGATAAAACTCGTCGTGGTGGTTTTTCTTATATGATGGCTTCTGATAGTGCAAATACTATTAATTGTGAAAGTCGTAAAATTGTTATTCATGTTGCTGCTGATAAAAAATATCTTACTCAAACTGGAGGTCTTACTGATTTTGCAGTGAACCAATTAAAATTTTATGAAGAGAATACTCCTTTTGTTCGTGGTATATTTAGTTCTATTAAATCTGATTTTAGACTTGGTTATAAATTACCAAGTGGTGTAGAAGCGGATAAATCTTGGCGTTCTGCATTAATTAGTGTTAGTGCTGCAAATAATGCAGATTGTGCTATTGGTAAGGATGCTGTAAAAGTTAAAGTCGAAGAGGTTTCTACTATGGAAAACTTTGATGATTTTATGCATGTTACAGAACCTGCTATGAGAACTGGTTCTTATACTACTGGCATGCTATGTGCTTGGGGTACTGCAACATCAGGTAATATGCAAGTTTTTGAACAGAACTTTTATGATGTTAAAGGTTTCAATTTTATGCCATTTGAAAATGTTTGGGATAGAGATTGTCGTAATGAAACTTGTGGATTTTTTAAACCTTATTGTTGGGGTCTTCAAGGTGAAATTAATGGTATTACTGGAGTTGATAAAGATGGTAATAGTAATATAGCTATTGGATTGGAAATTGCCCGTAAAGAGCGTATTAAAAAGAAAGAGTCTGTTAAAAAGTATTCTGATTATATTAATTATCTTGGACAATATGCTAATTTTCCTGCTGAATCTTTTAGTAGTGCTTCTGAAAATATATTTAGTTCAGAAGAATTAACTGCTTGGGAAAATAGACTTAGAATTGATACTGATTTACATTTTTATGTAGATGGAATGCTTGAACTTGATGAAAATAATAAAGTTATTTTTAAAACTAATGAACGTCTTCATACAGAAGGTAAGAAAACTTATGATTATATTTTAGGTGTCCCTCGTAGAGGACATGAAGACCCTCATGGTTGTATTCGTAGATGGTTTGCTCCTGAATATGAAGAATATCATACTTCTGATGGTAAAATAGGAAAACGTATTCCTCAAGGATTATATAGTATTAATTATGACCCTGTTGGAGTTAATAAAGATAAAGATGAGATTACAAGTAAACATTCTCATAATAGTATTATGGTATGGATGAATCCTCATTATCTTAATGGATATAAACAAAAGATGGTTGCTACTTATTATGGTCGTCCGGATACTCTTGAAGAAGCTGATAGAATTTGTTATTTGCTTGCAAGATATTATAATTGTGAAGGTACTACTAATGTTGAGGTTAACCGTGGAGAAACTGTTAGTAATTTTCGTAAATGGAATGCTCTTCGTTATCTTTCTTGTGAACCTCTCTATGTTTGGGATTCTTCTTTTAAAGGAAAAATAAATACTACTTATGGATATAATATTTCTGGCGAAGCTCATAAATTAGATTGTGTTCGACTTACTAAAGAATTTTTATATGAAGAAATAGGTAAAGATGAGAATGGAAATACTATTAGAAATTTTCATCGTATTTATGATTATCAAACAATTCTTGAATTAAAGAAATGGAGTGTTAAAGGTAATTATGACCGTGTTTCTTCTATACTTCTTAGAGGTATTGAATGGAAATCATTTAATATTAATGCTGAAGATGAACTTGAACATCGAAAAGATTTAACTCCTGCTAATCTTGATGAAAATGATATTTTAAATCGAGATTGGTTTTAACAATTAAAAATTTAATTTTATGCGTTCTGATTTTCAACCATTTGACTTTCCTATACAAAGAGTTCCTAATTCACGTAAAGAAGAAGCTGATTGGTATGCTTCATGTTGTGATTGGATTATAGCGCAAGGTCAAGCTAATCGTGATGTTTCAGATATTGAAACTAAATATAATATTCTTAATGGAAAAATTCCTGATGAATTTTATAAAAAGATTCTTAATCCTTATAATGCTAATCAAGATAAATATAAACGTTTTCCTGCTACTATGCGAAATTATGATATGATGAAAGGTATTATAAGACGTTATGTTAGTGAATATTTAAAGAATCCTCATGATTTTATTGTTGGTGCTAATAATCCAGAAGTTGTTATTGCTCGTAATTCTAAAATACGTCAAGAACTTCAAATACTTGTTGAACAACAAATTGCTGCTAAAATTCAAGAATCTTATCAACAATGGATACAAGGTGGTAATAACCCACAACAATTTAATCCTCAAGAGCAAATAGATATTGAACAATTTATTAAAGATTTTAATGAGAATTATATAGATGATATTTCTGCACAAGGACAGTCTCTTCTTAATGTTATAAAAGATATTACCGAAGATACTCTTTTGTATGCTAAGGCTTATTTTGATTTTGTTACTTTTGGAGAATGCTATACTTATACTGACATTAAAGGAAATAAATTAATTAAACGAGTTGTTTCTCCTCGTGATGCTTTTCCTATTAATACAGATAATATTTTTAGGGAAGACGATGATATGTTTTGTGAAAGACGTAAACTTACATATCAACAGATTATTGATGAATTTGATGAATATTTTGATGATAAACAAAGAGAATTTCTAAATACTTATTATGCTAAACAATCAGCTGCTGTTCCTACATCTCTTTCTTTTGATGTTTATGAAAATTATTTTCCTGATATATGTCGTAAATATTCTAAAGAAGATAGAGAATTATTTAAAAATCAGCCGAATATGATGAGAGATACAAATACTGATTTGTATGATGTTTGGCATGTTGTTTGGAGAGGAGAAGAACGTAAAGCTCTTGTTACTTATGTAAATGAAGTTGGTTTAATGGATACTCGTATTGAAACTGATGATTATCAATTAAATCAAGAAGCTGGAGATATAGATATTGAATATATTTATGAACCTCAAGTTTATGAGTGTACTCGTATTGGTACTCGTACTAATGCAATTTATCCTTATAAAGCAAGAGCTGTTGTATTCAATAGAAATGGAAAACTTCCTTATAATGGTATTAATGAGCTTCTTCCTGGTTTTGGCAAATTTAGTATTATAGATATTATAACTCCTTATCAAGTCTTTTATAATATTGTTTGTTATCATAGAGAAATGGTACTTGCTAAAAATAAACTTAATATACTTCTTCTTGCTAAATCACTTCTTGGTAAAGTTCCTGAAGAAACATTATATAGAATGATTGCTGATGGTACACTTCTTATAGATGATACTAATGACCAAGGAATGATTCGTGCTCAACAAGTTCGTATGCTACAATCTAATATGGGAGAATATCTTACTCAATTAAGTAATTTATTAAATGAAACTAAACAAGCTGCAAATGAACAAGTAGATATGACTCCCCAAAGATATGGAGAAATCGCTAATAGTGCTGGAAAAGCTATTACTGAAGAAGCTGTTGTTCGTGGTTCTATGGGAACAGTTATTATAGAATTTATGATGGATTGTCTTAGAGAACGTGATTATAATAGAGATTTAGATTTTACTAAACTCGCATGGATTGATGGCTTAGATACTTCTTATAGAGATATAGATGGTAATTTAAAATATATTAGTCTTGATGTTAATAATCATGTTTATGCTGATTATATAATTAAAGCTAAAAATTCTGTTAAAGAACAAGAAAAACTTAGACGGTTACAACAATTCGCTTTTAGTGCTGCTCAAAATGGTGATAATATGATGGCTATTGCTGCAATACAAGGAGATAATGTTGCTACAATTTCTAAACTTATTAAAAAGTATCAAGAAGAAAAGAATGCTCATGAAGAGCAACTTAAACAACTTGACCAACAAATTGCTCAAATGCAACAAGAATTTGAAATACAAAAGATTCAAATTCAAGGAGAAGAAAATAGAAAAACAGAAGAGCTTAAAGGTTATATTAATCAGCAAATTGAACTTATTAAAGCTGATGCTAATTTATTAAGTTATAACCAGGATTTGGATGATGATACTCGTGAAGATAGTCTTGACAGACTTGATACAGCTCGTTCAAGAGTTGAACAAGAAAAACTTAATAATGATAGACAAAAGACTATGTTAGATGCTTATAGTAAAGAACGTGACAGACAAGTTAAACTACACGATATTGATACTAAACTTAAAATTGCTAAAGAAAATAAAAATAGATATGATTTTAAATCTACTACTAAAAAGAAAAAGTAGTTTATTATTAGTTCCTGTTCTGATGTTTTTAGAACAGGAACTTTTATTTTTATAGTAGCAGTAATCTTATTTGAAAAAAAAATAAAGTTTGTGTATAAAATTCTTACCATTATTGTTGCAAATATTAAATATTATTGTTATTATTGCATTATTGTTACACTTTTAAATATTTATAAACATGGACTTAGATTTTGGTTATGGTGCAGTTGATAATGGCAATGATGCCAATACTGCAAATGAAAACAATGGTGAATCTAATACTACAAATCTTAATGAAGGTAGTATAGATAACAATCCAAATGGTGTTCCTGCGGATGATGTTAATGAACAAACCAATGGTGAACAACATGAAGAACAAAAGCCTGAAAATAAACAGGAACAACAAAAAGAACAAGAAATTGTTCTTGAAGCTGGTTCTTCTCTTGAGATAGGAGATGAAAAATATACTGTTGACGATAAAGGTAATGTTCTTGATGCTAATGGAAACATCTATAAGGAAGCTAAAGATGTTCAAGATTGGATTAAATCTTTTGATAAAGTTGATGAAACCGATGATAGTAATACAATTTCTATTGATGCTATTCAAGATGCTATTGGTGTTGAAATAACAGACGATAATGAAAATGCTATAAAATTTGATAACTCTGCTGATGGTGTAAAAAATTATGTTAATGCTGTAATAGAGTCTGCTAAAGAGGAAACAACTACTGCTGCTATTAATGGACTTTTCCAAAAGTATCCTATTCTTCCAGATGTTATTAATTACTATGTTGCCAACGGAAATTCGCTTGAGGGTTTTGGACAACTTCCCGATAGGTCTGGTATAACGATTGACGATAGTAATGAGGCTCAACAAGAAGCTATTATTAAAACTGCGTGGGAGGAGCGTGGTCAAAAAGGTGATGTAAATAATTACATTCAGTATCTTAAAACATCAGGTACACTTCTTGCTACTGCTAAAGAAGAACTTCAAGCACTTCAAGAATCTGATGAACAATATCGTGATAACCTTGCAAAGCAAGCTCAAGAACAAGAAGAAGAGCAAGCTAAACAAGAACAAGAATATTGGGAAGATATTTATAATGTAATTCAGTCTAAAAAGATTGCTGGTTATCAAATTCCAGAATCTATTATTGTTAATAGAAATGGACAAAAGATTGCTTGTACTCCTAAAGACTTTTTTAATTACATTTATCTTGTAGACAATGAAGGCAAGTCTGCTTATCAGCGTGACCTTGAAGCTGAAACTCCTGAAACACTAAGAGATGATAATATTCTTCGCGCTTATCTTAAATTTGTTGGTGGCAATTATTCTAATCTTGTTGATATGGCTATTAATGAGAAACAAGTTACAAAACTTAAATTAAGAGCTAAAGAAAATAAACAATCAACTATTAGAATTAGCAAACCTAATACTACTAATAAACAAAATAAAGATATAGATTTAGGTTATAGTTAATTAAAAGATTTTATTATGTATAAGATGCGTGTTCTATCACAGGGCAAATTTGAAGATAGAGGGTATTCTAATGAAGAGAGTATTGCTTATCTTCAACTTCAAAAACCTGTGGAGATTAATTCTTTCCTTACTTATAATTATGGTATGGATGATGACCGTTTCCCATTGTCATTTTTGACAGAAGGTCAAGGTAGTTCTGGTACTGTTGATATTGCAACTGTTCAATGGACTTGGAATACTATGGGTCGTATGAAGTTTACCGATATGGTAACTTATTTCAATACAGCTAATACTAAGCCTGGTCTTGGTGGTGCTGAATTTGAAGTTCACTTTAGTACTCATTGGTTTATTGAGCAATATGGTCTTATTGCACCTGACGGAAAGACTCAAGTTCGTATTCAAAAAGACCTTGGTGAGAGTGCTCATGGATATGGTTACATTTTGAAACTTACTTCTCCTAATCCAAATGCTTATGTAGACCCTGAAATGCTTGCTAAGGGTAAGTATTGGAGTATGTCTGCTCCTACTGTTTCTGAGTCATATTCTAAGGGAAATCGTAGTAATTCTATGGGTCCTGCTAAAATGACTTCTCAGCTTGAATTCCAACGTTATTCTAAGGAAATTGCTGGTAATCTTGCTAATGTCATTACTGAATATGAGTTTAAGACAAAGGGTGGAAGTACTTCTAAACTTTGGATTAATGAAGAGATGCGACAGTTCAACTTGAACATGCGCGTTATGAATGAGGAACGTCTGTGGATGGCAGAGTATAACCGTAATACTAACGGTGAAGTTCTTCTTAAAGACCGTGATAATGGTAAACCAATTCCTCATACTTCTGGTATGCTTGAGATTTGTCGTGAATCTAACTATGATACTTATGGTGAGTATCTTACTCTAAATAAGATTAAGCGTACAGTTGGTGATGTTCTTGATAGAGATACTGATACTGGTACAATGAACATTGTGTTTATGGGCGGTAAAGGTTTCCTTGAAGATTTCGATGAGGCTATGAAGATTGACGCTAAAGAGAATGGTTTCCTTACTCCTCTTGGAGATAAAGAGATTCAAGGCTCTGGTGATAATCTTGAATATGGTGCTTATTTCCGTAAGTATAAGACAGTTGATGGTCATATTATTACTGCAAAGCATTGTTCTTTCTTCGACAAGGGTACTATTGCAGAAGCAGCTAAACAAAATGGTATGATTCATCCTCGCTCTGGTCTTCCTATTACTTCTCACCAAGCTTGCTTTATTGACTTTAGTTCTTATGATGGTCATCGTAATGTTCGTATGGTTCGTCAAAAGGGACAAACTTATAAGGCAAAGGTTATTGAGGGTATGACTGATATTCCAGCTTGCTGGGGTCTTCCTAATACTAACCATGCTGCAACTGATGTTGACCATGCGCGTTATGAAGTTAAGTCTTCTCTTGGTCTACAAGTTGACAACTCTAACAAGATGTTCATGTTGAAGTGTGTATTGTAAAACTTTAAAATAATAAAACAATGAATGATAATTCTGCCAAAGGCACTCAATTTGGGTTTTCTAATCCTAAAGCTGAAAAGGGTGAACAGGATGCTGACAACAAAAATCCCTCTACGGGGGAGGAAACAGTGACAAAATCTGCTGATGCTGTTACTGAAAATACGTCTGACGAAGAATATACTGACGTTCGTAAAGTAACCATTATGCTTGTTAAGAATTATAGTCTTTATCGTAAGGCTAATGATAAAGTTCTTCCTAAGCGTAAAGATTATATTGGAAGTAGTATTCATGCATCACGTATTCTCTCTGCAAATAAAGAAGAGGTTGATACATATTTCCCAAACATTATTGGTCTTTCTCCTTCTGACCCTAATTTTATAATGCGAGTTAAACAATATTTGAATAATATTCGTATATCTGTTGACGAGCTTGGTCGAACATTTAATGTTAGTTTCCATTATTATCATAAATCTGACTATTTTAAAGTTAAGGCAGAAGAAGATAAAATTGAAAGTGCTTATCAGCTTGCTAATCGTCAAACAATCAAAGGACTTAAAGAGGCTCTTGCTGAAAAGATTACTCGTCTTAATGTTCTTGAAGGAACGAAATGTAAACTTGGTTATCCTATAAATGTAGATGATTATCTTATGTATCGTCATTGTCTTTTGTATAGTGACATTGCTAAAGATTTGGCTCTTATTAATAGCGATAGCAATATTCGTTTCTATATTAAAGATGAACAAAAAGAAGCTGAAAAGCTAAAAAAGTATCGTACTGAAGTTACTAAGGCTAAGTCTAACTATGTTGCTTGTCTTGCTGATACTTCTCTATTTGATGCTGTTTATACACAATATTGTGTTGCAAACAACATGCCTGTTATTTCTTCTCTTGCAGAAGATAGACTTGAAAGAGAAATTAAGCTTGATAAGTTTAGTTCAGAAAATCCTATTAAGTTTAACAAAATCTATGCGAATAAGGATGTTAAACTTATTGCTACTATTGAAAATCTTATTGCTCGTGGAGAACTTATTCGTTCGCAGTATAATCAGAATATAACTTCTCCTGATGGAGAGTTCATTGGAGCAAATATGAATGAAGCTGTTGCTTGGTTTAAGAATACTGAGAATACTTCTGTTGTAAATGCTCTTTATAATAAACTAAAGAATATTTAATATGGATATTTCCCAAATGCACGAAATGTTTAGAACGGTTGGACAACAAGTAGGTATGCAAGATGTTCGTGCTATTCTACCAGAGTCCATTGATATATTTATCAATATAGCTATTATTGAGAAAGCTCGTTCTATTGTTATGGAGAATACGAAGACTGCTTTTCCAAATAGAGTTTCTATTCAAAATAACTTTGTTTCTCCTGTTAATGCTTTACGTACTCTATATAGAAGAAAAGAAATAACTATAACGGACATTACTAAAGATGTTCAACTTAGTCAGTTAGACAATGTATTTCTTTATACTTCTTTCGCTATTCGTTATGATAATAATGATAGTGAATATAAATGTAGATTTATTGATGGGGATAAACTTGAAGAAACATTGAATGACGTTTTAAATGGTGCATCTTGGGATTATCCTATTTGTTCTATGTTTAATGATGAAAATAATTCTGAATATTTAAAGGTATTTATTAATAGTGATTCACATACACCTAATGCTATTATTATTAAATATATAGCGAATCCTGCTGTTGTTAAATTTAGTAAGAATGCTACAGAGTGTATTAATTGTGATTTACCAGATTATCTTCATAGTGAGATTGTCGAACTTGCTGTTTCTAAATTCTTTAAATCAGTTGCTGCTACTTCACAGGCTATTGCTGAATAATAATAATTTAAATGTATTTTAGATAATATGCGACAATTTATTTTGGCTGGTGCCGGTGCATATGCTACAGGTGCTAACTTGAACGCTGTTGCTGCTGGTGCTGTTGGTGTCTTTTATAACAAGGATGGAGTTCTTACTGCATCTACTAAAGGCACTGAGTTTGCGAAAGAGGCTATGCTTGTTCTTGGTCGTTCTGTTGATAATGGTGGTCCGATTGTTCTTCCTATTTTTAAGAATAACTTTAGTTATATCAAGGGAGAATATTCTGCTGCTACAAAGTTTGTTGCTGAGACTACAATTACTGCTCCAACACAAGTTGGTGATTACAGTTTGATTGTTGCTCTTAAAGGCGTTAAGTTTAATGAGCGTAATAAGTGGACTGCAATGGTTCACATTAAAGACACTAATACAACTGCCGCTGACCTTGCAAAGAAACTTGCAGAAGCGATTAATAACAATGTTGGTTCTGGTGTTACAGCAAAAGCAGAAACTACAAAGATTACTATTACAGCAGATGCTGCTGGTGTTGATTATGCTGTTATTGGAGCAGACCTTCTTTTTGGTCAGACCGTTACAGTAACTACCCAAGGTATTCCTGCTTATGGTGATTTAAAATATATATCTGACCTTGCAGATAAAGCTGCTGCAGATGCTGGATTTGAGTATACTTATCGTGATGCTTATTATTATCTGTATCCTAATTATCCTCTCAATCCTTTGAAGGCTAATGATACTGCTGATACAGGCTTCACAATATTTACTCTACGTTTTGCTGAACCTCGTGATGTAAAAACTCGTGATGAGGTAGTTAATCAGATTATTCAAGTTGCTTTCCCTACTGGAGCAACAGGTATTGCATCTTTTGAAACTGTTTGTAAAGGTCTTGCTGGACAAGCAGAAGCAGAGACAAAAGCAAGTGCAGACACCAATGTATAAACTGTTTAACTTATAACTATGGTTAAAGGGGTTATTGATGTTACTATGTAATGTCAGTAACTCCTTTTTCTGTTAATAGTTTTATGGATTCTATATTAGAAGCTCTACAACAAGGAATAGCACCTGCAATAGTTGTTGCTATATATTTAATTATTACTAAATGGATGGAAACTAAGAAAGAAGCTAATACTATAAAACTTAGTACTGAATTAACAAAATCTATAAATTCTATTGCTTCATTTCTTGAAGATATTACTAAAAATATTGTTGACAAAGATAAAGAAAAATGTAAAGTTGCTATTAACGATACTCTTTCTTCATCTGCAATGAGACTTACAGCTTTTGTTGCAACAACAATAGTAAATAATCATATAAATAATAATAAAGAAGGTATTATATCTAATATTCATAATATTGTTAATGCTGAATATTATAGTACTTATGCTACTTTATATTTGTATAAAGTTAATAATATTAGATGTTCTGAATTTCTTAAAAAAGAATGGGTAAAAGAAATAGAAGAAGATATTACAAATGTTATATATAATACTTCACTTTCTAAAGAAGATAGAATAGTATCTTTTACTAATAAGATTACTTTTAAATTTCAATCTTATGGAACTTATATTTCAAATAATATTATAAAGTAAACTTATGCTAAATTATGAAGATGTTCAAAAGAAACTTATTATTGGTGCTTGCAATTTAGTAAATGCCAGTAATAGTGGTTTTGCTATCACTAATGAATCAATTTGTAATTTAAATGCTATGAATATTCTTAATAGAATGCAAGATGTTGATATTAATAAATTTACTGATGAACAAATTGAAAATAATGATAGCACATATAATACTATTTCTTTAAATTATATTTTTTGCTGAATTATAAAATAATATTCATTGACAATAAACAAATATTGATATGGATAAAGACACAAATGGAAAATATATTTATTGTGTAATTCCTGAGAAATATAAGTGCATTTATGAAAAGCTACTTATTAAACTTAGTGATTTAGGAATAGATATTTTAAAAGATTGTGGTTCTACATGTCGAGGAGTTAATAAAAATATTATTAACTGTTGGAATATGTTTCAAGCCGCTTGTGCTGCTTATAATCTTGGTGAAGAGAAAAAAGCTCATTTACTAATGTATTATATTAATATTCAACTTGATTTTAGATGTGATTGTGTAGAAACCGTTCATCCATCAATTACTAATTTTAAACTTAACATTAGTAATTGTGAAGGTTCACAAACTCTTCAAATTAATACTGCCACATTTACTATTACTAATATAAAAGAAGCTAAAGCTGATAGTTTAAAGATTCTTACCTCTACGGGGGAGGTTATACAAGAAGGTCTTGCACTTACTTCTCCTCAAAAATTTGCTGATGTTCCATTAGAAGTTGTTGAAGGAAAAAGTTATACTTTCTACGCTCAAATTGAAGATAATGAAGGTAATGTTTATAAATCTAATAATTATACTATAATTTGTCGTAAAAAACAAATTGTTATTTATAACTATTATGGTACTAATGAGAATGCTACAATAGATAGTATTACTGCTGGTCAAAAAACTACAAGTTCTTCTATTAGTAGACTTCCTACTCCAACAAAAGTTGTTTGGTTTGCAATACCAAAAGGTAAATCTCTTGTTATAGATAATGCCGATATGAACGGTGATTATTTTTATAATCCTAAACAAGGTTATAATAATAAACGTTTGCAAGAAATACAAACAACTACTATTGAAGGAACTACTTATGAATTTTATAAATTTGTATATTTTGTTAATATCGAAATTAATCTTAAAGTAACAATTAGTTAATATGGCAACATTAAATTTATCTAATGGAATAAGAATGAATAATCCTGATGCTACAGGAGCATCTGATTCATTTCTTCCTAATGCTAATGCAGCTTATGGTCCTCATGCAAACCTTGATGCGGCTAAACGTTCTGTCGCAGAAATATATGGAGGAAACATCCCTCTTGGAGTAACTATAGCTGTTAAAGTAGGTTCTGTTCTTAAAGAATATTGGAATCCTACTAATGTAAATACTTTTGTTGAAAAACAATCTTCTGGTGGAGGCGGAGGAGGTTCTTTTGAAATTAGAACTATTGATGGAGTTGTTGAAGATACAACTACATGGCTTGATAGTACATTTGGTAGCATGGCTGTTGGTGGTCATGTTATTGATACTCGAACAGGAAAAGTGTATATTAAGTATGAAGGAGGATGGGTTGTTATTCAAGGTACAATTCTGTCTGACGCTGTTCCTACTATTACTCGTATAGCAAATGCACAAGTTCTTTCTTATAAATAAGTTATGGCTGTTAGAGATGAAGTACCTCTAAAATATTGGTTTCCCAAGTTGGACTTTAATGTCCGACCTGGGACTAATCAAAAATATGTAGTTAAATATACTACATATTCTGAAAATTATGAAAATAATAATTGGGTTACTGTTAATAGTAATTGTCAAATTCAACCAGATGGTACTCCTGTTAAAAATCTTGAAATTATAGGTCTTAAAGCTTTTACTGAATATGTTATTCGTTTTACTAATGTTCTTGGAGAAAATTTTGATTTTAAATTTAAGACTGGAAAAAATGTTGCAATGACTGATAGTCCTTACTATAATAAAACTCTTTTTCCTGGTCAAATATATGATTGGTATGAAACAGGACTACATCTTATTGGACAACCTAATACTGATGATTGCGCTTTTTGTTATTGGCTTAATTCTAAGAAAAGAGAAATGATGTTTGAAGAAGAATGGGGTAGTATGTCATTTGTTAAAGAGACTAATGGCAAATATGTTCAAACTTCTAAAGATGGTAATTTTGAAACAGCCAAAGATAAAAATGGAACATCTATTATGGGTTTTTCTCCTATTGCTTGGGATACTGGGGAAAATCAATTAATGGTACTTCCTTGTCTTAAATTTAATGATACTACAAATCAATTTGAACCTTTTGGTGCATATTGGACTGAACAAGGAGGTGGTGGTGTAACATTGGATGATGTTGCAGCTCATTCATATGCTATTGGATTTGCTTTTTATCTTAAAGAACCTGAAGAAGGACAAACTTATGGAGAAAGAGTTTTATGTTGTTTTGATACTTCTAAAAATCCTATTGAAAAATTTCAAAATAATTATTCTTTTAGATTATATGTAACTGCTAATAATACTCTTACTGCAGATATATCTGGTGTTAATTCTTCTTCTTTAGGAACTACATTAGAAAATAATGTTTGGTATTATTGTATATTAAGTGGTACTGGTCTTACTATTTATTATATGAAAAAAGTTGGAGAAAATACTTCTTATGAACATTTATCTATGAAATATACTATACCTAAATTTTCTACTGCAGGTACAGGACATTCTGGTTTTTATTTTGGAGGTACTCCTAATGATAGTAATATTGCTAATACTGGTATTATACTTGCATATGTTTGCTGTGGTGTTATGATAAATCCTGAACAAGCTATATATGAAAAGATTCTTAATCCTGATGTTTTTCAATGTAGACTTCGATTAAGTGGTACTAATAAAAATGGTATTGCTTGGAGTTATCTTCAACCTACTTCATTTAATGCTGTTGCTACTAATGAAAAAGTTAGTTTTCTCATAGACCCAGATATATTTACTAATATTCCTGAACTTAATAATCATAAATTTACAGAAACTGGAACTATTAAAGCAGAAATTATTAGTAATAATAAAACTCTATTTATTAAAACTTTTCCTGGATTTAGTTATCCTGTTATTGAATCTGGAGTAGAAGTTAAAGTAGGAGGTATTATTCCTAACGAAAATTATCTACAAGATTCTTTTGATATAGATTTTACTAAAACAGATAATCCACTTAAAGCTCTTCAAGAATATTTCTTTACTAAGCACGGCACTTGGGGAGGATATAATGGAGGAGTAAATGGACATAATATTTATTTTGATGAAAATCAAAATATTGTTCTTGAAAATCATGGTGATTATTATAAAGGTTCTTTAATGGGTGTTGGAAAAGAATCTGATGTAGAACCTTATTGTGGCTATGGTGGAGATGTTGATTATGATAATAATTCTTGGGACAATCGTACTAATAAATCTCGATTACGAACTGGTACTGCTCTTGTTTCTAATAAATATTTTGGTTATGGAAGAGTAGATGTATGGCTTCAACTTCCTGTTGGTATTTGGGGAGTATGCCCTGCAATTTGGCTTTTTCATTATATCGAAGTAGGTGATACTGATTATAGATATGAACAAGCTCCATATAAATATCGTAATGCTCAAGGTAGTGATGAAGCTGGATGGTATAGAGTTGTTAATAATGAAATAGATATTGAGCTTCCTTCACATCTTACTAATGGTACTCTTCCAAGTTGGAGTGATTTACAAAGAGCTTATTTTGATAGTGTTTGTATAGATAATAAACTTTCAATAGGTGTTACAAACGGTTCTGATGATGAAAAAGGTCTTTTTCAATTAATAGATGTTGCTAATCCTAAAGAACGTATAAGTTGGAAAAAGATTGATGATGTTGCTAATCCTCGTTATCTTCCAAGTTTTAAAAATTGTAAATTTAATAATTGGATTGGTGAATTAAATTCTGGTGATGGTTGGTGTCTTCCACAAGGCGAATATAGTGCTGAAAGTTATTATACTGGAAATATAAATGGTGAACCTGATGTTGACCTTCAAAAATCAAAAGAAGAATATTGTTCTCAATTAACTCATGTTGCTGATAATGAACATGGTTTTGCTGATGGTAAATTTCATAAATGGTCTATTGTATGGCTTCCTGATAGAACTGTTCTTTATGTAGATGATGTTTGTTATCGTGAAAATAAAGGTTTTGTTCCATTTAATCAAATGAAACTTACTATTGCTGGTTGGTTTCCTACTATGCCAAAGAATAAAAAAGAACATCCTACTGGTGTTGTAGATAGAGATGGTATTCATGGAACTAAAGGAGGATTAATAGATAATCTTACAGATGATGAAAACACATCTATTGGTACATGGGCAGGTACTGTTGCTAATTTTGAAATACTTCATATGAAAGTTAGTAGAGTTAAATATGAAAAATATCATGCTGGAGAAACTATTGAAATAAATGGAAAAAGTACTAAAATAGAAGCTGAACCAACTTGTCTTGGAGAAAGTTTTCCTGAATCTGGATTAAGAATGTTTGTTGAATAAATTAACGATAATAGTTTTATGAATGATAAACCTATTGTTGTAGCTCAAGCCGTTGCTGCTGCTGATACAGTAGCAACAACGGTTTTTGATTATAGCTATTCTTTGCTATATAAGCTGCACGAAACAACACCTGATACATTATCCAACCTTAGCACCATGGAAGTACTTAGAGCTGATTTTAGCTTTAAAAAGGTGGATAACTTCTCACAATACTATGACGGCATAGCAGATAGCATCGACTTAGAATGTGATACTAAATATAAATGTGTTGAGATTGCTATTAAACGTAATGCTAAAACTTTTGATGATGGTACTGAAACTACAGAAAGTGTTTTAGTTCATGAATTAAAAGATTTATATACTCACCAATATAAATATATTTATAAAATTAATGAAACTGTTACTGTAGATTCTGTAATTACTAATTATAAATTTATAGCTTGTGTTAGAACGTTTTATCATGATGAATACGCTCCTTGTCATTATTATATAGATAGAATAGAATTTGATAATATTCCTAATAATATTCAACATGTTGATTTTGTTATTACAGATGCTAATGAGTCTGTTAAAAATACTAATGGAAATATTGAAACTGTAGGTAATATTATTCTTTATCAAGAAAATGTATCAGTAAATAAACTTGGTCAATTTATTGTCAGTGATACAGATAATACATTAAAACGATTTACTATTGCAGATGGAACTTTTGATTATGATGCAAGATATAATCTTTATGTTTATCATCACGAACAAGATGAAGTTTATGTAAAACAAGGTTATACTCCTCAAATTATTCATATTGGAGATAATCCTATATGGGATAAAATTATTTTTCAAGATGGTAATTATGAACTTTATACTGGAGATGTTGATATTCTTGCAGGAGCATCTCCTTCTGCAGACCAAGTTAAATGGTTCTTTGACTTAGGTAATAGTACTCATGGTATCGGTGCTTCTGGAGGTATAGCTTATCCTGTTCCTGATGAACAAGTAAAAGATTTTCATTTTGTTAATAAAGCAAGTGCTGATGCAGAAGAAGAATCTTATAATTGTATGGAAATAAATAAAGATAATTATATACGTCTTCCTCGTGAATATACTAAAGATAATTTTGATGATTTAGGTTTTAGTTCTAATGTTTGGATTGAAGATATATTTGGCAATATTGATTTTTCTAAATTAGCTTATGACGAAAGTGGAAATGTTAAAAAAGATAGTAACGGTAATTATGTTGATAGATATGGTACTATTCTTACTGAAGGAGAATATACTTATCGTGTTTTCTTTATGAAATTTTATGTTCCTACACAAGATAATACTTCTGTAGATTTACTTACATTTAAATATCATAATGGAACTCGCACAATTACTCTTGATTTATCTAATATTAATAATGTAACTATTAATTATGTAAACCCTGCTGATAATACTAAACAATCTCTTATTCAATTTACTGATTTTAAATATAATAAGTGGTTTACTTTAATGATGTTTGTAAAACATGGAATCATTGAATATGTCAATGTTAATAGTAAAGAAAATTATCAAACAACTTCTATTCCTATAAATAAAGGATTTGGAAGTACTCCTGGAGAAGAACATCTTGAAGGAGGAGGAACTGCCGTTAAACGAATTAGTTGCGACAAATCGATAACTATGACTGTTGTATATAGTGCAACAGGAAATGATGATGAAGAAATAGCTATTGTTCCTGTCTGTACTTCTTATCAATATGCAGACAATGATAATCTTATAGGAGTACCAAATACTGAATATCTAAGTAATCCTATTTATTTAGGTGGCACTAATGGAGTAAATAAAACTAAAAGTGTTACATTTGAACATGGAGGTTATGGAATAATTCCTGGTTTTAAAATTATAAATACTAAAGGTGGAAGTACTAATGCTAAAACTATAAATATAAAAAGTATTAAATTTGCAGATACTACTTATAATTCTAATAAAGATATAGGAGTTATTGATAATATAGATGCAGGAATAAATGAATTATTTAAGAATACCTCTACGGGGGATTATATATGGTCAACTATTACTGTTGCAAAGACTGCTAATAGTCTTGGTAATCCAATAGGAGGTACTTGGAATACTCCAAATATAGATTGTTCTGAATTAGTAGATACTACATTAGGAAAAACTAATTTTCAAGAAAGTACTCAAAATATTCAAATAAATTCTCAAAATATTAATAGAGCTAATTTATATGTATGTAAAGTAGGTCTTCATATTGCTTATATGGAATCTGCATTTAATCCTGCTTCTCCTTATGATTGTATTCCTTCTGCATTAATGGATATTATTGGAGGAGGTTATAAATATAATACTAAAGTAGAAATTAAATGTTCTAATGGTCAAACTGTCGATATTATTAAATTTAAAGAACTTAAAAATGGTAAAGCATGGTTTATGTTACCTGCTGATATTCCTGTTGGCAAAGCTACTGTTAATGTAACAAGCAATGGTAAAGTATTATATAGTAAAAAAGTTACTATAGATACAGTTAAACCAGATGATGCTACAATAGATTTTGATATTAATTTTGATAATGATTTTGATGCTGCTGTTATAGAATTTAAAAAAATATTTTATATTAGACAAGAAAAAAGAGCTGGCACACTAAGTGGTGGTGAAAATGGTCATCTTGTTTATTTTGATAGAGGAGAAAAATGTGCTACTTGGGAAAATCATGGAGATTTTTATGATGGTGCTATTTGTTGTAATGAAAAAGATAGTGGGCAAAATCGTTGGTATGGTGGTGTTGCAAATCAAATACAATTTCCTTTAAATGAAGATAAAAATGTTGTATGGTATACTGATAAACATATTCCAGACCCATTAAAAGTTCGTACCCAAAGAGTTGGTTCTCTTGTTCAATCTAAAAAGTACTATGGATATGGTGAGTTTGAGATTGAAATGAAAATTCCTACTGATTTTAAAGGCGAAGCTATATGTTGGTGGATGTTTCATTATCAAGAACTTTATTATCCACTTGATGAAGAACGTTATAAATTTTATGCTGGAGGATGTGATACTAATACAACAAAAGGTGATGATAAAGCTGTGTATGAATATCGTGTAGGAGAAAAGAAAGGTGCTTGGAATTATCTTCATTCTTTTAAACAAGATAGTGGAATGCCTTATATTATTGTAAATAATGAGATTGATATGGAACTTGGTTCTGAAATTACTCAAATTGTTTTTGATAAAAATCCTAATGAGAATCCATCTTATCATTTTTATACTCCTTTACTTGACCCTCGAACTGTAGTTGGTTGTAGTAAAGAAGGTGCTGATTATGGTATGTGGTTGCTTGATTGGGAAGCATCTAAAGCAGTTATTGAAAATAAAATGAACGCAATTAATTCTATTGGAACAGAATATCTTGATAGAAGAAATAGTCCTTATTTATCTACTGCTGCAAGTGAACTTAAATGGATTCATGTTTCTAATACTATTTGTGATAGAATTTGTTATGATGCCAGTACTAAAGCTATACGTTGGAATAATTGGCTCACTGAACCTGATGTAGGTGGTGGCGTTGAAGCTAATACTAAATATTCAAATGCTATTATGGCAATGAAAGATGTTACACATGCTACTGATGGTCGTACTGGATGGGATATGATGAATACTGTTGCTGCGACAACTCCTCGTACTCCACTTGGAGAAATTAATCTTAGTGCAGAAAACATTAATAATAGATATATTCCTCATGAAATGGATGATGGAAAATATCATACTTATAGATTTTGTTGGCATCGTGATTATACTAAATGTTACATTGATGGTGTTCTTGTAAGAACAAATGCTACATGTTCTCCTTTTATTCCTATGCCTTTTCTTATAGGTGGTTGGTTTCCTTCTGATAATGAATGGGGAGATTATGCTAAATCTGGATATTTTGGAACATGGGCTGGTGTTAAAGCTGCTTGGGATATTCGTCATTTCCAAATAAGACGTATTAAATATAGACATTATACTGAAGAAGAAAGTCCAAGGGACCAAATGCTTTATCATGGAGAAAGTTATCCTTATAGTGGTCTTAGAGAAATTATTGAAGAAAATACTCCTACTCCAGAACCTCAACAATGTACGATTACTATAAATACAATTCCTTTTGATGCTATTGTTATAATGAATGGTAGACAAACAAAATCTGTAACAGTTCCTATCAATTCTAATGTTACTTATTCTATTAGTAGAGAACACTATGCTACCAAAACAGGAGTAATATTAGCTGATGAAACTAAAGTTATTGATATTACTTTAGTTGAAGCTACTAAAAATAATTTTACAGTTTTATTAAATAATGTAAGTAAATTAACTCTTAATGATGGTCAAATTTTTACTAATAGTAACTTTACAGAAGGAGTTGCTTTTAATATAGTTTCTTATAATGATGAACTTACTTATACTGCTTATAAAGATGGTTATAAAACAAAAACTGGAACTTTAACAAAAAATAAGCTTACTACAATAACTCTTTTAAAATATTATGTATTTAGTATTATTCCTATACCTTCTAATGCTGTTGTTAAAATTAATAATATGACTACTTCATCTGTTAATGCAGTTAAAGGAGAAGTTTTAAGTTGGAATGTATCTAGTCCAGGATATATAACTCGTACTGGAACTTATATAATGAAAGCTGCTGATAGTGTTAATAATATAGAACTTAAAACTGAAGAAAGTGTATATGGAGAAACTACTGAAAAAGATGTTCAGCGTATTGCAAATATTTTAAATGCTAATGATAAAAATACTGTTGTATTTATACAAGAATCTGATATACATAGTCAGCTTTGTACTGATGGTACTTTATCCCCCGTAGGGGACGAATATATTAAAAGAGGAGTAAAAGCTGCTGAAAGTCTTATAAATAAAATTAAAGATAAAGTTACTATTCTTGGTATATTTAATACAGGAGATATTGTTGATAGAGCAAATGTAGAAAATGGTACACCTGCTGCTCTTATTAAAAATCTTATTGAATTAAAAAATTGGCATGTAAATAGTGATACTTATGATTTTGCATATACTCCAGGAAACCATGATGTTCTTACTTGGGAAAATAAAGGAGGTTCTACAAATGGTTTAGCTGATAGTGCTAAAGCATTTGATGAAATTCAAAGTCCTGATTATATTGCTAAATATCCACAAACAGCAAATACATATAAAGTTTATCCAGATGTAGGAATTATTGTAGCAATGTATGATTTTTATAATTATAAAGCGCATCCTGATACTGCAACTAATGGTTATTGGAAAACAATGACTGATGATATTCTTAATATTATAAAAATAAATCCTACTTATAAAGTTGTTATTTTTGCGCATCAACCACCTACTGTAACTGCTACTCCGTTCTTACAAGATAAATGGACTATGGTAGATTCTACATATAAAGCTTCTGTATCTGTTATGAAATATTCTGCATATGTTTATGAAAAGCTTGGTGATTATATAATCGCTTCTATTCATGGTCATAAACATTCAGATATTCTTAGTATCACTAAAGGTTTCCCAATTATTCAAAATGTAGTTATGGGACAATTACTTATTAATGATGGAACTCGTAGCCCATATTATGATGAAGTAAGATTAAAAGGTTATACTACCGATGATGGTGAATTAGATACTATTGCTCAATGCACTATTAATGTATATGCTTATAATAAAATTACTAATATGCTTCATTGTTATAGAATTGGTCCTGGTCCAGATGTTGATATTCAACTTTCAGAAGGATATGCTTCTGTACAAAATTTTGGTGTTGTTGAAACTACTCTTGAAGAAGAAGGATTGAGTACAGGAAAAACTTGTTATAAAGTTGTTGCTTCTCCTATGTTTACTGCAGAAACCGACCCTTCATTTATTAAACCTAATAAAGTTTCAAGTGATGCTTATAAGTTTGTTGTTAATTTAGCAAAATATAACAATAAATATTATAGTTGGTTTATTCCTATTGGATGGAGATATTTTATTGTAGGATATAATCTTGACCATGAGACTTGGGGAAATGCTATTGATTTTGAAATAAGTCAATTACATGAAGCTATTACTATTGCTTCTAATACTGCTAATGAAGGTCCTGGTCCTAAAGTTCTTAAAGGAACATTAAGTTCAAATAATATTACTTATGGAGATTCTATTACATTAAATGTAACTAATTTTACAAATGTTCCTACTGTTAGTGTTACAGATATAAATGGAAATGCAGTTAATGTAAAACTTACAAAAACAACCAATACTGAAACTACATATAGTTTTGTTTATTCTATAGAATGTTATAATGTTAAATTAAGATTTAATATAACTTCAGGAACAAAAACTGCGATTGTAGATACAAATACTATAAAAGATATAATATTTAATGCTTCTTTTGATAAAACTTCTGTAGACATAGGTGATTCTGTTGTATTAACTGTTACAGGAACACGACATAATGAATCAGATGCAGTTATTACATATGATGATAATTATTTTACAGATAATATTATTAAAAATGATTTAACTAATTATATTTGTTCATTTACTGCGATAAAGGATGGTACTTCTGTTATTTCTTATGAATCTAATAATGGTCGTATCTCTCAAGAAATAACTATTATTCCTGCTCCTCCTAAAGAATATGTTTTAGATTCAGAACATAATAATGCAGTATTTACTGTATTTAATACTTATGCTGATACTATTTTAACTAATTATGGAGTTAACGTTGCAAATGGACTTACTGCTGAAGATTGTGCTAAAATAAAATCATTAATGTTAAATAATAAAACAAGTATATTTAAAAATAATACTAATATTATTTCATTTGATGAATTTAAATATTTCACAGGAATTTTAAATTATAAAAATATTCATAAGATAGAAACTGAAATGTTCTCCGGATGTACAAATCTTGAATCGATTACTATTCCAGAAAATATTGTTGATATTGATGCTAAAGTATTTGAAAAATGTTCTAAACTTGCTACTATTACATTTTTGGGTAATGTTCCTTCAACATCAAGTCAAACATTTGGACGTTATGAAAAAGCAGGAGTATCTGTTACTGGAAATAAAATACTTAGAGTTTCTTCTCAATATGTTTATAATTATAATAATCAATATTTATCTGATGGAACAACTACTAATTATATTAAAACTATTGCTATTGATGAATTAGGATATACCTTACAAGTAATAACTGAATAAATTATGGAATATATATCTCAAATTATAAATCAAATTATTAATAATTTTGATTTTTCATATATGTTTATAGTCAATGTACTAACATATATTATTATAAAAATTATTGATTACCTAAATGGTGATGCTAAAGTACATAAACTTATTAAAAGAATATGTCTTCTTGTATCAATAATTTTTGTTGCTATCATTTATAAACTTATTAATTATGATAGTAATGTTATATTAATTAATTCTGCTATTCTTGCTCCTGTCTTTTGGAGTTGGATATTAAAGCCTATTTGTATTAAATTTGGCATTGATTATAAAAAAATTGATAATACTCTTTGTTAGTTAAATCATTATTACTATATTTGATATAGTGATTATGAAAAAGGTGCTATTAATAATGATTAAGTACATCCCAATCATACAAATGGTTGGGATGTTATTATTAAATATGTTATATAATATATTTAATATTAATTTCTATAAGATTTATGATTTTATTTTTGAAGATTCGATTGTTACTACAATTATACTTTATATTAGCAGTATTACATTTGAATTTTGTAATTGGCATAAAATTGTTATTGTTAATAATTATGTACTTAGCGAACTTTATACTTATCAAAAATTTTATGAGGAGATTAATATAATTTATAATATTGATATTGTAGTAACAATTTTTATTATTATTGAACTTATTAAATACATTAATAATAAAGATTATGGACATAAAATTAAGAATAATAAAAACAATTCTACAAGAATTGATTAATAAAATTGATGCTGGAAATAGTAATCATACTGAAAGTGAATTAAACGATATTATTAAAAACTTAACTAAGCTCAATAGAGGTATTAAAAGAATTAGTAAGAAAGAAGCTTGTGAACATATTCTGCATTGTAGTCCAAGTTCTTTTGATAATTATATTAAACTTGGTCTTATACCTAAAGGACATAAAGAACCTGGTTTTAAAGAACTCAGTTGGTCTGAAATGGATTTTGATGAAGTAACTCTTTATAAACTTAATAAATATAGAAAAGCTATTATTGTGAGTAAGTCACAATAGAAACCCTTTGTTTAAGCATGACTACAAAAATTATTGTAATCATGCTTTTTATGTTTATAATAGTGTTTATATTTGCAATGTAATCGATTACTTTAAACTTATTCATTAACAATTTAAACATCTATTATTATGAGTGAAAGTAAAACTTATGTATTTGGCAATGACGCTAATAATGGCGTTCTTGGTTGTCTTGCTCCTCTTCTTCAAAAACAAGGTCTTGACCCAAATATGGTTATGGCTATGATGAATAATCGTAACGGTTTTGGTTCTGAAGGTGGTTGGTTCATGTGGGTAATCTTCTTGTTCTTCCTCATGGGATGGGGCGGAAACGGTTGGAATGGTTTTGGCAATAGAGGTAATCTTGCTGGTGATGCTGCTCTTGGTAATTTGATTAACAATGACAACGGTAGAGAACTTCTTATGCAAGCTATTCAAGGAAATGGAAATGCAGTTAATCAACTTGCATCTACACTTAATTGCTCTATTGGACAAGTTCAGCAAGCTCTTAATCTTCTTAATACTCAGATTCAGTCTGTTGGTAATCAAGTTGGACAAAGTTCACTTCAAGTTATTAATGCTATTCAGGCAGGCAATTCTAATATTGCTTCACAACTTGCTTCTTGTTGCTGCGAAAATCGTCTTGCTATATGTCAGCAAACTAATACTTTGCAGAGTGCAATTAATAATGTTGCTACTGCACAAGAAAGAGGTTTTTCAAGTGCTGCTTACGAAACACAACGTCAAACTTGTGAAGTTCGTGATGCAATTCGTGAAAACACTTCACAGGTTCTTGCAGGTCAGCGTGCTGCTGAAATGCGTGAAATGCAACGTGAAATTGCAGAGCGTGACAGAAAGATTGCTGAACAAGCTAATGTTATTAATAATGGACAGCAAACAGCTATATTTAGTCAGATGATTAATCAGGCTACTGCTCCTATTGTTTCTGCTATTAATGGTTTGCAAAAAGATGTAGACGGAGTTAAGTGTAAACTTCCTGAAACTGCAACAATTCCTTATTCTCCTGTTGTAGGTGTTCCTTCTTGTGTTGCTGCTCAATATGGTTTGTATGGAGCTGGTATTAATCCTTTTAATGCATGGGGGTAATATGGTTATTATAAATCCTTATATACTTGCTAATAAACAAGGTATTCCAAGACTTGAAGCAACAGGTGTTAGCGTAAACACTACTAATGTTGTTTATAGTTTTAAGAATCATCCTTTTCTTAATAGCAATTTTGCAGGATTGATTATATTTAAACTTCCTGCTTTTACTGCTCCGACTACTGCTGTACCAGTAGTATTTGATACAAATGGTAAATCAGTAAGTGTTACTACTTTAAACGGAGCAAATGTTACTTCTGCCGAATTAAATGAATCTGGTATTTATCTTGCTTTTTATGACGGCACTGTTCTTCAACTTTTAACTGGAGTTTAAATTATGTTTAGCAATCTTGGACAAAATAGTATATTCTATATCTTAGATAAGAATAATAAACCTGTACTAAAAATAGGTAAAGTTACTAAAGCAACTATTACTCCTCAAAGTTACGGTCTTACAAATCAAAGTATGGATATAACAGTTGATGTAAATGGAAATACTTATGAATTTCAAAAGATTCCTGCAAATCTTTCTATTGTTAGTCCATCAACAGGAATTGTTATTTCTGATAATCCTGAAGATATGACTAAAGAATATGAAATGATGGTTAAAACAAGTCAACAAATTGTTGATAGTGTTGAATATCATCAAAGTATTATTGATAGCAAAGATGAAATTATGTCTGCTCTTAATCCTCGATTTGCAAAAGAGAAAGAACAAGAAAATAAAATCATTGCTTTAGAAAATAAAGTTACTAATATTGAGCAAGGTATTTTTGATATGAAATCTATGATGTCTCAATTGCTAACTAAAAATAAAGGAGATTAATATTATGTATGTTGTAGAAATAACTGAAGATAAAATGAACAATCTTATGGAGCATCTTACTAATGCTGTTGATTGTTTAAAAGAGATGAAACGTTCTTCTTCTCACGAGGAAAGTCATGGTAATCGTAATCGTAGAAACGAACGTGACTATGACGACTATGATGATGATTATGACAGAGAAGAAAGATATAATTCTCGTAGTGAAAGAAATCGTGGTAGCGGTGGACGTTATAGCCGTTATTAATGTTTAATTAGTAGGGGCAGTTATTGCTCCTACTTTTATTTTTTATATAATTATGTATAAACCATTAGATATTTATGATGATATGCCTTCAGATATGAAAAGGTATATTTCTAATTTTGGTTGGCATTTTAATAAGAAAGCTTATGATTATGCTACAAAATTAATGTATAAAGTTAATAAAAATACTAAAGAGAAAGAAAATATAAAAGCATATACTAAAGAAGAAGTAGACGCTTTGCTTTCTAAATATGGAATTAATCTTCGTAATAAAATATTACATGATTATGTATTTGCTGCTACAATGTGTAAAGCAGATTATCTTGGTAGTTCTATTGAGAATGAAAGACAATTAGCCATGTATGTGAAAGATACGATAGATGATTCTGATGCAAGTGATGAAACTACTTTTAGAAGATGGGTTGCTACTATGATTGGTAATGGAATTCCTATTGACTGGTACGAGATATGTTAATATAATAGTGGTGCATAGTAATATATGTACCACTATTTTTTTATAATATTTGTTGAAACTATTGGTTATATGAAATAAATATATTATATTAGCATCATTAATATTAGTAATCATAAAATTAGTAATACTATGGCTTCAATTAATCAACTTATTTCAGAAATTGCTCATAGCGTTCAGCAAGCTAATAGCGTACCTGTTCGTAGAGCTATCAAACTTGGTATAATTCATGCTCGAAATGAACTTATACGTAAATCTTATGGTAATCATAATTATACTGACAAAGGTCTTCAACAGCGTTTTCGACTTAGTCTTATAGATGTTCCTGATGGAGACCAAGCTGATACTCCTGCTTTTTCTCTTCCTATTATTAAAAGAACTTCTAATAAAGTTCCTCGTCCTGTACGTCTTACTAATAATCTTCCTTTTCATTCTGTTCGCACTGCAGGTGTAATGCATCCTGTTGAAATTGCTTTTGTTAAAGAAGCAGCTGCACAATATTATAAACATCTTCCTGGTATGCAATGTTGTATTACTTATGATTATCAAAATGAATATATTTATATTAATACTATTAATAATGGATTACTTAATTCTATTAAATATATTACTATTGAATCTGTATTTGAACAGCCTCAACTTATTTTAACTGAAACTTCAGATAAAAAAGTTGATATTGATTCGATTGATGATAATGATGAATTTTTACTTCCTGAAGATATGATTAGTTCTGTTAAAGACATTATTCTTAAATCATGGAATGGTGGTCTTCAAACTAATGTTGTTCGTGAAACAAACGAAGAACCTTCTATTAATCTTACTAAGTAATAAGTTATGTTACCAGATACTAAGCTTAAAGATTATTATTATCAATTTGTATATGACGCTAAAGTTTCAATAGCAAAATATAATGAAATTCTTAAAACTACTAAAACTGCTAAAGAAGAGTGTTATAATTATCTTAAACTTCATGAAGATAAAATTAAAAATTTACTTGGTATCATTTTAATAAATTATACTACTGAATGGATTGATAAAAAATATAATGATGATGAAAAACTTTATAAACGTGTTAATAAACTTCTTATAGAAAATACTAATGAAATAATTCATCCTTATATTATAGAACTTATTAAATATTGTAATTTACTTAGTAAAGAAAATAAATATATTAAAGAAATTGAATATTATACTAAATGTAAAAATATAAAAATTACAGAGTATAGAACTATTATTACTACTTTTTTTAATAAAGTTCATGCTTGTGTTCTTAATGGAAATGGATATAAATTTTCTAATGGTCTTGGTACTTATTTAATAAATCATTGGAAAGTTACTGACAATCCTAAAGTTAAAAAACGTTGTATTGATTATGCAGCAACTAATGCTAAAAAGAAAGAACTTTTAGCACAAGGTAAAAAACTTTATGACGATAAAGAAGCTGCTTGGTATGAGGCTCGACATATTCCTTATGATGGTGTTGATTATAGAGTTTATAAAGATTACACCGATTATTATGAATTTGCATTTATAAACTCTTCTTTAGTTAAGGTTAATTCTCTTGAATATCAACGTACTGAATATGTGTCTATTAAATATCGTGGAATGTCTTATACAGCGATAGCCGATAAATTTTGTAAAACTAAAGAAGATATTTATAATTTACAAGTTGATATTAAATATAAACTTAATATTCTTTTATATAAATATCCTATTAATTATACAAACTTTATTAGAAATGCAAATGAAAGCAAATACCAATATAGAGCATATAATAGCTAAGATTGACAATGATTTTAATCCTGATAATAGTGATTGGATACCACGTGTTGCAGCTTGGACTATTGATGCTATGTCACAATTAAATGTTCTTTGTAAAGTTCGTAAAAAGAAACAGCTTATTGTTAAAGATAGAATTGCTTATTCTGAATGTAATATTGATGGAAGTTCTCTAAAAGTTTATGATAATAATGGATGTATCATAAATAAAGCAGGAGAAGAATCATGTTGCAATGATAGTCCCTCTACGGGGGATGTTGTACAAACAGAACTTGCAAGTACTACTACTTATATCGATAATGGCAATATTAATGAAAAAAATTATGTTGTTGCTGAAACTGAAAATGATAAATATCCTTATAGATATAATATTCAACATTATAATATCAATGATACTAATCAAAAGCAAAGAAATTATGTTCTTGTTGGATGTGATAAAATAGAGCTTAACTTTGATACCAATAAGATAATAATTGAATTTGATGCTATCGAAACTTATTCAAGTGATATTTATGGTTGTGATTTGCCAGTAATTCCTAATAATGGTATTCTTATTGAAGCTATCGTTTATTATTGTATGTATAAAATGCTTTGTCGTGGATATAAACATCCTGTTTTTAATCTTCAAGCAAGTCAATATGGAACAAATCCTTATTATATGTGGCATACTATGAAAGAAGAAGCCAAACGTTCTATATTAATTGATGGTATTGATGAAGATGTTACTAAAATATTTAGAAGTACATTTTTCATTGATACTTTTGACCCAAAAAGATAATGAAAGTATTGCCTAAACTTAATATGAATAAACATCCAGAAGAAGCCACTAATGGTTCTCTTATAGATGCTGTTAATATGATGGTCAGTAAAGATAATTTTATGCTTCAGACTGAACCAACTCCTATAACTAATAAAATTACTGATAAACTAAAAAAAATTGTTACTATTAAAGAATATTCTATATTTTATATACTTCCTTGTAATAGAGAGTTAATATTATTTGTTAACGAAGATGAAGAATCCAGAGCTTCTTTATATAGATATGACGAAGTTCGTGATGAAATTAAATTTTGTACTAAAATTGAATGGAATGGTGGAAATATTGTAGGAACGTTTACTTATAATAATACTGAACTTATTATTGCATTTAGTGAATATTTTGATGATGATTCTGAAAACTATCCATTACGTACTATTAATCTTGGAACATTTGATTATATTAATGAAGAAAACTTGAATCAATTAAATAATATAAATCTTCATCCTATATGTCCTGTTGTTAGAATTCCTTCTATTATCGCTTCATCTACAAAAGGTCGTGCTAATAAAGGCTGGTATTATATATTTATTAGATATAAAATTAGTAATAATACTTATACTCAATGGTTTAATACTAATGAAGTATTTTTTAATAATGACCATATTGAAAAAAATTTAATATATAATTTTATTGCTGGAAATGTAGTTATTTCACAAGAAAATGAAAATAATTATGAAGAAACTACTACTAATGTTCACTCAAATAGATTAATAGGTACTATTGATATTTCTTATGATAAAAATATTATTTCTAAAACATTTGAATGTAAAATTAATGATTTAGATAAAAATTATAATTATTATCAATTAGCTTTTATAAATATTACAAAAGATAGTACTAAATGTTATAAAACAAATGATATTGCAATAAATACTATTGAAAATACTTTTATTTTTGATATATTAAATGTACAACAATATTCTGTTAATGATATTATTAAAACATATAATAATTATTATAATGTTAAATCTTTAATTAACAATAATAATAAATTATATATAAGTAATTATAGTGAGAATAATATTATTAAAAATATTATAGAAGAATGTAAAGATATAACTATTAGTATATCTTATACAAAAGGTGTTAAAGTTTTTTATAATTCAGCATTTAAAGAAATAAGTGATAATGCTTTTAATATATTTCCTAATCAATATTATAATTTCTTTATTCATTTTGTTGATAAATATGGAAAAATTTATAATGGTATTAATATATCTTATTTTAATATAAATATGTCTAATATTGCTTCTACTTTTAATAAATTTAATAATAAACTTATTAAATCTCCTGAATTTTATATTGATTTTGATGGACGTTATCAAGATGATGATGAAGAATATCCAGCACCTGTTAATTTAAATTGTGAATATTGTGATATTAATTTTACTATCGATAAATTGCCAAATGGAATTGTTGGATATTTTATTTCTTATGAAAAACTTGAACGTGAAGTTAAATATACAGGACTTGCTATAAAAGAAGGACAAGTTAATAAAATATATTCTGATAAATTTAATTTTGATGATATAATAAATTTAAATATTGCATCTATTAATTTTTATGAAACTTATTTATATAAACTTTTAAATAAAACTTATGATGATACTGTTAATGACCAATATACACCTGTTGATAGAGTATTAAATATATTAGCATATTATGATGCTGGAAACACTCCTTCTCATATTACAATGAGTTATTTTACACCTTCTATTGCTGTTGCAGATTCTTCTGATAATATTTTACAATCAACAGCTTGTAAAATTGAAGATGATAATGATACATCACATGTTAAATTTCCTACTACTGATGGTAAGATTTGTGAACTTAAAAAGCAAACTTATTATGATTCCGAGCAAAAAGAATTGATACCATGTTCAAAAGTATGTTATAATGTTAATGAAAAAGTAACTATACGAACTAATGCTTGTTTTGGAACTAAACAGCATGCTATTGTATTTAATAAAGCTTATTATGACAATACTAATAAATATTATAGAAAAACTAAATTTGTTGGTGCTACAATAAAACCTTTATATATATATGAATGGTATAATTATGATGATTTACCATGGGAAAGTCTTGACTATAATAATAATCCTGTTGTTCAATTTTATCCTTATAAAGGTTTAAATACTACTGATGAAAATAAAAAGAGTTTTGTTACAGGTACTATTATTGAATGTAAAAATACTATTGATTTATTTCAACAAAAGAATGTTACTGTTTATGATAATCATCCAAAATCTTTAGATTGGTATAATCCTGCTGTTGTTACTCAAAATAAATTTCCTAAAACTATTCGTAGGAGTAATATTTATCAAGATGAATCTCATAATAATGCTTGGCGTCAATTTGAACAAGAACAATATAAAAATATTAGTGAAAATAAAGGAGATGTTATTAAACTTATAAGCATTGGTTATTATTTTATAGCTCATACAGAACATAGCATGTTTTTATTTAATTCTACGGATACTCTTCAATCTGAAGAAGGTAAAATTCAATTAGCTAATACTGATATTTGGGATGTTAATTATAAAGAAGTCCTTACAAGTACTTTAGGTTATGCTGGAATACAAAAAGAATGGTCTGGTATTGTAGGAAGTTTTGGTTATATATTTTATGATAAAGATAGTCGTAGACTTTATCAATATGATAATCAACAGATAAAATTTATTGACCAAGATATTACTAATTTTATTCGTAGTCTTAATAATTATGATGCTAAATTTGTTGAAGATAAAAAGAATAATAGAATACTAATAAATTTTGTTGGCAGTAATAATAGTAATATAATTCTCAGTTATAATTATGGTACTAATACATTTGTTTCTCGACATGATTATAAATATTTTAATGGATATAATACTAAAGAAAATATTTATCTTATAGATAAAGATATGCAAACTATTAAAGATTTTAATAGTAATGTATGTGGAAATAGTACTGTTGATATTATCATGAATAATAATTATGAAACTATGAAATATATTGATAATATTTATTATAAAATTCGAGAAATAAATAAAGCAAATGATGTTTATGAATACTCGCCCGTAGAGAGATTCAATACTTATTATTCAGGTGATAAACTTAGAGTTTATTCTGATATTTGTGATACTGGTACTCTTAATATAGCAAATGTTAATCCTCAACAAACTATAAATAAAGTTGGTGATTATACTAAACCTTATTGGCGTCTTGGTAATTGGCATTTTAATGCTCTAAGAGATAATATGGCTGAATATATTAATAATCAAATTTCTAACTCTGGAGCAAGTAGAGTATATGGTAATTATTTTATTACACATTTTGAATTTGATACTACAGCTCCTGTTGAAGTTGAATCTATTGATGGTAAACTTTTAAATGCAACAACATAATGAAAAAGGTAGTTAAACGAAACAAAGCTTGGCTTGGTGCTGTTATTGGTGCAGCAACTGGAATTGCTGGAAGTATTATTGGAGGAAATGCTCAAAAGAAAGCTGCAAGAGCTCAAGCTCGTGCTCAAAACAGACAAGCAACTCTTGAGATGGCTAATAATCTTTCTAATGCTTATGGCAGCCAAGAATACGTTGATGATTTTCAAAATAAAATTACTTTTAGAAATGGTGGTCGTGTAAAACGTACTAAACTATATTCTTGTGGTGGTAAACGTAGATTTTCTTGTGGTGGTAGAAAAAGATATGAAGATGGTGGTTTGAAACTATGGGATGGTGCTAATGATTTAGGTTCTATTATTAGTAGTATTGGAAGTACCGCAGGAAATGTTATTCAACAAAGTGGTGCTGCAAGCGCACAAAGAACTATGATACAACCTGTTGTTAATACTGCTGGTATGGCTAAACAAGAGATTAAAAAGCCTTCTTATCTTAGAAATGATAATGTACAGCAACAAGCATACAGATGTGGCGGTTATATCCTCAAACGTAGAAAATAGTTAAGAATAGCTATTTTTAGCTTTATACTGATTTTATATATTGAAGTTGATTAATTAATCATGGCATGATAAATAAGTCGTTAAATCTAAAATAAAATAATTAATTTTTTATTATTCATTATGGTTAAACGTAAAGTTAAAGTTCCAAATGTAGTTAGAGGTGGTATTGCAGTTCCACTTGGAAATAACTACTATTTTATGAGAGGTCGTAAACATGTTAATGGTGGTATTGATATTGGAAGTAATCCTCGTACTGGTATTGAAGTTGAAGATGGAGAAGTTATGAAAATGGAAAGTGGTGGTGCTAAAATATTTAGTTCTGTTCCTTTTCTTAATGGTAAATCTCCTGCTCAACGTGTTATGCAAGGAGAAAATCCTAATGATGTTTTTGAGCATCAAGAATCTTTTAAAGATAAAAATAATATTAATAATGATGGTACTACTAAATTTAGAAATGGAGGTTGGCGTTCTTCTAATAAAGTTCGTTCTCGTATTGCTAAAATGGAAGGTTCTTCTATGAGAACTAATAGAAGTTTTGATTTAGAAGATAGAGATTTTTATAATGCTATACCAAAAGAAGTAAGAAAAAGTCTTTCTCAAGATGCTCTTGATAATTTATATAGTTATTCTTATAATGTAGGTGCTGGTAATTTTAAAAAGAGAGTTGTTCCTTCTCTTATTAATTTATCAAGAGGTAAAGCAAGTGCTAATGATGTAGCTAAATCAATGTGGGCATCTAAAGATTCTAAACTAAAAGGTCTTAGAAATAGACGTAAAATTGAACGTGAAGGTTTTATTAATGCTTATAATAAAAATAAATTTAATAAAAATATTACTCCTGAACCAATAGTTGCCACTAAAGATAATACTACTGTTGTTAAACCTATTGTTACTACACCACAAACTCCTATGATAGATTTACAACAAAGAATTGCTGATAAAAATAATCAAGCTAAAGAAGAATACGCTAACGAATATAATCAATATGTAATAAATAAAGGTATGGAACTTATGCAACCTAAAAAAAGATATAATAGCACATTTGCTCTTGGTGGAAGGATTAATACCTCTACGGGGGATTATTCACGAAAGAAATATGGCTTTGGCGATGAAGTTCTTAGTAGAACTAAAAAGCTTGCTAAGAATATGTTTGGTTTTACTTCTGATAATGCAGTTGTTGAAGTTACTGATTCTAAGGGTAGAAAAAGAAATATATCTCTTGGACAATATCGTAATGAAAGAGCAGCAAGAGCTAATGCTCCTGCAAGAACTACTAAAGAAAGAATGAGTCGTGCTATTGCTCCAAAATTTAGAGAAGATGAAGTTAGTTATAATCCTTTTACTAATAAATATTCTTATGATGAAAGTAAAGAAGGACTTACTACTGGAATTGCGCCAAGTGCTGGATTTAGAAAAGGAGTTTCTGCTGCAAGAAAAATGGGAAAAACATTACGTGATGTACGTGCAGCAAGAGCAGCAAAAGCAACTACACAAGCTGTTAATCGTACTAAAAATACTACTTCTACTGCAAGAGTAACAACTACAGCAAGAACTGCTGCTAATGCTAAACCTTTAACTCCTAAAGAACATGCAACTGCTATTATAAAAGAAATGAGTAGTAGAAGAAATAGTTATCCTGGTATTAATTCTAAAAATCTTACTCCAAAAGGAATGCAACCTAAGTTAAATCCTATTGCAACTACTGGTAATAGAGCTACAATTGATAGAGCTGTTGCAGCTGGACGTTCTCAAGCAAGACATGCTCAACAAGCTGCAGCAATAAGAGCTCGTAGAACAGCTTTTGATAAATCTGTTGAAGGTGCTGCAAGTTCTGTTGGTAAAGCTATGCGACGAGCAAATCAAGCAAGAAAAGCTGGCAAAGTTATAAAATATGGTGCTATTCCTGCTGCTGCTCTTGGTGTTGGTTCATATTTTGCGTTTAATGATTCAAATAATAATAACAATAATAATACTGCGCAACCATTGTCTGATGTAGCAAAGAGAAATATTTCTAAAAACAATACTAATATTAATGAACCTGCTAATGATAATAATTCTGATATTTCAAAAAATAATAATGTAATAAATACTGGTAAAAGAAGAACTAATAAAAATACTATTAACAAAGGTAAAGAACCTGCTGTTTTTAAGAATAGTAGATTAATGACAGAACCTCTTGCTCGAATTAATCCTTCAGATTTTACTAAAGATAAAAAAAGTTATGATGCTTTGCGTAAAGAATTAGCTGCTGATTATGCTAAAAATAAAGTAGCAGAACAAATTACTAAATTAAAAGATGATGCAACTAAATCTGAAACTTCTTCTCGTAAACAAGCTCAAACTAAATTTAGTACAAACGATTGGATAGGTCTTGGTTCAAATGCTATCGGTTCATTAACTTCTGCATTTATTAATAATAGAATGCTTAAAAATCTTAAATATCCAGAAGCTCCTATTCAAATGACTGCTGCAAAACTTAAAACTAATTATAATATAAATCCTCAACTTGATGCTATTAGAGAACAAAATTATAATTTTGATTCTTCTGTTGATAATAATACTGGAAGTTCTCAAGTTGCTCTTGCAAGAAAGCAAAGAAATAGATTAAATAGACTTGCTGCTACTAACGAGCTATATGCACAAAAAGAAAATTATCAAAATGAAATGATTAATCGAGATAGACTTAATCAACAAGGAGTTACTAATCAAAATATTCAAGCTTATAATGCTTGGAAACAAGGCAAAACTGCTTTTGAAAATAATGTTGCTGAGAAACGTTCTGAAAACTATATTGCTGGATTACAAAATCTTAATTCTGGTGTTCAAGATATGTTAAGTAGACAAGAACAAAGAAAGCATGATAATAATACTATTAAGGCAATGCTTGCTGCAAATCCTAATGTTAAACCTGAATTGTTTGATTATTATGGTTTGAATTTATATCGTTTTGGAGGACGTAAACGTAATAAATAAATTAATATGAATACATTTCAATATCAATCTCGTAATTATACACCAAGAGTTGATTTAGCTACTCTTGGTAAATCTATTGATACTCTCGAACAAGGTCATAAAGAAGCTATTAAAACTGCATCTGCTCTTGAAACTGCTGTTGCTAATCTTGATATGAATGAAGCAGAAGATGGTTTTAAACAACAGTTAGTTGGTGAAATTCAAAATACTATTAAAGAAAATACTTTATTTGGAAATTCTTATGGTGCTCTTGATGATTTAATAATGAAACAAGGAAATATAGCTTCTGATGGTAGAGTAATTGGTAGATTAAGAAGTAATGCTGCTAAAAAAGAATATGATGCTAAAGTAGATGCTATGGCTATTCCTGATGGTATGAAACAAATGTATAAAGATGAAAATCCTTATTACTATGTAGATGGTGATGTTGATGAAAGAACTGGAAAAGTAAAACCAGGGCAGAAATGGGAAGCTAAAACTAATCCTGTTAAAACTATCCCTATGGCTGAAATTCAAAAGTATGCTTTAAGTATTGCTGCTAAAGATGCTGGAGGTGGAGAAAGTATTAGTTTTCTTGATGCTGATGGAAAAGAAACTTTTGACCCAACTAAATCTGCAGATGGTGCTATGTATAGAAAAGTTGGTACTAAATATGAAAGACTTACTAAAGATAAGATAGATAAAGCGATGCAAGTTGCTATTCAATCTATTCCTGGTGCTGAAGATAGTTTAAGACAAGATTATAAATATGGTCTATATCAATTAGATAATCAAAGAAAAGATTTAGTTAAAGCTGGTAAAAAAGAAAATCCTTATATGGAAGGATTTACTGATAAAAATGGTAATATTTATACTTATAATCAATGGCTTAGTAATAGTATTAATGGATTTAAAGATGTTGCTGCTTATAATCATGTTTGGACTTCTATAGATTTTGGAACTGCTCTTCAAAATAGACGTGCAATGCAAGCACAACAAGCTGCAGCAGCTGCTGCTCAAGGAAATACTCCTGGTGTTGGCGAAGTTGTTGTAGGTACTACAGAAACTGATACAGATGCTTACAAAATGGCTGTTGATGCAAAAGCTGCGGCTAATAAGACAGGTCTTGGTATTATTCATAAATTGGATAGTAAGTTTGGAAAAATGAATAGTATTAGTGATGTAATTGGACATCTTATTAATAATAAACTTGCTTATGGTCCTAATACTACTATTAGTTATTTATTAAATACTTATGGTAAGAAACTTTCTCAAGCAGATAAAATAAATCTCAGTCATGCTATTATGGGATATTATCAAGCTAATAAACAATATAAACAAATGGTTACTGTTGCTGGTACTGATAGCGATGCTCTTGAGTTTAGTGCTCAAGCAAAAAATGCTGAATTTTCTAATAATAATAAATATGGAAAGAAACTTATTCATAGTTTAAATGCTTTTTATAAACATAATGATTATGCTCAATTTACTGTTGGAGAAAATGTTATGGCTAACTTTTATAAACGATTTGGCGTTAATAATGATTCTGAACTTAGACAATTAGGTATTGATGTTAGTAAAAATAGTGATGGCACTTGGGATATTAAAGTAGATGCTGCACATAGAAATTTACTTCCTAAAGTTACAAGTGATTTATATGCTGCTGATAAAGCTACTGAAAGTACTGTTTGGGCAGGACTTAAAAAGAAATTTGGTTTTGCTTCTGCTACTAATTTTATTGACCATCAATTTGGAGCAAGTATTGGAGATACACCAGGTACTTATCGAACAGTTACAAAAGCAATAGTAAATCAATATAATGATGCTATGGAAAAAGCTGCTGCTGTTGAAAAAAGAATTGGTATCATAAAAACTCCTTATTCTATTAAAGCCTATGATACTGGCTCATATGGAGCAATGTATTATAGAACAAATGCTGCTGCTTTAGGATTAGACCCTATTAAAGATGCTGATAAAATTAAACAATTAGAAGCTACTGAAAATAATAGAGTAGATGAAATGTTTGCTTCTGGAGCTTTTGATTCTGGAATGATTCAAGAAGCAGATAATGCAAATCATTATCAAAAGACCATTAGTAATGCACAAGATGCAAAATTACTTATTCAAGCTATGTATAGTAGCGATGAAAATAGAAAAAAGATTACTCGTTTAGCAGCTAAAGCTACAGGAAATGTATTAGGAGAACCTCTTGGATATTATTTAAGTTTTACTGTTCCTAAAAATGCAGCAAATGATACTTATAAAGAAGGTCAACAAGTAAGATTTAAAGTTTCTGCAATTAATACAGAAGATGTTCATTTTTATAATCCTAATTACAATTCTGATGTTCTTGCTGGAAATGCTATTCTAATTTCAAGAGCAAATAAAGTTCCTGTTGAAAATTTAGGATATAATAATAATTTTGGAAGTACAATGCTTACACCTACAAAGTCTGGTGGTTTCCAAAGTATGTTTATGGGTAAAGCTAAAGTTCTTGCTCCTTCAGATGCTGAAAAACTTACTGCAAATTATTATAGTCTTGAACAAATAAAAGTTAATTATCAAAATGGTCAATATACTAATTTAAACCTTTTACAAAACTCTATTGTAAAACTTGCTACAGATATTGCTAATATTACTGGAAAAAATCCTCAACAAGTGTGTGATGCTTGTGTTAATTATTTAAGAGAACCATAATATGCCACAACCTATTATTACAGGAAATAGTTTATTAGATAAACTTGCTTCCGGACCATATGTTAAAAATCCAAATTATAATCCTAAAACGAAGGCTGGTAAAACCCAGCCTCCTGTTTTATTAGATACTTCTGCTGGTGATGTTCATGGTGGAGCAATTAGTCAAAGTTCTATTGCTTCTGATAAGTTATCATTTACTTATAATGATACTAATAGAGATTTGAATGATATTCGTAAAGATGAAGAAATGGGTATTACTTATAGTCCTTATAATAGTGAAGATGAATTAAATAAAGTTCGTGCTGAAAAACAAAGTGCTTTTGCTAAAACAGGAGATGCTCTCGAACAAGCTTTTGTTGGAGAAATGATATTAGGTACTATGGAAGGATTTGGTGATATTTTTGATGGACTTGCTAATATTGCTACACAAGGTGCTTGGACTGAAAGTGGTTATACTAAATTTTGGAGAGAACTAAAAGAACAAAATAATGATTATTTTAAAATACATCAAGCTAATCCTGAAGAAAGTTGGCAAGTTGGAGATTGGGGTTGGTTGATGCAAAATCTTGTAAGTACTGCTTCTACTGTATCTCTTATGGTTCCCGCTGCCGGTTGGGCACGTGGTATTGGAGCTGTTGGTAAAGCAGCAGGTGCTGCAAAACTTGGAGCATGGGCTACTCGTGGAGTTTCAAGAGGCGTTGGTAATGCAATGCTTAAATTTGCTAAAGGTGCAGATAAATATAGTACTTTAAGAAATGCTACTGTTGGTACAGCTAAAATGTTTGATACTGCTAAAGATTTTACAAAGATTGGTGCTACTGCTTTCTTTTCTCGTACTGGAGAAAATATGCAAGAAGGTCGTCAAGTTTATAATGATATTTATACTAAATCTAAAGACAATCTTGAAAATATGCCTACTGAAGAATATGCTAAATTTCTTGCACGTAATACTGAATTTGAAGGAATGTCTAAAGATGAAATTGCTAAAGAAATTGCTCGTAAGTCAATGATGACTACTTTTGCTAATGATTATTGGATGCTTGCTATGGATATTCCTCAATTTAAAGCTCTTGGTAGTTTATGGGGTCTTGCTTCTAAAAGAGCTACTACTGCTGGAGAAAGAATTGCTGCAGCTAATGTTAAAAGTAAATTAGCTGGTGTTGCTGAAGATAAATTAATTAAAAATAATTTTATTAATAGGCAAAAAGAAGCTTTCAAATATATGTTTAAAAGTCCTTTAAATAGTTGGAGTGCTCTTGAACTCGGTGAAGGTATAGAAGAAGGTTTTCAAGGTATTCAACAAGAAAAAGGTATGGAAATTGCTACTAAATATTTTAATCCTAATTTTACTCCTCGAACTATCGAAAGTTATCTTACTGATAGTCATATTTGGGAACAAGCATTTTGGGGTGCTATTGGAGGAATTGTATTTAAAAATGTTGGAGAAGCAGTTAGCTCTGGTAAACATAAAATAGATGCCGCTCGAAAGAAAAAACATATGACTGCTGATGAATATGAACGTTGGAAAAAGACAGGAGAAGAAGCTGCTATAGAAGAAATCAATGGTATTACTGCAAATGCTACTAATTTTATTAATCAAATAAATACTATTGCTGAAGGAAAAAATCCTTTTAATTATGTAAGAGATGTTTCTACAGGAAGAAAAATTATTAATGCCGGTCATGCTGAAAATGAAACAATAAATGAAGACCAAAAAGATTTGCTTAGACAAGATGCTATCAATAATTTTATTGATAAAACTGCATTTGATGCTATTGATAGAGGCAATTTTGATTTAATAAAAGACATTCTTTCAAGTAATGAATTTAATCAATACTTTGAAAATAATGGTATTAAACTTACAGCTGAAGATAAAAATATTGCTCAACAAGTTGTTAATAGATTAAATCATGTTGGTACTATTTATAGAACTGCTCTTAGTGATATGAATGCTTTTGGAAAAGATACTAACCCTTATGCTATAAGACTTGCTGCTCAAAATATTGCTCAAAATAATTTAAGACTTGAAGATTATGATTTACAATTAGCTAATGTTGAAGAAAAAATTAATAGACTAAATACTAACAATACCGATTATACAGCCTATACTGATAAAGAAACTTTTAAATATATTCAAAGTCGTATTAACACTATTAAAAATCTTAAAGAACAAAATGAGCAAAAGTATAAAAATAAAGAAATAAGTAAAAGTGCTTATGAAACTTATAATAAACAATTTGATAAACATATTACTAATTTATTAAAGCTTTCTGCTAATTATACTAAACAAGGTATGTATGCTCAAATGAGAGAAAATCTTAAAAAAGAAAATTATGCTACTGATGATATGATAAAAGATTTTGATACTTTTATGAATGATTATAATAAATTTCTTATTGAACATGATGATTCTATCGATAATATTCCAGGAGAAAGTATTAAAAACGCTATTACTGAAAAAATAGATATACTTGCAAATAGAACTTATACAGAAGGATATGTTCCTTATACATATGATGGTTTTAAAGATATGTATAATGAATTTACTAATGCTCTTGACACTTATAAACAAAATAAACTTAATGGTTATGTAGAAGATATTAAAAAATATTTAGATTCTGCTAAAGATTTAGATGAGGCTATTGATAAACTTATAAATGAAGATACTGGAAATCGTTCTCTTGATAGAAAACTTCAAGCTCTTAAATATGGTTACATTAATAATGAAAGTAATCAATTAGTTCAAATGAATAAACATATTTTTAATGAAACTATTAAAGATGCTATCAATGAAGCAAGAAAAAAGAGAACTATAGAAGACACTGTTAATGCTGAGGCTGAAGAAGATGGTTTAACAAGACCAACTGAAGAAGAAAATAAAGAAGTTAAAGATGAAGCAGCTGAAGATACAAACGATACCTCTACGGGGTATTTGACTGAATCAGAAACAGCAGATACTTCAGAAACTGCTCCTGTTATTCCTAATGTTAATATTGAAAATAATGATACTAATGATATTGTTCCTCCAGGAAATGCTCCTAATGAATCAACTGATGGTAGTGTAGTAGCACCTGTAGATAACACTGATAAAAAGCTAACTAATGAACAACAAGATAAAATATCTGAAGAAATTGGTATGCTTGATAGTGAAGTTACAAAAGCTACTGCAATAGCTGATGCTTATATTAGTAAAATTTGTTATACTCAAGAAGGTAAGATTAAAGAAATTTCTGATGCACTTGCTAATAATGATGACACTAAAATACAAGAGCTTGTTGATGAAACTGTTGCAAAATTAGTTGAACAAGGTATAGATAAACAACTTGCAGAAAGAATTGTTCCTACTGAAATTGTAGAAATTATTAATGCTTTTGGAAATTTAAATACTAAAAGTCCTATTTATAAACTTGCACAACAATTAGCAAAAGGTATTAATGAAGCTAATGCAAAAGATAGTATTACTGAATTATTAAGTGGTGAACATATTGATGCTGTTGTAGAACCTTTTTTGGAAGAATATAGCAGATATATGGAAAATACTGAAATTAATGGTAAAAAAGTAATAAATATTCAATCTGTTTTTAATGAATTAATAGATAATGAACATATAGATTTAGATACTGCTGTTAAAATATTTAATAATCTTGGTAAATATATTAGTACACATGATGGTAGTAAATATGTGTTTACAGGATTTGATACTGCTATTGGATTAACTACTGCTGAAAATTTCTTTAATAGATTACAAGATACTAAAGTTAAAGAACTTAATTCTAATGAAAAACTTCATATTGGTATTAATCATGAAATTTCTAACACAAAAGAATATAAAGAAGCATTAGAAGCTGTTGCAAATAAAGAAGCAGAATGTACTATTAGTTATAATAATGTTGGAGATACTAAAGAAAGAGATAATAATACTTTATATATTAATATAACTTATAATAAAAAAGGTAAAAAGAAAACTGTTGCAGTTGGTGTTCTTAGAACTATTGATACTAATGATTCATTAACAAGATTTTATCCTCGTTCTGTTAAAAGTAATTTTGTAAACGTTGTTAATATAAATGAAAATGGTGGATATTCTTTAGATTGTGATTTTTTATTTAATGCTTTAATCAATCAAGATACTACTGATGGAAAAAATCTTTATTATGAACTTGCTTCTTATATAATTCGTCTTCAAGAATTAAGTGATAAATTTGAAAAAGATGAAATTACTATTAATGAATTTAATAAACAGTCTGCAAAATTATTAGACAAAGATGCTATGACAAGGATTATGACTAATCCTTTGATTGAAAAACTTCTTAATGATAGATATTATATTACTTATGGTAAAAATCCTGAAGCTCAATTAATTAATGATATATGTGCTATACTATTTTATAAAAAAGGTTTTAATGCTAACAATTTAACTAATCAAGGAACTAATACATTGTCTTTGGATAAAAAGACTATGGATGCTAATTATAAGCTTTGGCAAAAAAAAGTTTTTGATAATTATAAACAGACTTATGAATTGCAAAAACAAATATTTGATGATAATGTTAGTACTAAAGTTGCTCTTAATGTAGATTATTTTGTTTTACCAAATCCTGTTCCTGAAAATGAACGTATTAATATTGGTGATAATACTTTTGTTACTGATAAAAATAGTCCAAGACATACTCCTTTTGTTTATGTTAATAATCAAAGACATATAATAGGAGAAGACGGAACTGATTATGGTTATGCTTTTGTTGGAACTACACCTTATACTATGGGATTTATGGTATACAATCAAGATGGTACTAAATATATTGATTATCTTGAAGATGCACAACAAATAAGTGATAATATTAAAAAAGATTTATTACAAGAAGTAAGAAATGCTATTGGAAAACATATAAGAAATACAGACGATGCTACTCACGAAGAAGTATATAATAATGTTGTTAATACTTTAACTGCTATTTTTGGTAATAGTGTTGATGAAAAGAAAGCTTCTGCGAGAACTCTATTTCATGTAAATGGATATTTTGGAAGAAGTAATAATACTAATGATTATTATAGTATAATGAAGACTAATAAAGATGGTTCTTATACTCCTATAATAACTTTTTATAAATATAATAAAGGAAGTAGAAGTAATGCTCATGCTGTTGGTGTTCGTATTGAAAGTTTAGGTAGACAAGCTAATATTAATAGTTTAACTAAAGAAACAAGACGTAGTGATGGTCTAACAAATGAACAAGTATTTGCTGAATTAAAATCTATTCTTAACAATATGTTTGATAATGTAACATTTGGAAGAACTGAAAATGCTTTTACTGGATATACTGAAACTGGTGGTAATCCTATGTTATTTAGAAAAGAAGGTGATAAATTTATTACTACTATTAATAATAAAGAAGTTGCTTATAATAATTATGCAGATTTTCTTATTAAGAATAGAGCATTCAATTCTCATATGAATGGTCATAAAGGATTCCTTAAAGGAGTTATTGCTGAAAATAATCTTAGTATAAATACCCGTAGTACAGAAAGAATTAATAGAGATGCTCCTAATAAAAATGTTAGTGATATTTTATTTGATAAAAATACTACTCGTAAAACTGTTGACACTGTAGATGTTCTTGCTGCTGCTGGAGTTACACAAGAACAAATTGATATTTTAACAGGTAAAAATACTGGTGTTAAAATAATTACAGATAGAGTTGTTCCTTCTTATAATGAAGAAAAACAAAATAGTAATGCTTATTATGATGTAAATGAAAGAAAAATATATGTTACTCCAAAAGGTGCTATTAGTATGAATAATAATCCTACTAATGCAATTCGACTTATACTACATGAAAACATTCATAGACATTTTCATAATGTTGGTAATTTTACTAATTTACAAAGAGAACGTATTATAAATGAACTTGAAGAAGTTTATAATTATACTATGCAATGTCTTGATAGAGATGTTGAAAATGGTACAATTACTGATAATTTTAGAAGTAATGTTAAAGCTTTGCTTGCTAAAGCTATGAATAAAGATAGAGATACTAACATGGAAGAATTTCTTGTTGAATGTCTTACTCAACCTATGTTGGTTAATTATCTTAATAATACTGATTATACTTCTGATTCTTATATAGATGGTATTTCTCAAAAGAAAAAATCTATACTACAAAAAATTATGGATGTACTATTAAAATTATTGGGTTTTAATGCTAATAATATAAGAAATAGTAGTATCTTAGCACGTGAATATGCAATACTTAGTAAGACAGATAAAAGTACTAATATTGCTCTTTTTGATAACAAAGAAGAAGCTATTAAAAAGAGTCAACAAAAGAAAAAAGATGTTACTCAACAAAAAGAAGCTATTGCTCCTATAGAAAATAAAGTAGATATTGATACTTTAAATGAAACTAAGAATACTGTTGATAATATTATTAGTACTTTTGAAAATCGTATCAAACGTAGTGATAATTTTAAAGAAGACCATACTTATTATATTGATGGTCAAAAAGTTGATACAAGTGTTACTCAAGTATTACATGGTAAACAAGATTTAGGTCAACATGGTGTTGCTTCTTCTTATTTAGGAAATACTGCTGACGATGCATCTCGTATTTATTTTGAAACAGGTGTTACATCATTATGGAATAATAAAATTCCTAATGTTGTTAATGATGAAAATGCAACAGGGGTTAACACTAAAATTGCTCTTATAGAAGATATTAAAAAGATTGAAACATATCTTGATAATAAATTTGGTAAAGGTAAATATCGTGTAGTTACTAAAGAATTCCCTATCGGTGGTAAGATTGAAGTTGACGGTAAAATGAAAACTATTGCTGGTACAATGGATATGCTTGTTTATACTGATGACGGAAAACTTCATATATTTGACTTTAAAACCAAACGACAGAATACTGATGGTACATGGAGTCAAGAAACTATTCAAGGTTATTATAATCAGGTTAATATTTATAGACAACTTCTTGAAGCTAATTTCCCTGAACTTAAAGGTAGAATAGAAACTGGAGCACTTATTAAATTTTTTACTATGTATGATGCTCCTTCTACTGATAGTAATAATTATGTTGAATATAGATATAGTCCTACTGTTGAAAATCAGCTTCAAGCTCGTACTGATAAAAATGGAAAATTTATTGATATTCAAGATAAACAATGTCTTGTTGATTATCGTGCTCCTTATTTTGAAGAAGAAGTACTTGGTAAAAAACACATATTTGATGTTCCTCAAAAAGATTATCCTGCTAAAATAGAAAGTATTGGTGAAAAACCTAATCCTGATAATTCTACTGCTACTAAGACGGCAGAAGAAATTGCACAAGAAACTAAGGATAACGCTTTGGATGATTTGTTATCAGATATGTTTGATGCTAATACTGAATTACTTAGTGATGAAATAGAGAATGAAGTTATAGGAACTACTCCTATTGAAATTTATTCTCAATCTACTATTAATGATAATACTAATGATAGTTATGGTGTTGAAATTGCCAACGATATGCACGCTCTTATACGTAGCTATCCAATGGCGTTCCAAGACGATATAAAGCAGTCTTTAGCTGATAATGAACTTCAATATGTTTGCTCTTAGAATTAATCAGCTAATATTTCTTGTAGATTATGAAGCTAAAAATAGCTATAATAATCTACAAGATTTTTTTAAAGTAACAAGTTAATTATAGTGATGAATCTTATAATTTAATTAAAGTTATGAATTGTGTTATAACAGGAGTAAGTATATCTAATGACGTAAATGATAGACTTACTAAAACCGTTGCCTCAGTGGCAAAAGCAGATAATACTATGGCTAATGTTTTATCTGCTCTTTTAAATAATGATGCCAATATCGAGTTTAAAATGTATCTTTGGAATCATCTTGAAGAAGGTGATTTTCTTAAAGATTCTAATGTTGATATTAGTAATTTTAATACTTTTACAAATAAAGATTATGCTAATATTAAACAAAATAAACTTGCTAAACTTCTTCGTGAATTTTATCAATATAAATATCCTTCTGTAAACAATAGTAAGACTAATAAAGCTGAAGGAAGTCTTAATGGATTTTTAACAGGTTCTGCTAAATCTCTTGCTAAGACTGAAACCGCTAAACTTATTATTGAAGAATACGGTAAGGATATGTTTCTTCCTAAAAATAAAAGAAGAGATAGATATGCAATTCTTAAAGAAGTTAATAGAAGAATACTTGATGAATTTTATAATCGCGTAAATAATTATATTGCTGAAATTAGCAATTCTGATAATACTAATTATAATGAAAATGCTGGAGAAGATATTAATAAATATTTTAATATTCTTGATAGAATAAAAGAACTTAAATTTCAACGTTCTTCTTTAACTGCTAATATTGCCGAACTTAAAAATAATCGTTCTGAATTAACCGCCCGTAGAGGGCAACTTAATGCTTCAAACAAATCTGCTTCTGTTGAAGAACAAGCTGCAAATAATGCTATTATTGCTGATATCAATGATAGAATTAACCAAATAGATACTCAATTAGATGAAGCTAATAATTCTCTTGATGAATTAAAAAATCCTATTGCAGAACTAAATTATATTAAATATGTTCTTGCGAATAATTTAGTTAATGATTATATAGGTTCTTATATTGGTGTTCAAAAAGATAGACTTATTAATTATAGAAACCTTGTAGAACAAACAAGAAATAATGCTGATAATTGGTATAATCAAGTATATCATCATAAGACTATGACAGATATTGTTAAGAGTATGGAACTTACTGAAAATCTTGACCAATATCTTGCAGGAGTTGACACTAATGAAGATGAATTAATAGATACTAATAATAGTCAAAATGTTGATGAAACTACTAAAAGTTGGGAAGATAATCTTTATAAAAGTTTTGATAATGCAGTAAGTGGAAAACTAAAATTACTTATTGCTCAACTTGATAATCTTTCTCAACCATTTAATGAAAATGCTGAACTACAGGCTATTGATACTAATAATGAACTTGGTGTATCTACTAAAATGAATGTTCAAAAAGTTATTAATAATATATTTAGTTTTGCTGATTATTCTAATATTGATAATTTTATTAGTAGTATTGAAGAAAAGAGTAAGAATGTGAAAGCTCTTTATGGTTTAGGTTCTCTTGTTAAAACTATGAAAGAGCGAAGAGATATTGCTAATTTTGTATTTGTTAATTTTGCCAAACCTATTGTTCATAAAGTAATATTAAATGTTCAAAATATTGCTAATCGTGAAAATATTAGTCTTGATTATAGCAATAATAGTGCTTTTAATACTACTGCCGCTGTTTTTAATTTAGCTAATAAGCTTCGTCTTACTTATAATGAAGTTTATGATGATAATCATGACGTATTTGTTAGTCGATTATTTAATGACTTTAATAAAAATAAAATTTCTAATACTAAATTTATAAAAGTATTACAAGACTTTTTAAATACTTATTTTCCTAATATAAATAAAGATACTATCAATAATGCTGTTACAAGTATTATAAATGATAAAAATGCTAAAGATGAATTACGTGGTCTTGAAGGAACTATACAGGATTTACTTACTAATGTAAGAAAGATGAAAGTTGATATTAATAGACAACTTCAAACTATTGATAATTATAACCGTGATAGAGATATTGATAATGATAGAAAAAGACAACAAATTATTGAAAGAGCACGTATTGCAAATCCTAATATTACTAATAATGAACTGAATGAACTTGTTAAAGAAGAAATATCAAAAGTCATTACTCCTTATAAAGATACTACAGATATAGATTATTCTATTTCTTCAGGTACATATAGTGCTATATATAATTTAGTTAATTTCTTATCTGGTTTTAATGAATCTTCTGCTCGTTTAAATACTGCTAACGCAGAAGGACATTCTGCTTCTGATGTAATTAAAAATAATTGGATTACTCGCTTCTTTGACCAAATACAAGATGAAACTGGTAAAGGTCTTGAAGTACTAAGAGATTATTTTATTCAAGGAATTAATGAACATGGATATAATCAATATTCTAATAATCCTCTTTTATTTGGTGTAAAAGACAGCAATGGTGTTATTGTTCATAACGGTTTATTTAATTCTACTAATGGTGGATTTGATATTAATAAAAATGCTGCACAAATTATAAGATATTCTTTATTTGATGGTAGTAAGAATACTTCTAATAATGATGGCAAAGGTTATTCTAAAATGAGTAAACTTGACTTTTTCATTACTCAATTTGAGGCATTTGTTAAAGGTATTCCTGAGTTTACTAATACTGGATATGCAGATAAAATACAAAATACAGATAATGCTGTTTATTCAATGCGTATTGGTTCTGATGCTCCTAAGATATTCTTTATTCGTGCTCCTAAATATAATAATACCGATGTAAAGCGTGCTATTTATGGACATGTACTTGATGAAATAAACATGTTTATTAATGGTTTGGATAGAATTTTTGTTCAAGAAGGAAAAGTACTTGTTCCAAGAAAAAATGTTACTAATTTATATGGTAGACTTTATTATGATGAGAGAAAAGCTACAAAGCTTATTCAAGATGGTAAGACAGATTTGACTGAAGCTATTACTGACGGTAAAAGACTTTATGGTAACGCTTTTAAATTTAATAGACTTTTTAAAGTTCTTGATGCTGAAACTAAAGGTGAAAAGTATTATGATGCAGGAGAAGAGATAGAAGCAGCATTGTCACTCTACGGGGGAGGAAATACAGCTGCTCTATTCAGTACTGACAATAACGGCAGACTTGTTCTTACTCCTAATGATATTATAAGATATGAAGATGGTCATTTTGTTCTTCATTTAGAGAATGAACAAAAGAAAATGATTATGAATGCTATTAATAAATGGACTACTAATTATCTTTGGGAATGTAAGAACAGACTTAATGAATTTATGAATGTATTTAATAATATTGGTATTGAATACAATGAAGAAGAAATTAATTCTTTCTTACTTAATACTGCTAATATGAATATGAATTATGATGATTTATTTGAAGGAGATTTTAAATATTATAATAATGCTCGTGATTTTCTTAAAAGAACTAAGGAAAGTCAAGCTGGTGGAGAAGGATATGCTGCATATAATTCACAAGTATTAGAAACTGAAATAATTAATAATAAAATACAAGATGGTACTAATCAAACAGAAGAAGTTATTAAAATAAAAACAAAAGCTTCTGATGAAAATGGAAATGATGTTTATGAACCTTTGGTTATTAACGGTAAACAAATTGTTGCTCGTAATGGATTTAAAGGTGTTACTATATATAATACTGTTAAAGTTTCTGACTATGCAGATGAAATGCAGAAATCTTTATATAATGATTTTATTGAACATGGAATGAGCGAACAAGTTGCTTATGATAAATCTGTAGCAATAGCAGCAGGTTATGGTCATAATCAAGGAGAAAAAACTAAAATTAATGATGCTCAATCTTATATTACTTTTGAAGAATTTATTAGACGTAGATATGCTGATGGTAGTATTAGTGAATATTATGATTTAATCAATCAATTATTAGATGATAATGTTAATGTAGAAGATATTAATATTGATGATATTAATGCTCGTATTCAAGTTGGTAAAAACTTCTATTTTGATAAACCTTATGATAGTAGAACTGGAACATTTGCTCCAAGACAAATTAAAAATGCTGAATTTGTTTTAATTCCTAAACTTCTTCCAAAAGATAGTGAACTTCTTAAAGTTTATGATTGGATGATGAAAAATGATATAGGACAGCTTAATACTGCTGAAACTTCTAAAGCTGCTAAAAAGAATATATTTACTATTTGGGATGCTAATACTGGAGAATTTAATGAAAATTTTGAAGAAACATTTACTAATAATTATGTAGAAAATTATTATTATCAATATCTTTATAAACAACAAGATGTTCCTCAACACCTTGTTGATGAAGAAAATAAAGCTGGTTCTCAGATTATGAAAAAGATTCTTGATAATATAATTGATAATTCTGATAATTCTGAACATAGAAAAGAACTTGTTCAATGGGGACAAGATTTTCAAAATGCTTATACAGCTAATATTCAAGAAAAGTTTAATGACTTTATTGATAGTATGGGCTGGAAATATAATACTGAAACAAAGAAAATTGTTAATGCTGATGGTTCTAAAAAACTTAATTATGATAAATTTTATTCTCGTGCGAGAGAAGAAGCTTCTCGTTTAGGAATGGATAGTAATTTCTTTGATTATATTACTACTGATGATTTTGGTAATCCTATAATGCCTAATTGCATGAATATTAATATGAACAAACTTGAAAGTATTGCTCAAGCTTGTTATAATGGTACTATTACAAGACAAACACTTCCTGGTTGGCATGCTGCTCAAATTACTGCTGTTGGTTATTCAAGAAAACTTAAATTTGATGTTAAAACAGGTACTATGGAAGTTTATATTCCTCGTTGGAGTTCTAAAATTCCTAAATATAATCCAAACGATGCTGTTCATCAAAAGATGGTTGAAGATGCTAAAAAGAATAAAGAATATGCTAATTTAACTAATTATGAAATATTTGATAAACTTATTCTTAAACAGATTGAAAACGAAGGACTTGATTTACATATTGGTTATCGTATTCCTACTGAAGGTAAACAATCTGTTGCTATTCTTAAAGTAGTAGGTTTTACTAATGACTGTTTAGGTTCTACTATTGTTGTTCCAGATGAATGGGTTACACAAACAGGTTCTGACTTTGATGTTGACAGTGTATATGGTATAAGTTGGGAACTTTATACTAAAAAAGATAAACATGGAAGAATTACTCTTCATAAGGTTGAATATGAAAAAGATAAGATGGATACTAAACAAATGTATCTTGAATATATTAAACATAAAGCAGATGTTAAAGCTGGAAAAGTTGATATTTCTGAAGAACTTGCTGAAGAAAAAGATGAATTATTTAATGCTATGAAAGATGAGGAAAGTGCTAAAAGAAATAAAGAATTTAAAAAATTAGATGATGAAAGACAAAATGCTTTTGGTGAACTTCCAAGAAAGATTCAACAAGTTATTATAAAGACTAATGCTAAGAGAGAATTTAAAGTTAATGGCAAAACTGATATTGTTAAGTTATATACTACTCTAAAAGATAATCTTATTAAAGTAGTTGATAATTCTAATATTAAACAAATTCTTACAGAAGAAGATATAGAACATGTTAATGAATATTGTGATTATTTACAGGCTATTGTTAATTTCGTTAATGATGTTCAATCTACTGAATTGGTTGATATTGCTGAATTTAGATCTAAAAAAGCTAATATTATAGCAAATCTTCTTGATAAAGCAAAAGAAGAAAGATTTGAAAATGCTGAACAAAAAGCTGTTAGTGAAGGAGAGATGAGTTATGATGAATTTCTTAAACTTCCTTTTGAACAACAACTTAATAGACGTTCTCGTAATAATCTTATTCTTGATAGAATGATGAAAATTATGCAAGACTTTTCTTCTCGTGAAGAACAGCTTGGTCGTTCTAATTTTGATAAGATTACTAATGGTAAAGATGGTGCTAATGATATTATTGATAAAATTTCTGGTAAAACAAGTAAACCTCAAAGTCCTTATAATGTATTAGACCAATTAGATTATTTTGAAGATGCAATGGGTGGTGCTCGACTTAAAGCTTTGTCTGTTACTGCTGATACATTTGTTTCTAAAAATAATAAAATTCGTGCTAAACTTTCTTCTGATATAGTTAAAGTGCTTATAGAAAATGATGTAGAAGATAGTGTCACCCATTATAATATAGATGATATTATTGATAGTTATGATGAAGATATTTCAGAATATGTACATAATGTTTCTGAAAATAGACTTAATAGAAAAGAAATGCTAAATAAAATGTATATGGATGCTGATGCTTTTGCTGGAGAAGTTTCTCAATCTATTTATACTAAACAAAATAATAAATTTGTACTTAAAACTAATACAGAAGTTGAAAAAATGATTTCTGCTATTTCTAAAAGAGGTGTTCCTAAAAATAGAATAAATGATTTATTATCTGAAGAATCTATAAAATATCTTACTGAAGATAAAGATAATACTAATTATTATAATATAGGATATACATCTGGTAATCCAGATGTATTAGCAGTTACTAATAGAGAATTATTTGATGAAGATTATAAACCTAATACTATTTTATATCTTAGAGATAAAAATAGATTAGATAAACCTGTAATAAGTACAAATATTGAACAATTTAAAAATACTTCAACATTTTTAGTTGATGCTTTAGATAAAATTGCTGTTGAGTTTTTTAAGCAAAATGGTTATAAATATAAAATATATGAATCTACAAATGATAATATTGATTCAAATGATACTAATTTAAAACAACAATCCTCTAAATATATTAATATAAATAATAATAAATCTAAAAAAATATTATTTACTGCTCGTCGTCTTGGTTGGAGTAATAATAACCATAATATTGTTGGAGAATATGTAACTACTTATACTTCACAAACTACTGCTCACCACCTTGATGCTGTTAAAATGGGTTCTGTTCCTAATGTTAATGAGTATACATTCTTTACTTATAAACTTCTTTCTATGCTTGGTGTGGATTATGAAAATACTATTGCTTTTATGCGCCAGCCTGTTATTACTCAATTAGTTATGAATAATAACCTTATTAATTCTGTTTTCTTTAAAAATACTGCTCTTGACTCAATAGGTATGACTTTTAATAGTATTGCACAAAAACTTAATTTAGGTTATATTAAAAATAAACGAGTTAGAACTATAAAAAATGATACTCGTATTAATGATACTATTAGTGCTTTTATAAATAATTCTGATTTTGTTGACGCTTTTTATGATATTTATGGCATTGATATAAGTGAAGTTTCTTCTCTTAAAGATTTACGAGAAATTACTGTTCCTTTATCTAAACGTCAAATGTTTGAACGTATTAAAGATAAAGAAGAATATAATGTTTATCAAGCAGCTATAGATTTTGCTATGCTTACTAATTTTATGAATTATAAGCGTATTTCTGATAATATTAATAATTTAATGCGAGCAACCAATGTTGATAAAAATGGTGCATTACAATCTATTAGAGAAAATAGAAAAGCTATAGAACTTATTGAAAAATTAAGAGATGATACTACTTTAATGAAAGGTTTACAAAGCTTTATAGATGTTATTTTTACTCCAAATATTGCTCATTCTGAATATAAATCAATAGATGCTATTTATCAATATGTTACATTAGCAAGTAATAATACTAATGAAAATTTATTTATGCTTGAAACTGCTGATTTTGATAATTTGACAAAAAGAGTTGAAGAAACTATTGGAAGACGTCTTACTGAAAATGAATATAAAGAATATAAAAGATTTTTAATGAATTATATTTATAATAATGAAGATAGTGTACTTCTTGCTCCTATTACAATTGATACTATTGGTAGGGTTCGTAAAGAAACACAAACTCAAAATAATGATACTTATTGGAATACAGAACGTAGTCGTATTTTTGGTTTTGGTAGAAGATTTAGTGAAAGTTTTAATATTGAAGATATAAATAAACCAACTAAAGAAGATATTGCTAAATTTAAGAGATTAAGTCCTGCTCAAAAAGTATTGTTTATTCAAAAACATTTTAGTGAAAATACTGGTATTTTTAATTATCTTAATGTTACATTATATAATAAAAATGATATTACTTATAAAGGTATAAATAGACATTATATTTCTTATAATGACCAAATATCTGATATAGAAGATTTATATCATTTATTTAATATGTCTTATTTTAATCATAATCCTTTGATTAAACTTGCTGCTATCGATTTAGTTAAATATGCTTTTATTGCTGAAAGATTTAATTTTAAAAGTAATTATATTTCTAAAGTTATTCCTAATTCTATATTATACTCTGATAATAGTGATGGAGGATTAGATATTATTTCTAAAATAATAAATGATGTTCAAAGTTTTACTAATAAAATGAATGATATTAATGAATATAATAAGTTTGTTGATATTTTCATGAGAAGTCATTCTAATATGATTAAAGAAGTTACTTATAATACAGAATCTGATAGTTCTTTTATTTCTAATCTTGCTACTTATACAAGACCTGATAGAATGATTGTTATTGATGCAAGTATTGATAATTGGGCAATTTTAAAATTTATTGCTAATACAAGAGCAAATACTAATGGATATATTAAAATAAATTATCAAAATCCTAAAACTATAGTTTCCAGACTATATAAAATTGTTGGTTATGGTGAGACTGAAAATGGATATAAAGTATATTATTTTATTCCATTAAATAAACTTGATACTTATGAAAGTTATGATATTTCTTATAATCAAAAATATAATCAAGTTAATGATATTTCTTATTATTATGAAGTTATTCGTGAACTAAATCAAGGAGAACGAGCTAAAACTATTATTCAACCTGTTGGTAAATTTAAATATGAATTTAATAATACTATTAATGATTATCAATTAATTAATTATTTACAAGAACAAGAAGATGTTTATCTTAAAGGTGGTGTAAATAAATTAATTTATGATATTTCTCGTATTTATAATAGCACATTGTTTACTGAAAATGAAGCTAATTATATTATTAATAATAATAGACAATTAAGAAATTATATTACTCATAAAACAACACAACTTATAGCAGTTAATGATACTGTAATGCCTGTTGAAATTACTCCTATAAAAGTTACTCCTGAATTAGCTTCTTGGATTAGACATAATATTCAACTTAAAAATAGTGGAAAAGACTATGATAGTAAATATTTATCTATTATTTCTGACATTGATAATAGTCAAGATATTATTGATAAATCCATTATTTATAAAATAACAAAAGCTAAAATTGATACTGAAACTGCTAATAAAAATATTATGGATGCAAATACTGATTTGCTTGTAGATACTGATGAAAATAGCTTAGACATACTTCCCCGTAGAGATGTTGACATTGTATCATCTTCTATTATTAATGAAATTAGATATATGTCTCGTAAATATTCTTCTCCTATTGCTAATTCTTTTATGAATACTATTAATCGTAATAAAATAGATATTGAAAGTCGTGAATCTCTTAAAGAAAATAGAGAAGACATTTATCGTGCTGCTGCAAGATATTATAAGTCTGCTGCCAATGGTATTATAAATAGACTTAACAAATTTAATATTGAAGGTGTTGATTATTCTATGGATTCAGATAAATTCTATGAAGTTCTTAAAGAACATGATGAATTATTCCCAACTGTTGCTAAAATTCTTCTTGATAGTGTTACTTTTGGTAATCGCATTATTGATATATTTAGTTTGGATTTAACTACTGATAATATTGATACTAAAAATGATATAGAAAGTATTATTAATAGTATTAATTCTGTTAGACAAAATAAGAAGCTTGCTGATGGAATGAAAAAGATATTTAATATTTATATGGCTAAATATTCTACTAATCCTGCTATTGTTGATAATATTATGCAGCTTCGTGAAGCATTTGGAGATTTAGGTACTATTGATTCTTGGTTTGCTGACCCTACAGATATTGCTAATCCACAAGTTCAAGTTGTTCTTAAACATGTTATGGGAACATTTAGCAAAGCTGAACTTTTTGATGCTAAACAAAATGTAGAAAACTGGAAAAAAGATGTTGAAGAAATAGAAAAAGAACCTGGAGAACTTGATTATAATAAATTTATTGATAGTGAAAATGGTCGTATTAGAGATGATTTTAATCAAAAATTCCTTGAAGATAAGCAAAAAGTTATTGATGATTTAAATGAAGCTCGTAAACATAAATACGAAAGTGTTCAAAAGTTTAGAGAATATCTTGAAGCAAGTTTAGCTCGTGATAAATTTTATTATGAAAATACTAATCAAAGAATTGTAGATGATTATTATAAAGAAGATATTGCTGCAAGAGAAGAAGTTCTTAAAAATGCTGGTGATTATTATGTTCAATTTGCTATGCTTGCAAGTCAATTGAATAATTCAGATATTGAAATTATTGAAACTGAAGAAGAAACTAAAAAGAGAAAATCTGAAATTAAACAAAAGATGCAATGGCTTAGAAATACTGGTTCTGAAGAGAAGAGTAAAGAAGCTAAGACTGCTGCTGCTTATATTAATCTTTATTATCAAGAACGTATTAAACGTTATGAAAAATATTTTGATAGACAAGAATATGAAGGTTTTGCTGAAGATTATGAAAGATATAAGAGTTTTATTACTGCTTATAATAATAAACATCCTGAATATAGTCTTGAAGAAAAACTTCAAAATACTACTTATAGAGAAGCTTATGATTGGATTCGTACTAATGGTAGAATAAGTTTTGGTAAGAAAGGTGATGATAAAGTTAAGCAAGCATTTAAAATACTTACTAATAGAAGTTCTCGTATTGATAAATCTCGTATATCTGGTCTTCATAATATGGGTGCAGATGTATTTGATGAATATGGAAGACTTGACCCTCGAAAACTTACTGAAAAGCAACTTGCATTATTTAAGTCTGATGAAGAGCAAGCTACTACCAATATGTATAATGACGGTCTTGGAGAATCTATTCTTATAAAAGATGTTCGTATTAAACGTCCTATTTTAAATACTATTAAAAAGAAAAATGCTCCTTCTGACACTACTAAACGTAAATGGGAAATAAATCAAAAGATTAATTCTATACTTAGTAAATGTGTAGATAAAAATACTGGAAGGGTTGATTATTCTATGTTATTTAACGATAATATTGTTACTGATGAAGACCGTGTTGCACTTATTAAGTATTATAATGAATTAAGAACTATTCAACTTAATTATGACCATAAATTTGAAAGTAAATTTGTTACTGAAGCTATAGATGATACTGCATATAATGATGCTATGAATTATTATAGAACAAAATTAATGAATACTAAACAAGGTGCTCAATTTATTGAAATAATTCATGAAAAAAATGTTGAAGGAAAATATGTTCCTAATTATAATTTATTTGGATATATTGATATTCTTGATGAAAGTATGATTGATGAAGATAAAACTGCTGCTCGCAATTTTATTAATGATAATATTGAATTTGAAACTACTGAATATTATGAAGAGGCTAAGAAAGCTGCTTTAGCACAAGGACAAGAAGCTTATGATAAATGGTTTAATGCAAATCATATTTATGACTCTTTCACACATAGATATAAACCTCTTAATATATGGACTGAAATGAGAGCTATTCCTGGTAGTAGTCTTGATGCTGGCGTTGAATATATTGCTACTGGTAAAAATGTAGAAAGTTCTGTTAAAGATAAATATGTTAATAAAAAGTATGATGAATTTACTAATAATTATAAAAAAGGTAATTCTAAATATGATTCTAATATTAAACTTTCTGATAAAGAAAGTAAAATGAGAGATTTATGGGTTAGAACTCTTAATCAATACACTACTACTTATCAAGGACGTAAATTTGTTAGTAAAGGTTATCTTCCAAGAGAACGTAAACAGCAAGTTAATGCTCTTTGGGCTGCTGAACAAGTAGGAGGACTATTTGGTATTAGTATTAGAAGTGGTGCTGAATCTGATACTTTTAAAGATGAAGTTGATTACTCACATGATAAAGAAGCTGAAATGAAAATGCTTACTCTTATTAAGGCTAAAGGCACAAGAGAATATATTCCTATTCCTCAAAGAGGTTCTATGAAAGAAGAAGAATATAAAAAGAAACTTGAAGATGTTCGTAAACAAAATGAAGAAATTAAAAAGCAAAATGAAATAATTGATAAAGCTAATATTAATAGAGATTGGAAAGAAGTAATGGAACATTTTGTACATAATGCTACTATATTTAATTCTCGACAAAATGCTAAACCTTACTTATATTTACTTCTTGAAGACCTTAGAAAGAATAGAGCTTATATGACTAAAGGTATATTTAATAAACGTTTATCTAAAGATTCAGAGCGTTCTACTAAGGATGATACTATTTATAGAAATACTGAACAAAAGACTACTGCTGATTTGCTTCATAATTTTACTCGTCGTATTCTTTTTGAACAATATCATGAAAATAATATTCAAAGAAGAGTTGCTAACTTTTTACAGAATTTAACGAGTGCTAAATATATGGTATTTAATGTATATGGAGGTATTGCTAACGTTACTACTGGTAAAGTTAATATTGCTATGGAAGAATTTGCTAATGAATACTTTGGTTTTAAAGAAATTAAAGATGCTCAATTAGAGTATGCTAAATCTTTACCAAGTATTATTGCTAAGCTTTATTCTGAAGATTCTACTGATATTACTTCTGCGTTTATTAAAGATTTCAATGTTGTAGATTTTGATGCTATACTTCAATATGGAGAAGGAAGTAATAATCTTGATAAATATCTTAAACGTGCTCGTAATTTTACTTATAGTATGCAATCTATGGGTGAACATTATATGCAAAATACTGTTCTTCTTGCCATGCTTAAATCTAACAGATTATATCAAGATAGTGATGGTAATATGCGTATTGGAGATTTTAAAGATTATTCTCGTGATATTGAAAAGAAAGCAATGCAAGAAGTTCTTGCTAAATATGATAATTTATTAAAGCATTATAACTTATATAGAGATAATCTTAAATATGATATTAAAGGTAAATATGATATTATTACTGGAAGAAGAGATATTAATAGAAATTTCTTACAAAGTATTCGTACTACAAATGAAAATATGTATAAACAAATTGCTAAAGAATATCATGAGAAGCGTAAAAATATGATTAAAGACGCTAATACTGAATTTAATAAAAATAAAACTATAGAAAGTCTTTATACTTTTGATAATGGTCATGTCAAACTTACTGATGAGGCTATTAAATACTTTAATGAAAAAGTTGGTGAAGATAAAATAAATACTATTGGTAGTCTTGAACAACTTATTGGAGAGTTCAGAGAAAAAGTTATTCAAGTTAATAAAAAGATACATGGTGTATATGATAAAAATGGTGCTGCTAAAATAGAAAATACTTGGTGGGGTAGTCTTGTTATGCAATATCATAAACATCTTTATACTGGTATTATGAAACGTTGGCGTAGAAAAGGCTATTATTCTGAAACAAGAGGTAGTAATGAAAGAGGAGCTTATCAAACTTTAATTGATTTTCTTGGTACTGAATTTGTTGATTTTAAATCTCGCGCTAAAGATAAAGCAAATACTGATGGTAGTAATATAGCACTTGCTTCTATACAAACTGCTATTACTTCTGGTCTTAATGCTATTCAAAATTTCACATTTAATTGGAATAATCTTTCTGAAAGTGAAAGAGCAAATATTAGAAGAACATTTGCTGAAAATGCTGCTATTTTATCTGCTGTACTATTTGTTATGGCTATGTATGGTACTTGGGATGACGATGACATTAAAGATGATGGTTTTAAATCATCATTACTTTATCTTGCCGATAGATTATATAGTGAAACTACAATGTATAATCCTGCTGGATTAATTAGTGAAGCTAAAACTACTTGGAGTAGTCCTATTGCTTCAGCTAATGGTCCAAGTGATTTTATTAAGGCTTCTATTCTAATTCCACAAGCACTATTTGACCCTAATTATAATCCTGATTATCAAACAGGTCAATATGCTCATAAGAATAAACTTGGAGTACTTCTTAGACGTAATATTCCTGGAGTTCGTCCTTATGATAGAATACAACTTATTACTCGTAATAATCAATATTATAAGATTGGTGAAAGTCAAATCGGAATTAATATTGGTAGAAAACTTGGTGAAGCATTAAGAGATTAATGTGTTATAAGTACTTATAAAAAAAAGGCTCAAGAAACAGGTTTTACCCTGCCTCTTGAGCCTTTTCTTATTGATAATGGAATTAAACTGCACTTGCTTGTACTCGTGCAATTATACAAAATATTCGATTTAAAAGCTATTTTTAGCTTTACAATCTAAAACTTTTTGCCATGCTTACGCTTTACTGGATATTGTACATCTTTTGTTTCAGAGCTATTATTAGCTAAACTTTTAAATATAAATCTAAGATGATTATCAACATTAGCCATAGTAGCATAAACTCTTTTAAGAACACCACCTTGCTGTTTACAATGATAAACATTCTTTTTAATATCAGAAATATCTTCTGATATAACTTTAACATCAGCACTTATTTTATCAATAAGTTTAGCTTGTAATGCAAGTTTGTCTTGCAACTCTCTTAGCTTTATTGTTTGTCCACACAATATCAACACCAATGTAACCAACAATAATATTAATATAATTCCAATCGTTATCATTTATAATATAATTTAGAGATAAAACATTAGTCAACCCTCTACGGGGGATTTAACGTAAGCATACGTCTACTTGCCCGTAGAGAGACAACTTATTCTTCATTCTTAGTCTTACTTGGATTAACTCCATTAATAGCCCATTGAAGTACAAAGCCAAGTTTCTCCAAAAGCTCATCAATAATACTGCTATAAGTAATATCTTTGCCTATTTCAATATCATAATTTTTAGGATTAACACAAGCACTTGTTTTAGTAACTTCATAGCCTGTAAGAGTAGTTGCAGTTGCTACTGTTGTTTTCTTACCAATAGTTCCTGCTTTAAAATTCCAAATAAAACGCTCCACATCTTCTTTAGTAATAGAGTCATCATTATTTATAATGAAATAATTGTTTAGAACAGCGTCTCCACTTACCCAACTCTTTCTACCAAGACAATCTGTTGCAATATAACCTGGAGTATCTCCTAAGTCAATATGAAGAATTTCCATTTCTTTAGCCTTAGCCGCAGTTGCTGGCTCAAGGTCTATACATTGAACTATAATACCTTTCATAATTATTTATTTGTTTATTGTTTTACCTGTACTGCCATGACCGTTTTCTCCACGTTCAGAAGTAGAAAGTTCATCTACCTCTTCAAACTCAACTGTAGGATAAGGAAGTATAACAATTTGTCCAATTTTACCCTCAGGATGATAAGGAAACTCTAATTCTTTTCCATTAAATGGAATTTGAAGATTCTTTAAACCAAGACGAGAAAGAATACTATTAATAGCAAATACTGCTTTATTAAAAAGTTGAATAGAATGTGCAGAAGTTCTATTTTTAAAACATGCAAGAATTTCTCCACGATAACCAGAATCAATAATACCTACATGATTTGTCATATAAGCATCTGTATCTCTATTGGAACTTCTTGGAAATAAAGCCATTCCATATCCTTTAGGAATTTCTACAGCAATGCCTGTATGATAAACAATATAATCATGTTTTTCATCATACTCCATGCTTGTAGCAACTAAATCCATACCCATATCTCCTTCATGAGAATAGAAAGGAATTACAGCATTATCTACAAGTTTTTTAATTTTAACAACAACTTTTTTATCAGAAGTTGTAACTGTTTGTTTTTTATTTGTTGTTTCCATTTATGCAACTAATAAAAGTTTACCTGTTAATTCTATTTTACGAGATTTATCGCCATATAATAAAGAATCCATACGTTTAGTTCCTTCACTATTGTCAATATTAGAATAGTATCCAGTAACAGCATTATATACACCCCATTTAGTATCAATAATTTCGCGTTGACCTACACCATTATAATAATAATTATTCATTTCAGAAAGTACGTTAACTTTTTTCATTGAAATACCACTATCTTGTATAGAACCCCAATCTCTATGAATAATTTGTTGAACAGTGTGACCGGTTTGCTTTAGATTATCAAGCTCTCCTTCAGTAAGAATAATATTTCCAAATACTTGTTGAGCATCTTTTTCAGATATTTCAGTATTTCTTAAAATATTATATTGTTCATTTAAGAATTTAATTTGAGTATCACAAATACCGAGAATTTCTGCAGCAATATCAAGATTACCATGAACAGATTTAGTATGTCTAAAGCTGACATAATTAGTAGCATTTCGTATAGCAGCATTAAGAGTATTTTGACAAATAACTCTTATAGGAGTAAATAATATTTTAACTCCGCTACTACCATCATGAGATGTAGTAAAAACAAGATAATTTTCTACTGGGTCTCCTTTAACAAGAATATTTTTAGGAAGCTTAGCACTAACAAATATACGTTCTCCATTACCAAAGAATCCAGCAGTTTGCCAAATAGCTTTATCTTTACCAATAGCACCATTAAAGAAATTAAAAGCTTCCATATTTTGTACAGGAGTATATCTTTCTTTAACAATTCCTAAAGGAATATTATGGTCTGTACGATATGTTGCAAAAGCATTAGGACATTCACGATACATAGAATCTCCTTTAATAAATGCTCCAATTTGTGGATTATCACTTATTACTGGCATTTTAGCAACAAGTTCACACTTAGCAACATTCCAATCAAGACCTGCTGCTAACATTACGTCAGCAGCAGTCTTACAATTTTCAACATTAATAGCTCCTCTATATCTAAAAGGAGCACCTTTTACAGCGTAGCTCATACTTTATTAAGTTTTTTATATTTACGAAGATTATAATGTTTATTTTTAATTTCAGTATCAATCTTAATAGGATTAACATACCTTTTAGCAAGTAATTTAAGTTGAGGACAACGATGGTCAACAACAAATATAGCTTTTCTATTATCAATAATTTTACATACAGGTATCTCAATAGGTTTTTGAACAGAATATTCATGCTCTGCAATAACAGAAGAAGGTATAACACAATCTTCTATATATTCTCCAGTAATAATTCCTCCTTTAGAAATATATAAACGTCTACGACTAATAGTACCTTTTACACATTCAATTTGTTCATTTTCTTGTTCATCATATGTAGCACGAAGAAAACAATTGAACGCATTAGTATTATATATTAAACCTGTATCTTTAGAACGACGAATATAACAATAGCGTTTATTAACAAAATATCCTTCACAAGCAATAGATTCAAACTCATCATCATATAAATTTAAAGGACTAAGTATTCCATGATGAGTTAAAACACTTATTACTTCAAGAATAAAATCAATATCTTCAAAGCTTTGAGGCTCATTATATTCTATTGCTTTAATAACATGAAGAACTTCTTGATATTTCATTTTTAAAGTCTCTCTTTTTTCTTTGTTTTTAACAGAAGCTAATTTAATATTAGCTTCTGTCTTAAACTTTATAGAAAGACCATTATCATTGACATCAATAATAAAAGGATTTTCCATTATAACTTATTTAATAATCAAACTTTCATTTTTAACTAATTCAGCCATAGTTGGTTTAGCAGTACCTTGTTCATCAGCAACAGTAATAATTGTTTTCCAATCTTCTTTTGCTGTTTCATTACTTATTTCAGAAGTAAAAGGATTGTGTGCATATTCCAATATAGCATCTTTATGACTTCTAAATAGTTCGTAAATTGTAGCAGTAGATTTAATTCCAATCTTAAATGTAGTTAAATCATTTAAAGTAAATGGAACAAAACCATATTCTTGTTCTGCTTTGATATTAGTGTTAATAACATCAAGTATACCTTGTAGGTCAACGTCTTCACCAGTATAAAGTACATCTCCATTTACAACTTCACGAAGGAACTTTTCAAAATGAGTCATAAATAGATTAACTCTATCTTCATCTACATTAACAGCAGTACTTGCTTTTGTATAAAGACGACAAGATTCAAGTTCAATAAACTTATTATTCTTGCCAAGTTCACCAAAATTATTAACAGCATCAAGCATAGCTTTCTTTAAACGAAGAACTCTATTTTCATAGACTTTCTTTCTATCATCAATAGACTTCTTTTCAGTCTTACAGAAAGCAGCACTCGCATTAAATTCTTTGACAGCTTTTACATAGCAATCAAGTTTTGTTTTTAATTCTTCTTGTTTAATAACAAGAGAATTATATTCTTCGTCAGTGATTTCACCTTCATTATTTTCAACGTTTTCAAAAATACGAAGAATCTCGCTGGAAATATTATATAGACTTGCCATAACTTTTATTTATTAATTTTCTTTTCTATTGTTTTAAACGCACGCATTATTGTTGAATAATCTAATTTAGTAAGCATTTTATCTTTAATAGTAGCACTATTTGCCCAGACTATATCATAAATATTATCTATTACATCAAGACTTGTTTCATCAAGTCTAACATAATAAATTATATCATCAGGATACTTTGTAGCAATAACAGAAATATTAATAGGACGTTTAGGAAAATAATTATGATGTTTTATTTCCTCATCTTTAAGATAACATCTATTTAATATTCTGCCTGTACAAATATTATTAGCATCAATCTCTATTAACTTAGTAGCATCATTAATAATAAACTTTTTACCATCATTCCAAATGCCAGATTTATAATAATAAATATGGCGATAAACAACATCAAAAGCTTTTTCATTAAAAATTCTACTATTTTTATCTAATTTAATATGATTGCATCTTTTATTAACAAAGCAACCATCTTTAATAATAGAACTAAATTCATCATTTTTAAGAGTAAGAGGAGTAATATATTCTCCAAGAGAAAGCATTTTAATCAATTCAATTTCTCGTTCGTCAACACAAGTACGAGACTGTAAAGAATACATAGCTACAGATTTAATTATTCTATTAGCCATATTTCTATAGTAACTATCATTAGTTCTAAAATATCCAGCAGCATTTAATTCATTAATAGCATGTTGACAAAGAGCATCATTATTAATAAAAGCTTGAAAAGCTTTATCTTCTATATTTTTCATACATTTAATTTTAAAAGAGTTTCACAATCAGTAACATTAATACCTTTAAGCTTTTCTTCTGTTTCCCAAAGAATAGTATATTGCTTATTAAGAATTTTAAGTCTATTCTCATCTTTAGAAACACACATAATCCAATTTCCATCATCTATTTCTACTTCAATGCAAGGAATAGTAACTTTTTCTTTAGGAGTATATGTTCCATTATCATTAACTTTAATAGCACATCTACTAAAATAGCGACCAGTAAGAATATTATCTTTATGTTCGTATAATCTACTTCCTATCCAACATATTTTACTATTATTTTCTTCCCATTGTTTAATATCAAAACGATATGTTCCTGTAGGCATTTTAGTAAAAGCATCGATATCTATAATAGTACCATCAGCATATTTAAATATAGAAGATTTACGAAGATTCTGTCTACTATCACATACAGGGTCTTTAGTATCTTTTTCAAATTCATCATCACTTAAAGTAAGTGGTGTAAGAACATCATATTTAACAAGAGAATTAAATAATTTAATAGCATAAGAAATGCTATGACCAGTATGACCTTGAGATGATATTACGGCAAGTAATTCCATCACATCTTTAGCAAACATTGAGCCATAATTATCTTTATTAAAATTAGCAATACTAAATTCTCTAATAGCATGTTTACAAAGATTACTTTCAGAAATCACTTTTTGTAATACAATAGGATTAATAAGATAATTATCAAGAATATTTCTTTCTTCTTGTAATTTAACCTTCTTTACCCATTTCTTCAAATTTCTTCTTTTCATAATAATTATGTTCTTTTATAAAATTAATATTAGATTTAATATCATCAGCAATAACTTTAACTTCAGGTCTAACTTTGCCACTAACTTCATCACATCTTAATTTTATAAAATGCTCCCAATCACTTAAAAAAGCAGTATGAACACTTTGTGTCTTAGTAGCAAATGGAAGAACATTACTTGCTTGTTGAGCAGTCCAACCTAAAGAAATAAGTTTCTTATAAGTAATTTCAATAACTTCAAGACAATAAAAATACCAATCCAAATCATTCCACCATTTAGTCATATGGTCAACAATTTCTCCATTTTTATGAACATAAACTTCATTAGGAACGTATCCGTTAATATTGTTATAATCTATCCAAGGAAGATTAACAAAAGTAAGACTTTCACCAAATTTAGGACTTGTATATCTACAATATCTTGTACTTTCTTCACTAATAGAATGTACACGATGTCTATTTATATCTCTTATAGCTCCAATATTAGTAACAATACTATAAGTAATACGAGGTTCATGATAAATAGTCCAATCACAAGCATATTGCATGTCTGACATTCTATTATTTTCAATAATAACTCTCATATTAGTAGTAATATAACAATCATGTTCTACAATAAGAATTTTACTATATTGATTAGCAATATAAAACTCAAAAAGTTCTGCAAAATCAACAACATTTGAGTCAAATTTTAAATAAACAGTACCATGTTCAAGAACACTAAGATGAAGTTCTTTTTGTAAATCTTTATTTTTAGCAATTTCATCATAAGAAAGATTTCTAAAAATAACTCTATCTACAAAATCTGAACCACTCTCGTTATCTCTTTCTTTAGTTTGATAACAAACTCGAGCACATCTTGCAATATGTTGCCAAAGAGATTCTAAACCATTATTTTGAATCCATCTTGTAACAGACGGCTGAAATATATACATAAGTTTAAATTAAATTATTTTTTGACATATATCAAGAACTTCATAAAATAAATTCATTAAAGTTCCTTTATTATTTATTTCAAAATCACCAGTAAAATCTATATTTTCAGACTCATGTTCACAACTATCATTAATATTGCGTTTTAATACAATAACTCCCCCGTAGAGGGAATCATTACTTATATTTGAGATTGCATTAGCTTCATTTGCAAATCTAACATCAGCAATAACACATAGTCTTCTCGCTTCTGCAATATCAACAGCATTCGCTATACATCTTTTAATCCAAATATCATCAAATAATTGTTTACGACCAATTTCAGTACCTATATATTGTAATAAAGTACGAACTTTAATAAAAATACTTTTTCCAATATTATGTTTAATTGCATCGGCAAGACTATAATGAGTAAGATAATCAATATCAATAACAGTATATTTACTACTTTTAATAACATCTAAAGCGACAGTCATTGGTTCTAAGAATGTTCCACTATTAAGATTATAGTACATTTCATCTTTATATTTTCTATCATTAAGTTTACTAATAGGAATACCAAACATTAATGATATAATTTGTTTAGGAACATCAGCAAAATGAATAATTCTATCACTTTTAGTATATTGTGTCTTTTTAGCCATAAGTACATAATTAGCATAAGTAGCATTAGTAACTCCTTTAGCAAATATATAATTAATCATATTTGCAACTGTATCTTTGCCAGAACCTTTACTTCCAGCAATACCAATAATATAACTTCTCATATCTAAAGATACAAAATTTATTTGAAATAACTAACTTTTTACAGAAAAATATTAAATATTATTGAAGCTAAAAATAGCTACATATTTTCATACTGATATAGTTAATTATGCTAACTATACTATGAAAGTATGTAGCTAAAAACAGCTAAATTAGCTTATTTGCCATACATCGTATTCATTCTCACTTTCGCAATAATCAAAGTCAAAAGTAGTATCAGTATTAATAATTTTAAGCATAATATCTCTAAGTTCATTACTACAATAAATAACAAGTCTACCTAATTTATCAATTTTACAAGTATTACAGTTAATATCAAACTTATCTTCTCCAAGTAAAAGGAAATATTCATAATCTTTAATAGTAGGATTATATCTCCTAACTTCTAAGTAGTATTTATATTTTTTTCTAATATTAGGAATAATAATAATATGTCCTTTTTGTAAATAAGGCATATCTTTATCAGTAGTTCTTCTAATAAGTTCGTATTTAACAATGGTCATAGTAAGAATGTATCTTTCACATGAAATGGCACTTGATTTACACCACTTCGCTCACCATATTCAACATACATTTGTTTTCCAATAGTAGCAAGTTTCTTATCTTCATTCAAAAATGTACTTTGATAATCTTGACTTCCTCCAATATGAACTTCAAAAGTAGCATCATTTATATCATTCTTTAAAAGAAATAAAGGAATATTTTTACGTTTAATACCTTCAGGATAAATATCAAGAATAGTAAATTTACCATCAGTACTACGTTTATACTTAACCATAGTACCAAGCTGACGTTTACCATATTGATATTCAGCAATAGGATTACGCATAATAAGTCCTTCAAATCCTAAATCAATAAATTCGTTACGATTTAAAGTAGCATTAACGTCATTAGTAATAGTATAAACAGGAAGAACGACTAATCTCTCAGTATTATTAAAATGTTCATTCTTACTTCCAAACATCTTAACATACTTACTTTGCGCATTTTGAATATAATTCAATCTATCTGCTTGAGAGAAATCATCTATAGCAATATCATAACACCAATATTGAAGAAGTTTATTTTCAGCACATTTAGCATCTTTAACAAAATGATTAATTTCATTTACACTATGATTAGGAAGATACAATTCTCCATCAAGTATATAATGTTCTTCAACCATTTTATTAAGAAGTTGTTTATCTAATACACTAAGAAGATAATCTTCAAGATGTACTAAACTATTCCAATAAGTACCTTCTCTACTTTGAAACTTAAGAGCAATAGGCTTAAAGAAATCATTATGATTAACTTCAGCACTAATAAAACATCTAAGTCCATTAATCTTCCATTGACCATACCAAGAAGGAACTTTATTAAAAAGTTTATTATTAGCATTATCATAAACTTTTGCAAGCATAGGAAGTAATGTTCCATCAGCAGTAGTACGATATTGAGGAAGATAAGTATCAAGATAAGACAACAATTCTCCCTCTACGGGCAAGGAAACATTATCTTTAAGCTCACTTAGAAGTTTATATCCAGTTTTTCTTTTAGCGTTAATACGAGATTTAATTTCGTCAACAGTCTTACGATGAATATGTATAATTTCACTTGTAACGGTTTTACTTACAATACCATGATAAACAATGATAGAATCATCATCAAATGGTCTTGCATACCATATACAAGGCTGACCAAAATTATTTCTACGATAATAACCTAATTGATAATTAAAATCTAACATACATTATTTATTTTTATCATCAGTTTTAGCAATATTAAAATTCCATGTCATAGCACTCATAGGAACACCCACTCTTTTCTTTTTAGGTTTATTAAGAGTATCAAGTAAATTAGGGTTTGTGCTACGAATTTCTTCACCAGTTCTGTCATTATTATAAAAGTAAATATCTTCACCAGTAATTAAATCTTTTGTTACATGTTTAATAAATCCTTTAGGAGCTTTCTTATTACGTTTATGCTTAATTTTAATAGGAACAGTTCCAACAGGAATATAAGTACTTTCAAAAACAATATTATCCACATGTCTATTAATAAGTTTATCAATGTATTGATTATATAATAGTTGATTAGTAATATGACTTAAATAATAATAATAAGAAGAAAGTCTATCTTCATAAATAAATGCAGATGTAGTACAAACTCTTCCAACCTTAGTAACAATAGTACAATCTAATACTTCCAGTAAATTATCAAGTATTTTACAAATATCATCATCATTATAAAATGGTTTAAGATATTTATAATAACTTGCATCAACAAATGGATATTTAACAATTAATTCTTCATCTTTATCATTAATTGGATTAACAAATTTCAGATTCAGTGTCATAAGTTTCTATATCCGCTTCTTTGAAATAATCATGAATACGTGCTTTAATAGGTGTATTAAGTTTATTATATTTATCAATAATACTATCATACATCTTTTTTGCATCTTTATAATCATAAGTTGCAGCAGCATCACGTACTTCTCCATTTATCTCATATTGAACAAGATAACGAGCAATATCATAATCTTTTGTATTCATTTTTTAACCATTATAGGGTTTTTATAAATAATAATACGTTGAGGCTTACCAATAAGAACATAGTTATAAAGAAACCATGTAAGAGCATCCCAAGTAGGATATGATTTACATTTTCTATTAATAGTAGTACAAGTTCCAGAATCATAATCAAAATTAGAATACATCCAATTATTATCATCATCTATAAGATTATATTTAATAATATAATTGATGTCTTCTTCGTTATCGACATTCACTTCGCCATAAAGGTAAATATCTTTAGCATCTACAACAGAACCATCGGGTCGTTTCCAACGAATATTATCATAATATTTCTTAGAATTATCAATACGTTTTTCTTCTTCCGCACTAATAGCTTCCATATAAATAGGAATAGACTTACCTCTAATGGCGTTAGAATGGCAAAGAACTATCCTCTCTCTTATCCCCAATAGGTTTATTGTCTTTTCCATAATTCATTAAATAATTAATTGTTTTTATTAAAAGTTTACCAACAACTTCTATTTTATTATTACAAACAAGTTCAGCAAAATCTTTAGCATTATATTGTTTTGGAATAAGAAAAGGTTCAATATGATAATTATTTCTTAACCAAATAGCTTCATATATACCAGTAATATCATTATCCATAAGAGATACAATTTTACCATCAATAGCAAGTTTACTACAAAGCCAATCAAATTCATTTTGACGAAGACGATAAGTTTCATGTGGAATATTAATAATGCCTATATTTAATCCCCCGTAGAGGTATAGTATACGATTAATAGTCGCTCCAAGACTTAATCTATCTTTTGTAGATTTAGTAATAATAATTATATTGTAATCAGTTTTATCAAGATTATAAATACCTTCAAGATGATTACAATTAGTTATAAAACGAGTAGTACCTTTAGCTCTTTTAGGAAAATAAAGTTTAATACTATAAATACCTTTTCTATCTTTACCTAAATTATATCCATAACATGGGTCAGAAGTTTTATAATAATATTTAGGTTCAGGATTAACATTTCTATTAATATAATATTGTTCTATAGGATATACAAAATTAATATTAAGATATTGTAAAGGAACACCAAATTGTCTCCAATATTCTTCATCTTGTAAATTCCATTCTCGAACAACAATTTCAATAATTGGCTTTTTATTTTTAATATTAACAACAGTATTATTTATATCATTAATAAGATTAATATCTTGTTCCTTACCATAAAATATTTTTTTAAAAGTAAAAGTAATATGTCTAAGTATTTTAATAAAATCTTCTTTATTAGAAACATCATAATTCTTATTATACATATTTGTCATAACAAGAGCTACAACATCAAAAACATCTCCCCAAAAATATCCAGCAAAATCTCTAAATTTAAGTTTACCTTTTTTATCATAACGAAATCCACATGTAGGATGAACATCATCTCTAATAGGAGAACATATTAATTCTCCACTATCAATACAATATTGAATAATTTTATCAGAAAGATTTAAATAAGTACTAAAAATAGTAATTTGACTTACCTTACTAAGAATATATTCTTTTGTAAGTTTAGTAGAGTTTATGTTTCTTCCCATAATGTGTATAAAAAAATTGGGTTCACCACGAAGAAAACTCTACGTAGCAAACCCAATAAAATGATATATCACACTAAGATTAACTTAATGTTTAAAATGGTACATCTTCAGCAGCTTCAGCAGCAATATTGCCAAATCCAGAATTACCCATCATTGGGTCTCCAACAGGAACGTTTGCGCCAATAACAGGAGCAACACCCATAGGATTAGCTGGCATATTAGGAGTTTTAGGCTTCTCAATATTCATAGGAATGATAGCTTCCTTAACACTATCGATACGAATAGATGCAGGAGTATTCTGCTTAAATACTTCAATACATCCTTCTCCTACAAAAGCAGGGAATGTAAGGTCGCCATTGCTAACAGCACGCCAACCATTCTTACCAGACTTGATATAACGAAGAAGTTTAATCCAAACAGTAATAGCCTTACCGTCCTTAGTCTTGTAATAAGGAGCACCATCGTTACCTCTATTCATGATATTCTCAAAATTCTCAAATAGAGTCTTCCAACCAGCAATAACTGTTTCTGGCTCAACAGGAACATACTCGCCATTTTCATCATAGTCTTCATAAGACAAAGACAAAGCTGCTTCTTCTTCCTCATTAAGTTCACGTCCTTTAAGAACATAAACATTAAGAACATGTTTAAGCCAATCAAATACAGAATTAACTGTCCATTCCTTATTACCTCCAGGAATAGTTTCAGCATTAGATTCAACAGCATTAAATGAAAGAGTTACATAATGACGCTTAGCAGGCTCTGCTTCATTAGAAGCAAATGTAAGAGAAAGCTTAGGAATGTCAAGACCATTAAATGAAGGCATACCTGTCTTATCTTCACCAATGTGAATAGTAGAAACAGCAACACTCTCAAGATGTGCAATAAACAAACCATTCTGCTTAGCAAGTTCATGAGTAAATTTAAGGCGAGTAGTACCACGAGCACTACCTAAACCTCTACGAACTACTTTCTTAACTTCTTCTGCACTAACATTCTCTGTGTCAGCTTGTGCTGCATTTACATTTTTAGTTGTCATAAAAACTTTAATTAAAAATTTAACGTTAAATTATACAATAAAGTCGGAGATACAATTATTACTAACTATATCTCCGACTTGGCAAACTACTTTGAAATAAGATTATTCCTCAGAACCTTTACCAATACGAGCAGGCTCTTTATCGGTATAATCGCCAAGAACAAGAGCCTTAACACTAACAGTGTTATAACCATTAGAAAGCTCAATATCCTGAAGTTCCTCTACATCAACAGTAAAGATACGATTGAACTTTGTAGCATCATCACCCATATCAGCCTTAAGCTGCTTCCAAACATTGCTATCAGTAAAGTTCAAAGAAGTACCAACGCCTGTAAGACCAGCAGGATTTGCAACCTTAGAACCCTTATACTTAGGAAGCTCACGAGGAGTAACAAATGCAGTCAGAATATCAATCTGCTCCTCACGAGAAATACCATCACGAGTAAGAGCATCCTTAACTTCATCGTTAGCCTGCTCCATGGCAGCAGCAAGCATATCCTCAAAGTTCTGTGAAACAAACTTAGTCTTATCATTCTTAGTAAGACGTTCAGTAGTAGTCTTCTGATTACCCTTAGTATCATACTCAATGATACCCTTAGCAATAGCCCACATATCAAACTCCTTGTGAATTGCGATTGCAGCCTCAGCACTACCAAGCTCAAGACCTTGCTCCTCACAGAAAGCAACAATCTCAGGAACTTTAGCAGCAATAGCAGCATCAATATTATCAACATTGTTGAGGAACATTACATACTCACCATTACCAACACCAAGTGCCTTAGAAACAGGAGGAGTAATACGGAAGTTACCTTCAGTAGACACTGCAATAACTTCTGGCTCAACTGATACATTACGCTGACCAGCATTAACAACTGCAAAACCGAAACTCATTGACTTCAAACCATTTGTTTTCATAATAATAAAGTTTTAAAAAATTTATAAATATATTTGTTGTAAAATTGAGAATAACATTTTATATTTCGATTGCTTCTGCATCCTCAATAGAAGCAATATCTTTATCATTAAGTTCACTACCTGCAACTATTTTAAGTTCCGTAGTTTCCATAACTCCAAAGATAACATCTGATGCAATATCTCTTGCACCATAGGTAAAGGCTCTATGACTAATAAGAATACGAGGATACTTTTTATAAGTATCTTTAGTAAACAAATCAGCAGTAAGAGCTTCACTATAAGTAAATTTACCAATAGCAGTTAGTTCTTTACCATTAATAGTACGAGTAAACTCATACTCAGTAATATAATCAACAGGCTTATTAGCTATTCTATAAACAGGATTACGACCTGCTTTAGCAATTTCATTAGCATGTTGACGATTAACAGCAATACCAAATTGTTTAGTATTTAGTTGATAATCCTTATATATATTTCCATTAAAATCTTGATACCATTTAACAGGATATATATAAACGAAATCATTTATTCCTTTTTCAATATCAGCTTTAGCATTAGCTTCAGCTTCTTTTTGAGATATGCATCTAACTGCATAATCAGGAAAAGCATTATCAACATAAACATTAATACCGTCTGTATATTCATACAGAGGAGCATAATCTTTAAGACATCTCCAACTTACTCCTGCCCTCGATAGTAATGCTTTAATAACATGAATATCAACTCCAGTTTTACCATTGATAACATGAATATGTTCAATACATGTACTAAAAGGTAGTCCTAAGTCTTGCGCTCTCATTAGAACAGCAAGACCATCATTAACACTTTTAATTCCTCCTTTTTCACTTCTCATTACTTTAGTGAGAAAATTCTCAGCAGCAACAAGTTGTTTACTATCGAAGAAATTGATGGTATTAAGACCACCATTAATAACAGGTTGACCATGATTGTTATCTACTTTCGTAACTTCATGTTTAACTTTATGTTGATTAGGAGATTCAGCATCAACATGAGTTTGTGTTTCTTCTGTTTCTTGCACCATTTCAAAGAGCTTGTTTAATATCTTAATGCACTGCAAATATAGTAATAATATACGAAACTACAAAATAATATTGCCCGAATTTTCATCATACTCAATATTATTTTCTGTTTCATTAATAATAGTAAATGTCGGATTGACTTTTTCAGTATTCAATTTTTCATTTTCAATAGTATTACTTGTATAAATTCTATACACTTTCATAGGAACTCCAACAAAGGAAACATTAATAAACCTTGTTTTCACATCTACAATATTATCATATAAGCATGATGTCAAAATGACTATATCACAAGCTATTTTTAGCTTCACATTCGACGAGCATTTTATAGATAATACATTGATAGTCTTATCATTAAATCGTTTCTCATTCGCTGATGACTGGAATTGTGCACCGACAATTCGAGGCTTACCTTTATTAACACCACTCTTATAAAGTACAGGAATACCATTATCATCAACAAGAGCAGCATCATCAATACAATCATGATAATTTCCACAAGAAATACCTTTATTGTTTAAATATTTAGTAATTTCTGCTGCAAAAGTACCATTTTTACTAACAATAAGAATACGTTTATCTTTATTATCTCTACATATTTTTTCAATAATGTCTAACTTATTAACATTATCACTAAGCAAATCTCTTCTTTCTTTTGCAATATTAAAGAAATTACAAGCTCGCTCTAACAAAATATTAGGATTATAAACATCATCTATTTGTTTAATAAAATCAACAGAAGTATCAAGAGTTTCACTCCAACCATTTTTATGAGCAATATCATTACGAAAAGAAGCACTACTGATGTTATTTTCTTTATCACCATTTTTACATTTATGAATAACATCTAAACTTCCAAAAATACTTATAGTAGTATTAATAAATTCAGTACATTTATTATATTTTTCAAGAGCATCACAAGAAAGTCCAACGCCATAACGATGTTCCTCTACGGGGGAGTAAATATTATCTTGTGCTATAACACTATCTACATTACCGACAGGAATATCAGGAAGAATATTACGAACTTTATTAATAAAATCATTATTCATAATATTCTTAGTAAATATAGAAAGTGTAAAATGACTATCTTGGAAAAGTCTATTTATAACATCAAAACAATCATTTAATCCAACAGTAATAATAATATCATAAGTATAACTATAACGAGGATTTATAAAGTCTTTACTCAATACTCTTAGAAAACAATTATTAAGATTAGTATTAGTATTATTAATTTCAGCAAGTATTTTCTTACGAGTATCATAACTATCAACTCCAATAAATATACTGCCTCCTTTATGTTTAGCAGCATATTTTTCTACAACAGCTTTAACTAATGATGGTATAGTATCTTGATTAAAACAATAACAACTTGCAACACCATTATTCTTTTGAAAGCCATTTAAAATAGTATTTATTAATATATCTTTGCCTTTCATATTATTCTTCTAAATCATCAAAAAGAGAAGCATATTGTCCAGATAGTTTCTTAATAAGAGTTTTACCTGACTTAGTACCCTTATTTGCATCACCTTTTTGATTAGGACTTATATTCAGTTTAATAGGGTCAATAATCTTTATACATTCATTATAATAGTATCCATAATTAATATTTCTATGTTCAATGCGTTTATCATCAAGAGTGTTAAGAATACAAACTTGATAACCTGCACAAAGATTATTTCTACTTTTAGTATCAATTTTTATCTTTTCAAGTACACCTCCTTTATTAGTAACATAGTATCTATTATTTTGTTGCATTGGAATACGTTTACCGCCAATAGTATATTCTACCTTAAAACTTCTATTAACATTTTGTGTCTTACAGAAATCAAGAATATTAGTACATTCATAAAGACTTTCAAGAATAGGTTTTCCTTTCAAAAAGTAATTTACAACAGCTTGCGCAACAACAGGTTCGTCATAACCTTTTTGTAAATCAACTGCATACATTGTTGGATTAAGAGCACCTTTATAACTGATTTTACCATTTAATTCTTCAATAACATAATTGTTAATGTCTCTATTAATATAACATTTATATTCTTCAGAATCAGCTTCAAGTCCAGTAATCTTTTTCCAATTAGCAGCAATTTCTTCAAACTTTTCTTTATTTCTTTTATGAAGTTTAACAACAATACCATCAGTATTAGCACTCATTACTTCAATGCCATTTAATTCAAGTTCTTCACATAACATAAGAATCATAAGTTGACCATTAATAGTAACTTTAAGAACAGAGATTCTATCACATAAATCACCTTTCTCAAAACCAAGCTTTCCATAAATACTATTAATCACAATTTTTAATACTTGTGCTAATAACTCTTTAGGAATACCATCAATATAATCATCTTTACTATGTTTAGCTTGAACACGAGTTTCTTTAAGCCAATGAATAAGTTTCACAAATATACTCTGATTCATATGTTCTGGAGCAATCTTATATACATCCATAATTGAAGGATAAAATGAAGCAATATCCCAATGTACATAAATGAAACTATCATCAGTAATAGCAGACCATATATCATCTGATTGTGTCAAATCCCCCGTAGAGGGACAATCAATATACTTTATCTTACTCTTTAGCTCTCTTGGTATATCTTGACTATGAAGTCCACCAGTAGCAATAGTATAGACAAGTTTATTAATCTTAATCTCAAACCAACCACTATCAGTACTTGTTTTAAGATATTTGAAATCAGGATATTTAACAGCAACATCTTTTAGTGCTTTCTTTCCAATACTATACACAATAACTTTCTTCATTTCAGAAAGCAAATCTTGGCATTCTTGTGTTTTAAATTGAATAAAAGGAAAAATAACACGCTTAAAAGACATTGCAGTACGTTCTGTTTTACGACCTCTCCATTGACTTTCAGCAAGACCACTAAATTCACTATAAAATTTAATAAATAGTTTATCAGCAATATTACTACGAGAACTACTTAATACATCGACTCCATAAACATTAGAAATATTATATCTAAGTCTAATTTCATCAATATATAATCTAACAATTTCACACACAATAAACACATCATTAGTATTATAGTGCATAATACTGTCACACCATTCTGGAATAACATATCTATCCCATCTATCAATAAGCATATTTAATTGGTCAGCAGACATTCCTTTATATCTATAATCTTTATGATAATAAGCAATATCAGCATCACTAATTGGAGGAAGTTCATGTTCAAGTAATTCATACCATTGTAAATTAATAGAAGTTTGTTTAAGACTTTTACCAAAATAAATAGTATTACCTTTACTATCAACTCCTTTACCAACTTTGTTCAATGCAAATATTGACATAACATCAATATCGACAAAAGGAATATTAAACTTACGAAGTGTAGTAAGAAAATAATCATGTCTTGCAGCTTCATTATCGTCTTGCATTTCAATAATCTTCTTACTTGTTTCATAAAGTTTAGCAATCAGCTCTTTTGTTGTATTAGTTTGATTGGCAAACATTAAAAGAGCAGCAATCATTAGTTTATCATACTTAGAACTATTATAACCAAATACATCAGACCTAACAGCTTTATGATTTTCATCATAATGTGGTTGCATTTGATTAATAAATCCAAGCATGTCTAATAATTGACTATCATCAGTATCTGTAATATAGAATTTCCATTTCTTAACTTTATCAAGTTTATCAATAATTTCTTTAACAGTATGCATTTGTGTAAGAGGAATAGGTTCTTTTTTACCTTTCTTGTTAGTCCTACAAACATTTTCAAACTGTTTAAGATAATCATTAATACTAACAATAGTAATAGAAAAGAAATTAGGAAGAACTTCTATATCATAAGCATAACTAAGAATCATTTATAGCGTCTTTAAGTTGTTTCATAAAAATTTCTTTAAGTTCAGTATTATTATAATACATAACAGCAGGAGACATAACTTGTGAAACATTGCAATTAGTGTTAGCCTTAATAGTATCTATATCACAATTTTTATCAAACACAATTACTTTATTAGGATGTATTCTAACAATTTCATAATATAATTTGTTAGCACATTCTTTAATAGCAATAGTATTTAAATCATAATTAGTTTTACTAAAACATTTAACACTACGAGTAATATAAGTTTCTTCAAATATATCTAATCCTGTGATTTCTTTGTAAGCATCTTCTAATAAGTCAATCATAGTAATATAATCAACTTTAGCTTTAATATCATAAGGAGGAAGAACCATGATAGTGCTTGCAAATATATTACCAGCACCAAACATAATTACTTGTCCATCTTCAGCAAAAACATGAAGAGGACAATTTTCACACATTCTTACTCTATTAATAACTATTTTAGAAGGAAGATGCTTATTAAGAATAGTAGCTTTTTTCTTTTTAACTCCCATAGCAAAGTACTAAGTTTTTATGAGCACGAGAACAAGCAACATAAAGTCTACGAAGTAAATCATCTTGATTAGTATAAATAGTACCTGTTTTACTATAAATCATATCATTTAAATCAACGAATACAGTATCATAAGTACTACCCTGAGATTTATGAGCAGTAATAGCAAATCCATAATCAATATCTCTACTATAAATAATTTTACCTGTCCTGTCAACAATATTAGCAGCTAAAATATATTTTTTCTTAAACTCATAATATTGCTTCCACTTAGCAACACGAGTACCACCATGAGCAGTCTTAGCAGAATTAACCAAATTTGTAATAGTTTTATGATACATTTGAATAGTAAACGCATCACGATGGTCTATAACAAATAATGGTTTAGTAATCAAACCACCATGAACAAGTTGAAACTTAACAAGAAAACCTTTAAATTTATAAGTACTATCAACAAAGTTGACAATATCTTTAATTATGTATTCTTCACTATTATTAATCACAATTTCGAGAAATTCATTAACAATAGTTTCATAAGACATAATCAAGTCATGTTTAGTTATAATATTCTTATCAGAATCTTTAATAATGGTATTTCTAATGTAATTATTCCATTCAGAAACACGATTATTAGTATAAGCAATAACACGATACATATCAATGTTTTTCGTGTATTCTTCATCACTAAAATGACTATTTATAAGGTCTTTAAACTCTGATTGTCCAACAATATAATAACCTTCTTGTTTTTCATTAATATCTAAATCACCAACATGTTGAGATACATATTTAATAAAATTATATGTTTTATTCTTAATATCAGAACGTAACATATCAAGAAGATTAGAAATTGGATTGCCTTGAGCTTGTCTAACAACTTCATTCAAGCTATTAACTTTGCCACATCTATCAAATGCAATAGATTTAAGTTCATTTACAGGAGCAAGCTGAGAACTATCTCCAATAAATATAATCTTAATCTCTTTTTCCTTACATTTATTAATGATATATGTAACAAGTTTAGCAGGAAGCATAGAAGCCTCATCAACAAACAAAAGTCTAACATTATCAAGCTTAGGACTTGCCATAGGGTCAAATTGTGGATTATTAGGATTAAAATCTTCAAGTTTAAGATTCAACCTTAATCCAAAAACACTTTGAATAGTATCAACAGATTTTCCACCAATAGCTTGACTAAAAACTCTACAAGCTTTATGTGTAGGAGAAGTACATTTAATTACAGAACTACTATATTTACAATGTGAAATAATATAATTAGTAATAAATGTCTTACCTGTACCACCAGCACCAGTCAATCCTACAATAAAATTTGCAGGATTAAAAGGTGCAGCAATAAAACTAATAATATTATCAATAGCATTTTGTTGGTCATTGGTAAAATTATATTTAGTTTTATCTTCTTGGTCTTTACCGACGTTGTCTAATTTTATCATTTATTTCTTTAAGATGTTCTCTGTAAAAAACCATTGCTTCATGCGTTTTATCAGTAATTTCGTCAGTAACATTGGTTATTACAAATTTATCAAAACTATTACTATGTACAATATCTCCAGTAACAACACATCCAACAGTAAATGGAAGCCAATAATTAATATTCATACTATTAAAATCTATTGCTCTAATCCAAACAACTCTTGCATAATCATATTCTCCTTGACGATAAAGTTTACACTTACCTTTACAAGTATAACATTCTATTGCAATAGGATATTTTTGATTATCTACAATAACATAATAATTAGCATCAATATCAACATGAATAATTCCAACTACTTTCTTTTGTATAACTTTATATGCGTCATTACTTTTAACTTTCTGTGGTACTTTTTTCTTAACCACATCGACAACCGAAAAATTAAATGTTGGCATATACTCATCATTTTCTTATTTTGTGCATAACTGCTTTAGTAGCAGCAGCCATATTTAATTTGGCTTGTCGCTTAGCAGCTTTTTTGTTTATAATAGAACCATCGTCAGAATCTTCTTGAATATCTTTAGTAGACTTATTAACAGAAAAAGAGAATACATAAACATATCCATAAACTTTACATAGATAGTCAATCTTTCCCCAACTACCATTACCAACATCAGTTGCTTTTAACTTAATAGTAATTACTTTAGTATTAGTATTAATACTAATACTATTTTTCTTACGAAGTGATTTTACAACACTTACTTCATCATAACTAACTTTCTTTGTCATTTTACGTAATTTTTAAATGTTAATAATATATTGATTAAAATAGTCATCAGTAATAACAACACCTTGTTTATGACTATCAACAAGAGTATCGGTAAATAACTAATATACATAACAAAAAATGGTATTTCAGCCAGTATTCTATGCGTGCCTATGAATTAATCATCAGATATAGTTCATGCAAATATAAAGCTAAAAATAGCTATTAAAAGCAATATACTTACATAAACTATATATTTGATATGTATATACAATAAAAGCACAAGCATTGTCAACATTAACAATAACTTGTGCTAAAACATGCGATTTACGTTTAATACAACTCATGGCAACTCCATGTTCTCCTATATGGACTCGAACCATATCGAACAGCTCCAAAAACTGTCGTGCTACCATTACACCATAGGAGAATGATTAACTTAATAATCATATAATTCAGCAGCATCAGCATCTGAATCATCTTCTTCAACAGGGTCAAAACCGACTTCATCAAAATCTTTATCAAAGATTTCTCCATGAATATCTATTGTATCTCCCCCATATATAGAATTTAAATCATTTATATTTTCCATATCAATAAGTTTTATTTAAAAACTATTACTATTTTCACAAACCGTAATAGTATCTACAATCGACATAAAAGTTTAATATATAAATAGAATATGAGAAATAGAGTTCTTTAATAAAATAGCTACTACTTTCACAAGCAATAGCTATACCGAAAACACGTAATTAGTCTTCATCATTGGATTTTGAAGTAGTCATGCCAAGAATTTCATTAACTTCTTCTTGGTCAACTGCCTTGTCAATACCAACTGACATCTCTTTATGACAGAAATTATCAATAGTGGTTTGAGCACTTGCACTAAAAGAAGTAAATGCTGCAACGAGAGCATTAATGAAAAATGGCTCTGTATATGGATATTCTCTCATAAGACCATTTGCTTTAACAGCAAACTTATTCCACTTGAAAGAAACATAACGTTTATCACCACTAATCTCGCCTTTCTGCAATAGATAATTAAGAATACCAAGAGCAGTAAAACGACGAATCTCAGCATTATTCTTAATAATAAGAGCAAGCTGAACTACATGTTCAGGAAAATTCTTAACTACAGGAGGAAGACCACGGAACTTATCATCAATAGTGCCAGTTTCCTCTTCAGAATCATTTGCATCATTCTGTGAAACATTTGCATTAACATTAGCTGCATTAGCATTAGCATTAGCAACATTAAATCTCTTTTTAGCTGCATACTTAGAAACAGGAGCAGCACCTGCATTACTTTGCTTGTTCATAATTGTACAATTAATTAAATTAGTATTATTGTTATTAATAAGAGCAACATAACTATCACTCTTAACACTGCAAATATAGAGTATAATTTTCAGTCTGCCAAATCTTTCAATAATTATTTTTATCGAATGATTAATTTTATGATGAAATAGATATTAAATAACACAACAAATGCAATAGCAGTATTAATAACCATTATCACATTTGCAAACAATATCAATATCATCAATAAAATTATTATTCACAGCCATCATTAAATTTATTGTTCCAACATAGACTTATCCATATAGAACCACTTAATGCTGACGTTACTAATAATATTGAAAGTAATGGTGATGTTACTAACAATGGAAAGCGTGTTGCTAAACATAAAAGTATTACTAATAGCATACTGCAAACCAAAGTCAATATTAATGTTGTAGATTTTATTATTTTTATTATTTTCATAATGTAAAATGTTTAAAATGTTTTGTTTGATGTTGTGTAAATAGTTATAACTCATAAACTAACTATAAATATAATTAATGTTATAAGTATTACTATTTTATATAGTGTTGAAACGAGTTCAGACTAAAAGAGAATCATTTACTATACAATATAATTTAGAATAACTTCTTTAGAAAGTTGTGAAGAGAGTTATAAAAGAGATTATATAATATAGTAAATGATTTGGAGAAGATAAAGTTGTATAATTACTTGTGTGAGGTGAGGTGAGTGACAGTAAGTAATTTATACAAAGTGAAGATGAAAGAGGAGCTTAAGGAGGAAAAGCACGACCGAAAGGGAGTGTTACTCCTATTGCTAATCATACTTCTCTTACTACTTTTGAATCTAATGTTGTATTTACTACTGAATATAGCCAATTGACATTAGCAGCAGTCATATTATTTACTTTACAAACATAATCATGATTAGCAACTTTAGCAGCAATATCATATTTAACATCAGTCACAACTAAATTGTCTAAATTAATCACATATCTATCTTTATCCTTATTATATATAACAGGAAATCCAAGACACATAACAGTTTTGCCATATTTAAACTCTATAAGAGAAACAATACTATCGTATTTAACAATAGTTATATTATTTACTACAATAATTACATCATTATAATGAGCAGCAATAAGAGCTTTAGCAAAGCTATTACAAGAAACATTAGCAAGCAACTCACAGTTAAGAACAGAAAAAATATCTAATAGCATAATAGTAATATTTATATTAATAGTTCATAAATGTTATAGTCTTTCCATCTTCATCAACATTAAATGCACCTTTAGTAGCAATAGTATCAAACTGAATAACATGTGTTGGATTACGAATTATATAACCTGATTCAACAAGCTTTTCGTAAACATCTTCGGCAATATGACAATTACATCCATCATTGAATGTAATATAATCATATATATCACGAGTAACAATAGCATTAACTTTAATAGTTTTAGCAACAGTAATTTTAGTTAATTTAATAATAGTACTTTTCATAAAATAATTATATTTAAAATGATTAATATTAGTATAATAACTATTACTATCTGTTATAACTGTTATAAATATTTTCACGAACAGTTAATTAAATAGTAATATAACCCACAACCCCACCCACCGCACGCGGCAGCATTCTATCAGCATTTCCCCAAGCCATCCCAACCAACATTCTATCAGTATTTATATGTGCAGGCAAGCCCACAAAACACCAACAAACAACAGCAATAGTTGTAAGCAAGTCATGGTAATCATGTACAACAACAGCTTAAGAAGCAAGTCCAGCTACCATAATAGTAGCTGGACGAGCAACGTTAGCGAGCAGCAACCATAGCACTAAGCTTAGCGTTGCCGAGCGAGCCAAGAGAAATGTGTGTAAGATGATGATACACACGGTCTTCAGCAACAGCTTTATCCTCTTGCTCAGAAGCAAATGGATTGTGCCAAGGAGTGTTTGCCTTAACATATTCGCAAAGAACATCAATAGAACCGCCTGCAAAATAGAAATTAAGCTTATTAATATCAGCTATAATTTCAGGCAGAGCAACCAATGTCTCAGGAGTACGTTTCAAAGCACTAAGAAGAGCAAAGTAAGAAATCGAAATCTTATTGGTCAAACCAATAGAACGAACAAGCTTACCAGTCTCATCCTTTTCTCCGTTATAATCCATACCGACAACCTTAGTATCGAGTATGAATGTAACATAACGCTTTTCTTCTGGCTTAAACACAGTGACAGGAATGCGAGTAACCTCATCAATCTTTTGCTCAAAACAACCGTCTGTGACGATGTTTAGAACATGAAGATTAGCAACAGGTTCACAAGTGTCCTTAACTGAAAGTTCAGAAACAATGTCATCAAATGACTTAGTAGCGTTAGCAGCATTAGCTGCACGAAAATCTGCAAAGAAATTTCCCATAGTTGTACATGTTTTATAAAAGTAATACGCTGCACTATTGCAACGCAAAATTCTATCAGCATTTCCTCGAGAATGAAGAAGACTATTAGTAGCATTAACAACAATGTCAACACTACTAATAGTCTATCTGTCTTCTTCATCATCAATAGTACTAAGTAAGTACATACCAATGACAATGGAATAAACAAAGCCTAATCCTACATTATAGAAATAAGTACAGATTAGAGTAATAACAACAATCTCCCAAACTACAAATTTGATAATAACTTTGATGATATTCATAATACATACTTTTTGAATTAGCAAAATTCTATCAGCATTTCTCCGAGCAACTTCAAGATGTTGACGGGGGTATTCAAGTCTTACTTCACTACCGGGGGGACTTGCATTCATACCTCCACCTTTATTCTCATACATATAATATATTATATCCCCATATTTACTCTTTTTAAAATCTACAATAATACAATTTACTTTATTCTCTTATACTTTTTTCTGTTTAACACAAATATAATATAAAACATTTTTACAATCATTACATTTACTAATTTACATAAAAATAATACTATTTAAATTTATATTTATTCTCATATATACAAATTATACATCTCTCTTCTTTTCTTTTAACAAAATCTTTTTCTTTATCTCCAGCTAAATCATTTTATTTTTCTTCTAACAAAATCACATCATTACCTCCACCTTTTCACTCATATACATAATATTAAACTACTCAGCATTCATTCTCATTATAATTTATATTAATATCCATTTTATAATTACCAACTTTATTATTTTTATCTTTCTTAGAACAATAATATTATACTCCTCTTTATTTATTTATATAAACATAACACATTACATCTTTATCTATAATTTATTTCAAAACCTTTTTATAAAAAGGAGTACTATTTATAATTATAGGATTCTTAAACTCTTTAGGAAGTACAACACTACGACTATTATTAAAATAATAAGGTCTAACACTTTCATTACATTTATTAGAAGACTTTTTAATAATATCTTCTTTAAGATTATTTTTACTCATAACTTTAATTGTTTTAACATTAATAATAACTTTAATAACAACATATTTTAGAGCTTAAATATAAAAATAATTATTGAATATTTTGGCTATATGAACAAAAAATGTTATATTAGTGAACAAATTATGATAATATGAAACTTGAAACTGATACAATTAATAAAGATATTGTTTATGCAAATAAAGGTAATTATAGAACTGTTGCTAATGACAATATATTACATTTGAATTGTTATGATACTAATTGGATTGAAGTGTATGTTCTTATAATTGGAGGTAGATATAATCTTAGTACTATTGAACGAAGAGTTGTTGCTGGAGTACTTGCTGGAACAAATGTTCGGCTCGCCGAACTAAAAGCAGCAATAGCTGATGAAGTCAAATGCAGTACTATTACAATAAATAGAGCAATAAAAGTTCTTTATAAAAAGAACGTTGTTTATACTAATAAAGATACAATTCATATTTCTAATGTTCTTGACCCAAGAACAGAAGGACATAATATTGATACTATTATAATAGATGTATATAATAATAAATAATATAATATAAATAT
>ERZ1034807.7-NODE-7-length-80239-cov-12.017647_pt1 | contig 80239 bp, 105 predicted proteins | sample MGYA00520648_ERZ1034807 | MGnify/ENA primary metagenome ERZ1034807 (study PRJEB33766, sample SAMN09781684) | gut metagenome | biome: gut microbiome | host: Homo sapiens | place: Madagascar | study: EMG produced TPA metagenomics assembly of the PRJNA485056 data set...
TATTTTGTTTTTTATTATTTGTACTATTTGATTATACTACGAAGGCTGGAGCTACACCAAAAGAATTGAAAGCGCCGTCAGCGCTGGCGTGTCCTTGGAGGTCAACACGGCAGAAAGTGCTGGAGGCTGTAGACTTTGGAGAACGCTCCCACCAAGAAGCAACATTTGCTGTATTACTATGTTTATATTTAATTTTACTATTACCAATAACATAATAGTTGTATTGCATCTGTTTGCTTGCTTCATAAGTATTTGCATGAGTATTAGTGCCAAAAATCTCATATTCGCCAAGCAAAAACACATCATCTTGTGTAGTAGATATATTAGACTCTACTGAGCCATTGCCGCCGCCTACATTGTCAGTGTACTTATAAATTGACTTAATTATAGAGCTAAAATCGGAAGGTAAAGCTGACTTAATAAGCGGCATTGTAACGGTACGCATTAAACTGTCTTTCCAACCACCGGTGTTAATAAGGCCATTATTCATATTGAACCATTGTCCAGACTCCCTGTATGAGCCATAGTTGCTATCAACTAAGCCAATATTTGTTCCACCAGCTTGAGCAGTTTTAAATCCACCAAATGTAATGCCAGAACCTTCAAGTGCTTCATTGTGATTAAATCCAAGGATATATACATAAGTTTCAAAGTTAGTTAAAGTTAAACCATCACTAACTTTGCCATTCATGGTGATTTTCTTGGTGGCACCAACAGACCAATAATTAGACCCCAAATTATGATTGCTTACCCACTTAATAGTAGACCAACTATTGTCATCCAAAACATTACTGACGGGGGGGGTGTACTCGACAACTTCCTCAATGCTACACTGAATATTCAAAGCAGTAGTGGGGGCAGCCCCAGTAGCAACAGCAGTAAGAGTGCCACTGTCATTAACGATGTAGATAGCAGTTACGCCATCTTCAGAAAGACTTTCAATAATTGTGGAATCTGGCTGAAGGTCAACTTTACTTTTGGCATCGGCACCATCAACTGTAACAACCTGTGTATAGGGGCCGCTACCAGACCAAGTAGTGGACAAAGAAACCGAACTAATAACAATTTGTCTTTGACCATTAATAACCTGTTCAGTAAGTGTTCTTGGGTACATGACATCATAATCAGTACCGTTAAATCTATTCATATTTATACGATATTCAGTAGCCATATAATTACCTCCTATCACTTGCCAAGTTCAACCAACATACTGTATTCATCTTCATCTACAATTTTCAAAGCATCTTCTTTTGGAAGATGCATATAAAATTTAGATTTTATGCCGTTAAGTTTATACCATTTGTTCCAATAATAAACATTTGCCAAAGCTCTTGCTTTGTGCATCCAGCAAATATTCTTATTACGTATAATAGGCAGTCCACCTAACTGATAATTATAGGCGATACAATAAGAACAACCAGAAGCTATCGGACAATTATAACATTCGTCATCTGATTCTGTTCTCCTGTTGATTGAATCAAGCATTTGTTTAATTTCTTTTTCGTATTTATTAGTAAACAAACCGTCAACACTACCAATAATTAACGGCTCTCTATCTTTGCCCAGTGAGGATTCCATATACCTAAGACACGGATATGCTTTGCCGTCTGGGTCAAAAGCCAACATTCTGCCGCCACCGCCGCACCAAGATTTGTTTTCTGTTACTGGAAGTGGAGCAAATTGTCTTTCTACAAACAACGACACGGTGGTATCATCATTTCTTTCAAGCAATTTGTCAGCCATTATTTTAAGTTCTTTATAAAAAATCTGTGCTTGCTCAATAGTCCATACTTCTTCAAAAACGCAGTTGGCATGAATAATTTTCATGCCCTCATTTATAAAGAAATCTATAATTTTATTTATATCGTTAAGATTTCCGGGCGCTATTGTAACCTTTGTTCCAAGCTCCTGTCTATAATTAGCATTATAATGTTTCAATGCAGCATATGCTTCATCAAAATTGCCTTTGCCATTAGGATGAATTCTACAAGAATCATGTACTTCTTTTGGGCCATCAATTGTTACAGAAAAGCTAACATTGTCGCCAAACTTTTTCAAAAAAGCTTGAACCCCATCATCAAAATAATGTGTTCCATTCGTAGTCATTGTGGCTCGCCATGTGTAAAGCCATGGATGATTTAGTTCAAGACATTTATGAACAAAATAAGTACAAGTATAGTCTATAATGTCAATAGCAAGAAGTGGTTCGCCACCAATAAAATCAAGAATAATTGCCCTTGTTTTTTTATTTATAAATTCGCCATCGTCATCATAATACATTTTAAACAAAAGGTCTACTGCTTTTTTAGCAACTTCTTTAGACATAAACCTTTTGCCCTTATTTACTTCAAAACAATAATTGCACCGCAAATCACATGTATCTGTTACTTGAAAAGTAACATTTCTTGTAAGACTTTCTGTTGGTTTTAGAAACACATCTTTGTCATAATACATTTCTGAAATAAAGTCAACATAATTTTTATCTATTCTTTTTTCCATTATTCTTCAGTATAATCTATTTTTGCTCTATCAAAGTCAATAAAATAATTATACTTTTCCATCCCTTCTGGCAAATATTTGTCAAGAACTTCTTGTTTTGCGATTTCAAAAGTCGTAAATTTTTCATTATGGTCTTTTGTATATCTATCAATATATTCTTCTTTAATGCCGTCTTGAGATGTTAAATATCTAAGAATACTTAAAGTGGCTTGATATTCAAAATAAAGCCTTTCAAGATATGCTGCCTCATTGCGCTCAATATTAACGGAAATCTTTTTATCCATAACTCCTTAACTCCTTAAAACAACTTCGACATTTCGGTTATCCATTCTTCGTAGTCACGTCTGCCATCTTTTAGAATTTTCAATAATGGCTTTATTTTATAATAATAAAGCACATTATTTGAATATAGACTAATAAGATAATAACACACTAATTGTTGTATATACCAAAGCGAAGTTTTCTTTTCTATTTCTATTTCTTGAATATCTTCCAGTTCTTCAAATAGAACATTCCATTCATTGTCTGTTGGTGGATTATAATTCTTAGGGAAAATACCATATAAAATTATATTTTTATACTTTTTGTCTACACTAAATATATCACAAACTTTGTCTGCAATATCGACACAATATTCATGTATTCTGTTAAATGTTAAGTCAATTCCAGTAAACGGTATCTTCCCAAGCCAGAATACTGCCACATCTAATGTAAAATCCTTTTCCCTAAATGCTTCGCCAAGCGTTTCTTTTGACAGCGGTTCACAGTTTGGATAACAGCTAATTATTTCAAAATAAGATAAACTTTCTAACATAATTACCTCACTTTACCCAAGAACCATTACCTTTGCCAGTAGAGTTAACACCCCAACAATTTGCGTCACAGCCACCCCAGCAATTAGTAGAGCAGCCGTTACAAGAACCACAAGCGGCAGTACAGCCATCGCCACATCCGCCAGAACAAGTGCCGCCACAGCCGCCAGAGCAATCGCCAGAACAGCCCCCAGAGCAACCACCAGAGCAACCAACACCGCATCCATAGCCACAGCCAGAACAGGTATTTCCACAGGTATTACTACAAAGACCAGAGCAACTTGATGCGCAGTCTGTGCCAGAACCATATAGTGGAAAATTTTCATAATTTGTCAAGATTGTGTTCATGCCATCCATGGCATCAGCTTGGTCTCCAACAACTTGCGACTTCATGCCTGTGGCATTTACAGCGTTCATGGGGACAACTATCTTGTTGATATGTTCTATTTTCATTTGTCCACCAATAGCGGGTGGGGTAGAATAATCATATGAAGAACCAGCATAAGAGGTTAAGGAACCAGTATAACTTCTTCTTTGCATTTCAGCCTTAACACGAGCCTTAAAACTAATAAAGTCTTGTGCTAAACACTGTTGGCCAGCATTTAAAGCCATTTAATTCCCTCCTTACCCCCAAGCAGCACTAATGGGAACCCATTTACTACCATTATAATATTTTAAAAGATTATTATTACCAGTATCTATCCAAAGAAGATTGGTTTTTGTTGGAGCGGTAGTTCCAGCTTGGAATCCACCAAGGTCACCAATCTGCGTCTGAAGTTGCGTAATCGCCGCCGAATTTTGTTGGGTTTTTGTATCAACGGCGGCTATATCATTATTGGCTTCCGTAATTCTGGAATTAAAATTTACCATCGTTACTTCTTCTTGGGCGGTAAACGCCGAAATAGCCATTTAAAACCCTCCTCTATCAATATCTGTCCAAATAAAGTCTTCGCTATCAAGGGATTGCCATGTATACGCCTTTGCATCAAATTCGGCAAATGTATACGGGTTAAACACTTCAAACCATATCATTCCAGGAACAATTTTTGATTCTTGTTGTGAAGTTGTAATATACGCTGGCTTTGTTTTTAAGAACAGCTCCCATTTATCCCCAGTTTCAGTGGGTATAACGCCGGTATTTGTCGCCTTAGCGACATAATATGAACCTTTATAGTACACAACATCTAAAGGATTGTAGGAAGCCTGTTCATTCCACGTATATTTCATGGCAACACCAATGCCATAACTTCCCTTTTCGCCACGAAGACCAATATAAACCCAATAATTTGTGTTTGTTGGCGGGTTTCCAGCAGTTGGATTACCATTTATATATAAATAAATTTCATTGTTGTATAAAACGAAATTATTTCTTTGATAAGTAATAGTTGAACTATAATTATCTTTCTTAATAAAATTGTTTATTAAAATATTAAAGCCATTATTCAACGCAAGAAGATAATCGTCTATATTTGTATAATAATTATTTTCAAGCGTATAAAGAATGTTATTAACATAATTAATAATATCTGCCACAAACGCTTTATTTTCAAGCTGACCAGATTCTTTAAGAATCTTAAAAGCGCCAGCCAAATCACCAGATAAAAACTTTTGGACAAATTCATTTTTAAGGGTTTCGTCTGTAAAATTAATGTCTTGTACTCGCATTAACTCACCCCTTAACCATTAATAATTTGAAACCACAAGTCACCAGTAGAGATATTGGTTGGCGCATCAGCTTGGAACGGATATATATTTTGCGTAGGCGTATATATAATTTTCCAAGTTGTGTCGTCTGTGCCAGGTGTAACATTGGTATTGTTCTTTAAACAATTCCAAACAATATTATTATATGTTACTACGTCTTCAGAATAATAAGGCGTACCAGATTCCCAGTTATATCTAAAGGTAAGACCAGTACCAGATTCGCCCATCACACCTTTAATAGTAAGAATACGCCAATAAGTTGTGTTGGTGGGCAATGTTCCAACCGGCGGTGTTTTAATACAGATATAAACTTGATTTTCACCAGAAGCAGTATAAAGAACAAAATTGTTTACTTGATATTGTGTTCCGTTTGAATAATTGCCTTTATACATGAACTGATTAACAATATTCTGCCAAGATGTTTGCTTATTTTCAACATATGGCTTAATATCTGTTAAATAAAACCTTTGTAATGCCACACAAGTATCCATTAAAGTATTCATCTTTGTGGCATCAACAAATTTTTGGTCAGCGTTTATAATTTGAGTATAGTATTGCTGTGCTAAAGAAGTGTTGCCCGCCTCCATAGCTGCTTGATAACCAGATACTGCTTCAGCATCATTAACAGTCATATTCAACATCGTTACAAAAGACTGTATCGTATTAGGAAATGATGTAAATTGCAAATCCTGATAAAGTGCAGAAATAGGTCACCACTCCTTTCTTATATAATAGGATAATATGGATAATAGCTGCTTAACTCCATGGTTTGTGTACCATTTGGGTCAAGACTTGTGCTTATAGATTTAATAGTATATTGTTTTACTTCTGTTTTGTCTAATGGGGTATATGTTATCATCCAATTTACGTCTGCCCAATAAATAGGAACACAGGTTATATTTATTGTGTCGTTCATGCGGCAGCGTTGATAAATTTCAAACTTTGCTCTTTGTTCAGCAAGGTCATCAGAGAATATATACTCATATTCCCCACCATAAAGAACCAACTTAATTTCACCAGCAGGGTTTCCAATATAAAATGGGCTTTGTGGGTTTTCGTCTTTATATATTCCGTATGCTTGATAATGTCCTAAAAATTCCCATTTATTATCCTTGGTATATCGCGCTACCCAATATTCGTCTTTCCCCAAAGATGTCATTTGTTTTCCGTCAGGGCCAATTAATGGTTGCGTACCAAGACTATTAACTTGAATTGTTATATTGCCAGTTACATTTTGTTCAAGTGTAAATCCTATCATAACATATTCTTCAAGTTTTGTAAGGTCTGCAATCGTTAATTTAATATTGCTGTTTTCAATTACGACACTTGATGGATAATTGTCTATATCGTGTGTTTTCCCATAAACCTCAATAGAATTTTTTACAGATTCAAAATCTACGTTTACTGTTTCAGAAATAACATTTTCGTCCCATACACTATCGTCAATCATAATTGGTTCGCTATCTGTGTAAGGAATTGGTTCATAGTGGAATACTCCGTCTACATCAAAATAAATTTGATAATTGGGAAGAATATCGCGAAGGTCTGACAACATATCATACCAAGAAGACCCCATTTCATATTCCATATCATAAGGAACTTCCTGAATGTCACCATTTGTATTGTAACACTCTGATACTACATACTTTTTAAATCCGTTTTCGGCAAGAATAGCTATAATAACTTCTCGAATGTTGTTGCCCATTGGAATCTTATATGTTACCCCAATTAAATAACCATTTCTAAGCCCAGTCATTCTTGACATCAAGTCTACACCAGAAAACGTCAATGTATGTGTCGCAGCTTCATATTGGTAACTTGGCTGATTGATAAGATAAATTCCCATATTTGTCCACTCTATTTCTGAAGTATGAGAATTTTCTACACCAACAAAAATTTGAATTAACTTATCAATCCAGATTTCGCCACCAGCTTGAACATCAAATGAACTGTCGGTTACAACAAGAGATATATCGCACGTCCTACGAATATCGCTATCTGCGTTTATTTGAACATTGCCAGATATAACATTCCCTTCAAGCGAATCAACTGTTAAATAGTCAAAGTTCAAAAGACTTATTTTTAGGTAAGTATTTCTAATGGTTTGCTGCGTAGTGTCATACTGCGCTTGCGTAATAATGCCAGCCATTAACTCACCTCATTTATCATACCATTTCTATACAAGTCCTTTTGATTATTGGCGTCGCCAACTTCAGTCCAATCTGCAGAAATATCCACTTTACCCATACCATATTCGTTATCATATTCAGCGGATGGATTTCCAGTAATACAAAGAAGCCACGATTGACCGTTCCAATCCTTTAATATCTTCGCCTTTTTATTAACAAGGAAGTTAAACAGGGCTTTCTTTTCCTCTGTAATCTTCAATCTATTCATGTCACCAGTTTTTGTATAATCAGAGGGAAGAATTGTGCCAGAAACAGTGCCCGTTTCGTAGCTAACTAAGCCGTTACTTACAATTACTGGATATTTTCTTCCATATGGCTCAAACACGCCTATTTTTTGAACACGCTGATTTGTTCCATATCTTACACCAGCAAGAAATTTGTAAATAGTATTTTGGTCGCATATAAATACGCCCTCAAATTTACTGTTAATAGTATTACTTACATACGAACCATCAATTTCACCAATTACAGGAACAAAAGCGTATTCATATTCATAACCAGAAGCAGCAAGATTGTCATTAAAAATAAAGGATAGTGTATCAAGATTTTTCATAGGAATATATTTAAGCGTTATCCAATCAAATTCGGTAGTCTTTCGACGCTTAATCTTGAACCCTGTAATTTCTGACAATGAATAATCAATGTTTCCAGCATTTATATGCCCATTAAAATTAGCGTTCATTATTGTAAGCAAGTCCCATGCCGTAGGAATATCGGAACTATATTTGCTACTCGTATCGCCAGTTACGTTCCAGTGGTCAAAAATACCATTTGTAAGAGTGACAGAATCATATCTTGAAGCAGAAACTGGGCTTTCGTTCAACGTATTTTTATCAGAACAGAAATCATATCCGCACATTACAAACAATATTATTCACCCCCAGAAGTTAGATTGTAAAGACCAATTACGTAAAGATTATCAATTCTTCTAAACCAAATTTGTATCACATCTGTATCCGTTGGTTTATCAATTAGGTCACTAAAAATATAATAATGTAAGGTTCCTTTTGTGGCAAATAATTCAGCATAAACCTTACCATTATTGTCTTCTCTATAATTAATAACCAATGAATCACCAATAATTTTGTTTTCCAATGTAATTATTGTAGAATCCTTATTAAAGCTTCTTCCCCACAAGGAAGCAGTAAAGTCCTTATCAATAACAAAACCTTCTTGCCAACTAACATAGGAACCTTCTTCGCGTAAGTCAACTGCGGTATCATCATCAACAAATACTGGCGGCTTAGGATTGGAAATGCCCTCAATAGCCGTAAGATTTGATTTTACGGTTATATAACCACCACTACAATTGTTTGTTAATTGTACTACTGTAAAGATGTTTGGTGTACTATATTTCACAATAAACGGAACTTCTTCAGTAGAAATTTCTGTATCGTTTATTGTTCTACCAATTGCCTGTATATAATATGCTGCGTCGTCAATAAAACCACCAAATTGATATTCCGCAATAGACGGTGGGGTTATAAGACTACCGACATATTTAGTTCCACTTGTAGAAATAAGAACTCTTTGACTATCATAAAGATTAAAAATATATGAACTTAACGCTTCACCTTCTGATTGGTCGTATTGTACTCTAAATAAATAACTACTATTCGGAATGATTCCGTCAACAGGAATGTTCTCAAATTCAAAAGATGGAGTAGAGTAACAATAAAATTGTATAGAATTTGAAGCGACAGAGTTTTCGCCCAATGAATTTGTTGTATATACATACGCACTATAATACTTGCCATTCAACAGTGTATTTGCTGGTATTGTATGCGTGAAAGAAAAAGATGTTACTGCTTGTCTATATACTATTACATTATCTTCTTGCGAAATTATGGTAAGTTGATTACCAACAACCTGGTCGCCACCAGGAGCGACACTAAATGTAAAAGTATATTCATATATTGCATCGAACGCCGGTGGCGTTGCTAATACTGGTCTAATAAGCGCCATTACGCCACTCCTTTCAAGATGCTACAAAGGCAGAACTCATAGAGCTGCCCCTTGGAACAATTACCGGATATTTTTTATTAATGGTTGGCTTTGTTCCATAATATCTTATATTGTGATTATTCCCATTTATTCTCACTTGGCAGTTACCCGTGTCATCAGCAGAAATAACGATGCCAAATTGTATATCTGGTACTCTATTTTCTATTGCTGCATCTATCATAATTTGAATAGAATCAAGCAATTCTTTTTTTATATCCACTATAACACCTGCCTTTAAAGTAGGGGTGGGTTTCCCCACCCCATATTTTAACGATTATATGCCCGTTGTAGAGCAAGGTTTTTAAGGCCAGAAACAAATTCTTCTGGTTTGGTTACATCTGGGAGACTTACGTTGTCTACATCTATATTGTAATTTTGAATATTTGTTTTAGAATCTTTATTTATAACATCAGGGTCTATGCTTCCCCACTTCCAAAGATTCTTTGTGATGTTGGCGGGGATAATTCCATCACCACGATTAAGAACTCTAAGTTCAGCTCCCTTTTCACCAACGACAGATAGGCCGCCCTTGGAATAAGTGGTTCCTTCAGCATAAAACTGGGTTACACCACCTTTTGGTCCACCGCCACCACGAGGAGGTTTCTTAGAACCTCCAGACACAACATCAGTAATTATGGAGCCAGCCTTTGTTTCTTTCCATTTATCAACATTTGATTTATCTGTAACGCCTGACGCATATCCACCACTCATGCTTGTACCTCCGCCATAGCCACCGCCAAGTCCAGAACCCGCATTGGCGGCACGTTTTAATAAGGCTTCTTTTTCTTCTACATATTTTTTCAACGCTTCAAGGTCGTTAAAATAACCCTCTTGCTGTTTCTTGATAAAGTCGTCAAAAATATCCATGTAGGCAGAAAATTCGGTATCAAGCCTATCAATATAGTCATTCCACGACTTTACCTTATCTTCCAGATATTTTACTTGGTCCTCAAGGTCACCAAGTTCAAGTTTGCGTTGTTCCTCAATGTAGTCTTTTTTGTCTTGTAATGCTTTCTTACGATTAAAGTCGTCAAGTTCTTTTTGGGCTTTAGCAATAGCGTCAGCGTCTTCAAGATATTGGAACCTACCATCTTTATATATCATCTTCTTTTGAGATTTGGCAGCAGCCATGGACTCAAGAAGTCTCTGATATTCAATTTGTTGTTCCAATTCGTCATTTGCCTTTTCAAGCGCTTCAACCTCTTCATCCCACTTATCGTTAATGTCGTCGATAATGTCATTTAGTTTATCTTTCATCTTATTGATAAGTTTGATTTGATTTTGCGCCATCTTTTTTAGACCGGCATTTGGGTCAGAGGTTCCACCGGAGCCAGTTCCACCAGTAGTAACACCAGGATAATAAGCACCTGGCCTTGTAAGACCAGATAGGTCATTCCAATAATCAGAAAGCGCTTCTTGTTGAGAACGATAAATCTTACCATTGTATTCAAAGAACGGCTGTCCGCCTTTTATAACTGCTTGAACAGAGCCAAGTGCCCCAACGGCAGATGTTGCGGCACCAGCAGCTTCTGCAACAGCTCTAAGTTCTTGAATCTGCTGACTAAGGTCAAGTTTGGAGCTGTTAAGAATTATCTGCTCTTTAACAAATTCAGTTAAGGCAGCCCTTGCTTTATCAGCAGATTCTTCATTCTCAATAAGCTTTTTAGCATTGCTAACCAATGCGTTTTCGGCATCGGTAGCCGCTTGACGTTTTCTCTCAAAGGCATCGACAACACGGTCATAAGTATCAATAGCGTTTTGTTCTTCTTGTTTTAGCTGTTGACCACTGTCTTTAGCAGATTTTAAAACTTGAATATACGAAGCGTATTGTTCAATAGCAGAATTAACTTTGTCTATTTGTTGTTCGGAAAGATAATTCCATGAAGATAATTCATTATTCAATTCTTCATAAGCATTTGCTACATCTTTAGCCCCCATAACTTGAACATCATACAATTCCATGTTATGGGAACGAGCAAAGTCAGAAAATTCGCCACTTGTCATTTCGGTCACTTCACCGGTTTGTTTACCAGTAACCTTAACACCAGCACGTTTTCTTTCTTGTTCAAACTGCTTTGAATATCTTTCTTGTTGAAGTTTTAAGTTCTTTTCTAACTCTTCATTTTCAGCTTCAAGTGCTTTCTTTTCGTCCAAAATGGCGGCAGTTTTGTCCTGCCAAGGCATATCATTAATTTCTTTTATTCTATCAAGATTATCTTGAATTTTAGATTGTGTATCATCTGCTTCTTTTTTAAAGTCTTCTGAAGTCCATCCAAACTTAGCAAACCAATCGCCAATCTTGTTTAATACATCTAAAAGATTCGTAGCAAGATTAATAACGCCTGTTATAAATTTAACAGTGCCTTCGGAATATATAAATTCTTCCCATGTTGCTTTTAATCTATTAGTGGCAGCTTCTATACTTTCAAGATAGTATTGCATTTTATCAGAAGCAGAACCAGTAGACTCCTCTGCTATCTTAACATATTTGGCGACCCTATCCCAGTTTTCCATCAAAGCAAGCACAACTTCCTTCTGACGTGTGCCGCCAAGTGCGGTAGCAATCTGGGAACGCTGTGTATCGTCAAGTTCTTTCCATTTTCCAGCTACATCATTAAGGACATCGTACATATCACGCCAGTCGTTTTGCGAACTTCTAAGGGCGATGCCAGCACGATTAAGTGTAATTTCAACATCATTCAAGGACTCCCCGGCCTCGTCGATTTCTTTACCAGCAGCAACTTGGGTCATACGAGAGAACAGGGTTTTGAAGCTTGTACCGACAATTTCTGGTGCCTGTCTTGTAACCTCAGAAACAGTAGCAATCATACCAATAATTTCATCAAGTTCTACACCAGTAGTTCTTGCCATATTAGCAGTTTTTTGAAGCGCCAAAGCAAGTTCTTCTACGCTTGTAGCAGCAGCAAGGTCGACAGCAGAAAGCTTATCCACAATGGACATTGCGTCTTTTGCTTCCATTTTATAACCATTAAGTGTAGAAGTGAGATATTCGGTAGCATCACCAGAAGAAATAGCACCAACCTTGCTCATAGTCATGGTGGCTTCCATAAGGTCATTTACTTCTTCCAAAGTCTTACCCTGACGTAGCCACTCCGAGGAACCCTCGGCGATTTGCTGAGTGGTTGCACCAAGTTGTTTTGCCAATTTAGAATAAGTGTTGGCAAGTTCTGCAGTCTCAGAATTATTAGTCATTGCGACCATCTGAACATCCGTCATTGCTTTATTAAGTTCTGTCACGGTTTGAATAGCGTTTTGCAAACCTTGAATTAATAACTGAACACCAGCTTGAACCGCTCTAATTCCAAGATTATAAACCGAGAATTGCTGAATACCAGCCTTAATTCCATCAATAAAAGACTTGTTGCTATTTCTGGCTAAGTCGTGTTTCTTCTTCCATTCTTCAAGTCGCTTATTTGTGTTTTTTAAAAAATCATTATATTTTTTTGCCGCTTTTTCACCGAGACCAAGTTGTTTAGCAACCCTCATCTGCTCTTGAACTGCCGCTTCACATTCCTTAACTTCTGTTCTATATATTTCAGCAAGCTCTTGGTGTGTTTGTTTGCTCTTTTTTGGTGCTTCATCAGCAGCCACTTGTTGCTGATAATATTTCTGTTTAGCGGCAGAAAGATTATTCAACGCTTTTTCTAACTCTATCATGGCGGCAGCTTCGGTCTTTAATTCTGTTGAAAATTTTCCAACCCTTATATCTGCCTCGCTAACACCTTTAAGTGCTGTACCGGTTTGAAAAGCTGTTGTTTTTATATTGGAAAGGTCTGATTCTAATTGCTTTAATCTAAGCGACAGTTTGGTAACATCGCCAGTTCTACCCTGCGACAACGCATCATCAATATCTTGTTGCGCCTTTTTTATATTCTGAACAGTATAAGAATAAGCAGCATTAATACCTTCAGAAATTTGCTTCATTGCTTGGCTTGCTTTACCACTTGTTATTTTTGAAGTAAAGTCAAGCTGTATTTTATTATTATTAAAGTAGTCCTGCACAATTTTTTGTGCCGCTTTTATACTTTTGTCGTCTACGGCACCAACTTCAGCCGCAAGACTGAGTACATAATCCATAGCCATACTTGTGCAATCACTCCTTTATTATTTTCTTCTGATTTTAAAACCGGCAGAACGCATGGATTCTGGGTCAAACGGCACAGCTTCGTCCGAAGAAATATACTGCTTTAACAATTTATATTCGCCGACATTTGTCATGGCGTCGTCTATATTTGCCTTAATCCACGCTTCTGTCATATCTAAAAAATCTGCTCCGGCTATTCTTTTTTTGCCAGCATAATATCCTTCAGATAATACTTCAACAAGTTGCTTTTGGAACGGACTACCTTCATTGTCGCCCCAAGTATCTGCGTGCGCATTAAACATTGGTTTTTCACCTTGCGTATGCGTTCTACGAATTTCAGGTTCTATATTTTTATAATCAAATTGTACTTGATAATATTTTCCGTTTTTAGAAACTTTTACACTATTAAGAAACTCCATCGTTCTATCGTAATATCTGCTTTTTCTTCTTTTATAAACAGTGTAAAAGATGTTTTTTTGTAGTTCCTTCGCCACATTAGTCGCAAAGGCGGCAGCTAAAGAATCAGCGGTATCTTGCAATAAAGACTTTGCTTGGACATAATTAGTAATCTTAACTTTACCAGTAAGACCACCACCACGTACTCGAATCATATAGCCGCCACCTTTCTATAATTTTATTTTACAATAGGGTTATTAAGTTTTAAGAGTTCAATAAGATTTCTATAACCTTCATTTTCAGCAAGAAGCTTATTAATTTCTTTAATATCATTCTTAACTTGCTTATGGTTATAGGAAGCCAGCATACTATTAACATCTGTCATGTTTCTAATGCTAATGGAATCTTTTGTAATATCACAAAGTCTGGCGTAATCCTTATTAAATGGTTCAGCAAGAACATCATACAAACCAGAAGACATAAGAATGTCATAATTCTCAAATGTCATATCATCATTATTAACATCGACATTTGTATAGTATTTAATAGCCAACATCTTCCTAATAACCTCAAGTTTCGCCGCTACATAAGAAGAAGGCAGGTCTGCTGTATCAGCAAACAAATCCATGGCATTAATCATTTCAGCATATTCAAACTTCTTAGCAACAGTGATGTAGCCATAAATTTTAATACCATCAAGATATTTCCGAACCTTATCTTCAGAAATATCGTTCTCTATCATACTCTTGGCAATTGCCAAAAGGTCTTCAAACTTAACTTTTTTATCCATAAAATTATCCTTTTATATCCTTTACTTAAATATAAATTCTTTAACCTTCTTTTTGTTTTCTAAAATATTTGATAAAGAATTATATTTATAAATTTGATGGTGCTCAAGTTCTTCTTTTAATTTTATAAATTCATTTATATTATAAGAAATAAATTGTTTTAATATTGGGTTTTCCATATGATTAAACTTTGAAAGCGGGAGCCATGCCAAGAGGAAGAATGGCTCCAACGACGCCAGCGCCGCCGGAGCCGTCGACATCACAAAAATAGCTGGAGGAGCTTGGGTTAGGAGAACGCTCCCACCAATTGGCAGCAGATGCGGTAGCATTATGTTTGTATTTTACCTTACTGTTACCGACGGAATAGTAAGCATATTGCTGTTGCTTAGATGCTTCATAAGTATTGGCTCGTGATATACTACCAAACACCTCATATTCAGCCAATAGGTATATATCATCCTGTGTAGCGGTTACATTAGACTCCGCTGAATTCCCGCCACTAACATTATCCGTATATATAGTTGATGTTTTAATAACACTTTGTAAGTCAGCAGAAAAAGATGCCTTGATAAGTGGCATAGTTACAGTACGCATCAAAGAAGACTGCCAGCCACCAGTGTTATCAATAGAATTGTTCATGTTAAACCATTGACCACTGGTTTTTTGGGCGCCAAAACCACTATCAACTATACATATATCAATACCATCAATCTGTGCTGTTTTAAATCCTTGAAAGGTAATGCCAATTCCTTCAATATCCTTATTGTGGTCGAATCCGATAATAAAAACCCATGTGGAATAATTGCTAAGCGTCAGTCCGTCTGAAACCTTACCATTCATAATAATTTGTTTGCAGTCACCTACCGCCCAATAATTAGGCCCCTTGCTTTTGTCAGCTACATATTTTATAACTTCCCACGTATTATTATTTAATATTTTGTCAACTTTAACGGGGGGGGGGTGGAACTATAAGAGCTTTACCTATAATCATAGGTATCACCTCCATTTTATTATTAAATTAAGCCTTTTCCGCATGTCAACACCATGTCCGTTGACGCTTTAAGAAAAAAAATATATCCGTTTTTATAAAGAATCTCCCCGCCAGTTACATGAGAACCAATAGGGCCACTAAGATACATGGCTGAATTTTTTGGAACGATATAATTATAAGTGCCAAGAGCAACTGCGCCATCACCACCATATCCAACATATTGTGCTCCGGTTAAAGAATCTGTATATAAAAACGAAGTGATGTCATTTGCTACAACTTTTATGTTTACTGTCTCAATCTGCCCCCCCCTCTTACTGGGATATATAAAACATCTCCTTGTATTTTCATATTTATTCATCCTTAATTTATGTTATTTTCTTGTTCCGTTTACTTCTAACCAGGCAAGCAATTCTGCTGACGGGTCTGTTTCAAATGAAATTTCGTGACCAAACATATAAAACCATTTATCTATATCATAACCATATGGTTTTAAAGTTTCGCCAGAATCCGTGTCATAACACAAATATGTATTACTATAATAAATTTTTATACCATTTTTTATTGTATTATTATAGCTAAATGTAAAGTTAATGGTTGTAGTCGGTGGGTAACCACTAATCGAAGTTTCGCCTATTATCCAATCTTTATTATTAACCGTTGCCCCCCCCCCAGAAGAGGAAGGAACACAGAATATTTCGCCTAAAATTTTCATTACAAACACCGTTTCCTTAACTTATTTTATTATAAATATATTCAAGCTCTTTAATACTTGCATTATAAAATTCATGGTTCCAAAGCCAATAATCATCAAATTCTTTTCGCTTAAACTTCAACAGCGACATATCAGACCAGATTTTGTCCCATCTTTCCTGATATTTACTATCTCTTTTAGCCAACTTCTTAATAATTTTTTGCGTTAGTTCACCACGCTTAATTCCATTTCCATCATCATTTCTCGAAAAATATTCATAACAATTTTGTGAACTATTGGCACAGATTACATCGGCATTATAAATAAGATAATCATTGTCGATGTAAAGCAAAGAGGCTTTTGGAATGTTTACTTCGCCACAAATAGCATTTCCCTTAAACCGTTTAAAACAAATATATTCCATTTAAATCCACCTAATAAAATCTTTATTTTAATAAAGCTCATCAATATCGTCAACAATCTGGTCGGCGATACCAAGTTCTACACACTCATCAACAGAAATATACCATTCGGTTTTCTGTGCCTTAGTCCAAGTCTTCTTATCAATCTTGGTTTTGCTCATAACATAGTCACGAATCTTATCACGATTCTTTTTAAGTTCCTCCACCTGTTCAATAACGGCAGTTTGGCTACTTTCAATTCGAGCGTAACCTTGATGAAGAAGATACTGCGAATTAGGCATAGCATAGCGTTTATGACCAGCAAGGAACATAATGGCGGCAGCACTCATACAAACACCCATATTATAAGTATATACAGGTGTCTTAGATTTTTCTACACAAGCAACAAAAGCAAGCGCAGCATCTACATCGCCACCATAACTTGACATTCTAATTTTAATAGGTTTACGTTGTTCAATGGGAATATCTTTATCCATTTTATTGAACATAATAATATTTTCAATATATTCATAAATGGTTTCAATATCAATTCCATCATAAAGTGTAATAATTCTATCTTGAAGATTCTTATAATAAGAAAGATATTCAGGAGAAGGAAGTTGAAGATTGGCAAGTGCTTCATCTGGCTTAGAAATGTCGAGCAGTCCAAACAGGTCATCCATATATTTCTTCATAATCCATAATTCCTTTACAGTAGTATTTCCGTGTCCTTATTCACACAGATAACTCTTGAGGTCTTATTTCGTTTTGAAAGCTCTTCTTGTAAATCTTTACAAAAACTAAGCTTTGTATTAAAATTACCATGTACCAAAGCTATCTTGTCAAAATTACCAGAAGTATAGGTTTCTATAAGATTTTCATATGTAGCATGGGAACTAAAGCTTTTTAAGTCAGTAATCCCGCATCTACAAGGAACATGTTTTCCATCAATCTTTAGTGTTTTTGTTTTTTGAGATTTAATTTTAGACGCTAAAGAATTTTCAACAGAATATCCTACGAATATAATATGGTTTTCTCTATCGGGAAGAAGCTGTGAAGCCACAAACTTAGACCTTCCAGCAACCATCATTCCGCTTGCCGATAAAAATATACATGGCTGATTTGTTCCAGCCCAATATTCTGTATCTTGAAATTCACTTAAATATCTAACATTAGACCACGACAGAACCCTATCAATATCCGTTGTTTCAAAAAATTGCTTTCTGTAAATATCGGTAAGCTTAATAGCTAAAGGTGAATCTAAAAGAATTGGTATTTTAAACCAATCCTTATCTCCATACATTTCCCATAACATAGTTAATATTGTTTGTGCTCTATGTAATGAAAAAATTGGAATTAACACCTTTTTATGTTTGTCTATACAAACAGATTTGATTATAGAATCAATCTTTTCAATATCTTTTTCTCTGTCTTTTTTAGTAATTGACCGACCAGCTTCACCATAAGTACATTCGCCAATGACAAGATTTGATTTCTGTGCTTGTTGATAAGGCTCAACATAATATTGTTTTACAGTCCTGTTACCAAGGTCTGACGTGTAAAGAATATGTTTTGTGGAACCGTTGTTTTTAATCCAAAGCTCTATCTGGCAAGCGTTTGCTATATGCCCAGAAGGAACAAATCTAATTTCCAAAGTATCATCAATTTTTATTTTTTCAGACACGGGAAGTTCTACAATCATATTAACGCTTCGTTTAACATCTTCTTCTTCATATATAGGAGGATATTCGCGTTTTAAGCGCTTTGATAAATCTTGTGCCGTTCTTCCCATAATATTACAAGAATCCATTGCCATAACGTTGTATATTTCTTTGCTTCCACATGGCATAAAAATTTCGCCACAGAAGCCTTCTTTAACCGCCAATGAAATAAGTTGAGTATGGTCAGCATGACAGTGACCAGCAATAATATAATTGACGTCAGAACATTTTACACGTCCTTTTTTAAACAACGATTTGTTAATATTGTATTGTTCCAAATCAGTTCCGCCTTGATAAAGGCCGCACTCGATAAGGATTTTCTTGTCAGAATACTCAATTACGGTACAACTACCAGTAACATCAGTTGAGTTTTTTCCTATAAATCGAACCCTAATTTTGCCTTTTGGCTTAGACATACATTGTGTCCCCTTTGTTGTTATGTTTCTGGGGCATCCTCTTGTATCGCTGTTTTAAGTTTATCCAGCCCTTTCCATTTCTTATCTTTGGAAGTTAAATCGTTGTAAATTCTATACATATCAGAAGAACTCCAACCAAAAAGGTCTACGATAAGTTCTTGTTCAAGACCTACACGAGATAAATAAGTACAAAGATAATGCCGCATACTATGGAAATACAAGTGGATTTCTTTTTTATTTGGGTTTGTCTTTTCATCATTATTTAAAAACTCTTGCCATTTGGCACACCACATTTCGCCAACTTCTACGCCAGCCGGTGTGCCATCCTTTTTAATAAAGATGAAATTGTGATTTTGATTATTTTTTCTCATTATTTCTTTGCGTTCTATAAGCCACGCATTATAATAAGGAATGAATTTATCTTTTAAAATATATTTGTATAACAGCTTACCTGTCTTTCCACGACCCTTTGTAATTATTTCTTTTGAAGTTTCTATGAAAAGACCCTCATAAGCAGTATTGTTTTCGTCAATAACATCAGTTGTAAATCTAAATAATTCAGAAGCTCTACAACCAGAACAAACGGCAAGAGCAAATAGACATGCCTCTTGCGTTTTATGTTCTTCCACCAAATGTTCTAATAATGAATTTACTTGGTCTTCAGAAAGAATTGTTTTCTCTCTAACAGCAGCCTTTGGAACTTTTTCTATTTTTTTTACGATATTCCTAAAATCAGGATAATCGTCATCAAGTATATTTTCTATAAATGTCGAAAGACTACTAAGAGAACTCCACATTTGAGCATATCTATTAGAAGACCATTTAAGTTCCGTAACACAATAATCAAAGAAATCCATCATTTCAGCTTTCTTTATATCGACGAAAAACTTATTGTCATTCTCAAGAATATTCCAACAGAAAAAGATATTAAAGTTGCTTTTGTATACTTTAACGGAGGAATCAGCCCTCTTAGTATCAAAATTTTTAAGAAATCTTGCGACAAGCTTTTGATTAAGAGGGTTGATTTGCTCAATCAGTTCAGGAGAGGTAATTACCTTCCTAAATGTTTTTCTTGCCATAAACCCTCCTTATTCCTTTTATTTCCGTTTAATTTCCTTAATATTTTCCTTGGCAACCACATTGCCAGCATATTTAATTATAATATCCCCAGAATATTCTCCATCAATAAACATAGAATATTCTTTTCCATTGACATTATAACTAATAGAAGATGTCCCGTTTTTTATATAATTTACGTGACATAATACTTCTTTTATTTTCTGCTGTTTCTTTTCAGGTTTCGCTTCTTCAACAATAGGCTTTTCTACAATTTCGGCCACGACCTTTTCATTGTCCATCGGAGAATCAACACCTCTTTCTATATTACAGCCATATTTGTTATAAGTGTCTGTCATAATTGGGCCACCAATTTGACCACAATATCTATACATTCCACATTGGTTATTTATTTTAGTACAAAGTACATTACATAAAATTGCCGTAGAAATATTTTTTGCATATTTACAAAGCGCCATAATTCTCACCTTTGTAAAAAATGGGGACACCATTATAGGTGCCCCCATTATGAATTTATTAGGCAGTAACAGTTACGTAAGCGACATCTTCTACTTCGGGCTTATCAGTAATAACAACGGTGATACCAGTGGAGCCAGCAGCAATACCCTTAACAACGCCAGTATTCTTTTCTACGGTAGCGGTGCCAGCAGCCAAAGAAGTAAAGGTCAGGTTGGCATTATCGCAGGGGAAAGCAGAACCATAATAAGGAATGGCCATTACCTGCAGAGTCTCTTCTGCATTAACCTTCAGCTCAATGTTGCCGTTCATAATAGCAAGAGCATAAACATTATCATACCAGTTAGAACCATTAATCTTCTCGGTAATAATAGCATAATAACCCTTACCATCGCAACTTACAGACTCATTAGCCAAGGCAGAACCAGACATAGGACTATTAGCAACGCCAGTAGAAGTCATGGAAATCTCCTGGTTACCATCAAACTGGAAGCGAGGCACATTGACCTGTACCTGACCAGACAGGGTAGAAGTGGCAAGGTTCTTGCCACCAGAATAGAGATTGGCAGTCATAATAAGCTGAACAGTCTCAGGAATAAAGTCAGAAGAAATGATAATCTTGCGGGCGGCAGCATCATTAGCAACATACTTAATACAAACAACATCGCCCTCAGCACCACCGGGGAAATTAAAGCCCTTAGCGGTGAAATCAACTCTCTGCCAATTATCAGCACCAGCCTTAGAAGTCCAACCGACAACGCCGTAATCATCGACAGCGATAGGAGTGCCTACAACAGTGCCAGCGCCAGCAGCACCAAGAGTAACCTGTTCCTCGGTAAACAGGTCTGCGCCCTGCTGGATAACGGAACCAGTGTTCAAAGCAAGATATTCCAGCTTGAACATAATATCAGTAAGGTTGATAGCCATAGCAGAAGTATGGTAATAATTGCCCCACAGAGAGTTACCCTGACCGCCACGAACCTCTTCTTTACTTACACTAAGGGAGATAGAGGAATCGAGAATAGTCTGAGCAGTAAACATAAGCTGACCGTTAAGATAAGCGTCAACCTTTGCGGGACCAGCAATAAAATTCTTCATAATGTGCGTCCTCCTCAAATATTCATATTACTTCTAAGAGTTTCAACAGTGGTGACCTTATTTTCCAACAGGTCAGTGTTTTCTTTCTTCAAGTAGTGCGTTATTGGTCGTTTAAATTCGACCATTCCGCTTATACTTGCTTGCTTATAAATGCTGTAATGCAGCTTGCTATCTATCATTTCCCCTATAATATAGAATTTACGAATAGATAACTTTTTTACATCATCTATATTCATACCAGTTCCAATAACAAGATTAGCAATCTGATGTTCAAAATCAACAGACTCTTCCCCATTATTTCTTATTTTATCGGCAAGTTCCATATCTTTCTTTAAATCAGGATTTATTAATTCGTCATCGTAATTTGGTATATTTTGATATAATATAATCTTTCTAAGATAATCAAATTCTTTATCGTTTATTTCAACTTCATTTATTAAAATGCCACCTTTATTATGTTCATCAGTATAATATCGTATACTTATTTCTTCTAACCTAAGAACCAACATAAAACAAAGCGCTAATAAATCAAGTGTAATAGACTGCCCAGTTTCTTCTTTTTCTTTTCGTATATTTGTTATAATAAATTTCAGATAAGACATTTTAATAACTTCTTTATCTGGAATATATTCTTTTTGAATACGAAGAATAGAAGAGGACTGTAAAAATCTGTTTATCTTTTTTATACTGACTGGATACAATAACAGCCCTTTATATTCTATGGGTTCGTCGAACGTCAATTCTTCATCGTATTTTTCAAATATTTCTTCTTTTATTGACATTCTTCAAGATTCCCCATCTTAGTAGACATAGTAATTGTATACCCATAAAAATTTCTGTTATTATATCTATTCATCTTAACAAGGTCATAAAAAGACCCATTTCTATCAAAGAAGAGTTTCCCTATACCACCAACTTCAACGCCATTTAGCGTTTTCAACACTTGCCAAACAAGAGACTCAATTCTGTTTTGATAGTCATTAAGCTCTATCATTTTTACATGACAAAGAACTTCAATATTAATGTCAACAGTGCCATATACAAGCGTATCTGGGGTAATACTTTCAAGATAAACCCTTAATTGTGCCTGTTGGCTTGTAGTGATGTCGTCAAGGTATGGCGTTCTAAAAACACGGTAATCATCCATATCGCCGCCACTATTGCCGCGATATATCAACGCAGCCTTTTCTTCTCTTTTAAGATTTGGTCTTTCTAAAGCATCTTGCGTATCGTATTTAAGAAGTTTCCAAATATCTTCATTATTTAACATTAGATATTGTATTACATATAGTGTTAGATTTTGAAGGCCATCATATTTATTATAAATATTCCCATTACAACAGTCCATACAACACCACCTTAATACAATCCCCTAAGAGTAACAAACATAGTTCTTTCAACGCCATTTTCACAAACGCACTTAATTTCAAGGGGCTTCTTCAAATAAGCACTTACATTAGTAATACTAAAAGAATTATCGTTTATTACATCAAAGATATAATTTTCTTCCGGTATCCCAGAAGCACTAAACTCAAATTTAAGGTTAGTTTTGTGTTCCCCATTATAAAGATAAACTTCTATTGTTTTACTTACACCCGCAATCAAGCTATCAATCTCTGGAATAAATACAACCATTTGTCTATTATCATTATCCATATTAGTAGCATTACGGTTTTCAGTATCAGCACTTGCTAACTTGGAATCATTAATATCAGCAGAAGAATCAATATCAACAGAACAAACAACTTCAATTAATGGATTGCTTGTCTCGTCATACGTTTTTTCTCTAAGAAAATCATTAATGGCTCTTACCTTATAAATCATAGAACCAACATACAATCTATCATTTAAAAGTAATTTCTTTGAATTTTGATTATTCTGCATTGTCAATGTAATTGTTCCTTGTGGCAAAGCATTTAAGTCATTAAAATAAGCATTAGAATATTTTAATGCGTATCCAACAATACACGGCTCTTCAATTACGCAACCAGATTTGTCAACCCATTTAGCAACATTATTACATCTTCTAATAATACAAGACTTTGTAATATCTTTATCGTTATTAGTGTTTGTAACAATCCAAATATTATCGCTAAATTTATATCTCCAACCCATTTCCATTGGGTCATTTAAATCACGGCTTATAAGACGTCTAAAGTCATCACCAAGATTCATTCCGGTTTTTGGGTCAATGGCGCTTGTCAGCCTACAAACATAATCGGAAAAATCAAGTGTGCCAAATTTATATTCAACACCAATCTTATATACATTTGGTGCCATTTCAAATTCTTCTTCAATTTTAGCAGCCAAATCATATTCATATTGTTTTCTTGCTTGTTTATAGTCTTTTGGAACAAGTCGCATACTGGTGTTTATAGAGTCCAAATATTTATTAGACATCTCCAAACACCACCTCCCAGTTAGACAAGATTCTATCAATTATATCTATACTATCAAGAACCGTAGACTTAACTTTTCGGTGTGTGATTTCATCGTCTTTTAAAAGGGCGTTTAGCTTTCTATGGATTCTTCCCATACCCTCATAATAGGTGTCGCCACCGATTTCATAAGAAAGAGTATTTACACGACTAATAAAAATTTCTCTTTCTTCTGTTTCAAAAGAAATTAAAAGAAAATAAATTCTATTAATCAATTCAATATAATATTTCTTATTTTTCATCGGTACACCTTCTTAATGGCTGCATCCCAAGCATATTTACTCATATGCTTGGTAACCGTTTCTCTATTTACAACAAACCAATTAACTTTTGAATTTGTTGTAGTAGCATTAGAAGGCAATTTAAAATCTGTGTCCCCAAGAAGCCTATCAATGTCAAGCCTGTTATTATTTACATATTCAGACCAACATACCATTACCCATTCAGACAAAATATATTTTTCTTTATCAAAAAGTTCTATGTCAAATCTTCCAACATAATACCAAGCAATTACAACTTGTGTATCATAGTCTGGAGGTTGCGGAAATGTTACAACGCCGGTGTCTGGGTTATATTCGCATTGATAGTATTCATCCCCGGCTTCAAAGCTAAAAACAACATCATCGTCCTTGTCTATGTCCGGCAATTCGCTAAATGTATACTTATATGTATTGCCATCGCCGGTAAAAACATCAGAATGATATATAGGCTCATCCCTCTTAGAAAGACGGTCAGCGACTGCCAATGGGTTGGTAAATAAAGAAATTGCGTTTGTAAGGAAATTATACATGACCTTACAGAACATAACTGGATTTTGCGCCAAAGTTGCCTTTAACTGCGGGTCTTTTAGCTCGGCAATCGCCATATTATAAATTTCCAAGAAGGTCGTTCCCATAATCATTCCTCCTTAGTCATCATTAGTAATTTCCTTGATATAATTTTTAAGAAGTCCGTCGGTAGCCTTATTCAGTACACGCAACTTATCAACATTATTATACTTTGTTTCACCACGAGAAATCTTAGTCATAAAATTGCGGGCAAGCTGAACTTTATCGCACTGTGCAATATTGTCAACGAAAGTCTTAAATTCATCAAGCGGCATATCTGCCAATCTATTATAAACAGTCAGCGTATCGCATCTACGGGGAGGAATGGCAAACTCATTCTTGAACTCATCACAGTCCTCGCCAAGAGCAAGAACACCACGACTAAACCAGTCGGCATATTTTGTTACAATATTCTGAACATCAGCAAAACGGAACAGCTTTCTTTCACCAAAACGATTAAAATAATATTCGTTTCCGTTAATATTGATGTTTGTAGGCAGGCCTTCAGCACAATCAATTAAATGGATAATGCTACAAGGTCTATCCATCTTAGAGGTAAGTTCAATGGTCTTTGGTACGCCCTGTGCTTCTGTCAAAGTTTTAATTTGTTCTTGAAGCAGACGAATGGTCTCCATTAGGTCTTCATTCTGCTTCTTCAAAGCATCATTAGAATTAGTATTCTTCTTAACTTCAGCAGTCGTATCTTCTGCCTTTGTCATTTTAGTAGCCATAAATAAACTCCTTTAAAATCCTTTTCTTAAAAGAAAGGGAGGGGATTTATCCCCTCCCAAATAAACTCCTAATTACAGGGTAACGCCAGTGATAGCACCGAACTTGGAAGCAGTCATAAAGCCGATACCAATACGCATGGTAACGTTCAGCCCCATCTCCTTATCAGGAGCCTCGGTGGGTTCGATGTCGGTAGTAACAGCCTGACCCTCGAAAACAATCTTGGCGGGCTTATAGCCACCGTCAGCCATCATGTAGATGGTGTCGTTAGGAATACCAAGCAGAGCAGTAGTATTCACAGTGTTGGGAAGCATAATCTGGGGCAGACGAACCAGCTCAGTGCCCATGTAGTCGGTCAGATGACCAACCTTGCTCCATTCCTCACCAATGCCCATCTGCATATTAGCCTGAGCGCCGGTAGGAATAATGGCGGACAGAGCAGCCAGAGCACCGTAAGCACGAATATTGGCACCACCGTTAGCGGCACGCAGAGTATCAGCCAGCTTAGCAAACTTAGCAGTAGTGAAACCGTTGGTAAAGTAAGGGGAAGAAGCGGCGATACCAGACTGGATGTTGGTACTGAAAGCATTAATAATCATCAGGGTGATGTAGTTATTATAGGAAACACCTACACGATAAACCCACTCACCAAAGTCAAACAAACCAGCGGCAACCTGATACCAGTCAATAGCAAACTTAATGTTGAAGGGTTCGGGATTGACAGTTACTTCTTTGTTGTACAGACGCTGTACAGTACCCTCTTTAATACCCTCGGCCTGACGGGTTACATAGAAAGTATCATTGCTATGAACGATGAAACGAGCGGTATCGCCCCAAGCAATATTGCTAACATCAGCAAAGCCCATGAACTCGGCAGAAACCATAGCGGGCAGGATGGGGGTCATAACCTGAGCAACAACAGCAGCGAAGTTCTCGCGGAAAGCGGTATTCTTATTAATCTGGGGATTGCGAACCATGCTAATGTCAAAGTTCTCAGTGCTAAAACCAGCACGGTCCATAGAGAACTTAACCAGCTTCTCAACAAACTTATCATTAGTAGCCTTATAGTCTTCAACACCATTGTCGGAAACCATAGCAAAAATATCTTTCTGGCCCTTAGTGTTGGCAGAATCAGCAATAAACTTCTTAACAACGTTTACACCAGACTCAAACAGAATTCTCTGCTTTTCGTCCATAGCGGTATAACGGGGGCTTGCTTTATCAATAGAGAAAAACTTACGAGCAATATTCATAAAATGTTACCTCACTTTCTAAATTATGTTATCAATCACGCTACGTGGAAGGTGATTACATAGGCGGTAACATCGGCGTCAACGCCCTCGGTCACAGTGACCTTGCCATCAATAGAGAAATAATTGCCATCGCCCTTAGTAGCAGCAGGAGTCAGAGTAAACGCATTGGCAGTAGAAGTGGCAAACTTCTTATCACCAACCTCGGCAGCAAAAGCGCCGTCTGCAACAAGCATAACGTCCTCATCCTTCAGGATGCGAGCACGAACGGGTACGCCAGCCTCGGCAATCAGGTCAACAGTGCGAACACCAATACGATAAACATTAGTGGAGTTGGCAACAACAGGAACAAGGGGCAGGTCAATAACACACAGGCCCTTACCGTTAGCATCGGCAGCAGGGGTAGCCAGACGAACATTATAGTCAGCAATATTCATGGTTTCACCAGCAGCCTTGGTGTAAGCGGCAGAATAAACGGGGTCATTAGCGTAGCCGCCCAGAACTACAAAATAACCGTCACGAACCATAACATCAGCAGAATCCTGCTGAACAATAACAGTGCGCAGGTCAGCATCGTTAAACTGAGAACTCATCTTCATGGGCTGGAAAAGATAATTAGCCATTATAAAATTCCTCCTAATTACTTAAATCTTATCGAGGTCATCTACAACCTCATTTTTCTTAGTAGAAGTAGTTCTTGCGGAATAAGCAATCTTAGCAGGAACTTTCTTCTTGGCGGTATATTTACGATAGGAAAGCTCACGAACAAATGCTTCTACATCAGCAAATTCGCCAGCATCTCGAAGAGCACAAAGGTCTTCTTTGTCCTTTTCGTCAAGGTCTTCATCCTCATCAGCAAGGATGGCATCGGTATCTTCTTTCATCTTCAGAAGACGGGCTTCTTCCTTTTCGGTAGCAAGCACATTGTACTTAGCTTCAAGGTCGGCATATTGACATTTCAGAGCTTCGTACTCCTCCTTGGAAACAAACTCTTCCTTGTCTTCTTCTTCATCCTCGTCCTCTTCAGACTCTTCCTCTTCGTCCTCTTTTTCTTCCTTTTCCTCAAATTTCTCATGCTTATCGTCGGGTTTCATCTCAATTTTTTCACCCTCGGCAGACATTTCTTCTTTGTCTTCCTTTTCTTCAAAGCACTCGCAATCTTTGTCTTCGGCAAGTTTAACAGAACGCTCGGTAAGCTCATCCCAATCGAATTCTTCGCAACCTTCGCAATCCTTCATCTCGGCCTTTTCTTTCTCAATTTCAAAGACGGACATTTCCTTCTTGTCTTCATCTGCCTCTTCGACAGCCTTAACAAACAGATACTTACCGTCCATAGAACCGATATAGATTAGATTAGCGGAGTCACGAGCAAACTCAATAAATTTGTTCATTGAATCCCTCTTTTCTGTTTCAATAAGACCGAGTTTCTTTCTAATGCGTTTGGCTTTATTAGCAATACCTTCGTCATACTTTTCGCCATACTGTTGTGCGGAAAGTAAGCCGCCAGCATTATAAACCATAGTCCCATTTTTATATTGCATAACTGGATACTTCAAGTGTGAAGACGGAGAGTCTTCCCAACCGTCCTCTACAAGAAGATATACAGATTTTACAAGTGTTTTATAATTTTTAGCCTTTAGAACCTTGTTTCTAAGTGCTGTTTTATCAACATCGCCCCAGCTATCATTAGAAACAGCTTCTTTGCTTTTATCTACTTCAATAGGGTCTTCAGTGCCCCATTCAGATTTAGCAAGAAATTCTTCTTTATTCATAGTCTCCTCTGATTTCTTAAAGTCTTTTTCTGGAATTTCAATGTTGTATTTCTTTAAAACATTCATTTTATTGTAAGCAAACGACATTTTTTGTCTAAATCTGGCAAATTCTTCAGTATTGGCATACCCAGAAAGTTCCAATCTTGCGCCCTCAATACCTTCTTGAATTTCTTCTCTTGTAGTGGGGTCAGTACCGAGCATAGTTATACCAAGGAAAACAAAAGATTTAACTTTTTCAATATCGTTTTCAATATAACTATCAATAAACTCTACTTCAACAGAAACTTTCTTGTTTCCTTTTCTTTTAAGAAGTTCGCCAAGCTGATGATTGTATTCATACCAAAGCAAAGCACCTTTAATATGAATCCACTTTTTACCATCACGCTCTTGAACACTGATTTCAGCACTTTCAGGAATAAGACCAACGGGTCTCTCTCCACCTTCGTACTGATAATCAAAGAAAAGGTTACAATCACCATCAAGCCCAAGTCTACTATTGTGTTCTTCCACATCATCAAGGTTGGAATTATAGTAGGCAAGAACGGGTTTATTATAGAAGGATTGAATAGCTTCTCCAAAACCTTCTTCTAAGAATTCAGAACCATTTCTATTGACTCCAGTAGAAATAGCCCACATATCCATAGAAAGAAATTGCTTATCAGACAGTTCTTTAACATCATAATCGTTTACTTCTAAAGCAAAAACTTTTTTCATATTGCCCTCCTATAAACGATTATTCGTCAAATTTAATAAAACGATGAATTCTTGCATCCATATCCATAAGTCTATGAGGCTCAAATCCATTCATTTCAATATAGTCGTTAATATTGATAACCATAGCAGTATATGGTACCAAATCTCTAAGAAAACTGTCCATTACAACCTTGGTTGTATAATCGCCAAGGTTTGTGCTGAGAATAATTACATCTTTGACAGCATCTTCAAGGTCAGCCATATATTCCAACAGGTCTTCAAACATTACCTTAATGTTTTCGTAATCAGTTGCTTCAGCAGGAACATTCGGTCTTGGCAAATATTCGTTGCGTTCAGCAGCATAATCACCAACAACATCGGCCAAAACAGGAAATTTATGCGCCAAATTATAATGGATAAGGTGGGACAAATTAGGCATAACAAATTTTACATCAAGCTGTCCAACCATGTTGTCACACTTGGAATTACCTATGAACAAAAGCCCATAAATACCAGTCAAAGCATTTTTAACCTCGTCTGAAATAAACTTTCTGCCCATTAGCCCTCACCCCCATTCTTGTATTTAAGATTATATTCTTCTTTTGTAATAGAAAATCCTTTCCTACATAAAGCACAAATTCCAATTACCTTTTGCGGGTGAACGCCATACCATTTTGTAGTATCCCACAAAATAGCACTTTCGCCATTTGGATACTTATGATTACAATTTTCTTCCATAAGCATCACCTCTCAATATTTGTGCCGCTTTCATAACTGGCAGCGGTAGAATCGTTTTCTATCTTTTCTTCTGTGATTTGTTTGCGACCAGCAGTTTCTTCAGGGGTCGCAGCTTGGCTTTCGTTACCTTTACTTACACCACCAGAAGTAAACGAAGTTTGAATAATCTTAAACTTATCATAGATACCAGTAGCATCTACCCAATCGGCATTGTTTACAGCGTCCATCATAGTAAGACCATTCATAGCAAGATATTCTGGGAACAATTCACACTGTCCCATACTTAAACTCTTTTCAAGAGCCACAAGTCTATCTTTTTCACTAAATGAATCGCCAAAAATCTTAAAATTCCAATGATACTTCAGGTCATCTTCATCATACATATCCCTAAGTATAATATCGACAGCCCAAGCAAATTGCTCATAAAGTCTATCAATAAATCTTGTTTCAATAATTTTACCGGCATTAACCTGAGCAACAGAAGGTTTTTCAGTAGTAGTAATCAATGTGGAAGCGCCGGAAGTATTAATTACTTGCTGTAAGGCTGTATTATAAATACCATTCGCATTAGGGATTTCTTGGAAGTGATGAAGTTCATTGTTTTTACTTGGCACCATTACATAAGAGGTGCCAGGCGGCATAAGATTATTCGCTTTTGCTTCAAACAGATTTACGGATTCGGGCGACAAAGCATAGTCATCCAGATAAGCACCAGATTTATTCTTATCGTTAAGTGGGATTTCACCCGTCAACATAGAATAAAGCGGTACAGAAAGCAATTGCTGTTGAAGCAACGAATAAGAAGCAAGGTCTTGTGCCTGCAGTAATAGTGACACAAACGGTGACACTTGTAGGTCATCGGCTTCTGTAAAACTAAATACAAAACAAGTATTCGCAGGAAGTTCCTTCCAATAATACCATTGAAGCGTTCTGCTGTTATATTCTACAACAACATCTTCGGGCGTCTTGTTTTGATTAATAATAGTCCTGCCAGAAGCGGTTCTTTCAGTTGCGTTCATCAGTTCTTGGTAGTATTCGCCAAAAATAGGCGGGAACTGTCCAAGGTCTGTACCAGCCTGCCAGAAATAAGCAAAGTTAAAGGCGACAACTTCATAACTATCAGTAGAATGTTTAATGATTTTATACCAATCACTTGGTAACTGCTCGAAATAAACATAGTCTACATTTGGTTCAGTAGTTCTGCTTCCTTTATCATAGCTTTGTCTAAGATAATAAGCCTTTTTCCCTTCAGGAATTACCTGCGCAGTTATTCTTCTAAACTGTTTTTCAGGATTAAGCTTCTTATGCCACTTATCTATGAATTCCCACTCACGCTTAAACCTGTCTTTGGCCATATCTTCCTTTGAAACATAGGAAGGTTTAATATAACTTCTATATTTCAAAATGCCCTCATATAGATATTGAAGTCTATATAAAGGATATGTCATGTCTATCGCACTATGCGTAGCCTGTCTAAGCGTCTGCTCATTATGGTCTATGTCTAAAAGGGCATTTTCAATTTGCTCCCTTTCCATAAACTGTGCAGTAGATTTCAACTGCTTAATTCTTTGGTTAAGCAAATAGGGGTCATCTACAAACACAGAACCGGAATTCATAAGAAAATCGCCAAGTGTAGCATTGGCAAGCATAGAGGAATAAGCACCATTAGAGAAGAATTTCTTCCAACGCTTATTCTGTTCGTCAATATGGAGAATTTCTCCAGTATTAACAGGAGGAGTCTGTTCCTGCTTTTTCATTTCTTTCGTCAGTTTCAACACCTCCAAACTTCTTAGCTTCTAAAGCATCCATATATTCAGAAAATTTCCTAAGTTGTGCTTGACACTGTTCCGTCTTTTCATATTCCTCAAACTCTTGTTTAATCAATTTGTCTTTTAGCCAGCCAACAACCATTTCGGAATCTTCTGTTTTGTAATTTTGTTCATTTATGATATTTACACTGTCTAACTTAAAATATTTTTTTACTTTTCTTTCATTTTTAGTATCAATGTAAATATTTTTATTACAAATGATAAAGTCGCCCACGCTTTCTAAGAAGTCAAACATTTCTGAAATACTATTTTTGCTAACATCAACTTTCAGAAGCATATTTACCTCTTTCCAAAGCCCGAACCAGCCAGTCTTTGTAAATTATTATTGAATGGGGTGACGGAAGCCATATGCTTTTGTGTGTTGCCACCGCCAGCATAAGCACTAATATCGGAACCCCTGTTCTTATAGCTAAGCTCATCTTCAAGCATGGCAATAAAATAAATACCATAAAGCATACTGATAATTCTATCCTTACGTCCAGCGCCTTCATTAAATTGCCATCTGCCATTCTTATTTCTAATCATCTGTGTCTTAATTGCTTCGTCCACGAGTTTATTAGTATTTAGAAATGGTGCTATCATGTAATTAGCTAATGTTCTGTCAGAAGAATCATTACTTGTTTTCATTTCCATGTAATGATACTTTTTGTTCATATATTCAAGAACGCTATCTTCGTCCATAAGGAGAAGCAAATGCCCACGCTCTAATTCTATTTGTGTTCTAACGACCATGTTATATTGCATAGAAGAGGCGCTTCCGCCAGCAACCTGCATACAAAAAAGAACAGGTAGAGCATTTGGGTCAGCAACACGCATATCAAACTTTTCAGTCTGATTTGTTGTGCGCCAACCGGGATACCATACATTACGCATAATATCGTGCGTCTTTTGTCCGCACAAATTTGCAGCATTAATACCTAAAGCACCACCGGCATCTATTACAGCATAGTCGCATTGTAGGTCATAGAATATTCGTTTAAGTCTAACTATCTGGTCATCAAGGTTCATACCGTTTATCGCCTCAACATAGCTGACTTCTTTCATATAGTAGTCATCTATTTCCATAAGACGGAATACTGTCAAAACGGTATTATCGTTTATACTACCAGCAGAAACAGCTATATCCATGCTAACAACACGAATTTCATTAAGTTCTTTCTTTTGATAGAATTTTGATTTAGTCAAATCGCCATTAAACTTAATAAATTCATCGTCTGTTATTGGGATTAATGGAGCTATGATGCGTCTCGCTCGTTTCAAATGTTCATACTTGAACATTGAGTGCTCAGATTCACCATAAGGGATAACTTCCATTTCCATACGGAAGGTTCGTGGGTCAGTACCTTCTTCTTTTAACTGCTTATCTATAAAGTCTGCCGTAATAATATTGGACTCTACACCAAACTGATACGGTAATGACACTATCGAATAGTTGGTGTCACCAGAAGCAATAAAATTAGCATACTTTTCAAAATCTTTATAAGACCATTCATCTTTATAACCAATAGAGGTCAAAGAAATCATTATATTGGGTTCTTCATCAATATAATGCTTGTATTTTGGATTCTTAGCAAATGGAGGGTTTCGTCTGCCTGTCAAGAATGGGGTTAAGTTTGTATTTACATCTTCCTTATCCATCAAACGACTTTCGTCTAAAATAAGAATTTGTGAACGCTTTCCCTTACCACCGGGGCCACATACAACGGTTTCTATAATAGACCCATTAGCAACCTGAACATCGGCGCTGTCTTTAACGATATGTATTCCGTCAAGACCGCCTTTAAGTTCAGTTTCCAACATGGGGCAGTTCATGGCCAAGTCCCTAATCTTTTCAGCAAGGATTTTGCCCTGTCTTACATTAGCAGAAGATACTACGATTTTAATTCCTGGATAAAGAATCGCTTTTGCCACACAGTAGACGCTACACAACCAACTTTTCCCCAATCCGCGACTTGCAAAAAACACAAATGTGCCAATTTTCTTTTCGCCAGTGAAGTCCATTAAATAAACAAGTATTTTTTGAAAGAAATACAAGTTTATTCCTAAATATTCTGTTATAAATCTATGAATATTTTGTCTATAATAAGAAATCCAATCGTTAAAATTGTCCCAAAACTGTTCTGAATACTTGTTGTTGCTATTAGCCATCGGAATCATCATAAGAAGAAGTAGACAAGATATCAGAACTGTATTCCTTATAAATCTTTTCAAAAGCCTTAGAATACTGATTGTCCCTACCAAGGGTTCTTGCTAAAGCACCAGCCATAGCAACCTTTATCTTGTTAATACCATCCACATCTTCAAACCTTGGGTCACGATTGATAATTGGCTTTGTTCTTTCAACTTCCTTTATAAAGTCGCCTAAAGAAGCAAAACCAGTGCCAGTAGAATTTTTTGCTTGTTGTTTTGGGGTAAGTTCAAGCTGTTTCATTGTGTCCATAAATGTTTTCCACTGTTTGGACACATCTTCGCCCTGCTCCCTCTTCTTTACGATTGAAAATTCATCACAGACAAGTTGTATAATTAGTTTTTGTTTATTAAGTTCAGAAATATCATAGTGTTCATCCCACTCAAGATACTTCTTGCCAAGCCAACGAAGGTCATCATCGTTATAATTGCCGAATTTGTCCCTAAATTCTTTAAGTTGTCTTCGGGTAATTACAGTTGTTTCATCTTCTGGCTCTGATGCATATGCTATTTCTTCGTCTTCGGAATAAATACGGCCATCTTCCTCCATTTTGGGAACCTCTTTAAACGGGATACCACAAAAATTGGAATTTTCAAAGCACAAATCAGTCTTTATGCTCTGTATCATAATGGATTTTAGGTTTGTTTTTTTAATAAATAGACCAAGAAATGTCTTATTTTTCAGCATAGCACTAACATCTTCTGAATTTTTAGACTTTTCTGCCCACTCAATAAGCGATGGGAACACTAAAAGGTCAAGTTTGCAACAAGTTACAATAAGTGCCTCTTTTATGTTGCCAGTCACATTATAGTGGTCATAAAAAATGTCATTACAGCAGTCTTTACAGAAAGCTGTGTATCCATCTTTGTAATATTTGCTTTTTGTTGAGAAAAAGTTATTTTTTCTCATTGTTTTGCCGCAACAAAGACAAGTTTTCTTTTTATTATCCGACTCAGAAGACTCAATTTCTTCATCTTGAACAATAATTTCCTTGTTGTCTTCCATATTTCCATTAACTCCAAATAAAAATTCCCCGCCAGAATTAACTGACGGGGGATAAACCAATCCATATTAAACGAAAGAATAGATGATTTGAGAAATTCCGTGTTCAGAATCTACAATAAATGCCTGATTCTTACGAACACTTCCGTATCCTTTCTCGTAAGCCCATCTGGACTTCTTAGAAATTGTTGGAAGTCTACGAACATCTGTGCCGCCAACATCCTTACATTCTTCGTGATGAAGATGGGCAAGGAAATATACAGTGCGGTCAGTATCCATCATCATATATCTTGCGTCTTCCTGTACGATATTATTAACCTTATCAGCCTTAATATCGTGTGCAAAGCCCAAAAGCGTTCTTCCGAACACCTTATACTTTCTTTCAATGGCGTCTGCATCTACATCAACACACTCATCGTCACGATAAACAGCACGAAGCGTATTAGCAATGCCAAAACTTACAACTCTATCGTGATTAGAAGGAATATGCACTACTTCAACCTTACTAATCTTTTTAAGCTGTTCAATAATATCAATCAAAATGTCTGTAACCTCAACAACGGCGTCTTCAATTTCGCAATCGTTGTCCTGCTGTGTCCCAGCAGTAGTAGTTCCAGACTTTGTATCAAAATTCAGTAGGTCGTTGCCGATTGTAAGAATAATTTTCTCAAACTTTCTATTCCCAACCTGCTCAAGAACATCATTTATTACACTAAAAAGGCATTTTCTTGCTACATTTGTGTCATATTGGTCGCCAGTAGCGGACTTGCTTGCCCACATAGCATAGTGTAGGTCAACAATCGGCAGCACCAAAGCATAGCCATTATCAACATGGTCGTTGTTCTTATACTGACTAATCTTCTTTGTTTTGCCAATATTATCAAAGATTTTCTTAAATAATGCGTCATCCCACACAATTTCATTTCTTGGGGCGACACTAATCTTTGAACTATAAAGATTAATTACATGGCCACCCTTAACCCTACTGTCCCATTGGGAATTTTTAGCACTAATAAGCTTAAAGTGGCGTGGGTCAAACCCGTGCTTTCCAAGAAGAAGCTCTGGTGTAATGTTTACACCCTGCTCAATTTCAATATCACACTGACTTGTTCTTGTATCATCAGAGTTTATTGTAAGAATCTTTTTGTTAGGATTAATATATCCGTCAAAGCCATCTGAAAATTGCTTATCATCAGCAATGTCTGGGATGCTAATAGGATTAAAACTATCGTCAAGATTGTTTTGCTTTCTATATCTGCGACACACGCCACGAATGGATTCACCAGTCATGTCTGCGCCATATTCTTTGTTTACAATCTTTGCGACATCATTGTAAAAGCTTTGTTCACCAGACTTTTTCATCTCCGTACAAAGCTGAATAATTCTGCTTCTTAAATCCATAATCCTTTAATTCCTTTCGGTTTATTTGTCAACCGACAACATCATCAGTTTCAATACCGACATTGATTACAATGTCACTACCGTCATAATCTCTAACAAGTTCGGCAATAGGATAGCTCTTACCATTAATCTCAATATACACTTCCTTGCCGTCTACGCCAAGTACACCAGCAATCTTTCTGCCCTGCTTGTCAAATACACCATACTTAATCTTCATATCCACGCAACTCCTTTTCCCTTTCTGCCTGTTTAAACTTCCGTTTAAATCCCGGAAGCAACTTTATAAAGGGTGTGCTATAATTCTTCTTTTCAAAATAGATTTGTGTTCTTGGGTCTTTAACAGTTTTCGACTCTGTTATCTTACTGCCGAAATAATAAGCCCCAAGATTACAGCCTTTACCATCTATTACACTTTGCTCAATTGTGTTAAATAATGCTTCTACTACTTCTTTAACATCTGAAACCATGTACCCAGTTTCATTAGCCACAATCTTAATCAAGTCTTTCTTTTTAAGAATACCATCAGACCTTCTTGCCATTGTTCCTTACCCAATTATTGTAATTTCTAAAGTCAGGTTCTGCCATGTAGTAATATCTATTGTGGCTTGTAGAAAACACTCTGTATTTTGTCGTAAATCCAGACTCCTTAATTTCGTTCCATTCCTTTTTACTCAACTTAACCAATTTAATCCTTCAAATCCTTTACTATAAATTTTTGTTGTTTTGCATATAAAATGACAATATGCTATTACAATTTTTGTTTACAATGACAACACACCATACATTATGGTATTTCATAATTAGTTCACAAAAATTTCTTCGTACAATTTATCAATATTATTATCGTCTAAAATGTATTCGCCAGTATTTCTAATAGGCACAGAAATCTTGTACTTATTCATCTTCGTTTTCACATCTTTGTTCCAGAAGTTATGTTTAGCCGAACCATTATCTATTCTTGTCATATAACCATAATCAATAAGCTCACGGAAATGTCTTCTTCCAACATTGGCGGGGTCTATATTAACCCAGTCTGCAAAGGAAACTTGGGAAATTCTAAATTCGCCTTTAGAATTAGCAAAGGTTTTAGCATAGCAAAGAATGGCTAAAGCAACTTTTCTTGTCTTCTTATTGTCAAACCGTCTTTTAATTTCAGCAACATCCTCTTCAGAAACCCTAACAGTAATGTTTTCAGTCAGTCGTCTATCGTCACCAAAGGCATTGTCTATACAGGCGTTTAAATACAGCGGCAAATAGACGCCATATTTATTAGCCCATTCAAAAATATTCGTTCTTACTTGAAGCTTATCCTCAATTCCCTGTTCCTTGTACCACTTAGCAAGCAGGAAACAAGTTCTATAAAGACAACTTGGATTTATGTTTTCGCCATTAAGATATTGCTGAACAAGTATAGTTTCGTTAATCAAGCAATGACCTCCATCATTGTATATTTCTTTCCAAGATACTCATATTCGCCGTTATCGTCTCTTTCTGGAAGACTAAAGCGTTGTTGTTTAATGTTTAACAGGATTCCATCAGAAGCCACTTTCCACATAAACTTCTTATTTTTGTTAGGATACTTTTCATAACAAAGTGTAACTGCGATATTTGCAAGGATGCGCTTATCTGAACAAATCTGTTGACACTCTTCTTTGTATAAGTCGTAATAGTATTTCCAATTTACTTCAAAGTTTTTTACAGTATCTTTGTCAATGTCGTCATACCATGTTTCAAAAAAGTCCCTATACTTTTCAAAGTTCTTACATTTTGAAGCGAACGAAGAAAGTTCAGACATCTGTTTGTCAAATCTAATAAAGATTTCTTCAATCTTATCGAATGTTTCTTCGTCATACTTTGCGAATGGTGACATCATAATCTTGTAGTCAAAATCTTTATATGTTTTCTTAAATCGTATTTCAGCTTTCTGCCAAGACTCTATATCCTTAGCAAGTCTGTTCATGTTGCTTTTAGCAACAGAAAACTTTTTCATTTTGGCATAATAATCGCTACGGTACTTCATAAAGTATGGAACAGGTTTGGCATATTTTGCGATATACCGTGGAATGTTATACATTACGCCAGTTTTTGCATAATCAATATTCTTACCGTTAATTACAGAAAGCATATCAATATATTCTTCGTACTTTTTCTTTTGTTCTGGATTATTTGTAACCTTGTTGTGATAGGTAGTGGCGCAATTTGAAGTTTCGCCTATTAAAGAATTTAATGTTTTAAGAACAATACTTATTATGTTTTCACGATTAACCTCTTGTGACAAAGCGGTTATCTTATCTTCAACATCTATAACAACTGGGCAATGTCTATCCACACCATCTATCATAGTATCGTTTTCTACAACAAGAACTAAATCACCATCAAAATCAGCTCCGTTGAGTCTTTGAGGTGTTATGCTACGAATGTTAATCATACAGACATTGGATAGGTGGGAACACCACCTGTCAATCTTTTTATTTACAACTGCGTCAAGGACAGTATGTTCGCTTCTGCAAATGTGCGGATTTCTTTCAATCAAGTATTCGCCCAAATAATCGCCGTCAGCGTCGTTTGTGTAAAACTCGTGTTCGCCAAGACAACCCACAACCTCAAGGCCGCCAATATGCTCAGCTAAAGCAATAAGGTCTGGGGCTAATATTTTGAAGCAAGCCCTCAACCAAAGCTTCCCGCACTTCATTTCGTCAATATACTTTTTCAAAAGGTTTACAATATATTCACGAACACATTTTTCTTTTATCATTTCTGGGTTCTTTAATATTGAAGCCACATAATCGTTCATCGGCTTATGTTCACTATATGTCAATCCTAAAAAACAATAAGTATATAGTGGGTCGCCATTGACTATTCTTGTTACCCAATCAATGCTATCCTGCGCCAATGTAGCAAAATCATCATAGTCAAGGTCGAGGTCTTGAAGTATCTGATAGTTGCCACGGGTGTATACAGGTTCTTCTTCTTTACTAAAGTTCCATTTGGCAATTCCGATACAGTGGTTGTATTTATGGAACTGTTCCCAGTAGAACTCCCAGTCACGATAGTCCCCATACTTTTTGAAATATTTCATGCCCTTATACATGGACTCTGTAAAGATTATCATTTCGTCTTCTACGCTATGTTCAATACCCCACACATCCTTAATGAACTTTACATCTCTAATCTTAAAGAATGTTGTGTAATCAAACTCGTGCGTTACGCCTTTACAATATGGTAATCTTAACTGTAAGCTTGTGGGGTTTGACTTTGCGCCAAGAAGTTCCTTGACTTGTTTTGTAATATTTGGATGATGAATACCACACCCATCAAAAGCATTAATTTCAATATTGCGTACGCCAGTTCGGATTCCCTTTTGTTTCCATTGCTTATTTTCACCAGTGTTCTTGTCTACATATTCTATGACATCATCTACTACATACTTGATGTTTTGGTCTTCTATCATGGTGTAGTAATCTGGCACAACGATTATCTTTGGAAACCAGCCCTCTAAACAATGGCAAGAACTAAACATTAACCCACGATAGGCCATGTATTTTGAAAGCACAGTTTCTTTTAAGCTAACGCCAAGACCGATAATTTCATCCAATGTATCATAAATATCATCCCTAATAAAAGATAATATTCCCTGTCTGGTCATGCTTGCTGACCGTTCAGACATTGTATAATGGTTGTCATTTATTACAATGCCATTACGCATCATGTCGGTAAAAGCTTCAAGTTTGGACTGTGCGCCAGCACAGTCCACAAAAAATACATAGTCTTCAACGCTGTCACTATTGTTTATAATTCGTATCTGTCTAAACAGCATATTGTCCTGCTGCTTAATCTCGTAGAACTTTAAGTCGCCATTGACTTCCATTCCCAACCTAACAAGGTCAAGAAATTGGAACTTGTGAACAGTGTAAAGCTTTGGTGCAAACAAATAACAAAACCCCTTATTTATTATTTTTTCTTGCCACTACTTCAAAAACTTCAACAGCATTGCTTTCTACCGTATTGGTTCCTAAAAGAATACGGTCTACTTCATCTTCAATGCCGTTAAAACAGTCTGTATCCGAACGACTACGCAATGCAATTTCTACAATATCGTCACCACGGTCTATACTGCGTTTGTAGCGCGTCTTGTCGTCACACACCACATAGAATACAGACATTGGGATGTTAAGCTTACGAAGCCGTCTAAGTCCTGCAGGATTAACTACAACAACAGCGTCTTTCCTGTCTTCGATTTCTTTCTTGCTGATGCCATAAGACCAATTGTTGAATGTTGCGTGTTCAACAAGTTCGTCGTTCAACTTCATTCTATCAAATTCATCTTCACTGACATAATAATAGTCCACACCATCAACCTCATCACCACGAATAGCTCTTGTTGTATGACTGACTATTTTTTCATATCTAAAGTTATCACTAATATATTTTTCCAATGTTGTCTTTCCACTTGCGCTTTTCCCAACAAGTACAATAAGCATTAAATTACCCCTCCATTTTCTATATAGAATTTGATAATATGATAAATCTCTTTCCAACTGTTTACAACATAAACATCATCTAAATTGTTAATCTTGTTCCAGTCACCATCGTGATTATTTCTAAAAAGTATTTTTACTTTAGCATTGCTGCTTCTTAAATATTCAATATGGTCGTCAATAAATATTCCGTCAGACATATCTATCATGGACTTATCATACGCATAATCATTTCCTTTAAATTCTAACAAATAATAATCCTTAATGAATGGCAGTTTCTTCTTACACCAAAATTCTTTGCAGAATAAGTTGTCTTTGCTTCCATAAGTAACTAAAGAATATTCACAACGCTTTTTGAAATAATCAAGCGTTTCATAACAGTTTTCAAAGAACTCTAAAATAGAAAACAACTTACCGCTTGCGAACAATTCTTCACAATGTTCATCTGTTAAGCGCGGAAATAAATCTTTAAAATCATATTTCTTTAATTCTTCATAACTTTTGTTTGTTCCGTATTCTTGATTAAGCAAATAAATCATTGCACTGTTTGAATCTACAAGCGTATTGTCAAAATCAAGATATACTTTAATAGGCTTCTTCTTACTAAATATCACAAATCATTCACCCCAATGTCAAATTTATAGTCTAATAACGAAGATATATCAAAATCATATCTGACTTTCTTCAATGTCTGTGAAATAAGAATAGGATTAAGATTTAATACATCTTCCCTGTTAATACTCTTCTTCTCAGTTACATTTCTAAATCTGTAAAAATCTGATATTCTAACAAAATATGTCTCTTCGTATTTTCTAAAGTTAAGAATTAATCCAGCAACAGTCCCATAATATCTTTCAGCTTCTACTAAAGACATTATCTGGCTGTCTTTAATATCCTTGCTTTTCTCTAACTTGTCATTTCTGCTAAAAGAAAAACTTGTTCCACCATTGCTTTTAAGCTCTAAAGCAAAGAATATTGGGTACTTGTATAGTATAAGGTCGTATTCGTTTTTCATGCTGAATCGTGTATTACCCCCTCCCCCACCAAAGGAACTCGCAGGGTCTTTTACACGATGATAATACACTACATCGCCATGTTCCTTGTTGTACTTCTTTATGCTGTCATGTACTTCTTGTTCAAATATCTTACCAGTATTTATGTAATCACCACACAATATTGTAATATTATGAAGTTTTATATTATTTTCAACTTCTATTGCATTATAACATATATATTATAATAAGTCAATAGGGTTTTCCATAAATTACATGAAAATTAACAAAATGTTCATAATAATGCACAAAAATATATAAGATATATTTGACATTATTGTGTAAATTGTATATCCTTATAGGAAATATTTTCTATATATGTAAATATTTTATGAACCTCCTTGACAAGTATTCTATATTGTGATATACTATGGTCAGAACATAAGGAAAGGAAATATAACGAAATGACAACTAATAGGAAGAATAGTAGACTTAAATATCAGGGGCATAATAATAACAGAATGTACCAGTGGGAACTTTCTGAAAGAAGAAACCAGAAAAGATTAAGAAGAAGCACCAATAACTTCATCTTTGGTTCTTTAAAGGGTTTTGGTTTCATAGTCTGGTATATTATTGGTTTATTCATAACTAAAAAGCAAGAAGAAGAAATGGCTATCCAAAAAGCAGAACAAGAACTTGTTGCTGTAAGGGAACAACGGGAACGTGAAAGAAAAGCACGTGAACGTAAAGCTAAGAAGGAAGCTAAAGACAACGAACTTATTGACCAATATTTTAAGAATATGGGCAAGTTTATAGATGGAAAGTATATTACTATTAGCTTAGAAGATTATAGAAAGATGTCTGATAAGGAAAGAAAAGAATGGAATGAAATAAGGAAGAAAGAGGAAAGTGTGATTATATTGCTGTAATTGCTATAAGACAAAATATTACTAAACCCATTTTTATCCGACCATTGGACTATAAATTAAAAAAGGAAAACGCCTTCAGTTTTGCTTTTGCCTGTTGCTAATTTATCCCTTGCACATGACTATAAGTGCTTGACCAAGTTATCAAAAATTTTCCAGTCAGAAATTGTAAATTGCCCCCTGCCTGGTATATTTTGCCATTTCCAGCAAATGGAAAAGCCCCCGCCAGCTATTGCCAGCAGGGGCGAATATCCTATTCTTTACAGCTTTCCATATTTTAGGCGTTGAACATTTCCGCCATAGCGTTAGCAGTTTCTTCCAGTTCCTCGGCGTTTTCCTCAACAGGCGCAATGCCAGCATTTACCAGCGGATGGCCCTTTATCCTGTCGGGGGTAGGACGGAACACATCACGCAGACTGGAAAATCTTGCCAGGGTAGCAGCAGGGCCATTAGCCACATTCTTCCAAATGCTGTCAAAAGTTTCGCCGTCTTTGGTTTTACAAGTATTGACAGTCACACACTCAACGCCCTTGTTTTTGGTAATTTTTGCCGGGCTGTCAATGCGGCACTTGTAAGCCAGCACCTTGCCATAATTTGTAAACAGGTTATCCCATTCCGCGCGGGTGATATGGTAAATATAACCAGCGACCATAGCGGGCACAAGACGGGACGCGCTAAACCATTCAGATTGTCTACCAGCATTTTCCACGGCGTCGGTGAACGCTTTACAAGACTCTGCCATATCGCCAGCGTTTGCCATCTTCACAGCGTCAGCCAGTTCAAGAACACGAACAGCAGTAGCACCGGAAGTTGCCATATTCTTACAGTTATACCCGCGATTGCCAACATTAACCATACCAGCGGCCAACATTAGCGCAACCTCATCTTTCGCCTTTTTGCCAGCAATTTCCATAGGCAACAGTCGGATATACTCACGAGCTTTTGCCAGGGTCTTACTGTCAATCTTTGCCGTTCCCTTTTGGATACCGGAAAGCGCCTTGCCATTATTCAGGCGCACAAACATAGTGGCCGCTTCAGGAATGGAAAGTTTTGCCACTTCCAAAACCGCTTCACTGGAAAGAAACTCCATCTTGTCAGCTTCTGCCTTTTTGATATCATCTTCCAGTTTGGCCACCTCGTCCATCTTGCCAGCTTTCGCCATTTCGTCACTTGCCAGTAAAAGACTGTCAATCTTTTCCTCCATCTGCTGGTAGATTTTAGCAAGTGCCGTTCTGCGCTGGTGGCCATCAATGAGGAGGCGTTTTGCATTTCCCTCCTCGTTGGTAATCTCTGCCACACTAAGCACACCATACGGCAGGCCGTTTTTGACAGTATCTGCCAGCAGCCTAACTTGTTCATCAGTCCAAACGGCGGGGCGCTGATATTCAGGCAGGCAAATCTTACCAGTCGCTACACTGTCCAGCAGTTCCTCGATGGTAATTACTTCCATAGTGTTCTTTGCGTTGATTTCCAGGTTTTTCATGTTAATTTCTCCTTTACAATAAATAGTTTTTTGGTTTAATCTTCCAGCGCCCATTTTTCGGCGTTGGTAACATCTTCCATAATGATTTCACAGGGCATTTCCGAAATGCCAGTTTTTAACATACGGCCAGCATCCGCTTTTGACAGGTATTTACAGTAACCATCGCTTGCCAATTCATACCAAATGCCATTGGAAAAAATTAGATAGTTGCCATCACCCGTTTTTACAGATTTTAGAAACTCTGTTTCGGTGTACTTGTAACCAGCTTTTAACATTTTTGCCCCCTCCAATAAATTAGTAGGCAAATTGCCAAAAATACAATTGCTGGAATTATGGTATCATATACCATTTTTACATCTCCTTCCAATTTGTTCTATTTCCATCTTTTGGCTACTGTTCCTCCGCCACGACAGCGGGTATTTCCAATTTTTGGCACGCTCCAGCCTTTGCCATTTTCGCATACTTCCCTAAATTGGTATCTCTTACCAAAAACGGCTATTCACTTTTCAAGGTACGGACTGGAAGTCATTTCCAGCCTGCCCCATTTCCGGCCGGGGCGCTCCGCTCCTTTACTGTACCCCCATTCTACCACATCCACACAAGGCCGTCAAGTGTTATTTTGAATTGTAACCAAATTGTAACCGCCTGTTACACTTTTAACAAACTTCCCTTTTGCCTATATATATGTATGACTTTTTCTAACTGTCCTTGTATGGCGTACATTTCAGGCCGTTCTGTATTCCCATATTTTATGTAAATGCGCTGTATGGCGTTTTCAGCGGTTCAGCGTGAATTTATACCCCAAAGAAGATAAAACGCCATACATGGCCATTCTTGCCCGTCTGATGACTAATAGCCTTTTTGTTATTGTCGTTACACTTATTATAACATCTTTTATATGAACTGTCAAGAATTGGTGCGTTATTCTCTGCCGAAAATAGCGTTGCTGTCCTGCTGCCCCGCCAAAGCGGCCGATATTCTCCACAAAACATATCCCCCAGCACCAATTCCCAGGACTTGCCAGCCAGCACCCACCAACTTGCCACAAGCTACCAACTTGTGAAAATTTTAACAAGCGCCATCGGCCACCGGGAATACCCCGTACTCGGTGTCGTTCCACAAACGCCGCCGGGAAAGTCTCTAATAATGAATAATTACTATAAGATAATATATATATTATTATTGTTATTTTATCTTTTAATAAACTTCTCTAAGAAGGTGTTTCTTTTAACAGGAAGAAGAAAGTGTTTAATTTGTGGTAGTAGTGGTGATATTTGTGGTTTATTTGGTGTGGTGATTGTGTGTAGATTGCGATGTTATTTTGTGTGATTTTTGCTGTGTTATTTTGCGTATAACTTTTGTGTATACTTTACACTAATATTTTAGCTCTAAAATAAGTGATATCATTTTGATATCATTCTTATATATTTAATATAGATGTCAAATATATTTTACATTTATTGATTAGGCATCATAGTTTTCAGCCCTTCGCTGCCCTAAAAGAAAAGCGCGGTTTGCTTGGCTGTTCTTTTGATGATTGATTGAATGACTGGACATTTGATAAATCAGACCCTAAAAGAAAAATACTCTTATTGTACTGGCTCACGAATTTTATATAAACTTTTGGATTATTATTATACTGGCCCACGAAATATATATAGATTTTTGACTTTTTCTCTTCGATTCTATTTTATTGTAAATTACGCTTACACACAATATATATATTATTATTTATTTATCTCTTTTTAGCTATCTCTTGTTTATATGTTTATACTCTTTATCTTATAATATGTATTGTTATGTATAATACTATATATGTATCCATTATCTTTAGATATTCTTATACTCTATCCCTTATTATATATTCCATTATCTTATAATTTCTTTATCTTTCTCTTTATCTTTATATCTATAATAATAGCTTGCTATTATAATCTATATTTTAATAGCTTGCTATTATTATATATATTTTAATAACTTGCTATTATTATATATATTAAAAGCTATCTTTTATTTATATACTTATTCTTTTTCTTTTAGTATATGTATAATAATTATTTGTTATATGTTTATATCCAGTATAAATAGCTATTAAATATTATACTTGCTATTATAATATACACATATAAAAAGCTATTATTTAATCAATATTAAGATAAATATTTATATTCTTGACTCTATTATATATATTATTAAAAACTTACTTTTACAAGTATTTGACTTTATTATATATATTATTAAGAGATACATAATAATTGACTTTACTATATAATATTATTATATATATAATATTCCTGCTTCACAAATTATTCTTTCTAAATAAATAGAAATATATAATCTTCACAGGCGTATAGGTTCGGGGGAGTCCCACCCTACCATAGTAACTTATTATTCCAAATGCTTCAAACCTTCATTTAGAATATTTGTAGCCGCATTATAATCTCTGTTATGGATAGTACCACAATTGGGACAAGTCCACTTTCTAACCTTTAGGTTTTTTACTCCTTCCCATTTAGTACCACAAACAGAACAGATTTGACTGGATGGGAAATACCTATCTATAACAACAAGGTTTCTTCCATACCAATCAGCCTTATATTGAAGTTGTCGTCTAAATTCGCGCCATCCAGCGTCAGAAATATTTTTTGCTAAATTATGATTTTTTAGCATTTTTTGAACATCCAAATCTTCAATACATATTACATCATTGTTTCTAACTAATTCAGTAGACAACTTATGTAATGTATCTTTTCTTTGATTGGCAATATGTTCATGTGCCTTTGCTAATTTTATTCTTGCTTTTTCATAATTATTACTACCCTTTGTTTTTCGGGATAGCTGACGCTGAAATTTAGCAACCTTCTTTTCTGATTTAGAGAGGTATTTATGATTAGTGTATTCGTTTCCATTAGAGTCCACTACAAAAGACTTAATGCCCATATCAAGTCCAACCATACTACCAGTAGCGTTATATTTATCCTTTTCAATATCAGTACAACATATCGAAACATAGTAATTGTTGCTTTTTGTTTTAGAAATAGTAGCAGACAAAATACGACCTTCAATCTTTCTACTAACTTTACATTTAACCATGCCAAGTTTAGGCAATAGTATTTTATCATCATAAATTCTAATGTTGTTATTACAAAAAGAAGTAGTATAACTTTGTGTATCAGCTTTTTTACTTTTGAATTTTGGAAAACCCGCCTTATCTTTATTTTTAACATTACGGAAAAAGTTTTTATATGCTTCGTCCAGAAATTTTAGTTCATTTTTAAGAGCATGAGCATCAACATCTTTCAACCAGGCATAATCTTCATTTCTTTTAAGCACTGTTAAATTTTTATCTTGTTCAAATCTGCCAATACTTTTCTTGTCATTTTTATATAAAGAAATTCTTTCAGCGAGAAAATAATTATACACAAAACGACAACTTCCAAAAGTTTTTAATATTAGTGCTTCTTGTTCTTTATTAGGATAGATACGAAATTTATATCCACATTCCACTTTATCACACTCCTTTTATGCTTTATGTAATAGACTTTATAGAGCCAGCAAACTATATTTTATTTCAAGTATCTACGATACTTGGTCATAGGCGCTTGCGCCGTTTGGTACTGGCTCGAAAAATCTGTTACACTTTTTAGGGCTTACTTATGGACGATACAGATGATACCTATTGCTAACATAACATATGAAGTTATCCTAACAATTCTGGTGTCGCCATAATTCAAGTAGTCATTTACTATACTGGCAATGATACTAAACACACTAAAAACAATCAGGACAATTCCAGTACCAGTATGATAGTCAACCATGTTTCTTTTCTCCTTTCCCTTTCAAACAGTGTTCAGCTAATACAAGCCGCCATCATACAAAGAACGCTAACCAGCGCAAAGATAGACCACATATTATTTATCCTCCTTTGTCCGTTTGATACTTTTTACTGCTTCGATAATTACTATAATTATAGCCGCTGCGAACATCATAGTCATTGTAAACATACAAAACGCAAATATCCCACGCCATATTGCTTCTATAACTATCAAAAATATATCCATTTAGTTTTCATCTCCTTTTAGATTCCTACCATCAATCTACCATTTTCCCGGTCGATGTTGGCAAAGTGAACCTTGTAGTCACCATATACACGGCGCTCAAAGTCATATCCTTCGCCAATGGTCAGGAATTGTTTGATGCTTCCAGTGTAAACAATAAATCTTCCGTTAGTGATACATACATCACAGTCCTTCAGAAATGCCTCAAGAAAAGTTACAAGCTCCATAATTTATTCTCCTTCCTTTAGTGTCCATCAGCCAAGTGCTGCGAACAGTACGAACAGTACGCCGTATGCGAAAGCTCCAACCGCACACGCACACACGATACCTTTAATAATCTCCTTCTTCGTCATGCCCTCCAGGAACAGGTCAATCTGAAAGACATCATTCAAAAAATTTCTCATCGTCGAAGTCCTCCTCACTATTCATTTCCTGCTCCCAGTCCTCATCGCTCATGTTGTCGAAGTATTCATTTTCATAAACAGGGTCATCAGAACATTTCAACATAGTTTTTTCTCCTTTCAATGAAACGCAAGTTTCTTTGACCGTAGGCGTTTACGCCGTGCGGTTCAAAACGCATTTTTTTTGGAAAGACCTTCTGCCCCTCCTTTCATTATGTATATTATACTATATATTCATGTATCGGTCAAGTAACGCAGTAATTTTCTTCCTTTAGGGCAATCTTCATACAATGCCTTAAAAATGCGCTGTAAAGCGTTTTTAATTTTATGGTATAATTTCCCGTCCACAACACAAAAACGCCACAGAACGCAAATTTGGGGCGCTGACGAATATTCTACAAACATTTCACACAAGCACTAAACAGAAAATGCCCAATAACCATAACAGCCACTGGGCAAAGTTCACATATTACTGAAGGCGAATTTCCAAAAGTGCGGAAGTGTCACAGCAAATGACTTCCCCATCTTCGTCTGTGATTTCACATTCGTTTCCACTAAATCCACAGCCAAAGATAATAGAATCAGCGTCCACAGAATGTTCGTCACCTTCTTCATCAAGGTATCTAACCAACATTTTAATATTAGGATAAATCATTTTATACCATTCCATTCCCACAAAAATATATCACAAAAGTTGTTTTCATTTCGGTCAATGTGGTAGTTGAAGTCTGTTGTGAATATTGTGTTCTCGTCTTTATATCCAGGTCGAAAGTCTGGACAAATAAAGCGCTCAATTCTTGTATAACCGTACTGTTTGAAGTTGTTCTGCTCACACTTAATCAGCTTGTCATAAGCTGCCTTAGCGTCCTCATAGGTATCATATTCTTTCTTTTCAGTAGTGTCATCAAGCTCATTGTGACACCATGTTTTGCCTACTATATACATAACATCATCTCCTTTACTGGCTCACGAAAAGCTTAAAAACTTATAAAAGTTTGTAAGTTATCTTGATATATACCGGCTTAGCCGGTATGTTCCAAGAAATTACGAAGTTCTTCGTCATCTTTAGTCCAGGAAATAAGAGTGCCAACTCCTTCAAGTTTTGTAACAACATACCCATATGGCTCAAAGAACGATTTAAGTATGAAACAATCATAACCATGGACAATAATATGGTCATCGCCAAACGAAATTCTTGTGTTTATACAGCGTATCAACCTCTTAAATTCATCAGAGTTAGGAAATTCAGCCAACTTCTTACGCTTTGCTTTTTCCTGTTTTTCTTTAATCTCTTTTCGTTTGACTTCTGTTATTTTCATTGCTTCTTCCGCTGTTCTTAAAATATAATTTTCGTCATCAGCAGTTTCGGTCTTAACCTCATTAGGTACATCGACTTTGTTCTTCTTATAGTTATGACCAAAAAGTCCCATATTTTTCCTCCTTAAAATACACATTTTATTCTATGAATTACATGGAAAATTTAAGCATTAGCGAATCTTGCTCCAAAAAAGAAATAGGTGTCCTTTTTGTTAATTTCCACACGCTCAAATGCTCCTGCGTAAATGTAAGGAAGTTTGTTGAGTTCTTTTTCAGTGTAAAGTTCACCAGCAATAAGAATGTTGCCGTCACGCACTTTAGGGTTTTTCGGGAATTGGTCATACTGTTCACGCACACGATAATAAGTCATGGTTGTTCCCCTTTCATTACTGGACTGCGAAATTTCAGATGGTCTTTTTCATCACTTGATTGATGCTAACAATGAACGGAACATCGCCGCTTTTCAGACCAAGGGTAATCTTAGCACCCTTCATTCTGTCCTTCCATTCTTCCTGCGCATCGTATGGTGAATAGTAGATTTTTGCGTCCTCAATGTTTTCGCTTGTCTTTGCCGTTCCACCATAATAACGGTTCACGAATACAAGATTGCCCTTTCTGTTCAGGCTCGCAATTACAAACTTACTCATAGTTTTTCCTCCTCTTGTGGCCTTTTGCCACTATGACTATTATACTATATGGTCGTGTGTTTGTCAAAGTTCGCTTAGATTTTTAGTCCAAATCCTTTTCATACTTTCGCCACATTCTGTCCTCTTTTTCGCTTTCTCGGCATTTCCTCCATAAAAAATAAATTCTTGTTTCAACGACAATCGCCTAAATATATAGGTCTTACATAATCTCCGCAAGCGTATAAGTTTGGATATGCCTTATCCTACTGTAATTATTGCTTATGCCAGTAGGCGCAATTCTTCATTAAAAATATTGATAGCTGCGTTAATATCCCATTTCATACTTTCGCCACATCCTATCCTCTTTTTCATTCTCATAGATTTCGTCATCCCAGTAGGCTTCGTCATAAATTTCGTCCTCTTCATCGGACTTAATTCCATCTTTTACCTTTTGGAAACTGGAATATCCGGCAAGTTCTGCTACGAAATCTTCATCATGCCAAAACAGGTCATTCAATTCCGTGTCAGACAAACCATCAGGATAAAGCCCCTCCAGTTTGCCTTGGATTACTTCAAGGTCATCCTCCGAAAACGCATCAGCAACACACTTTCCGCCTTCCCAAAACTCGAACTCGTCAATGTCAACTTCGTAATAAACCTTCATTTTAGAACCCTCCTGTTAAATCATTACTACGCTGGGCAACCAGTTGTAATCCAGCTCATCTTCGGTCGCATAATTCGCAATCATGTTGTACGCCTGCCGCAGATAGTCGGCCTGTCTTTCGATAAGGTCGCCACCCATACCAATACGCTCTTCAATATCACCATCATATACCAAAGAGAAACCACCAACAGAATAACGATACCAATTTTCAGCACCACACAAAAGCTGTTTTACATTTTCATGGTTAAGATTGTACTCGTCGTCACGCTGAAACAGGTTTTCGTAATTGTTCAGAATTTCCAGCGCATAGGTAGCACGAATTTTATCACGCTTACTGTCATTCATTCTCTTTTCAATTCTTGCCTTGATGTCACAAATTTTCATAATATTCTCTCCTTTTCTGTTTATGCTGGACTACGAATTTTAGATATACTTTCCAAGAATTTCAGATACTTCAAGAAGCTTCTTAATTACAGCGTTTACATCGTCCAAAGACATTTTTTCATTTTCGTTTACAGCAGTAATCAGCTTAAAACAAAGTTCATAATTTTTATTTTCAGCTTTCATAAAGATTCTCCTTTTCATTACTGGACTGCGAATTTCCTAAAAAGAAAACCGCCCTTTTCTTACTATCTACATTGTACCACACATCGCTGTGTTAGTCAAGTATAAGTTATCAAGGGGCGGTTTTTTATTAGTTATGCCTTTAATTTAATTATTATTTTGTAAACTTTTCTTTTAGTGTTCTAAAAAGAAAAAGTATAGATTCAAAAACAGCTATGGCCAGCGGAACGAATATGGCTGCGAAAATTGCGCAACAAATCAAAATAAGCACTACTGGATTGTGAAATATGTTCATCCTTTTATTTCCTTTTAGCATCGAAGCAGTTTAATAACCTGTGTCGTACTGTCATACTTGACTTCAAACTTCGTCCCTACCCAGCTTTCGCCCTCAAACATTTCATGTAAGATTGCGCCAGGAATTTCTATTTTCCCGTCAGCGTCCAGTCGTTCCCAGCCACTTATCACACAAGCATCATATTTTTCACCCATTTTAGTAACCCCCCCCTCTGTGACGCCTTAAATTTGCGTTTTAAGGCCATCAATTATTTTTGGTATAATCTTATGTCCAATCATAAAAAACGCCACACAACGCATCCTCGTCGTTCTGGTGACATTTTACGGCATATTATACCTTTTGAATGACACGCTTCAACTTTTTATTCGTCCGTGTAATATATTCATCTAACAAACGGGACTGTTCTTTGGTTTCGCAATACGCAGTAATGGTGATGGACTTGCTTGTAAAGTCTTTATTGTAACTATCAGACACAACATTAGTGATATGATGAAATGCTAAATAGTCATGTAGATTTTTCATTGTAGTGAAGTTATCACACATAAGCACATTTACATAAAGTCTGTCCTTGGATAACTTATTGCTAATGCTAACAGCAACGACACACCCAACACCTGCGGCGATAGATGCCACAATATTTGGAACAAGTCCATCAGACTGGACTACGATTTTGGTGATGTAGTATCCTATGAAGGTGCTAAGGGCAAGCGAAATTCCAGCAAGAATCGCTTTATTTCTTTGAATGAAGATTGCTTTTGTAGTATTCAACAAATTGTCTACTACTTTAGCTAAAAACATCATGCTAAACTGTATCAAGTAATCTCCTCCCATCAGATATACTCATAAACATCAACAGTATCGGGATTAACCAATACAAGTTCGGGAAAAGCAGGGAGTCTAACAACATACAACAGGTCTGGTGAGGTTTGTAGAAACGATACGATTTCACCACAACGAAGTTCACCACATATGGTATATTCAACCATCATGCCAAGCATAACTTCAGTTTTATCACTGACATAATGTTTTGTACTCATTGTTATACCTCCCCAAACAAATCTTCATAATTCTTCCGCTGTTCATCGTCCTCAAAAACTACCTTGAAATTGCCATCTTCAGCAGCCGCAATACCATAACAATAAATATCATCCTGGTTCATGTTTTTTACAAACTGCCAATGACGGAGGTAGATTCTGTAACTGTCCTTGTAAAACGCATTTGTGGCTTCCTCAAGGTTACTATAATAGTTTCCATAGGACCACGAAATTCTCTTGTTTTCGTCGATGGTGTATCCGTGTGCGAACACATAGGACTGATAAGCGTCAGGCATCAGAATCAAAGCGTCATTGTTTTTAGTGTCCAGGATATAAACCATTTTGCCATTTTGAAAAGCGTGATTAGTCATTTTGAATTTTCTCCTTTCAATACTATACATGGCGGATAGGCTTTCCCCATCCACTATATATAGTATACCATGAAAGTGTTGGCCTGTCAAGGTTATCCCTTTTGACTAACAAGCAGCTCCATTGGCTTTTTGGGGATTATTTTTTGATAGTGTTCCTCTACTGGCTCAGCAATTTTGTCGTCCTTTTTAGTACCTACCGTTCCATAAACATCTTCGTCAAGCAAAGCCGGAAACATACCAACATCACCAAAACCCGAAATAATATTCCCAGTGAGCACATCATACCAAGGCTTCATGTCTGGCCAGTTCGTATAACAACAAGTGTCAGAATCTTTATCGTACTTGAATGTTGCCGCTTCATTTTTACTGAAAATGTTGCGCATAATAGCATGATATTTTTCAGGAATATTATATAGGTCAATGTCAGCCTGCACATAATCATAATTACCGTACTTGGCCATTATTTATCACCCCTTAATAACGCCACACGCTTTGGCCTCTTTTAGAATCTGATTGTAAGCTGGACTTCCCTTTACGACCGCAACTGGTTTCACAAGCTCACCATTCTCGTCGAACTTGATTTCTTTTTTGTAATACTGGCTTGCGAAAAGTCCACGCCAAGCGTTATTGGCTTTCTTGAAGAACGAAACATTTAACCGCATGGAAAATACGCCACCGTCACTCGGAACAATATATACTCTGAAGTCATTTCTGTCACGGTATATATCATACCAAATGGTCGCATCATCAACAACATACGGACTACGGTTAAGTTGCGGCTTACTGAGCCGCTCCATTCCAATATCTGTTGGAACAAGAACATCACCTTTCTTCCATTTAAGACAAGCGTATGGGTCAACATCAACTTCTCTTAAATGAATGTAGTTGATGTATGTTATTGTTTCGTCGGCGTATTTGTTATTTATACAGATACAACCATCGTTTGTTACTCGTCTACAACCAACAACATTCTCTTCTTTTGTATCAGGTACAGAAACGATTTCTAAAGTTTCATAATAGAGATTACTGTATTCATTTAACCATCTATTTAGAATCACATACTTTCCGATAGCCAAATCTTTTCGTTTCATGGTTTTTCACCCTTTCTTAATCAAGCCGCTTGCTACGCACTCTTTCATTAGTTGATTATAACAAGGGCTTTCCTTATTGACACCATCTACTTTTATAAGGTCGTCCGAAATCGTAAACAGCTTTCTATAATACGCTTTAGAAAACAACCCATCATACGGCTTGTAGTCACACGCATCAAACCACGAAGGTCTTACAGTGTATGTACCTCTAAGTGTTCCATCTTTTTCAACAATCTTTACCACCATATATTCAGAATCAAGGTCATATCGTTTGTTATAAAAGCGGTATCTATAATCCATTACCTTACAAACACAGCCATATTTAGTCTGCCCATATCCGTTTTTACTATTTCCGACAACATAACTGCCAACAGGGAAAGGCATCGGCATTTTATTTTCTGGCAAATCAACATCTGCTTTTACAAACAGTTTATAATCGACAAACCATTTTGTTCCAACATCTTTTGGTCTATTACTACGGACTACATTTACAAGGATTTTTTCATTAAGTCCATTTACTTGAAGAACCTCACAAATGTTATACTGATTTGTGATAGCATAACCATTATTGGGCTTACCAATAATATACATACCAACCTTTAATTCACGATGCCGCATACTTTCTTCTCCTTTCCCTTTTTCAGAAATTCTTTATATTCCTCGCACAATTGCTTGTAACAAGGACTATCTTTGCTTACACCTTCAACCACAGGAACACCATCTTCAATATCAAATGTTTTCTGATTGAAAGCGTTATCAAAAATACCTTCCCAATGAACGAAATCTTTTGCGTAAACAAAATATTTAGAAAGCACATCAAATTCACTACCCACTTTTAACAGGTCGATATGTTTTACAATTCTGACACGAACAAATTCGTCGTCATAAGCATAAATAACCTTGTATGTTCCACGATTATTCGTAACCGTATACGGACAATCATCAACGCCAGTAATAATATCTCCAACCTTAAATTTATTGTCACTACTCTTAAACATTATATCATTACCTCATACATCGTATTCACATCAACAAGCATATTCAAAACATCCTTGGCCGCTTCTTTTGCTTCTTTTTTGTTGTCGCCAGACGCAATAAACAGCCATTTGCCATCACGCTTCAACCACGCTTCGTAGTGTGTGTAGTGGAATCTAATGTCCAGTTTAGACATTAAATATTCTACATACTGGAATGGATAAAGATATGTTTTCATTCACAAATTCTCCTTTCAACACTAAAAGAAAAAGCCCGCTTAGACCCTTTCTTACTATAATAATTATATCATATATATGAATAATTGTCAAGTAACAGTGTCTAAACAGGCCAATTCTTAACAAGGCAAACATTTTTCATTTTCTATGCGAAATTCAACAATTTCATCTTGAAGTTCGTCCATGATGGACACCATAAGCTCATAATATCCATCGTCTTGGCAATACCGATAACAAATCTTTTCCATATCGTTACCAGTATATTTCCACGACTCCTTATTATTATATTCTGTCAAACCATCGCAAATGTGCCAAATACAACTTTCAACACTATCAAAGTCACGGAAAGTGCCATCGTAATTACGCCAACCACCGACATTATTTTTCGTCTTAAAATATTCAGAAGTTCCCCATCCGCTTTCAAGACCAAACTTGGCAAGCAGATAAAGGGGATTGATGCCATAATATTTCCCAGCTTCTACAATCGTCCATGCGTAGTCATAAAGTCCACTTCTTGAATTTTTAAGTACAAATTCAAATTCTTCTGCCGTGTAAATTGTATCGTCTGTGAACACTTCATAAGCGTTACAAACACTACAAAGCATAACAACGGCAAGTAAAATACAGATAATTTTCTTCATCGAAACCATTCCTTTCTATTTCAAACTACCTGTATATTTTACCATAAACTTGTTGAATTGTCAAGTGAAATATGAAAATTCATAAAAAATATAGAAAAATAGCACCACTTTTTAACAATAAAATAATTGTTTTAAGCAGCGCTATTTTTCATTTATAAGAAAGAAAGGAGAAAAACAGTGGGTGGGAAGTCAAACCCACATGGTAGGATAGGGTTGGCTCGAACAACCGGAATACATGAGTCAAAGTCATGTGCCTTACCACTTGGCTACTATCCTATATACAGGGTCACGAAATTCGCAACCCCATAGCAGTTTTGGTAGGCTCTGCGACCTCTAAATAAACCCGTCCGAATGGGACGGCATAGGTGGACCAGGGCATTTCTGCCAGCCCAAAGTCTTATCCCGACCATTTATATACCGCATATCGGTCAGCGGTAATATTTAACGAACTGAATAACTTATATACCGCACCATCAGCAAGCGGTTGGCAAGGCGCCTTTTTATTAAAGCCCACTCTCTCGGTGGTGGAACACCTTGAATTAAAGCCCCGCATTTTCAGCAGCGGAACGCCTTGCTGTTATATGCCGCATATTTATAAGCGGCTGGCAAGGATGATATTTATACAGTCATATCCTTAACCCTGTCCAAAAAGGAAAAGTGAGCCGTCTGTTCGCACCAGAGCGGTTAGCGTTTTTGAGAGTTAAACTCTCATTGCAGTAAGTTGTATCTGTGGCAACCATCTTGGTTGCGTGGAGCTGGCGGACGGATTTGAACCCCCGACCTGATGCTTACAAAACATCTGCTCTACCAACTGAGCTACACCAGCATACTTGGCGGTGCTGGCAAGATTCCAACTTGCGGGTCTTTCGACACAATGGATTTCAAGTCCACGCCGTTATGAGCACTTCGGTACAGCACCAAATTTACTGGTTCACGAAATTGGCAAATTGCTTTGCCAATTCAAGATATATGTCAGTTTTACTGACATTTTTCACGAATTTTACATCTTACAAACCGACACAGCATACTCCATATAACGCTCTGCTGCTGTAAGTTCAGCATTAGCGTACTCAAAGATGCTATCATCGCCATCACAGACATTAAACAATGTTTTTGCTTTTTCAAGTCTTGCTTTTGCCGCCTCAATCAGCCCATTTTCCATTTAGTTATCTCCCATTCTTATAAATTCACAAAGCCAAACCCAGCCTAAACGCTTCGTGTGACTGACCCTACCTACAAGTCAATGTTTCCCATTGGTGGCGTAACTGGAAGTCGAATCCAGACCTGTACGAGGTTTAAGCTCGTTATCTCTGCCAATTGGATTATTACGCCATATACAAACTTCGATGAACTTCAGCCGTGTGGAAACCCTACGACCAAACACAAACATATCTTACCATGACCCACGGATTTTGTCAAGTTTTACAGTTTTATGCTTTATTCCTTTAGCTTTATATGTTAAAAACTTTTAACTTTCAGCTTTATTACTTAAAATTTGAATTTTAAGCCTTACAGAAACATTTACAAAACATCACTGTGTTTTATAATTTACAAAACACTTGTTATGCTTTTTATAAATTTCTATTAAGCATTAGAAATTTTAAGTAAATGGAGCAGTATTTTTTTTGCCATATTAACGATTTAGAAAATACCACTAAAAACTAAAACGGTTTGTGGTTTAAGGGTTACGAAATCCACCGAAGCTTTTTAACTAATCAGTATTCAAACTTGATTGTCGTGATTGCGTTACTAACACTAAGAGCAGCATCTACATCTGCCTCGAAAACCCGCACATAGTCATACAGCTTATTAGCGACATCGTTCGCCCCAAGCGGGTCGATAAAGTCATATGTGTTAGCGGCAATAAACATCTTCTTTGCGGCATCAATGGCTTCAACATTTGTCTTGCCATCCTTCGCACCAAACAGGCCAGTTACATACTCATTGGCACGAGCCTCAAGATTTGCCCCATTGCGCATATCACATTCCTCGATGGCCGTATGACTATCCTTTGCCAGCTTGCCCATAAGCAACTTGATGTTGTTGATGCCCTTCTGCTTCATTTCGATTGCTTCTGCAACGGTCATAACTTCATCTCCAACAGTCACATTAGTGATTGCGTTAGACAGTACAACCGCTCGCTTCATGGCATTTCTGCGGCGGATAAGGTCATTAATGCTTTCATATGCAGACTTTGTTTCGGCAATATAGTCATCAATAGACTTTCCGTTAATCTTCTCGTTGCTGTGCTTATTACTACGGCAGAACTTAGTTTCGGAAATCGCCTTTTCGATTCTACTGTCGATAGTTTTTAGCTCAGCCAAAGCACGATGAATTGTCATATTTTCCTTGTTCATTGTAATTCCTCCTACTGATTTTTAAGATTTGTAAACTTTCTGTAAATTTATTGTGAATAAATTATGAACCATATGTAAACTTTTTGTAAATTTTGATGAAAGGAGAGGAAGTTTATAGTATATACGCTTCCAACTTGATGATTGTGGTGATGCTTGCGGGAATCGAGCCACGCATTTCCGTCTTGAGAGGACGGTTTCCTACCCTTAGAAGAAAGCACCAGATAAGCCCAGTGGGATTAGTCAGCCATACCGGGCGACGCTGATAAGAAAGGAGAAAAAACAGAGGATGGTGGTGATGCCAGCAAGTAACGAACTATACATTTCCATCTTGAGAGGATGGCGTCCTACATTAGACGATGGCACCATGGAAAGAGGGGTGGTGAGTTTTTATACTGGTCATACCACCGACACCAGAAGAAGGAGGTAAAAACTATGATGAAAGGAGGTTGTCTGCGACCAAAGACTTGAACTTTGATTCAACTGTAAGACAGGTGCGTTACCATTACGCCAGTCGCAGATGTTTTATCTTTCATTGTACTCATATTATACCATAAATGTGGCAGTCTTGTCAAGTGGTTGCCGTAATTGTTTACAAAAAGTTTACAATTTAACGACTTCTAAGCTCAACAAGGATGTCTTTTAACACTTCCAGGATTTGATTTAGAATAATTTCAATCATAAAATGCTCCTTTTATTCATTGTTTTTCCCTAAATTCTTGGGGACGAAGCCAACTAAAACGCCATTGGCAAAACTAAAGACCGTTTCCGACCAGTAGCAGACAATAGAATTTTAATTGGACAACTTTTCCACAATTCCGGTACACAGTATATAGCTTTTCGCTGTCTATTGTTGGCATTATAAATGCCAACTCACATTACTTCGCATCAACTGTCCCATAGGATTTGCTACATCAAGCCCCATATAATACCGCAACTATTATATAGGTCGTCCCGCAAGAACGGAGAGGGAGGTGATGCCCATACGGGCTGGTCGGGACAGGCAGAGTCCAACTGCCGTTATTCTACTGCCCAAAAGTAGTGCCATAGCGTTAGGCGATGTCCCGATATTAAGTACAGCCCCTCGACTGTACTTATAGTATATCATAACAATGTGCCTGTGTCAAGGAACATCATTAAATTTCCCATTCACCATCATCTTCATCTTCATCATCTTCAACTTCTTCTTCAGGCCAAACTCCATCATCACCGCCCATATCGTCATATGGGAAATAACACCCATAAACAATATATAGCGATTCTTCATTAAAGTTCATAACTGAATCATTACGATATTTTTTACTAAATTTTTTACTAAACTCATTACGAACTTTAACAGCCTCATTTATGTCATGCGTCACAAAGAACTCGCCAAACGAAAGGTATGCGCTAATACAAGTTGCCCTAATACCATGAATGTCAAGCGCTTTAGCTTCATCTTTAGAAATCAAACCCTTATCAAGAAGGAATTTGATAAATTCATCCTTGTATTTACCATAAGAAGCAGAAGTTCCCAAGCCCTTATTCGCCTTTGTCGCATCGCCACAAATTGAAGTTACAAATTCTTCTTGTGCCGCAAGTTCTTTTAGTCTTGCGTTTAGGACACCGGCAAACGCTTCCTTCATTTTGTAGAAATATTCCTTTGCGGGAGCATTATCGCCAACACCATCAGGACATTCCATTTCATGGGCACGAAGGACAAATTCATCTACATTTATGCGCCCAAGAAGCATATTATGACACAACGAACCGAAATAGTTTATAGACTTTTCAAATGACGACATTGTTTTAAGGACACATTTTTCTTTGCCAGCATTAAAATCTGGAACATAAAACACATCTGTCGTTCTACATTTGTAAACTTTACCGTTACTGTTTGAACGATAAGAATATTCACCATCGCCAGTTTTACCAATAGCAACGCCTTCATCGTCCCATATATTGTTGACAATAGGCATACCTTCAACAAAATATGCTTCCAACATAATTATTCCCCCTTTCCATGAATTGTTGCCCAAGAATTATTGTACTGAATATCGTCACCATTTACGACAATTCGTTCACCATCGCAAATAGGGACAACATCAATATGATGCTCGTCTGCGAACTTCTTGAATGAAAACCACTTTTTCCGCCACGCTTGCCAATGAGGTTTAATTGTGAATGGAACAAGGCCAAGAGATTCTGTACTATCGAGAATGTCACTAACGATATTACGGTCAGCGAATTTGGCAACTTCGATATTGGGTGTCATAATAATGCTACCGGCAGACTCGCCAATGATAACACCACCATTGTCAGAAAAACGCTTGATGGCAGGAAGAAGATTTCTTGCCCGAAGCATATACAAAAACACCCATGTATTCCCGCCAGGAAGATGAAGGACATCGTAAGAACCGAGAATATCGTCCATGAAATCCTCAACATCGTAATCCCAGGTGTTTACAATATCCCATTTTACACCATGATACCAATTTTGAGGGTTTCTATACAAAACCCTATCACTATATATAGGAGAATAAGACGGAATGGTGATTACGGAAAATTCATCTTTTCCTGTTAGCAATTTCATGTCTTTTCTAAAGTCAGCCGTTATGGTACTATAAAGAACACACTTTGCCATTATCTCACCCCCAACTTCGCACGACAATCGCCACAAAGATTCTTGTTTTCTCCAGTATGGTTTTTGCCACACATAGGACAAATCATATTTGTTACGCCAAACTTAATTTTGTTCAGCTTTACACCCTTGTCGTAATAATACATTCTTTGACCATCAGACCAAAAATGCTGCCACTTAGCATCTTCAATTTTTGGATAATCAGTTCCCTTCCAATCAGAAGGTTTGTCTTTCTTGTTGAACTTATCAACAATTTCCTGTGTCATTTTGACCCATTCGGACATAGCACCATTATTTCCACAAGGCTGTGCCCTAAAAGACACAATATTTTCGGTTGCCTTATCAATAGCAATCATAGCACGATTGTTAATAGAAATATAACGAATGGTCTTTCCATTAAAGTCATAGTCATACTCGGCAGTATTGCCACGATAACAAACAATCATATGCTCGTCACGCATAACAGACAACGGAGCAAGGAAATAAGTATTGTAACCGTCACCGATAAGATTATAACAAGAATTCCACTTGTTCTTATTTATTGACATGAAACAATAATCAAGAGGGTCAATAGAAATAGTTACAGTTCCCTTACAAGCCTTATTTTGAAGCACTTTCGACACTTCAATATCAAACTTGTCGTCCATGAAATACTTACTAAGGAACTTCGACAGCTTCATTCCAACCTTATAGGTCGGAGTACAATACTTTTCCATAGTTTCATTCTTAGGACAAGCATTGTTACGGAAATCATTAAGATTAAAATAGTCAAGAATTACAGAATGGAAAGGATATGCCTTTTTCAGACCGTCTACAAGACCACGAAGTTCACCATCCGAAATAGGAATATCAATACTTTTACTGACCTTCAGTTCGTTACCCATGCCAATATAAAACTCATACTTGGCATCGGCCCATTCTTCAAGATACTTGTCAATTGCGGCATTACACACTTCAGCATCTTTACATTTAGTAGACCAAAAAAGTGCGGTCTTAAACTTTTCCTTGTCTACCTTGGAAATCATTTCCTCTTTAATCTTCTTGAGTTTCTTTGTAACAATCATTTTGAATCTTTCTCCTTTCAGTTTGTTCTTTACTATGCTTATAGTATACCACAAACAAGTGAAGCTGTCAAGGACTGTCGAGGATTAACCCCGACAGCACGACAGATTACCATTGTTGCCATATTTCGGAACATGACGACCACACACAGGACAAATAAGATACGGAACACCAAAAGTTACCTTGCCAATCGGAACATCCTCCAAAGAACAAGCATACTTAACAGGGTCTTTCCACGCAAACTGACCAACTCTATTGGTATACTCCTTAGTTGGGTCAACGGCAACTCTTGCCGTACCACGAAGTTCATACAGACCGCCAAAGTCAGGGCTATTACTTCTTTTACCCTTATTGTTTTCTGCCACATACCATTCGGCATCTTTAATGCCAAAATAGTTTTCAATGGCTTCCTGTACGAACTCTTTAATGATTCTATACTGAGAAACAATCTCATTGTCAGGATAACCACGATGAATAAAGAATGTGCCATTATCTTTGTTTACAAGAACATATGCTCTAAACATCTTGGAATTTGTGACAACCTTGCCAGTGGGGAAATTATACTCATAGTCATTACCATTACACTGATACGCAACAATACCAGAATCATCAATCATGTACGCAACACAGCCATTAGACTGCGCACCATGTCCCGGCGACATACAAGTAGTCCAATTGTTCTTATTTGTGGACGACATAAGATAATCAATTGGGTCAATAGAAATACAGAACTGACCGCTTATTACCTTATTTTGAAGAACCTTTGAAACATCAATATCGAACTTATCATCAAGGAAATACTGATGCAGGAATTTGGAAATCTTCATTCCGGGCTTATAAATTTCGATATTGTTTTTCAGCACATCGTTATCTGGACATCTATTTGCCTTAATATCCCCAATGTTAAAATAATCAAGGATTGTGCTATGAAACGGATACTTACACTTCAACTCATTAAAGAGTCCACCAATTTCCCTATCACTTGCGGGAATGTTTACTGGTCTAACGAATTTAAGATTTTTACCAAACATAAGGTAAAACTCGTACTTCGCATTTGCCCACATACGAATATATTCGTCCACGACATTATCTTTAACATTTGAAGTATAACCATAATACCCCAAAAGAATCTTTACTTCTTCACGATTTACAAGACCAATCATTTCATCAATGATTTTAGGGTCTTTCTTTTTGGCACGAAAAGCATACTTATATTTAACATCTACATCAAGCTTTTCGCCCTTAATGGCAACAGGAGCGTACATACCGTTAAATACAAGAATATTCTTATCGTCAACGGTAACAACAGACCTGCCGCAATTTTTGAAGTCCTTTACATTCTGCAAAGTACATCTAAAAGTTTTTCCGCAAAACTGCTTTACTGCCTTTATTCTGTCATCATCACTATTAAACTGGTCGGCAATAATTTCCCAGTCATAAATACGACATTCCATTCCAACATCAAGGTCGGAATCTTCGGTGACTTCACCAGTCAGAATAAGTTTCAACTTCTCGACATTCTTATCCATGATTTTTCTCCTTTTTGAATTTACTATATTGGGTGGGGATTTCTCCCCACCCTTATAGTCTACCATATTATCTGCGCTTTGTCAACTTACGCATCGAACCCATACTTGTGGAGCAGAGCGTAAGCATCATCGAGCTGCTCCTGTGCTGCAGCAATCTTCTTACGGGCGTTACGGACAGCCTTCTCGTCTACAACAGGCCCCATCTCCCATACGGTAACGAGCTTCTCGGTATAGGGCTTGCCAATGAGGGTTTTCAGAGCCTCGGACAGACGATTTCGAGCAGGAATTGCGTTGAACTCCTGTACCTTAACTACATCACGGTTGCCGTTCTTGCCACCGCAAACAGCGAACTTGCGACCGTTATCGTCATACTCAAACCCGTTGGAACAGGCGGTAGACAGATTGATAACATCGAGGTCGCCAAAATCGTCCGCGACAATGACATACTTGCTACCATTTCGAGTAGTCAGAATCATGCCTACATTCAGGTCACCATCGTAAAAATTCTTCTTCATGTGTAAATTCCTCCGTTAAGTAAATTGTTTGTCTTTCGACAGTTTTTATTATACAACTTGGCAACCTCTGTTGTCAAGGATGTACCAAACTTTCATGGTCTTATTGTACCATATTTGTCCGCTTGTGTCAAGGATGACCCTCATTTTTTACTTGTTGCTAAAGAATTTTGCTTTATCAACATCGTTAATCATCTTCATAACACGACCAATTTGTGCCATCATGTGCGTCGGACACACGGACTCTGTTGTTTTATGCTCGTCATAATATCCGCTACTGACATTACAACTTGCGATTCCCCAAGAATTTGAAAGATGTCTAACATCAGAACTTGAACCGATTTTTCTTTCAAACCCAAAAGACTCCACATATTCCATAAAATCTTTGTTGGTTGTATCATAATACACGACTTCTTTTTCGCCATGACGGTCAAACTCAATCATGTATTTCAAAGCGTGCTTCTTCCCATCAACAATTTCCTTCTTCAAATCCTTTACCGCCTGTTTTGCTCCGACACATCCGATTTCCTCGTCTGTCGTAAACAAAAAGTACGGCTTCTTATTACAATTATTGATAAGATAAATTGCGGCATACACACCACATCTATCGTCACCACCAATTCCCTGCGGACTACTCAAATAGGTAAGGTTTTTGTTATCAACAGAATATGTTACATACAAATCCTTAACAATTTGTTTATGTACCGTGTCCATATGACAAACGAACATAATGGGAATTTCACCCTTACAGAAAATATAGTCGTCAGTCACAGTGACATTTTCTTCACCGAACTTTTTGGGAAGATTTTCAGCTAAATACTTTTTAATATTGGCCTGCTTTGCTTTGATTAGATACTCAAACCCCTTTTGATTAAATGGTTTCATGTTGACATTTTCCTCCTAATGATTATTTTTTGTGCGCTATACCAGAAATCATTTCCTTGTGAACGGCATAATCATCCATACTTTTTACCAAATTATCGTCCTTGGCAAAAACAAACCTAACCCTCTTATTGTTTTCAGGGTCACGAAACGTGTATAGAAGTTTACAGTTCCGAAGAATAAGATAACCGGCCATGTTCTTTTGATAAATACACACGCCGCCCTTATTGTTCACATTATACCACTCCTTTCCGTTTTTGTCAAGTCAAGGACTCCAAAGGCGGATTGTCCTCATTGATTTTGGCATCAACATAAGGCTCAACTACTTTAAGACTGCTATTCCAACTGCCATTCTTATTATCGTAAGAGCCATTATAGCCGTCATTATAACCGTTATTATAACCGTTATTATAACTGCTACCACCATAAGCCCCTCCGCTATAAGTCAAAGACTCGATGTTATCCAGCTCGGATTTTACTCTCTCCTTTGTGTCAGGAGAAGGATAAAGAATAGTATAATCTACATCCTTGAAAATAAGCCCATTTTCACCGCAAACATAAAAGATGCGGATGTTTTTGGAATTTTTTCTTGTCTTATCGTTTACAGCAACGATGAAATACTCTGTTCTATAAGGGTCAAATGCGTCCTCTGCCACCCTAACAAAGTATTTTTCAGTGTTCGAGTCATAGATGTCGTCAGCTCCAGTGTTTACGACAACAATATTAGGACTAAAAGCTTCTTCATTACAAAGCCCATAACCATCTGGGTCAAGCATCGCGTCCTTTGAATCTTTTGTTCCCTCGCCATACATGACCTCTGCCATCAAGCGAAGCGCACAATAATCCACATCATCTGCTTTGATTTGAACAGTGTAATATCCACTTTTTTGCGTAGGAATAGCCATGTCAATTGCTGAACAACAGTTATCCTTTGATACCTCCGTTATGCCAACAGCAACAAACCTATTTTTCGAGGCTTTGAGATAGTGCTTAATCTGCCCTATAAAAGAAGCATAAAGATTAAGTCTTGGAATACCGCCATCAATAAAGTCTACTGTCATTTTGAAACACACTCCTTACGAATTTTTTATTGTAGCTATATTATACCATATTATCCTTGCCCTGTCAAGTATCGTCTATGATTCCAAGAAAATACTCCACATCTTTATCCGCTTTGAACACAACGGTCTTTCCAACGGCATAAGAATCAGGCATTTCTCGTTTTACCATATATTTTACACCTTTAATAAAAGGTGGGCAATACTTGTCGCCATGAAAAACGACATAATTGGAAACCTTTGCCATTGAAACACCCCTTAACGAATATTTTTTATATATTCCTCTGTGGCAGAGGCGCATTTAATAAGGTATGCATGGTATCTTTTAACAATACAATTAAAAATACCATAAAACTTCTCTTTAAGTTTTTGACGACAAATTTTCTTTCCTGTTTCTTCATCAAAAACATCGTCCTTGTGACATCTTGCAACTACACGGTAATAGCCCTTTGGCCTATAGAAATCGCTTAATGAAAAGGGCCTCCACTTAATACCAATACCGAGTTCTGAAGATTCTGCAAACTTTTTATCAAACAACCTATCAAGTTCGCCTAAAAAATCTGCCGTAGCAACAACGACCTTATTCTTTTCATCTACATGATACTTAATGTCATACTGCATAATTAGCCCTCTCTTTCAGTAAACTTGCCGCTATCGTCCTTGTTTGCCTGATAACAGAACATTTCAGCAAAAATATCCATGTCGAAACTTGTATTTCCGCACTTAGGACAACAAAAACCGGCAAATTCTACATCTTCACGATGAAATGGAATACAATCTTCGCTCCTACTTCCACCGTCTGTACTAATTATACCACCACATTTCCGACATGTCAAGTCTACGGCATCAAGACTGACATCGAAAAACATACCAAAATCTTTCATTGAACGCATATTTTCTTTACCCTTTCGACGGCTTTAGTATAAATTTCTTCATCTTTTTCACATCCATAGAAGTTTCTGCCGATATTCCAACAGGCAATTCCACAACTACAAGACCCGAAACAATGGTCAAGCACATTTTCACCGTCATTTGTATAAGTTTTTATCAAATATTCAAGCAATGTAACCGGTTTCTGACTAACATGAAACCCTCTTTCTTGCCTAAATTCTAACACATTCGTTGGATAACGAAGTCCTGGATTGTCAATTTCAGAATCTTTTTCATAAACAATACCATGTGCCGCTCCACCAGACCGTTTTGAAGCCCATTTGTACGGCTTTCCTTCAGAAAATTGTGGATTATAGGTGGGCTTTTGCTTGTAAAAAACTGAAATCGTTTCCAATCTACGCATTGGCTGAACTTTGGCAAGATTAGGTGTAGTACTATTAGGCTTTACCCAATACCAATCATACCTATAATCCTTCAAATTGCTCATTCTAAGCATAGAGCTGAACGGCTCTGTCCCGAAAAGAAGAACTGCGCCATCGGGCTTCAATATCCTATTATATTGTTCCCACAATTTATCCATAGGAATTACAGAATCCCAATCAGCTTGTGTCTTTCCAAAAGGCAAGTCAACAAAAATAAGGTCGATAGATTGGTCTTTCAGGCTCACGAAATAGTCAAAACAATCGCAATTTTTAAGATTTAATGACGAATTTTGCTTGCTATTTATTACAATTTGGTTACAATTTTCAACAGAAATTGTGTTCACCACCAATCAACCAAGCGTAAAATTGAGAAAAGCACTATTTAAGGAAGCGAAAATACCAATCATCCAAGCACAAGTTTCTGAGTCAAACCACTTTTTATCTGCTTTTTTATTGTAATGAATATGCGAAATCACATGAACAATATTAAGCAAAGCGACAAGAAGCCACATTAAAACTTTCAAAATCTTCATTATAGCATCGTCCTTTCTGTATAAACATGGTTTTTAAGAATTATTTTATCGCATTTTTGACAAAATGAGTACATACTGGTGTCCGAAAATGACAATTTTGACATACAGTAGGGGCAAAAATACTTATTTTTTGGCTTTACTCCAGCCTTCTTCGATGATTCTTGAAAAAACTGTCGGATTTTTATTCTTGCCAATTTTCTTTCCAGCCCCTTCCTTAATTTCATAAAGGAAATATTGTTCTCTTGTGATACCACTTGTTACAATATGGGTTAGATTGCCATTGTTATAGTATTGACACCAAAGCAATTCCGTTGTTGGAATACCATACTTTTTTAGAATTTCTTTATTCTTCTTCAAGTTCATCATCAAATTCGTCACCAAATCCATTGTTTATTATATCACGAAGCGTCGTTCTTGTCAAGTAAAGGATGGTCGGATAGTCCTCTTTATCCTCATTTCCCCACTTGTTTAATGTTTCTGGACGCCAATTGGCGCACAAATTTTCCATCGTTCTATAAAAGTGTGGACAAATATCGGAACAAAAATCGGCATTTTCACGATATTCTTTGGATTTCTCGCAATTTTTACAAAACCCATCATATTCATATTGCGGACATTCTGCTATGCTATACGAATTTTTCTCTTCTGCATTTTGAAGAATGATGGTGGGTGTTGCCACCCAACCATCAACTGGCTCTCCACATCTACTCCATGAACATCCACCACAGGCATTTTTACATGAAAAACATAGCTGATAACCCTTTTCGAGCGAACCAAGTTTCATTTTGCACCATTCTCAATCAGTTTTTGAACATCCTGTTCGAGCCTTTCTATTCTGCTATCGAGAGTTTTAATCTTACGAACAAGGTAGATTAACAGGTCATCATTCGCCATTTTTTGTTTCTTTTCGGGTTCTGTCATTGTAAAGCCCCCTTATTCTATGAGATTATACTTGTCTAAATACCAATTAGAGTACTCACCTCGCTTTTCCAATCGCATATTTTTGTACTCTACCTTGATTATATTATACACCTTTAGGGGCGTTTTGTCAAGGACACGCTTAAAAATCATCATTTTGTTCTTAATCCCTGTGCCAATAGACATCAAATCAAGTTCAGCGGCCCAGCATTTTGACTTATCCTTTGTCATTAAATATCTTATTCCAAGAACGACAAGGGTTAATTTATCTTCTTCTTTTCCTGTTTGAATGTTCGTATATCCGAGAAATTCCTGTTGCCATTCAATTTTCTTGCCAATAGGATAATCTACTGGTTCACGAATTTGTGTTTGTTCTTCACACTCATGGAGTATTTGTACTGTGTTCAAGTCAAGATAGGTTTTTTCAGTAGCCCTACTGTTTCGCTTAACAATTTCTTCAAGCGTTTTATCATTTGCAAGAAGTACTTTGGACATTTGTTTAGCGTTTCCTTCTTTAAATCTTCTAAAGAAACCAACGCAATAGTCCAACATTCTTGAATTTCCAAATTCACTAAAGAAGTCAAGTTTGATAAGCAAATCAAGCTGTCTTGCGTCAACAGTGGTTTTCCTGTCAATATCAATCAACAAATCCATAAAATAATCATACTGATTATTGCGAAGTTCATAAAGTTCATCAGCAATAACAGCATTACAATATTTTATAGATTCCATTCCTTTATATATTACATTATTTTCTCTATCAATAGTGTAATCTGATTTTGATTTTCTAAATTTGGCATTTCTAAGTCCAATTTTGAAATACGCCAATTCATCAGTTAATTTTTTAGTTCGTTCAAGGTCGCCAGTATAATACTTAAAAACTGTGATGTAATATTCCATTGGATAATTTGCCTTCAGATAAGCACCATAAACAGAATCAATAGCTGTTGCCAATGCGTGTGGAGCAGCAAAACCATAAGACATACATGACTGTACCATATGCCATGTTTCATCAAAATGTTCCATGTTTCCAGTGTTTTTTAGCCAATTTTCTTTAAGCCGTGTTTCCAATTTTTCAAAATCTTCTGGTTTGATTTTCTTTTTACTTATCTTTTTAATCAAACCAATGGATTCTGCAGGGGTAACACCAAGCCACTGGAAATATGTCATCAAAGTTTCTTGGAACGTTATTCGTCCTTCTGTTTCAGACAAAACTTCATCAAGTTTTTTAGACCCAGTAGTATAATGCTTTCTTTCAATAAAATCATCACGCCAAGGGTCAAAAGATGGTCTAACAGCAGCAGTAAACATAGCCATTTCACCAACACTTTTAGCTTTATATCTACGCATAAGATTTGTAGCATAATCACTATCAACCTGATTAAGCGTACAAGTTATACCATCTGAATAAATCTTCCATACTTTATCATCAAGTTTCTGAAATAACTGATTAACAGTTAATACTGGCTCACCAATTAGCTTAAAAGTATCTGAAATAATACCCCAAACACTAACGATTAGAAAATCATCTTTAAGAATTTTCCAATAATCAGCTTCTGCTGAAGTAATCATTACACACAATGCTTTACCAACTTTTACTATTCCATACTCATATCGTAAATCATTGTTTGAAAGAGCAAATGCGCATGGATGAACGGAAGCAGAAACAACTACATCTACATATTTTTTAGCTTCATCAACATAATTTTTCCACTTACTGTCATTCTCATATTTTTCTACATTCTTAGCAACTTCATTAAAATCATCAAAATCTAATCCATGCGACCTACAAACATTTCTAAATGCTTCAGCGATTTGCATTGTTCCATAAGCGACCATTGGATAAACACAATGCTCACCAAGCACTTCTTTAGCAGCATTTATAAATGGTTCTTGCGACGCCACATTGTAATCAATATCTGGCATAGCATGATTTTCAAGCAATCTTGCTGTGCTAATAAATCTTTCGGGATATAGTTTGATTGGAGAAGTAAATCTATCAATCTGCGTCATACCAAGAACACGATTTATATAGAAGCTTCCGCACGAACCTCTGCCAGTCCTTGTTAATATTCCACCATATTTATTTACAGCTAAATCTACTATTTTTTCATTTAAAAGGAAATAATCAGCAGTATTAAGTTCTTTTGTATCTTCAATAATACTCATTTCATATTTAATACCATCAAGATACATCTTTAACTTATCACCAACAATATTTTCTTCTCTTTTTATTACAGCGAATTTTTCATTTATATGATTTTTTAATTCTTGTATTTTTTCATCTGCTGACATATTTGAGTAAGCAGACGGCATTTTTATATTCTTATCAAGTTGTATTTCTTCACATTCTTCAAATATTCTTGTGTTGTCTAACGCCTCGAATATTTGATTTTCTGTTAAGATTCCTTGTTCTTTAAAACGAAGTACAGAAGTATCATAATCAGGATAATCCAATACATAAGAATCTTCATCACCATAATTTATCCCCTTGCCTTTCAAAAATTCAAGTCTATCTTTGGACTGTTCAGGATAAATATAATGTGAATCATTGGCGGCTATAAGACGAAGCCCATATTTATTACTAAATTCAACGCACTTCTCAACAATTCTTTTTTGATTATCTTCATTGTGATTTTGTACCTCAAGAAAAACATTATCACCAAAATGATTAACTAATGGTTCAAATATATCATTTACACCATCATCATCACGAATAATCCCAGCAACACAGGCAGTAGTGAAATACAACTCATTTTTTTCAAATTTAAGCAAATCTTCCAAAAACAATCTTGGTTTGTAATAAAATCCTTCTTCAGAAGCTCTACTTGTGGCAAGATTTAACTTTTTTCTTGCCATATTTGTTTTTGGAATTACTACTATATGATAATTTCTATTATCTTTTTCGTAAGGGTCTTTTACAATATATCCCTCTAACCCATAATAACACTTTATTCCATACTGGTCACACAAATCCCTTGCCTCAAAAATATCTCCACCAGTTCCATGATTTGTAGTCCAATAACAGTTATAATCAAGTTCTTTTATGCGTTTTAGATAGTCCTCGCACTTAATATGGGTATCGGGGACAAAAATATTAGAAATATGGTCGTGTTTATGATAATTTGCGTATTTTTTCATATTTTGCCCCCAAAGTCAAATTTTTGGTCATTTTTGACCTATTTTTTAGTTACTCAATAAAATAGTCATTTTATCGGGATTTTGGGGGTCTAAATTTCCATGATTTTCATGGAAAAATGACACCCCATTTTTGGTCAAAAATAGCCATTTTTAACAAATTTGCGTATTTTTGCCGTTTTACCCAATTTTATATCATTTTACCATATTTATTGGTTTTTGTCAAGGATTTCGCCTAAAGTTCTTGGTGTATAGCCCATGTATGGCATCATACAGCCAACATTTATAGCCACAATTTCTTTTTCATGTGGCCTCCTAATAGCAAATTCTCCACCATTCATTTCGGACAGACATTTTTTAAAATAAACCTCTTCTATTGAATCGTGTAAATGTCCATACATCAAAATTGTTCCATTATGTTGACCATTCCACATTAAAATGGGATAATGACATAAAACAAGCTTATATGTTTGTTTGTCAACATGGTCTGTTATTTCAAGATAATCATAAATAGCATGAAACAATTGCTTATATCTATAATCTCTTATGTCCTCGTGGTTACCGACGATAAGAACTTTTTTACCTTTTAATCTGGCGACAAGGGCAATTAAATCTTCATTTTTACCACGATTAGATATATCACCTAAAATATAAACTGTGTCGCCATTTGTGACACGACTGTTCCAGTTATTTAGAATGACTTCATGCATTTCATCTACATTTTTGAATGGTCGATTATCGAAATTTAGCCCCTCAGCGGTCTGATTTTTGCTAAAGAAATGTAGGTCACTAATATAATAGTTCATGTATTAGAACTCTGCTTCATTAGGCAGTACAATGTTCTCATAACCCGCACGAACCTTCATAACCTTCAAATAGCCCTCCATGTGGTCAAGCTGCTGATACAGAATTTCATCAGGACAAGAAAGTTTAAAATCCAGCTTATCTGCTGCGTGCTTTTCAAGTACGGCATACAGCTTCTTGTATCTAATCTTTAGCTGACAATATTCGGCAATAAAACGCTTTTTATAATCATCACTAAGCATCATTGTTACGGTATCTTTCAATTCAATCATACACTAACTCCTTAATAAAATATTGATTTTATACTACTTTTTAACTCGCTTTTTGAATTTTTCATCACATCTGTTACAATTTCCACCACATCTACATTCTACTGGAATACGATGTTTATAACATAAATTGACCCTATATTCCCTATCATAAGTCCCAGTAAAATAATAGTGTTCGCATCTTACATATTCGTAGTCAACCAATAAACCACCACCATTTATATTGTTTTCTATATTATATCATATAATTATTGATTTGTCAAGTTATCGTGTTCGACATTAAGATTTTTGTTTTTTATTCTTTTTATAAAAGCAATTAAATCTTCATTCTTCTTACGCCAAAGGGTTTTATTATAATATAACTGTTCTCGTCCTTCTTTCTCCCACACTTGACAATCTTCTACAATAAACTTATTCATAGTCCAACCGACATTGCCTCTGAACGGGCCATTATAATCCATTGTCAAGCCATCAAACCAATAATCTTTTGTAAAGCCAGTTTTTAGGTCGATAAATTCATAGCAATATAAAACATTTAGTCCAGACTTATCACAATATTGTTCCCATTGAACACTTTTCTGGCGCATATAAAATCTGCCACGCCACAAGTCGTCATTCAGAATAATATTATTTATCCATCTTGCTGTCTTATTGGCGCTACGAATATGTTTTTTAATCTTTAGACTTGTCAACATATAGTCACCACTTTATTGTTAAATATGGGTATTCCAAATTTAATCCGTTCTCAATTTCAAACCCATCATTTTTTAATTTTTGTATAAGTTCATCTATATCTCCTCTAATCTCAAATGTTGTAAAATCTCTATATCCAGCTTCAGCAGCTCCACGAATCAAAGTTAAAATATTATTATATTCTTTTTCTACAACATTATGCATTGCTTTTTTAGAAATATCACGCATTCCTTGTGCTTTATTTCTATAATTCGGTATATAACAGTCTGCAGAAAATGCAAATGTCCCTTCACACCTGTTCTTACACGCTAAGTAATCGCAATTGTCAGGATTGGCCGTTTCATTCTGACGGAATAGACAAAATTTATAAAAACAGTCCATTATTCAAGCTCCTCTTTCATTTTGTCATACAATTCGCTAAACCGTTTGCCCCACTTCTTTAACCCGAAGAAAAAGCATACGCCCAGCACAATCCACAGACCGCTGGCGATATTTAGTAATAGATTATCCATCATTCCACCTCCTGCATCCAAAAATCACGACGGCAAGACTGACAACGCATCTCAACATCAGTTGATTGACATTGGTAGTGGCTATCCAGTTCCTGTGGACAAAATTGTAATACACCATCAATAAATACTTTGGCATTAGGGTACCGCTCAAGAAACTCGCTTTGCCTCGTCTTGCCTGAATGTTCCTTCGACCACTTCTCGACAATAGCAACAGCATCAGCAGCATCAAAAGCTTGCATAGTATCAACACGACAATTATCAAAATCTCCTGGAGTATTAGCTGGACAGTCTGCACAACATGAATAACTTTCACACATCCTATTTGCCTCTTCCAGAAACTTTATTGCATCCATTTACTTCTCCTCAACTAAAACTTCAACAACATATTTCATTCCTTTCACTAAACACCTATCCAAAGAAATATCTTTGTAGTTCTGTTTCTGTATTGTCTTTAACATCTGTCACCCATGTAGACAAACATTCTCTACATAGGTAAAATTTCGTGTATCCATCAATATTTGCCAGTGTTAATACACTACCACATTCTGGACAAAATTTAATCACGAATTTATACTCACTTCCTTTCCAATTCCTTCATAAATTGCCTATAACATGGACTATCTTTGGAAATACTATCAGGTATGTCTATGTGATTATCTATATATAAATCATACAAGCCACGCTTTTCTACTGGCTTTAGGCTTTCAAAAGGATTGTATCTGTTATCATCTATATAAACATATCCAGCTTCATCAACTTTTATTTTATAATTAACACCTACATCCGCAAGCACTACTTCAGCCCTTTTGCCACGAGCATATACTGCGGCTTTCGGTCTCCAACCAACAATCCTTAAAATATTGTTCTCATCATTAGCCCGAACAGGCTCATATTCGATTTTCCAACCAATTTCGTCTCCGAGGGGGATTTCTTTATAATCTACAAGGTTATCCATAAACTACTCCAATATGTAAAAAATGGTGTAGCAAGACATTTTACTTTCTTTACTACACCATCAGTATACCATATTATTATGTTTTTGTCAAGTATGAACACAAAATGTTCATAAAATATTGAAAATTTGTTAATAAAACTGACATTTTATTGGTAAATTATGAAGTTTTTACCATAAATATCGTTGACCATATCAAATATTTTCGCCATTCCAAGCCCATCTTTGTTTGGTTGCCAAATTTGTTTTGGATTCCACCTGTTTTTATCTGTCAATAATGGGTCATAATGTGGATTTTCAACGAACTCGCCACCGGAAAGCGAAAAATCGTATTGTTTTGGGGCAAGTTTCTTTAGTTCAATAAACCTATTATTGTTTTTTACTAATCCAAGACCGAACCCACAATAGCTACAACCAGTTCTTTGACAGCCAAGGCATTTGTATTTGTCGTTTTCACACACAATTTCGCCATAAACATCACAATATGGTATTTTGTTCAACGAAATGTATTGTAAAATATCTGATTCATTCCAAAACGACAATGGAACACTTCTTGCGTAGTCGCCATCAAAGCTATTACATCCGCTTTTCAAATAAGCAGAAACACGCAAAGACGATTCTTCTGTCATCGTACCAATTATAGGTCTACGATGATATTTACGCATATACGATTTACTTGGAAGCTTCTTCAATCTTGTGCAACAATGTCCAGATATGTTAAACGGAAGTTCAAGATAAGCAGGAAACCATCTTTCTTTTGTTCGCTTAGACTTATTTCCATTCTTATCAAAGCTTTGACCAATCAACTGATTGTATTTTGAAACACTTGACTTTTCACATTCTGGTCGTCTTGCAAAATATATGGCATCAGAAATTTCTTTTGAAAATATCGGATAACCATATTGTTTTATGACATCTATAAAAGAAATTGTTGGTTGAATGATGTCAACATTTTCAGTTTCTCTAACAAAACGCTGAATTTGTGGAAGTTCAAGACCAGTATTAAAAAATACTGCTTTAATATTTGGGTTTACCTCCCTAACAAGATGAAGCAAAGCTGTGCTATCTTTCCCTCCACTAAAGGAAACATACACCCCATCTTCGCCCCAATAATCTATCCATTCCCTAACTCTCTGTTGTGACTTTGCTATTTTTACATCCAAAGGTAACGCACAAAGAATATCCAGTTCTTGTTTAGTAGGCATAGTTCACAACTTTCTTACACAATTTCTTGAATGTCATAATATAAAACATGAATTTTATCGTACTTTTCGTCTATGTGGATATGTCCACAATAAAACGCTTTTGGCTGAACTCTTTGAAAGACCTTTTCGAGATAGTCAGAAAGTTCATCTGTCTTGTATGTCCCATTACCAAAATAAGCCAAGGCCGAACTTGGAGGACAATGAGAAATAATGTAATCAACCTTATAGTCAACCTTTTCAAGATTGCTAATTCCAACATTGTACTCTTTATTGTTGGGCATTTCTTCAGCCCACCAGCTTTTACCCAAAATCCTAAACATAGCCATAGGGTTATGATACAACTTTAGATATTTCTTTCTAAAGTCTGGGTCTGCTGGGTCAAGAATTCCGTCAGAAATATCATGCGATGCGGCACCACCGAATGTAAAGAATTTCTTTCCATCAATGTCGAATACTTGACCTCGACAAAGATGAAGAATATTGTCAGAAATTCTATGAACATATCCGCCATGCCATTCTTCCGTAGGATATTTGTATAAAGCATCAAAATTAGAATGATTACCGTCTACAAATAATATAGTATATTTCAGTCTACCAAGACTATCAATAACCTTTTTATCGCCACCGCCACCGTCCCAAATAGCGCCAAAATCACCGCAAACAATCAAATAATCGTCCCTTGTAAGGTCATTTTGGTCAAAATCTTGGAAATTAAATAGACGTTGGAAACTTCTGTGTGTATCACCCGTTATGAATATTCGGCTCATTACGTTCTTCCTCCAACTTAGCCTTTTCTTCCAAAGCGTCAATTACTGCCATAATTCTATGGGCGCATACTGCGAAGTCGTGCTCTGTCCAACCCTTTGTAGTCATAGCAGGCGTGCCGATACGAATACCGCTTGCTTCTTTAGGGCCACGTTTGTCGCCAGGAACCATATTTTTATTTACAGCAATATTAATCTTTTCCAAAGTATCTTGTACCATCTTGCCAGTTACATGAGGATGTGTTTTAGTAAAATCCAACATAAACAAATGGTTGTCAGTTCCACCACTAACCACATTATAACCGGCATAGATAAATTCATCGCACATAGCTTTGGAATTAAGCACTACCTGATGAATATAGTCATAATATTCATTTGTGCAACATTCTTCTGCACCAATTGCTTTTGCCGCTGTAATATTTTGATGACAACCGCCTTGATAGAATGGAAACACAGCACTATCAACCTTATGTGCAAGTTCTTTACGACAGAATATTAGACCTCCTCTGCACGAACGAAGTGTCTTATGGGTGGTTGTAGTAATAATATCAGCCAACCCAAAAGGACTTTGATGTTCGTCACCAATAATAAGACCAGCAATATGTGCCATGTCGACCATAAAATATGGACGATATTCTACATCGTCATTCTTCACAGCATCATCAATTATGCGTTTAATTCTACGAAAATCAATTTCTCTTGAATACGCAGAAGCTCCAGCAAGAACCAACTTTGGCTTATACTGCTTGATTTTATTCGCTATATCATTATAGCAGATAATTCCGTCCTTGTCAAGTCCATACGTCACAACATTATAAAACTTGCTGACAAAACTAACAGGAGAAGAATGGGTCAGGTGCGCCCCAGAATCCATGCTCATCGCAAGAATCGTATCCCCAGGCTGGAGTACGGAAGCATAAGCTGCGGCGTTTGCAACACTTCCACTAAGCGGCTGAACATTCACATGATAATCCGTCTTGAACGCTTCCCGCCATTTCTTACAACAATATTCCTCAAGAGCGTCCGCATTACAACAACCACCATAGTACCGTCCTTCATTTCCGCTGTAACGATTCGTAGGATAGCCCTCTGTGTATTTACAGACGAAGGAGGAAGCCAGAGCAGCACGAACAGCTTCGCTTGGGAAGTTCTCAGAAGCAATAAGTTCAACAGTTTTATTGATTCTTTCATCTTCCGCAGAAATCAAATTTGCCACAAAAGAATGGTTTTTATGTACAAATTTTCTTACAAATCTATTAATTTTTCTGTAAATTCCCACCGACATACCCCCGAATACGCATAATTATTGGGAATGCTATAAATGAAACTATAACAGATGTTATAACCCCTATTCCCAATCTAACAAAAAATGCGGCAAAAACATAGGCTTTAGTATAATATCCTAAGATTAAAGCATCTAAAGCCATAATACCAGTATTAGCTATGGTAACTACAATACTGGATAGCGAATTTACCACCAAAAAACGGACAAAATTTATTTCTTGTACGCCATTTTTCGTTACTTTTCTAAAAAGCCAGTACAGATTGCCGACAAGAATAGCCCTAAGAACAGGTGGAATTAACCACAAAATAGTAGTAATTCCTATTCCATAATTTAGTAACTGGCTCAAGAATTCTCCAATAAAAACCGAAACAGCAGCCATACAAGGACCACACAAATAAGCCATGACTACTGTAACAACAGAAGTTAGCGTAATTCTGATATTTCCAGCCTTTATAGAGAATAACGAAAGTAGGAAATACATTGCCGCCATGATAGCGACAACAGCCATAATCTGTACAAGACTACTCGATTTCTTCAGTATCTTCTTGTCTGTACCAGCCAATAGAAATTTCCCCACATTCTGAACATTCCAATATTTCTATTGTAACATTCTTTAATTTTTGTTTCAGCTTAAAGGCGTGTGGCGACATAGTATGAACACCATCTGGCTTTACAGTTATCCCATCTGGAAATTTACACTTTTCTATATTCATCACGCCACCTTTACAATATTATCTATGTTAATTGTGATAATGTCCATATTTTTAGAACTTTCTTTCTTTACAATATCTTCGATTGCTTCTTTGTCTGTCTGTTTGCCATTCAAAAAGTATTCACTTTTCGACTTACAACCATTAACAGTAGCACATCTAAGATAAATTTTGCCATTATGCTCTATAAAATACGGATATTCTTTCCATGTTCCCCAAGGCAATCCCATATTACTGGATGGCAAAATTCCTTCTTCACGCTTGCCTTTTACAGAAGCAATGTTGTCATATTCGACACCGCAACGAACAACCATTGTGGTTCTACGATATACAGTATCACCTTTGTGAGAAACTTTTACAGGAACATCTTTTTCATACGTCAAAGACATAAATGTTCCATTTTTTCTATCTTTTACTACTTTTCGGATTTCTTCAAATTTCATAAAAATCCCTCCTTTTATGTTTATATTATAACATAATCAGAGGGATTTGTCAAGTATTACTCACCATATTCAGACACAAGAAAGTCGTAAAGTGCTTCTGGCGTATTCAAGATGACCTCTTTTTCAGCATTGTCTTTGTCCGTAATTGTGACAACGGCCTCATTCGCACCACACTCGCGGTCATAAATCCACCAAGGAATAAATTCATCTTTGTCGTTCATAGCGTCCATGAGGATTTCAATAGTCAAATCCTCAAATTCACACCACGAAAAAGACATGAAGTCCATTCCTTTAAAGGCATCATTTACCTTTTCTT
>ERZ1034807.8-NODE-8-length-72334-cov-15.072497_pt1 | contig 72334 bp, 93 predicted proteins | sample MGYA00520648_ERZ1034807 | MGnify/ENA primary metagenome ERZ1034807 (study PRJEB33766, sample SAMN09781684) | gut metagenome | biome: gut microbiome | host: Homo sapiens | place: Madagascar | study: EMG produced TPA metagenomics assembly of the PRJNA485056 data set...
TCGCCTGATGAGCCAATCTGAGCAGAGTAGCCTGATGAGCCAATCTGAGCAGAGTCGCCTGATGAGCCAATCTTAGCAGAGTAGCCTGATGAGCCAATCTTAGCAGAGTCGCCTCCGTTATCATTCTTCGCAACATCTGTCTTAACCTTTGACGGTGAGGTAATATCTTTCAACCACTCGACACCGATCTTAATGATGTCTGCAAGCTTCAACTCAGCCTTAATCTTGATATGTGAAGAACAAACCTTTGTTGAATTTCCTTCTTCCTCAATCTTACCAGATTGCTCTACCTCTGCAAAGCGAGAGCTGAGCATATCGTAGTGTTCCCATACTTCCATTGGAGACTTGCAAGCATGGAAACCTCGTTCACAACACTTGATTTCTCCGCCCATTTCATACTCTTTTCCAACTTCATACTGGAATCCTCGGCATTGCATATTCTTGTCGAATGCCTTGTACGATTTGATTACTTTTTCACTCATGTTACTTATATTTATATCCTTTGCAGGATGGTTAGTTACTCTTCCGCTTTTTCAAGGGAAAAATAATCAATTCCCCAAGCTTCGTTTGCGTATTGATAAGGTTCTCCATTTTTCTTTATTTTTCGGATAAGAAAACGAACCTTAATTTCATTCTTGCCAAGAGATATGGCTTCTTTTAGACGTTCTATGATAAAGATATTGCCATCTTTATCTTTCACCTTGTCACCTTCCTGGAAAGGTAACAAACTTAGAAAGTCGTTCATTATATCATTCTTCTTTTTGCGAAGCTCTGATATTTGTGAATCTGCCATCTTTAAGCAACCTTCTACATTCTGTAATTCGTTGTATAATTCTTCTTTTGTCATATTTTTAAATTTATGCTCGAAGGCGGTTAAACTTCTTCTCTTTTTAGGCAAGCATCAGGAGTATATTCTGACCAAATACAAACTCTACCTCTTACCTTACACCACCCGTTATTAACTTGGTGTTTACATTTTTGCACTTTCATACCTACACCTCCATTTTGTGATTAATATCTAAGCCAAAGAGAAGGTGCTGAAGCTGATGCACAAAACTGACACTTGTTAAGTTATGTTTATCTGTGTTAGCGCATATCAAGAACTCATCAGGCTGTCCTGCATCTTGTATTGTGTACAGATAAGCACGTCTTGTTTTAAGGTAGTACCATTTGCCGTCTTTCTTCCATCCATTCTTTTCAAGAATTTCTGGAGTGAGAGGTATTGGCTTAACTTCGCTTAACCTTATAAAAGGATGTTGGTCTGTTGTAATACTAAAGTCATTATCTCTATCTACTTCACAAACAGATTCAACTTTTCCTTTTACTATACACAAATCTCCAGGAATATATTTTAACTTATCCATACGCTTTACTTTTTACGATGATTATACTTCTTTATGGCATCCTTCTTAGAAGCTGCCATAATCTTAACACCTTTGACCGTGAACTCATGCTGCGCCTTTGGCTGACACTTCTGTTTGTCAGAAGAGGTATTACCGCTTAGTGCTTCAAGTCTGGGACTTCTACTTCCAAAAATATCACCTTGCGCATAAGCTGCCGTAGCAGCCATCATTAAGGCCATTTTCATTAAATTTCTACTCATACACTTACTCCCTTGCGGTTTATCTTTCAGGATTTCCGTTATGTTAATTTCTTTTCCAATAATCGTATTGTTTAGTTTTTGAATATTGCGTCCAAGATTTTCCGGAAGTTAGGGTTGTCAATGACAGCTTGGGCATCTTTTTCGCATTTGAAATATACCGTATTGATATCAAAAAAAGTTTTATAACCTGTTGTATAGCATTGAGAACGATTACAATATAGAATATGATATTTATTTTCTATCCTACTCCAATTAGGATTCCAATCTCCATTATAAAACTTAGCTATACACATAAGTCGATTAATAGCGCATAGTTTTGCAGAATTGTTGTCATCAACAGATATACATATTAAGTTTTCGTTGAGTTTTAAAGAAGCCTTTATATCTTCATAGGTCAATTCTTTCTTCTTGAACTTGATAACGCCGGCGTTAAAGTCGCAATTCTCTACATCTATCTCCATCCCTTCTGGGATATTGATAGTGAGTTGGTTATCTTTGATTTTCATATCTTTAACTTCTTCAAATTTAACATTAGCGCCATCATTCCTCAAAAAGTCCATACAATTACCAATAATAGACTTTAAAGAAGAACAATTAATATGTATAAATGCGCAATTTCTACAATCGTCAAATTCTGCCACCTTATAAGTCTTACCTTGGTACTCAAAGGTTTCTCCAATCTTTCTCTCCATAAGCTCGATAATTTAAAGATGGTAACGACTACTCGATACCCTTGCTCCCCAATCAAAACAACCCGTTGCGTCGGGTTTTAAGAAACGCATCTCCAACTTCTTTAACGCGGCTCTGTGCTTCTTCTCAAGGTTGACGCAGTGTAGCTTCTGAGCTAACTTAATTTGCTCGACAATACCCTTTCGGGCTACTCGATATTGCTTTTCTGACATCATAAGCTATCCTCCTCGTTAATCTTGTATACAAGCCCAACAACAGCATCAACAAGTTCGCGATTGGTCATAGGCTTAGAATCGGTATTACTTAGTTTTAATTCACTCATGATGCGATCAGACACCTTGTTTATATGTCCCATCTTTGACAGAGGAAATCGCTCAATATCAGAGACCTTATCAAGACGGAATCGCTCACGAAGGTATGCCCCGCTGATATACTCTGTAGAAGAACGATGTCGAGTGATTACCCACACGCCCTCTGGTAGAGAGTCATGCAAGAGCATACATGCTGGTTCGTACCTTCCATTTATCTTTTGATAAAATGTATCAGACGTGTCACATTCGGGAATCTTGTATTCCTCGTAGCGACCTTTATTATTCTTTGTGTATAACTTTGGAATCTTTTTCATTTTGTTTTCTTTTTAAGGTTTGCCGTTCTTATAGCTTTGAGGTATTTAGGAGATTTTTTCAATCCAAGCTCTTTAGCTTTCTTGTTTACCTCATAAACGCTGCGGCCTACAATATGTGCGACTTCTTTTGTAGGAGAATCCGGGAACCCTATAGTAAGCGCCCTTATCTGAGCCTCATTCCAAGGTGTGCCGGTGTTGATGATCGGATTTTTCTTTTCAGACCCGTTTGGTGTTATATTAACTCCGTTAAGTTTGCATGCCTTGGATAAGGCTTCGTCAGCACGATGGCAATCAAGGATTTTGAGACCGATAATCTCGAAGCCAAGGTTAAACTTGTCTTTGCATTCCGAAAACACATTGTTGTCTATAGAAACAGGATAAAGAAGTTCCATCACGTTGCGTATCCTGGCATAAACACCCTTGACCGGCACAGTGAACCGGCTGCCAACGGTAAATGCTGTCATACCGTAGTTCTTCTGCATAACAGACGAGAACTCATCCACAGACTTACAAAGCATTCTTGATAAAATCTCGGCCATGAGAATGAGGGTGTAGAGTTTGTGCTGCTTAATACCGAACTTCAAGAACTGGTTATCGAGAGCATAAAAGCATTTCTGTATATCGGGCCTAATATCCTCCTCGATAGCATCTGTGAGGTCGAGCCATATCTGCTGCATACCAATCCTGCCCATGTAGAACATGAAAGATTCAACAAGTTCGTCAGAACATCGTTTCGCCTCCGTAAGCCGCTTTTTTGCCTCCATGCGGAACAGTTTTTTGTCCTGTCGCGCATAGTTGTATACATCAGTAATCTGTGTCTGGACCACAGAGGCGAAACCTCCTATCATGGAGTAGAAAAGCATGTAAGCCTTGTTGACCTGTTCCTGAGATGGTCTTTTCAGAGGGATACCTGCTATTAATGGTTTTGATCTGTTTGGTTTCCACTGCATATCAGACCTCCCTTTCGACAAAGAACACCCCAAAAATACACACCAGCGCCACTGAGGCGAGAATGTAATGATGGGCCATGAAGCAGATGAAGCTGAGGCAGAGTATCGCCGTTGCAATAACGATCAGTAATATGATGATTGTATGTTTGTATTTTCTCATTTCTGCGTGATTAAATTACTTATCGTAAACAGCCTTGTAGCTGTCGAGTTGTTGAGACATATGCTCCATATCCTTATCGTATCTGTCACGTTCGGCACGTGCCTTGGAGATAAAAATGAAGCTAACGATAAAGGAAATGATAACCGTTAGTGTTATGAAGAGCCAGGGAAGTCGGTATACAGCCTTATTGATTGCTCTTCCCAGGTTTCTGACAATAACCCAAGAGTAGATTCCTATGAACACTACCGCTTGTTTTGTGGTTGCGTTCTCAATACGTTCTTTCTGTGTCATAATTCTAAAAATTACTTGGTTTGGTTACACCAGTTATCAGTTGACCGCCAATAACCAGCCATCCATATTTCTTTCTTTGTCGCATCAGGGTGCTCACTGAGCCATTCCTCTGCCATTTTACTTACGTCTGCCATTTTGGTCTCGTTTTGATTCTTTTTCAAGTTTTTGTTTTAGCTCGAAAAGAGGGGATTGTTTCGGATCAACACCTTTCCTTAAACAATACTCTTCGTAGGATATAGCGTTCGCCTTAGCCTTCTCATCCTCTATCTTCTGCTTGTCGCGGTTTCTCTGTCCGTCAATTTCGGATCTCTTTTCGTATACCTTGCACATATACTTGTCGAGGGCTATAAAAAGTATCTGAGGATTCACGGTCTTGCCGACATAGATTTCACCATACTCGCCAATAGAAAACTCGTAGAAGAATCTGGTAAGCTCGCTTGGAGTAAGGTGATAGTATTCTTGTCTGATGCGCTGCGCCATAGCCTTGAACTGGTAAGAGGTAGTTGAGTCGATAGCTCCAACAACCATAAACAAATCAATGAGCATTACCTTAATCCAGAACTCGCTTGCACCATCTTTGAAGTATTTGTCAACTTCAACAAAGGACATACCGCCTCTATCGACAGAATCGTATATGGAAGTTATAGTGTCCGTGCTATTTTGCAGAGTAGGATATTTCTCCAAGAATAGCGCATATTGTTCACCATATTTTGATACCGCTTGACTATATTCAGTCGGCAAGGATTGAATTAATCTTGTTGAAAGTTCGTTGCTGTTGTTCATAGCTGTTTACACCATTGTTTTTAGGAGCGAACAACCCAGTGTAGTTGTTGCCCATAGAATACTCAACGATAACCTTTGCGTATTCAGGATTTCCGTTTGACAACTGTAGAAGTTTCTTTTTAAGAGCTTCTAACCCACGTGGCTTGTAAGTCTGACGTTTTTCTTTCTTGTATGCAAGCCATGCTTCGAGAGCTTCCTTGCAGGGATAATCATCACAGCAGGTCTGTTCGTCGCTCTGAAAGTCGGATAAATCTTTGCCTAACGAGAACGCAGCGCCCATGCAAAAGATTTTCTGCTTTTCCAAGTCATTCGGGAATAGCTCGCCAGACTTCTGTCGTATATTAATTGGTAACATCATAAGCTATTGTATGTAATTTTGTTGTCTTTCTATATCATGTTGAATATGAAGTAGTGCGATATATTCATCAGAATTAGGAAAATCAAATCCAGCTTCCTCTTTTGCCCACGATTTGAAATCAGAAATTGATTTGCTCATTTCGTCTTTCGTAAGGTCAGCAGAAGAACGGAGATACTTATAGCATTCTCCCGTGAATTTATCAATCCCTTCTCTGAGGAATATATCTTTATTTACTACCAACTTATAGAAATGCGTCTTAACTTCGTCCAGAGTGTAGCCGTATTGGAGGCCGAATGCAGATAGAAGTAAATGAAGGTAGGCGTTCTGTTTCAAAGAACGTCCACGTTTCTCTTTTAACTCTACCATAGCGCCTTTGTTCTCAAACTCGGCTACTTTTTTCCTAAACGTTTCAAGTTCAAACACATTTTTCAGGTTGAACCACATAAGCGTTGAATGCTCGTTTGATTAATTCTACACTAGAAGGGAAGGTCATCAGAGTTCCCTCGTTGCTGTGCTTGTTGCTGTGCTGACTGCTGTTCAGGTGGAAACAGATTTTGCTGATTCATCGGGTTTGCCACGCCAGCAGCATTAGCAGAACTTGCCATAGCTTGTTGCGCTGCTTGTGCTCCAGCCTGAGCATTGCCGTTATAATTCACACCCTGCGAAGGATTTTGCTGCGCCACATTCTTAACATCCCAAGCACGGATCTGGTTAAAATATCTACCTTGATATTCATGCGCATCAATATCAAAGCTAACATCGACAACCATGCCGACCTGAATGCCAAAATTGACAATTCTATCAGCTCCAAAAACATCAAAAGCCATCTTCTTAGGGTATTGCTCTTGTGTTTCTATTACATAAGTCTGACATTTCCACTCGCCTCTTGCCGAAATACCGCTTCTTTCAGGCAGAACCGCAATAATTTTTCCTTGAATTTCCATTTATTTTTTGTTTAAAGAATTTTTTAAAACCAAATCTGCCAACTCATCAAAGTAAGCAACATCCTTGATTGCAGAGTCCTGCTCTCCTGTGACCTTTGATGCTATTGAGCCTTTCTGCATAATCAAGCTATAGAGATAGCCGTCGATGGTATTTGCACCCATGAGAATCCACGATGTAACCGCATTCTTCTGTCCGTTACGATAGGCACGGCATTCGCACTGCGACAAATCTGCCATCGTCCACGGTAGCTCAACAAATACGACATTGGAAGATGCCGTAAGCGTTAGACCTACACCTGCCGCCTTAATGGAACAGATGATGATCCTCTTTTTCTTAGCCTGGAAAGAATCAATTGCCCACTGCTTCTGCTGTTGGCTATCAGAACCAGTCACTGTGCAAACCTCATCAGGGAACTCTTTCTTGATTTCACTAACGACTTCACGATGCTCAGCAAACACGATTATCTGTTCTTCGGTATCATGAAGGAACTCTATTGTTGCCTTCATCTTGCCTCGACCGGATATCGAGCGAAGGTTCATAAATCTAACAAGAGCCTTCATTCGTAACTTTTTTCTTGCCTCTTCTTCAGAACAGCTCTTGTATTCAAGAAGGAATGTAAGAAGATCTTTCTGACAGGTATCGTACTCTTCCTGCGTTTCAGGGTCGAGAGCAACACTGATGGTCGTTCTGGTCAGATCCGGCAAATCTTTGAGAACATCTTTCTTCTCTCTGCGGAAGTAGCACGTTTCGTGTATCTTCCGGTTAAGCTCTTCAAGATTCTCATTCTCACCATATCTGTTGTAGAACTCACCAAACCCTCCGAACTCATCGTTCAGGCGACCAAGGATTGCAAGCTGACAGGCCAGGTCTGTTGCGTGATTAACAACAGGCGTACCTGTGAGTTCATAGATGTATTCTTTGCCCTGACACAATCCCATGATGATTTTAGACTGCCTTGTGGACGGGTCCTTAACTCTTGCAGACTCGTCTATAATCACAGACTTGATAATCTTCAGTTCATCGCGAAACAGAAAATTATTGAGTCTTAGTGGTTTCGGTCCAAGATTTACGACGAAGTATTTCGCAAGCGACTCGTAGTTGCATATCACCACATCATAAAGGTTCATCTTCGTAAGATGATATCCGTATGTCGCATTGACAGAATCGGTAAGTATGAGAGGACGGAGGTTCGTAAACTTCTTTATCTCTCTCTCCCAATTCACTTTTAGTGCGGCTGGGCATACAACCAGGCATGGTGTTGCTTTAGCACGCTCAATGGCAACGATAGACTGAACCGTCTTGCCCGTTCCCATATCGTCCCCATTTATGCAACGCTTCATAGCGAGTTCCATGCGTACACCTTCTTCTTGATAATCGTATAATTTCGGTTTATCTGACATAATAAACAAGTTTATAATAAACACCACATGCGGAAAGCCCACTCAAGAGCTTTCTCTCTGCCACGTAAGTACAGCTCGTCGCCACGCTCTATCTTTTTGTAGAAAACCTTTTTCTTTGTCTTGGATACAGCAAAGATAAAGTCTTGATTTCCGTATCTTTGGTCAATGCTGTGCGTAAGGTCCATATACCACGCACGGCTTCTGTCCCAGTCAACGAAATCGATCTGGTCTTCAAACTGTTCCTGTGACGTAGCGGCCGTAGTCTTTAAGTCGCCTCCAAATTCACCAAGCCACCAGTCGAACTTACATCGTACAGGCAGTTCAAACTTGAAACCTTGGTATTCCATCTTCATTTGCGGATTGATGAATGTTTTCTGACCGACCGCATTTTTCAGAACAAAATCAAGAAATCTATCCTTTGTTGCTTGTTTCTTTAAAACTGCAAGTCTGTCTAATCCCCATTTCCAATCCTTCTCTGTGTATTTCTCATCATCTACCGTCATAGCGTAATGATTACACTTTTCGGGTTCAGTAACGAGAGCATCAACAAGAGTTCCAAGGTGGAATGCCTTTCTCTTATCCTCTTCCTTTACGAAGTTGAGTTGCGGGTTCAGAGCGAACTTCAGCGCAGTGAGGTCTGAATTGGAGACCTCACCACGAGAATAATAAGGATCAAACGGTTGTTCCGCCATATTACTTAGCTGTTACTTCATCCTCATATTTGATATAAGGAGACATGATATACTCTTCTTCGCTGTTAGCACGTTTCTCGCAAGCCTTGCGCATGAACTCCAACTTAGAAGCGAGTTTGTCTGGAGCCATCTGAGAACCCTCGATTGTCCACCACTGCTGAATGATATCGAGCCAAGCATTTTTATCGGTAACAATCAAACGTTTAGTAACCTTTACTTTTTGTTTGCTTGTGCTGACGGAAGTCTGTGCAAAAAGAGATTGAGCCTGTGCAGTTGCATGCTGTGCGGCATTCTCTGCATCGCGTTTCTCCTGCTCAGCCGCAAGCTTTCTCTGCTGCTCTTCTTTCGCAGCTTCGTCAGCCTTACGGATAGCTTCTTCCTTTGCCTTGCGTTCTGCCTCGGCAGCGGCAGCTTCCGCTTCCTTACGTTTGCGCTCTTCCTCAGCAGCCTTCAGCTCGGCTTCCTTGGCCTTGCGTTCAGCCTCGGCAGCTTTCAGTTCAGCCTCCTTGCGCTTGCGTTCCTCCTCGTCCTTGATACGCTGAATCTCCTCCTGCTTCTTGCGTTCTTCTTCGGCAGCCTTGCGTGCTGCCTCTTCTTTACGCTTACGCTCCTCTTCAGCCTTGCGAGCTTCCTCTTCTTTACGCTTACGCTCCTCTTCAGCCTTCTTGATTTCAAAAAGCTCTGAAACCTTGGAGTCAAACTTCATGAGAAGTTCATCACGTGTAGTATTGACCGTCTGCTTGTAAGATAGGAGGAGTGAGGCAGAAACCTCCTTGTAGGCGCCATTCATAATCTCCTTAGCATCATTTTCATCCACCTCGGAAGAATAAGAAGGCTTATTGTTAACGAACAGATGTCCAAGGTCGAGAACGTCGGAGAATTCTTCAATACGCTTCCTTACCTCATCCTTATTGTCAAGGGTGAGTAACGTAAACGTACTATTTAGAGAGTCGATAGCAGTAGAAGAATGCTCTGTAAGGAGATTGTTGAGCGTATCAATAGTGTCGGTTTTCAGCTTAATCTTTGCTTCCTTGATACGTTCCTGGCGCAATCGTTCTTGTTCTGCTTTCTTCTGCTGCTCTAATTTGTATGCAGCATACTCGTTGCGCTTCTCCTGAATCTTATAGACAACGGAATCTGTGTTCTTTACAGAGATAAGATTCTCCATCATTGTAAATCCCTTACGGACAATATCGAACACTTGGGTGACTCCCTTGCGCTTCTCTGTCATTGCTTTTTCTGTCAGTTTAGCCTTCTTGATAAACTCGGCAGCTTTCTCGTCAAGAGCGTCGTTCATTCCAGAAGCGCCGATATCTGCTAACAGAGACTCACCTGCATGAATACATGCTTCGTAAGACTTTTTGTTAGACTGAACAGCATTCTCTGTATCAGACTTGAGAGTTGCAATCTGTCTTGTAATATTGTTGGCTTGCTGTTGAACCAACTGTAATTCTGTATTTTCTGCCATATATGATAATTTTAAAATGGTGAATCACTATCAACCTTCACCTTAACGCCCTTATCTTCCGGTGCGACTTCTTCAGCACCAAAGGCTTCCTGTGACGGCTTCTGTAGAGCCTGCGTGTCGATGTCGGCCTGCAATAATGCTCCAAGACCGACCTTCAGTTTAGGATAAGTCTTGAATGCGTGCTTACAAGTCTTAGAGATAAGGAATCCCGTATCTATATCCCTGTAATACGTTTTACCATCATTGCCTACAAAACTTCCTCCGTACAAAGCGTTTGCCTTGTGGTCTTTGCCTCCAAACTTGGCAGAATACTCGCGAAGTCTGTCAACACCCTCTCTGTCAAGAACAAAGTAGTCATACGAGTTGTTAGGAAGAATGATCTTAACATAACATGCAACAATATACGAATTTGCCGGTCTCGGATAAGTCTTTACGTAATCAACGAACTTATGACCGTCACGCTCTCCGAACCGAAAGTCATCACAATTATACACAATAACAGGATTGTCACACCTAACAATCTGTCCTGCTCTTTGACGAAGAAGAATTTCTCCATATCCCGTATATGTGATCTTTGCGGTATAAGTCGATTGTTTAGTATTCTTGTCATAGTTGCTGTATCCCATGAGATAACAGAGTGTCGCAGTTCCCTTTTCGAGAGACAATCCGTTAATCGCCAAGTTCATGAAGGCATCGTGAATATTCAACGATGAAGCTTTTTCGAGATACCCCTTAAATGAGCCATTAAGGAGTTCGTCGTTGAATAAGGCTTTCTGCTCTTCAAAGAAAACCTCTCCACCTTCTCCAAATTTCTGATTATACACCTCGATAAATCTATCTCTTGCCAAATCGCAAATCTGATTATGAGGAGTTTTGTTTAACTGATTTATATCCATTTGTATAGAATTTAAAAATTAATCACTTTCATATCTAAACTCCCATCTTTCGCACGTGTGTTCCCATGTGCGTCCAGACTTCTTGTCGTCGCACTGACCTCTCCAGAAGCAGCTCATACAGGCGTGTTTCATTTCTGGTCAATGTATTTGAACGAAATCTTATCGACGACTTTCTGTCTTCCGTCTGCATCGGTCTCAACAGTGGGGATGACAAACTTTCGTCTGCCCTCTCCTGCTATGTAGTTAAGAAAGATGGCTTGTTGTTGAACCATAAGAGAGTTGTTTCTCGTAAGATTCATAAGACACTTATGTTCTTTCCTCTTTCGCATTACGGCCTCTGCTACCTGTGGTGTGAGGCGAGCGAATACTGCCTGCAAACTATCCCTGTTCATCATTAGCCTTAACTTTATGAATAAAGAAACTGTCAAAAATCTGGGTTTCAGAAACAGAAACAGAAGAGTAGTCTACCATCGACCCACGCATAATCTCGTCAAGATAGCGGGTGGCCCTGTTGAGGCAGTTAGCCTGGATGAGCATCGACTGCTTGGTTTTCTTTGGTTTGCCCGTATTCTCGTTTAAAGTGATGTAGTCGACGGTTCCCTTATAGAACTTGTCGTCATCGCTATCACAGGAAGAGTAGACCTCTCTGAAAGCGGCAGGAGTGATATTGAGTACCTCAACATCGCCAACACTGTAATCGCTCATAGAATCGGACGCCTTGAGCTCTGCGTCACCAAAAGAGGTCGCCTCGACAACAATAGTCTTACGCACCTTTTTCACTTCGCCATCCTTGTCTTCAACGACAGCTACAGCGACAACATAGAAATTGCCTGAATTACATTTTAACTTCTCCATAAATATATCTTTAATGTTTAAAATAAGCTTAACTGAACAGCTTTTGGCCTCATGAGATCGTCAAGAAGTTTGATGAGTTTCGGAGAATAGTTGTCTATCTCGTGGTGAGAGTAGTCTGGACTTGAGGCTCGTTTGTGCTCAAGAAGATATTCTCTAACCTCCTTACATGCTTCCAATACAGCTTCACGCTCGGTGTTGCAGTCTTTTTTGCATGGCCGTTGCATACATGGCTCTCCTATACCTCCGTTATGCAGAGTTATATCGTAACCGTATATCCACTTTCCGTTGAAGACGGCTGTCTTTATGTAGAACCCGGGTATGACACCTCTCGTCTTTGTGTTCTTGCTGTTCTCCCAGACCTCGATGACGTTATGGTTCAGACACACATTGTTCTTGTTGAACCTAAACTCCTTCTCCATCATCTTCGTTTTTAAAAGAGCTGACACTAAAAAGAACTGCCACAAAAGCTGCGAACAGAAACACGATCACTGTAAGCAGAAATGATGCTATAATAATTTTCATAGGCTTTCTGAATGAATTTAAAAAACAGCAGGCGCATCACTGCGGCCACTGTCAAAAAATTTAAAAAATGATTCAAGTAAAGTCATGTATATGGTTAAATAATCACGTTATTCGTATATGACTTTTTCGCCATCCGAAGGATAATCGACAATACGTAGTGTTTTGCTATTCTTGTAAATCGCCTTTCGGAATATCACCTTAGCTTCTCCGTGATGCCGCTTGAGATTATGCTTTACTATAAGCGATATGCAATTCTTCATCGTAATGGAGAACTCGCGAAGCTTAGACGTGTATTCCGACTTGACATCGCAGATGACAATCTTGCCACGCTCGAAGAAAACAAAGTCTGCCGTGTAGTAATGCCCTTTTACAAGGCTTCGTTTGACCCACTTTACTTTTGTCTTGAGCGCCTTTGGAACGAGTACGTACAGAGGTTTGATAAGACAAAGCCTAACCTGTCTGTGAACACAGGAGACATCCTTGTCGTCGAGGAGAAGAATGTAGTAACGAAGCTCTTCTCTACTATCGAACTCAAGCCCTTCGTAGTGGACCTTTCTGTTCATTACCCGTTTTATCGCCATTGTTTGCCCTCCTCGCTTGGCGTTTTGAAAAGATTATCGAACGCAACAGCTCCGAACCTCTGGTATTTTCCACTTTTCCACTGAACGATATAGTCGTTCTCGGCGACCTCTCTCTTTCCGTCAGTGGAATCCTGTTTGAGAAGAACTACCATGCGGCCTTTCTCGTTATTGAATATTCTCTCTACGGCCTCAAGCTTGGAGAGTTCGTTTATATTCTCTTTCTTAACTCTTATTGTGTATATTACTTTCATTCTTTTTCTTGTTTTTGGAAAAGGAAGGAGGCCGTGCGTACACAAGCCTCCAGTTCCCATTCAAATAATAACCAACAACTACAAAATAGAAATATGATCTATTCGTAACCTTAGAAGGTATCGAGCCTTCTTCTCTTGCATAACACGTAACGCAAGCGCATTTCCTAATTGCTTTAAGGTTTAAAAACAGAGCTCTGTCTTCACAGACAGAGCTGAGCCATTAAACTAATATTCATTTAAAAAAAATAGGAACGCCACGCCTGGCGACATTAACGAGCAAAATTAACATGTGAAATAAATTTCGTTGCGGAAGGTGGACTCGAACCACCGACCTTCAGGATATGAGCCTGACGAGCTACCAACTGCTACTATTCCGCTGTAAAAAACACCACCTTTCTTCACAGATAAGTGGTGTAAAATAATGAATAAATTATCTAAAACAAACAAAAGAGTGGGAGGCGCGATTGGAGTTACACCAATTCCTGTCAGACGATAAGATAAGGTATCATTTGTTTGTCTAACCGTGACATTCGTACACCACGTGCCTCTTTGAATATTATATAAACTATGAGTGATGTGAACTCATTATAATATAATCACCAGACTGCATTATTTTCGTATGTGCCTACATCGACAATTCTTCTTTCCGATGCGGTTCGTCAAACTACTTAATGCAGAAATTAGCTGGATTTCCGTATGTCGTGCGTCCTTTCGCCAGGTCGCGGCGCTCATTGCGCTATCCGGCTACTTCTTTTCCACGCATACTATGTTGTCAACCATTAAGCCAAAGAGCTATTGTTCGCTATTGTTAAAAAAAGATGCAAGGTTGTAGTTGCCCGAGCTACCTACTTTATAAGCTTAAAGGACGTTAGCTTTGCACCTAAAAATCAACGAAGCAAACATTGCGGACACAGCAGGGATCGAACCTGCGACCCTTTCCTTAGGAGGGAAATGCTCTATCCACTGAGCTATGTGTCCATGTGGGGACTGGCAATGCAACTTACCAGTCCCGTTTCGGCCGCTGCCGACAATAAAAGATTTTAAACCTACCCTCACGGGCAACATTCTAACATTAACTTTCAAACACCTATAAACATAATAATTATTTGTTGCTTTTTTTCATACTTCTTAGTTTTTTAGTACACCCTATGCATCTCCATCATATTATCTATGTCCGCCTTCAAAAAGAAGGCTGCGTTTCCTATCATGCAATGAGGAAGAATGCCTTTCTTTCGTAGATCGGATATGTAGGTCTTGCCCATTCCGATATAGTTGGCCGCTTCCTGTGCAGACAGCCATATTTTATCCACCTTATTGATGACGGTCTTCTTTTTTGGTGTCATTTTGAGCCTCCTTTCCACCCTCGATAAGAGGGAATATTTTGTGTTTCTTTAATTCCTCGTAAAGGAATAAGCGGCCCTTCTGAGTCCATTTTGTGTGCATAACTGAACCGGCAGAACCATTCTTGTGCGTTATTGATATAGTGTCAGACTGAACATATCCGTAAGGGAGATATTTTGCGTACAATATCCACTGTCCTCCAACCTTACGCTGTAGCCCGAAATTCCTAAGCAGGATATTGAATGACTTTGCAGACTGACCATAATCCTGCGCAATCTGTGTCGTTGTGACTGTTTCCTTGCTTGAGAGGATGATATCAACGTATGTCACCTTTGGCTGCATCTCTGCTATCGCACCGTTAAGTTCAACGATTTCCTTTGAACTCGCTTCGAGCAGTTTCTGTTGTCTCTCTATTTGCTCCTGTTGTTTAGCCGCCAACATGAGTGCCTCAGAGAAAGATTGCGGAACCTGGTACTTGCTCATCTCTTTCGATTCAAGCTCTTCCCACCTCAACACAAGCTTTGCTCGTGCCTCGTCATTGAACTTTGTGGCAACGTACAGGCATTCGGTTTTACTGAGAATATAACAAGGAACATCTTTGTACCCTCCATTCGGCTGAGGTTGCTTGTATGATGACAACGCAAAATTGCGTTCTGATACTTTCACCCATGCTTCCTCCATGTTTCGAATGCTTCTCATTACGTCAGCATGACGCATTCCTGTCGCCTCAGCTATTTCTAACGAGGTCATTGTTTCTTTCCTGGTTAGTTCGTTCATTTTTTATCTTCTACACATTTAATATTATGCCTTAACCCGCTTTCGGTACTTTACATTCTCACCGAGAATCACATCTCTTGTGTGAGGGTCTGTAAGACCGATTGTAATAGTGTTGCCTTTGAGGAATGTGTAATACACGTTTCCGTCCGTTCTTGGGTATGCTCTCTTTACATAAGTAACAGCACCCTTCGCAGCAACACAAGCGAGATAGTTTGGCAACTCAACTTCGATTTTTCCGCCTATTCCGATGTTTTTAATATCTTCGGCAGTTACCTTATTAGCTTTCATAAGAAATCTTTTTCTAACTCGTTTTAAATTATTAACTAAAAAAACTTGGTAAAACGAGGTAAAACACGTATCTTTGCGGTGTCTAATCGTTGGATGAGTGCTTCCACTCGTTCCACCTTGCTTTTGTCTTTCCGTTGTTCTAACTGATTGACATTTGCAAAGGTACTACATTCACTCGAAAACACCAAATAATTTCGTGTGAAATCGTGTGTTTTTAAGGTTATTTTACAATAATCGTGTGTTTAGTTGTATATTTGTAATTATGAAGAAGGATATAGAGTTAATTTGTCGAATAAAACATCTTATGGAAGAGAATGGATACAATGCCAACTCTTTTTCGAAGAAAGTTGATATTGACCCTGGAAATCTTCGAAAGAAGCTAAAGGGCGAGTATGGAATAACGAACAAAGACATATTCAAGATAAGCAAGTATATAGGCGTAAATCAAAAATGGCTCAAAAGTGGAGAAGGAAATGTTTATGCCGACAATACATATAGTGTAGGAAGAGACATAAATATAGGTGGACATGTCGAAAAATCCATCGAAGGAGCACTGGTTACTCCGGACAACAATGCGTTTGCTAAAGTATCAAATCTCTTTATAGGCGACGAGTCCTTAAAGGACAAAGAGATTGGGATACTCCGCGAACAGATTAAAGATATGCGCAAACAACTTGCAAGCAAAGATGCTCAGATCAAGCAGCTTCTCGATATGCTTGCAAACAAGCAGTAAAATTGCAAACAATACGCAAACAAGGTATTTTCAAAAACTCATAATAAATTAATAATCAGTAAGTTACAAAGATAACAATGATAACTGTAACGTATTGGGCGACAGCGCTACTTAACTCACTGATTTTCAATAGTATAAACATTAAAACTGATACGCTAAAAATATAAAAAACAGCCCGAAAAGCCCCGTAAATACGCCCAAATATATTATAAAATGCAAACAATATGCAAACAAAAATCAAACAGGCTGATTGGACTGAAGCGTTAGATAACGAAAGGAAATCATGCAATGAAGATTTATGTAAACAAAAGGGATCTAAAGGTGTTCTTTTCTATAACCTTTAAGTACAAGAGATTCTATGTCTACACAGGTTTGCAGACAACTGAAAAGTTTTCCGGGTTGATATTCCCAAAGTCGGACCGAAACGCAAAGGCGAAGACCGCAAGGCTTGCGAATCTCTATGCGGACGTAGAGGATTACATTTTAAACCACAAGGACGAGACGGCAGATGAGCTAAAATGTCATGTAACGGAAATCGTCAAGGGCGCAAAGAAGACGGATCAAGGTTCGTTTGTTGGGTATATACTTAAAGTTGCAGAAACGAAGGGTAAATACAACACGAGAAGAAACTACGAGCGAGTGGCGAGAACGATTGAGGCTTACGACAAGAACTGTAACTTTAACACTATTGACAAGAAGTGGGTACTTTCTTATATCGACCACGAGAAGAGTAAGGGAAGATCTGTGAATGGAATATCTACCGACATTCAGATTATGAAGTTCGCCTTCAACAAGGCAATAGACGACGAACTGACAGACAAGTATCCGTTCCGTGGTATCACGCTGAGAAAGGAGCAGACCAAAAAGCGCTGCCTGACCCTTGAACAGCTGCGTGCGATAAGGGATTTCAGGCTGACCGGGAAGAAGGCCATGTACAGAGATTGCTTCATGCTATGTTTCTACCTCATCGGTATCAACATAAGCGACCTGCTGTTCCTTCCAAAGACGGCTTTGAAGAATGGACGTATAAGCTACAAGCGCAACAAGACAGGAAAGTTGTACGACATCAAGGTTGAGCCTGAGGCAATGGAGATAATAAGCCGGCATAAGAGCAGGAAGAAGGACTATCTTCTCAGTTTCCTGGAGGAGGCGGGAACGACTCTTACAAACACCTTCGCAAACAACATGACAAGACACCTTCGTACAATAGGAGAAAAGGAGCGACACAGCTATTATGTCACAATACACCCTGTCGAGAAGGATATAACAAGCTACTGGAGCAGACACACCTGGGCAACGATCGCAAGCGAGATGGATATTCCAATGGAGGTTATAGGCCGTTCTCTTGGTCATTCGCTTTGGGACAATGCGATAACTTCGACGTACATCAAATATGACACAAGAAAGGTGGATGAGGCCAACAGAAAAGTCATCGACTATCTGAACGGTTAAAAAGGAAAATCCCCACGTCATTCGTAAAATGGCGTGGGGATGCTGTAATCTACTTGGTTGTCATCATCATCTGAGGAACGTTCCCGTAAACAGGGAGACGGCCATCCCATTTCTCAATCCACATCTTTTTCAAGATAGCAGGAGTAAGGGAAGCTGTCTTGAGTTCGTTGGCCTCACGTTCTGCACGAGCCTGTACGAGCATTTTTTCCGCCTCTGCCTTCTTGACCGCAACCTCGTTGAGTGCTCTCTGTGCCTCCTGGATAGCCTTGTTTTTCTGATTAACGGCCTCCACGATGGAACTCGGATACTTCAAGCCTGATGTCAACTGCTCAAGATGGAAGTGCTCCCTGGCGAGAGCCTTGCTGAGCTGCGCCTCGATGGCACGTTCAACCAAATCCCTGTTGCTGACAATCTGATCAGTTGTGTACTTGTTGAGCTGAATGCGGAAGGCGTCCTTCACGTAGTTGAACAAAGTACCATTAACGATGTCTTTCAACTCCTTGCGGTACTTCTTGAACACTCTCGGCGCATTGCCGTCAACCATCTTCAGTGACACGGTAGGATCTACGGTAAATTCAGAGCCATCCTTTGCGTTGATGGTGAACGCAGGGTAGTCGATAGTCTGAACAAACGTTGGATACTCATAGACCTCCTCAGTGAATGGATTGTACCATACACGGCCGGTAACGAGGCTAACGTCATCAACACCCTTGTCGGTGCCATAGAGGTTCACCAGGATGCCCTCAGAACCTGCGTCAATGCGCTCGCTGCAAGAAGTTAAACACAGCACTGAAAGAATCAGCGACAACATGAACACGAATTTAATCTTTTTCATCTTTTTTATTTTTGAATGTTAAACAATCCGTTGCGATTGAAACGAGAAGCCATATCAGGAGGATGGCTACGCTTACGATGTTCGTCGTTGTGTCTGCCTTGCTCACTCCCCTGAGCCCGACATCTACGACCATGAGGGTTATTACAGCCCACGCCACGAATGCGGCGATTTTCCATTTAATTTTCTTCATTGCGTCTATTTTTTTTATTATAATATATACAACACCTCTATACCAATAAAAAATATAGGATAGAAGATTAGTGTCTATTACTTTTCTTTATTCCATATTTGTCGCAAATCTCGCAATACGCTCCGTACGCCATTTCGTCTGCCATCTCGTTATAATGGTCTCCGTTATGGCCTTTAACCCAATGGAGACGAACTCCAGACACGTGGCGAGAATGCTTTTGGTAGAGCTCCCATAGGTCACCGTTTGTGTCCGGCTTGTACGTCTTCTCCAGGGTCAGTATGCTATATTTGCTATCAGTATAAACATCAACAAAGGCGCCGTCCGGACAGGCATTGACCGCAGAAATTATGGCAAGCAGCTCCATACGATTGTTCGTAGTGTTGAGTTGGCCGTGATTCTTGACTCTAACAACCTCTTCATCCTTAATCAGGACATAGGCGGATCCACCTGCCTTTCTGGATGATTTGTTGTCACAGCTACCATCAGTATAGGCGATATAGTGCATGCCGTTATCCGGGAACTCCTCTTCTCCGCTTTTTTCTGATACAGATGCTCGTTTGTATGGTTTGCGACCGAATTTTGGAAGCACGATGCCATTATAGCATATAACCAGTATCTGCCAGCTCTTCGGAGGGTCGCCGTTTTTCTTCCTCCAACCAACTTTTTGGCAGGTTTTCCACAATTCTGATGTAAACTCTCTGTCATTATACACAAGCTTCAGTGAGCAGAAGTCCTCAAACTCCTCGCGCGTGGGTATAATAATATTATTTTCTTTATCTTTATCCATGATATAATATTTTATTTAAATTTATACTTACATTATTTAAAGAATATGGAACAGGTTGCAGATAGCTGATTGAGAGAATCCCCCTTACCCACAAGAAAAAACTTGTAGGCGTGGGATTCCTCGAATGGCATGGACCCAGTATATTGACCCTTCATTCGACCTCTACACGAACTACACGTGCTTCAGCGTCGCAGCTTTCGGATTGTAGCATCCACCCTTTTCGTGCCTTCTGCGATTAAACCCTGCACTTTTGCCATGAGTCCCACTTGCATTTAAAGTCTTGGTGTGCGTGGTGTATTTAGCCGTCTCTTCCACCTTGACTTCGAGGAATAGGATAAAAGAATTTACCCTATCCTCTACTCAGTCGCTCTCCGAGTATTGGATAGGGTATATCATGGAGTGGCAAAAGCCACTAAGATAAAGCATATTCAATTTATCAGCGAGCGATTTCTGATAAGCACTGCAAAGGTATGAAATAGATTTTTTATCGCCAAATTTGGCACTTTTTGCATTAACAAGGTTTAGACATAGATAAGTTTCGTATTTGATATTTAGGCATATTTACGGGGTTTTTCGGAAAAGTAAGATTTTAACATTTTTAGATTTTTTTCAATGAAAAAACCTCGCTCGACCACTTGTGCCAAGCGAGGTGAAGCAGAAATACGTGAGCTATCTTAGTCTGATATACTGACAGCCTCGTTTACCTCTACGTCCATTATTGAAGCTATTGTCCCTGTGATGATGGCAGTCAACTTATTGTAGTTTATGATAAAGTTGTTCTGCTGTCTGTCGCATGGAACTCCTAATTTCTCACACGCCATGTTTGTCTCTTTCATATACTCTCTGTATACCTCGCTCAGTTTGATGAGTGTCTTGGCGAGTCTTGGCTGTTTTACATTCTCAAGCATGTCGTAATCTACGTTATTCGCATTCATAGTTTAATCTCCTTTTACTTTAAGTTTAATAATGTTTGTCTGTTAAGTCCAACGATTGTAAGTAATTCGTTGAATGTTGCGTCATACCAACGTATCTGCGTCTGCTGTTGGAACTTCGGGTCTTGCTGATTCTGACCGTACTTGTCGAAGGCAGGAGTGATAACATACCAACTGTGAGTTTTTCCGCGCTTTCCTGGGCGTGTTGCGTGCTTTACCACTCCTTTGAGCTCAAGCATACGATTGAAAGCTTGTGCTGAGATGCCAACGTTGTGTGACTTCAATAAGTCGGTGGCAGCGTGGGTGATCGGCTTTTCCGTTCCTGCGTTTACTGCATCGGGCAATTCGGCAGCCAAACCGAACTTGTCACTAATCTTCTTTGCCCATCCAAGTTTGGATGCCTCATTGATGTTGAGGGTCTTGATAGCCCAATCCGCAAACGTGAGGTTGGCTTGTACCAATTCGTTCAATGTTGCCTTCGGATGACCTACGTTGTACTGACCTGTCTTACGGATGGAAGGTAGAACTTCGCTCGTTACCCAACGCTTGAACTCTTTAGCACGTTCCTGCTTACTGCCAAAGATGAGAGCATAAACACCACTTTCATTAATAAATGTGGTGGCAACTACTTGATAAGCATCTGTTCCATCTGACTTCTTTCCTGTAACAACCCCCATGTCGTGTTTCACGACATCGCCCTTGTCAACGTGTCGTGTGATTGCGTCACGACCGTTTGTGTAATCAAGCGCCCGTGTTACATCGTTTGCGCAAAACAACAATTCGCTACTTGCATCATCTGTAATGATGCGAACCTGTCCGAACTTTGGACTACTGAAAATTTTTAATACGTCCATACACTAAGTTTTTAGACACGAAAAAACTGCGCTACGTGTTGTCTAAGGCTCTTAGTAAACCTCCGATGGTAGTTTCCACCCATCGACACGGCGCAGTAATTCTTATATATAATTACTTTATATTCATAAGAAGTGGGCATACTAAACACATCCTCCTTGTAGAGGATATAGTAAATACACCGCTAAGATTTATAGACGTTGCAAAGATACGAAAAACTTCTGTATTCTTGCTATATTTTTGCGATTTTTAATAAAAAATCCCCACCTACCGAGTAGATGGGGATGGATGCGTAAAACGGATTGTTTTATTCATCTTCTTCTAAGAACACCTGGCACTTGATTCTGTAGTCAACTATTTTGCCACTTGAAAAGCGAATAGGCAATATAAAATCAGTGTTTTGCGTCTGGGTTTTTCTTAAATCCTTCTTTTTAACCCACAGTATTGAGTATTCGACTAAGTTTTTATTAATAAGGTCTTTATTTGTATATTCTTTGCCAATAATCGTTTCATCATCTTTTTTATAGTTCATGGTAAAACGATTGTCATCGCCAAAAACTATAGGGTCTCCGTCCCATCTAAAATTGCTCCACTCTACATATATTCTTTCATCTAATTTGTTGTGTAGCTGAACGGAGCAGTAAAATTCCTGTGGAAAGAAGGAAATACTTATAGAATCGTTTTCAAAGACATTCGATTCGGAAGAATTTGATACAGGATCAATAACTTTGATGGCCAAGTAGTCCTTTTTTCTTGCGCTCATGGTACAGAACAATAGCGCCATGATAGATAAAATCAATGTTTTCTTCATATTTTGACTTACCGTGATGTCGAGGGCTGAATTAGTTTATAAATCAAATAGAACTCTTGGAAGTCCGTTAAAGATGACGGGCGATTCCTTCCAATCTATCGTGACCCAGTTATTGAACTCGGCTATTGCATTTTCGCTTACAGGGTAACACCCCTGCCAGTCGCTGAGAAAATAAGCCGTTCGATCTTCGTAGCAGACAAAAGATGTCTTGTAAGACTCGGATGATGCGAAAACGAGATAAGCACCGTCTTCACTGAGCGGAAGTATGTCGTCTATATTGTACTCCACTTTTTCGCCTGAGCAATTATACTCAGCCTGTTCAATGAGTTGTTTTGCCAATTCTTTAGTAATCATTTTGCTTCGCTTGACCGTGATGCGTAGGGCTTGGTTAATAATTGCAGGGAGCATTTCTACTCCCCTGTTTAGCTAATCGTCATGCTTGCCTCCCTTGATGACCTCGAACACTCGGTGCTCTCTGTCTTCGGAAAGTCTATTGCCTTCTTCGTCGCATATATGGCCATCTTCGTTGACCCAATGTTTAGCATTAAGCATATCGTCTACGGATTTAAGGGTAAAAAGACACTCTTTCGCTTCCTGTATGACGTTTATTCCATTCTCCTCTGCTTTCTCGAAGTGCTCAATAAAACCACCATCAAGGTCGCTGACAAAATCATCTGTGTAGTCGCTCATTTCGTCAATGTAGCTCATGTTTAGGTCTTTAAGCTCTTTGATCATCTGTTCGTTCGTTCCAATCTCGCCCAACAAAGGCTTTTGAAGAGTTTGTATGAAAAGTTTATGATACTTCTCATTGCACTCCTTGGCCCACTTTTCGAGCGTTTCCTTTTCTACTCCTTCTAACATAATTCTTAATTATTTGTGGTTATTATCTCTGAACTGCTCGATGCCAAGAAGGATTTTCAGGGCTGTAAGCATTGTGAGATACTTACCTCCTGTATCAATACCCCTCTTTTCGAGCTCGTCCATTATTAAACTTCTCGCTATGCCGATCTGTCTGCTTTTTGAATCGATAACATTCCTTAGCCATTCATTCTCGTTAAGGTTTTTAAATGCTTTGTCGGTATCTCCAAGCTCAGAAAAAGCCAAAAGTTTTCTTCTCATTTTGTTTGCTTCTCTTAAAAGCTGCCACCTACCAAGGTTGGCTAACTTCTCTTTGTATTCTTCTCCGTAATCCATATTTGTAAAGTTTTAGTTAATAGCGAGGGAGGTTCTACCCTCCCCTCTGTTTAGCACTCATCGCCGACGCTATTATAATCATCGTCGTAAACACCAAAAATGCGCAAGGTTCTTGTGTCGATATTGGTCTTTCCCACAATGTAACGCTGCGTCATTTCGATGTTTGGCTTACCTCCGTTGGCGTGCCCCATCATGATTGCAATCTGCTCGACCGGTACGCCCTTCTTTGACAAGTTAGTAGCAAACGAGCGTCTACCCGTGTGCGAAGACACGAACTTGTATTTAGGTCCAGATTCGTACTTACCGCATTTGAATACCTTGACACGAGTATCGATTCCGCAGTTGCTACATATTTCCCGCAGAACCTTGTTGAAGTAAACGTCAACAACTCCGCCAACAGGCTCGTCTGCTGTTCCGCATACAAGGAACGGACGGAGCTTCTTGTGAAGAGGAACTCTCACCTCCGCTTTTGTTTTCTGAGCGACATAGACGATATATTTCCCTGTATCATCGATATTCTCGGGCGTGATGTTGTGGCAATCGCTCAGGCGGGCACCGCACAAACACTCAAGTATGAACATTCGCTTAACGTACCGCTCAACAGATCCATGAGGGATATAGTCGATAAGACTCTGTATCTCGTTATCGTCAAGATATACAGCCTGAACGGGAACCCGTTTAACCCTAAGTATGGAGTCGAACTTGCTGCTCCGTATGCCCTTCTCGTCGTTCTCCCTTATGACAGCTTTTATTGTAGCGCATATCGTTCTTGAAGAGTTAGGAGCGTATAGTTCCTGAATTTTTTCGGTCAAGTCACGAAGATTGTCGTCTGTAACATCGGACCACAGTGGCTTGTGCCCAACAAGATCGGAAAATGTGCGTACAACATTGATATACTTAGGGTGTTTCCAGATATATGCTCCATAAAAGGTATCATGCCGCCATGACGAACCGTGATAGTCTGAGAACCACCCCTGTTTTATCGCATACTTGTACTTCTGCTGCTGTTCGTAGGTGAGAAGCCTCTCCCAGTCTCTTGTTTTTAAATGAATCTCTTTCATAATTCTAAAATATTTTGGTTAGATTGACAGCAAAGTTATTGATATTTTTCAGTATAAACCAAACCTTTGCCGTTTTTAACGCTAATTTAACCTTCAAGCTCATCGTTAAGCTCTGAGACTATTCTTGCGAGTGATTCAAAATCCATCCAGGGGTAGTCTGCTGCAAGGACTTCTTTCTTAACTCTATTGCAGGTTCTCAAGGTTAGAGTAATGACTGGTATAGCGGTATAAGTATCGCTTATAGCAATCGAGGTTGCCTCATAGAGTTCTCTGTAGCAAAGAACCGGCTGTTTGAGTTTTATATTAAAGACACCGTATTCTTTCATGATTTCCCTGATGGTACACGCAAGCTCAATTAGATCATAACTGCGCATGCTGTAAATCTTGTCTTTCAATTCTTTCTTATCCATAATTCTTAATGTTTTGGTTTGTAGAAACCGCTACGATATGTAACGGTTTGGTTTGGCTTATTTGCTAAGGAAGCTCTGTTCAAGTTTATTGCGAACTTGCTCTTTGAACCGGTCTGCCGCATCTTCGATTTCCATACGAAGGTAATCGTAGCCACAACGACATGGAAGACTGGATGCGAATGTACGAACATTGTCGATTGATGAAAGAATGCCGTAGACCGCACGCCGTTCGTCGTCGGTCATGTGGTACTCATTGTCATCAAGTGTAAGTCCTTTGTCGTATTCCCCTATTTTATTGTCTGGGTAAGCCTTGTTGTAAAATGCAATATACAGCTCACGGAGCATACTCTTGCAGTCTTCCATGTCATTAAGAATATCTCTAAGACTATAAGGCGCACCGTTTTTGCCATGTCCGTCATTTCCAACCCAAGCAACCGCTTCCTCGTCTGGATCGTAGTCTTCCCAATAATTACGGAGTTTATCTATAAAATCCTGTTCATTTTCGTTCTCAAACCAAACAGTGACGATAAAATCCTGGTCTTGTGGGGAATACTTCTCTAACTCGACGCAAACCTCACCTCTTTCGTTAGGTGTATCGCTAACGTTATAACTCCAGTCTAATTCCTCTGCTAATTTCAAAAAATCATTCATATCTTTAAGTTTTATTGGTTAATAATAGGAGCGTGAAACAATAATGTTCCACGCCTTGTTTGGCTTTTACACCGGCAGAGACACGATGTATTCCTTTTTCTTTTTTCGTGTTCTGCTCTTGACAGTGAACCCGCAAAAATCCCTCAGCCACCCGGCAGCATTGCCGATGAACGGCTCGTTGACAATAAGCATCGGACGTAGCGTTCCGTTCTTTTTCATGCACTGATAGTCTATAAAGTCAAACGGATCGTCTGGGTCATCGCATTTCTTCTCCCACACGCTCACGTCGAGATAGTCGATGAAATCTCCCTCTGGAGGGTTGTCCATCTCGATAAATCTTTTCGGAGTGAGGAGAATTGTTTCCTTTGGTTCGTGGGTCATAAAGAAATCCTCCACGACCTCATTGAACTTACTCATGTCCATCTGCTTCTGGACGATGCCCTTCTTCTTCATGATATCGGAAGCTTTCAGGATTTTTGTTGCTTTTCTTACTGTTGTCATAATTCAAAATATTTAAATGGTTAGACAATGGAAGGCTGGAGTTGTATAACTCACAGCCCGGTTTTGGCTTAGTCTGTGAAATGGAACTGCAACTCAACAACACCTCGCGTAACCATATAGGTGCAGACAAGTCCATCGTTGAAATTGAACAGGCTAACATACTCGAACTTTCTCACTTCGTCTAAGCGCTGGGTAGAGAAAGAGTTGACAACCTGGACAGCCCATTCGTCAACCTCCTCTTCTGGAGAGTTGTTCGGAATGAGTGATACAGCAAGGCAGTTGTCGTAAACAGAAACGATAGAAGGAAGGTTGTTGATAAAGCCAACAGCCTTGTGGCCCTCCTGTATGTATCTGCTGCCATCGAACAGCAAGTCAAGTAGACTGTCTTCCATGACGTTCGTCTGGTCGATAGGCGCAGGGCGCAGCCTTTTGATAACATCATATCCATCTTTAACTGTATTCATATCTTTATAGTTTTTTGGTTAATAATAGTGGTTTCTGTGCTTGTCGGGCACAGAGAACCGTTTACAGGCTTTTCAGATAGGTACACTCAACGGAACATTCAGAGTTCTTCTCGTCCATAAAAGCCTCTCCGTTACTCCATGCCTCATAAGCTTTAGCATTGGCTTGTTCTACGTTGTCCGCCTCTACTTCTACCCAACCCTTCGTTGTTTCGCTGATACCTACAAAATACTTACTCATAATTCTAAAAGTTTAATGGTTAATGAATTGCAGTCGGCTATCCTTTGCAGAACAACCGACCTTTTGGCTTTAAACTCGCGCATTCTCTGACGTGGTGTCTTGCTTTAGCGTTTTGATCCGGAGAGCTTTATGCTCGCCTTCAGATGCCGGCTGATTCTGCCGGACTCGGAAGGCGATACAAGAAGCTCTTGTAAATCGTAGTGTCAGACCGACGCGCGAAGGTGACAGACCTTAGGTGTTGTTACTTAGACTCCTTGCAGGCCTTGTTGACCGCCTTTCTGAAAGCGGACTCCTCTGCCCAAACGCACAGCTTTCCGTCGATAGAGATGTTTGAGTCCTTGATGAGCTGCTTGAGCACACCAAGCATTCTCCATCCCTCTTCATCTGCGCCATACTTGGCAGCATCGGTATCTATCTTGCGGAGAGATGCCGCTTCGGACTTGCCTGTAAAGCGAGCATCGCTGAACATAATGAGGTTACGCATTGCGAAGTAAGAACCCGCACCCTTGTAGGCGCTGATGAACGTGTCGGACTGCTTGGTTTCCCATGCGAGGTGCTTGCGAATCTTGTTGAACTTCTTAACGAGGTTGTAGAGTTCTCGTCTGTTCGTTGTGTCAAATCCGTCGCGAGCAATTTTGTACAGAGGAACATACACTTTTTTCATCAAGTCTGCAACAAAGATGTTCTTGTTGTTCAGACGAACATAAGGAACACCCTTGCATCTGTGCTTGTACTCTTTTGTGTTGCATCCGTTCTTGTCCTTGCGGAAGATAAGATTATCGTTAACGTACGCCTTAAGTTTCTCAATATAGTCGTCCACCATACCTGAGAATGTGCATTCGTTGAAGAAAATCTCTAGCTTCGAAAGGTTCTCTGTGTCACCGTGCTCCTGCATCTTGGCCTGAGCGTAAAACTCGTTTTCCAGCATACGCCACTGATACTCGTAGCCCTTGCGCTGCAAAAGCTCGTTGAAAGACATCTTGTCGGACTTCATGTCACGGAGCATACCGAAAATCTGAGCGGTTACCCAGCGACGGAAAAGCTTCCAGTTGTTCACGTATCCGCCCTCGACAATCTTCTTGCCAACAGCATCAACGACAACATCGTCAAGATCAACAGGAATAGCCTCGCCTTTCTCGATTCTGACAAGCTTATCAGCACCAAGAGTGTAGTAGTTACTTACATCAACGCCGGCACTCTTCAATGCTTCCATTCGCATCTGCGCCTTGGTCTTCTTGCCAGTAGCTTCTACGCTGTTAGTTACGATGTTCAAGTTCTCGCCAGTGATTGTTACAATCTGTTTCATAATTCTAATTTTGTTAATGGTTATTAAAATGTTAATTAAATCTTGTGGATGAGGCTTACGCCCCACCCTTGTTTGGCTCAATCCAGTCTCTGAGAATGATCAGGTCGTTGTCGTCTTTAGAACGCCAGAACCACGTTCCCCATGAAGGATTCCATGTGAGGCGTCCAAGAATTATGCAGAACAGGACATACACCTCCAGTCTGCATCTCGCCACCTCACGTCGCTCTCCGTACATCATATCTTCGTCTGAGAGCTCTTTCTCAGGCAAAGCCTTGAAGTAGTAGTGTCGATGTGATTCAGAACGCTCTGACGGCACAGAATGCTTGTATTCCTGATATAGCTGCTCTATCTTGCTCATTATTTCTTCCTCCGTAGAAGGAAATGTGCCAAGCCAGCCATTATACTGCATATCATTCACGATAATCTTACCATTCACTCTACAAGTTCTCTTCTGAAAGTTGACGGTGAACTTTGCACCGTCCCTAACCTCGTTGATAATTAGTTCGTATATCATAATTCTAAAATATTGGTTAATAGCAGTACGCTCAAAGGATTTGTTGCTGTATGCGCTCGATGTAAACAGTCGAGTGAATCCTGAGTCGTCCAGGTAATAACTGGACGGACTCAGGAAGATACGGACAGTTTGTCTAAATCTTTCCTTCTTGCGTACTATTCGGCTCACAATAACCTATTCCGACTCAATTTTATATGCTGCATGACTTTAAGCATTCGATTAGCTACATAACTTCGCAAGAAGTCGCCCTCATGGAGCGTAAGCTCCACCTCTGCGAGTTCTCGACGAAGGGATGTAGGATGAATTGTCAAACCTTGTCGGGCACCGCTGCAATGCGAATGACTTATCTCATGTATTATGTTGCATGAATATAGTTTTATGATGATACCAGCGTCATAATGATGCAGGCGCCGCAATATTGTGCGGCGCCAGAATCAAATTGAACGCGGGTGTGTAAACCTCATACTCTTGATAAGTCGTGATGCAATTCACTTTTGGTTGTTTGTAGGTACACTTAAAGGCTCGTTGCCATAGCTGTATGATTTTGATATAACCCCGTGAGAGAGGAGATCACTTACCTGGGTATAACCCAGTGTCAGTGATCTGCTTTTATCACGTGGTATTAAATCGTACCGCCTCCTTGTGTACCTCGTTTGGCAATAACGTTGTCTTCGACATGGGAATTTTGTACGGCAATGTAATGTTCTGATAAAGGAGTCTTGATGACACGCGTTGACGGCTTGATATTGGCAGGAAACGCGTGATGGATTAAGACTTCGCTTAAACTTATTCCCCAACCGAAGACAACCCTCGTACTCGGGTAATTCCCTGACCGATGGCTCGGCACAATACTTTATGTTTCTGATTTGACACAGGATTCGCCAGAATTCAGGATCCAGGTCACCGCTCATAGTTATGACGGTTACCGGGATCCAGAACTCTGGTTAAGAGACCTGTTGCATAAACTTCTGCCATTCATCAGGGAGTGGTGGTGTGCGCCACCTGTGGAAGTCATACGGACTGGCACATTTCTGTACTTCTGCGATTAGGCACGCCTTGTGTATCTTCAGTATGGTCCCTTTGGTCTCAAGTATCACTTGAGCGAAAGAGGCCCATACTGAAGGTAATCATAGAGGCGTGACATAAATAATCCGTCCTTCTCCCACGTCCGTGTGCTCGGTTACAGAGTCTGCCGGTCAGAAGATACTGCGCATAGCTTTATCAGTTCGATAGTATCCTGGTCGAGAGCTACGAGACCGGATAGTTAAATCGCTCTTCATTCCGGCAAAACCTTTGCGCTGGGTGCTACATCTACAGAGTATTCACCAATGTGTTGTACGCTGCCCTGCTCGTACGCAAGGCGTTCTGAGCACAACCTATCGATAGATACCCCTTGATTTCGCTCTCTGTCTTACCCCTGTTGGCTTTCACGTTCCTGCCACGACCTCGGTCTATACAACCTACAGCCTGAGTCTTCACGTATCCAAGGCCACCGACTTTGCTCTTGCCCGTCTTTACCGCACGGATGCAGTCCATGACGAAGGTGTTGAGCTTGTTGATGTCCTCTTTCACGTTTATGACCGGAAGAACCTGAGTAGCCCAGGAATAATCGCAGTACCCCTTGTAGAGATACCTGTTTACGGCATTGACGGCTTTCGTCATCGTGGTGTCACGCTTCTTTATCGTCCTCTTCTCAATCTCTTTTTGGAAGGTCTTGATGCGAGTAGACGACAGAGAGATGTTGTGACCCTTGATGGAATATCCGAGGAACTTGAACCAATGATTTGCGTCAAGATACTCAACCTTTTTAGGGTTGAGCGTCATCTGCATCATCTCCAGCTCGCTCTTCATGATATCCATAGCTTTCTCATAGTCTTCACCGACAAACAGCGTATCGTCGGAATAGCGGACGTAATATCCGTTAAGCTTAGACAGCTTGTCGTCAAGATGATAGAGGATGACGTCAGCCAACCATGCCGCAACAGAGCATCCCTGCTTGAGGGACTGATACTTCTCGCAGAGGTTGTTGTCCTCATCGAAATATAAGTCTGTGTGATAGTAGTCACGAATGACATCTATCAGCGCAGACTTTCCGTACTTTTCCTCTACCTTGTCAAACGCCCAGTCGATGAACCGAATAGGTACGCTATCGAAGTATTTGGAGAAGTCACCTTTCCATCCGATGACTTTTCCCTCTGCTGAGTATATTATCCGAGACACATCTTGCACCACACGACCGCAGCCGATACCTTTCTGATACGACGTACAGCGTGGATGCACCATCTCTGGCATCAGCTCGAACAAGAGGTCGTTAGCTATGCTCAAAAGGATTCTGTCTACAGGCTCATTCACATAGACAGTACGGAAATCTCCGTTATCTTTTGGAATTTTGGCTGTATGTGGCGGCATTATCTTGTAATTGCCACTTTTGATCCTCTCATACATTATCAGACGGGCCTCTGGTGTTGTGAGCTGATACAGGGTTGCTTTGTTCATGTCCTTGTCTATGCCTTTGCTGATCGCGTTCTGCCACCGCTCCGGCTCAAAGAACATACTTAGGATTTTGTCTTCATTCATAATTCTTCTTGTTTTGGTTTGTAGTGCCGTCTTCAGACGGCTTTTAGGCTGTTAAACCAAGATATTCTGATAGGGTATCTGCCATAAGCTTGGCTACGCAGTCATCATCTATGTCGCTGACGTATTTGCTTACGTCACATCCATATTATTCGGATTTAGTTTCTTTGTAATAACACACAACCTTGTACCCGTTCTTGACGAGATACGGCAGAAGCTGTCTCGCTGATTTGTACCAGAGATTCAACTCAATCTTGACAACATCGTCGTCTATCAACTTCTTACGATTACTGATAATTTTACTGACGTGTTTCTTGTCGGCAAAGAAATCATGCAACGAGTACATCTCCTTTCCGCCGTCTGTATATTCATATACAAATACAGCAAGAGCGTTTCCGGAGTAAATGTTTACGTTGAACTTCTTTCCTTTCTGTCTGATGGTGAGTTTACCCATCTTGTCTTTCCAATTCCATTGTAATGCCATATTCTTAATAATTTATTGGTTAATAGTAAGAGGAGCGTGCAAGCTCCCCTTGGTTAGGCTGCATCTTTCGGCTGTAAGCCGTGTTCTTTGATAACCTCTTCGATAAGGTCATCAGCATCTTCGTAGTACTCTCCCCAGCAGGAATCAATTTGTTCCCAGTCGTAGCCGTCAGCAGGTTCTCTGTTGATTTCCGTAAAGACTTTCTTGTAGTGAACTTTCTTCTCCAAGACGAATCCCTTGACATCGCCCCACATCCAAAGGCCTATGCACTTAACCTCATGCTCGAATAAGTCCAATGCTCGCTTTCTCCAGTTTTTCGTATTAGTGTCACAATACTTGGAGAAGCGTTCCTTGTCGCAGTAGGCATATCCGCTGGCATAATCTCCCTGACAATATCCTCTGGAAGACCACTCGTAGAATGCAATATCCTTGCAATCATGCAGGAGATACGTAAAATCATCCTCTTCGAGGATATCACAAAGCTCCTCTCTATCGTCGAATCTCTTCAAGTCGCTCGGACAGAACTCTTTGTGGTTGTACCACTTTCCGTCGTACAGATTCTCAAGATACCACATGTGCTCGCTCTTGTCGTAGCGCATACGGAAGTTTTCGACATTTTCGCTATTGATGTAGTCGATAATCTTCTTTTGTGATACGTACTTACAGACGAGCCGTTTTAAAGCATCCTCTGCATTCTCAGCGCCAACTTCGCTGCTGCAATTACGAGAAAGTTTTCTGTTGAGTCCGTAGTTTTGATAATCCCAGAAGTAAACTCCTGCCAAATCCCAGTCGGTACAAGGGCATCCGGCATCCTCATCCTGGTAAATGGTGATTCTGTAATCACCGATTTCCTTCTTTGCAATTTCGTAGCTCATAATTCTGATTTTATTGGTTCATAATTGTTCCCCACATTATCGTGGGGAGTTTTAGGCAGAAACAACAAAACTCCAATAGGTTTTGTAGAAATACTTGTACGCTTCAAGCTCGTTCGTCTCTGGAACTTCTGATATTTCAAGCTTTCCGGTGTCCTTGCGCAAGTCGGCAACGGAAAATAAACCGTCGTGCGTCCACTTGATAAGATCCACACGTCTTGTTGCATTCTCTACAGACTCTACGATTTCACATTTTAGTAAATCGTCATTTAAGATTTTATCTAATTCACTCATAGTTATGTAATATTGGTTAATAGAAATCCCCACCCGTGGGAGTGAGGATTGGTTGGCTAACCGAACATAAGATGTGTAATGATATCCTGTAGAACAGGTTGGTAGCCGTACTCAAAAATCAGCTGGACGGCAATCTGTCTTGCCTCCATGTTGAGTTCCTTGTAGTCCTCTACCATACCTTTCTTGTTTCCGCAGTTGTAATGATATAACATTACATCTCTAACGAAATCCTCGCAGTTGTAATATTTACACTGCTGCTCCAGTGTCTTGCCTTTTCTTGCCATAATTCAAATAATTTATTTGGTTAAACAATAGATGCCCTCATAATGGTATGAGGGCGGATTTTAGCTACTTACCGTCTCCGAGAACGAACTGGATGCCGTCAGGCAACTTGTCGTGCTCCAAATTGTTCACGAAATCTACAAACTGCTCCTGTGTAATCTGCTTCTTGTAAGGGAACCAGTTGAACTTCACGGTGTTGTCGCAATCATAATAGATTGCATTGTCAGTAGGGAGCCCGTGATCAAGAATGTATAGCATAACATCACGCTCGTTGCGAGCTTTCTCCGTCTTCTCGTTATACTTGTCGATTATAGACTGACGAATCTTATTGATATCGTCAGTCTTTTTCTGCTCGATGCGTTCATTGATACTCTGCTCTGAATAATATCCTTTCTCGGTCTTGGACTCAATCTCATTAATCTCCTCCTGCGTGATGCGAAGAACAAAGTACTCTTCCTCTGGAGAATAAGGGTTCTCCCATTTTTCATCATGCTTACTGTTGAGAAACGAAATTAATTCGTCGGCTTCCTTTTTCCATCTGCCAACAATTCCAAGATGAAACAACATATACTTGAAGTACAATTTGTCGTTCATGGTGGCAGCAGGAGAAAGCTTGTGGTATTCTTCCTCCGTGATTCGGAGATACTCTATGCCTTTCTTGAAGTCTTTACGCATAAGATACATACCATTTTCTACAGGGTACATCGGCTGACCAAGGTAATTGCACAAGTGCAGCTTGATATATGGAGCAAAGCTCTTGATGTGTCTGGCAATGTTCCCATGGAGACAACCTGACTCAAAGTTTACCCATTTGCCATTTCCGGCTTTTCTGTCAAGCACTCCGGTGATACTGAAATCACAGCAGTTGTTGTGACAATCGTCGTCGAGCGAGATAGTCGCATTAAGTCTGTAAAGGTCTCCGTTCTCATAAAAAGTTACTACTTTTGTGAATCCAATCTTCTTCATAATTCTACATTTTTTACGGTTTAACATGGTTTCTGTGCAGATATACTGCACAGAATGTTGGCAAAAATCTTCTAGGACGCATGTACGCACGCTCGATTTCCTGAGCTTTTCTGTCCACACGAGAGGCACGTCTGTAATACTCGCTCTTGTCGAGCTTCTTTCTCGCACACTCCTCGCTGATAACTGCCTTGTGGCTCGCTACGAGCCTGGCAAGGAACCTTCTGTCTCCGTCTGTCATAATTCTAAATTTTATTGGTTAATAATTGGAGGCGTAGCAAATAACTACGCCGGGTCTGGTCTAAAGCTGTACGTTTGAAGCCACTCACAATTTAAGGCACTGTGGAAATCCCTTGCGGCTCTCTCTCCCCATCCTCGTGGTTTGTACGCGTCTTCTTTCAAATACTTCTCTACAAGCTTCTCTAGCTGAGTCTTTTCTTCTGCTGTCATAATATATTCTGTTTTGGTTAATAGCAGGCAGCACATTATCGTACTGCCCAGTTCTGGCTAGAGATTGTACACCGGACTTTCTGAAGCACACAGAATAGTAGGACCGGTGAGGATGGAGAACGCGCAAGGGTCGAAACTCTCGATTTTCTTCATGCTCTCGATTTTCTTTTGTACTACATCACGTATGGATGACAGACTCAATCTGCCGTCGATAGGCATGACAGAATCCATGCCCACCATTTCCACGATACTGAAATCATCCGTAAATCTCATGTTCACAAGATCAAATTTATTGATCTTGTGATAAAATTGTACCCATTTACTCATAATTCTAATATTTGGTTTGTAGGAGAGCGTGACAATCGCCACGCTCAATTTTCAGGCTTTGTACTTTTCTATAAACTCCGTGAGCTGTGCGTACTGAGAATCTATCTTCTCACGGCTATCGCAAAAACAGAAATGCTGATAAACGCTATTCAGTACCTTGGTGTCTTTCATGACAGAAATATGCGCTGAGACGTATTCTCCATTTCTGCCAACGCTTACTACCGGTACTAGAAACTCGTCACCGAACAAATCACGCTGAATCTCCTGCAATCTAGGCAGGATGGTGTTACGCAGATAATTTCTGCACTCTTCCCACTTGGGATTTTCTAATTTCTTCATAATCTTAAAATATTGGTGAATAGTATGCGTGACAAATGCCACGCACATTTTAGCCCATGCACAGCACCGCTATCTCCGAGAAACTTTTGGAGATAGCCTCCTTGCTACGATAATCTCTGTAGCCTCTGGTATTGTTGTTGTGCCACTGTCGTGCAGCAATTTTAATTTTCTCCATCTCGTGGAGCAATGCACGTTCGAAGTTCTTTTGTGATTTTCTGTCTTGCATAATTCAATTTGTTTAATGGTTCTACATAGTATGCCCAGGAAAATGCCTGAGCACATTTTTGGCTAATCGACCTCATATAATAAGACAATATGATTTGCGTCGATATCGAGAGCATAATCCGGCTTGCAATATCCACGGAAAGAAAACTCACTAGACCTTTCCTCTATAATGCTGACCCAAACTCCAGAAGGTAGCATAAAGCTATCTCTTGTCCCGTAAAATTCCTTCGTGTCTGTTTCCTCCAAGTGCATATAAATGTTCCACTTAGTATTATCCAACCCTGTAGCGTTAATCTTGTCGATTAAATTAAATGTCTTAAAGTTCATATTTCTAATATTTTGGTTATTATCGTACTGCCCACGGAACAGGCAGCATTTAGGCTATAGGATTTCAAAAGCAGAAATCCACGTAAACAATACGTGTGCCGCTGAACTCCCTCCAGTGACACACGTCATCATATTTGTAACCCTCGTATTTGCGGCTACTTCTGTTGTATCCGTCACGCACCCACACAGGGGCGCTCTCAGAATTCGCCAAGCGGAAAAACTCTCCTCGTTTGACGTTCTTTAATTCTGTCTTTCTCATAATTCTGTAACTTGGTCAATTATCGTACTGCCTGAATTTCTCCAAGCAGAATTTAGCCGAATGTTTCCAAGCAGAATTTTCGTACTTGCCAACTCTCTCACGCCTCAGGGAACATGAAATTCTCCAAGCGGAGTGTAGCACGCCAAAGCTCGCGGAAATACCACTTGCCAATTATCGTACTGCTCCAGAACTTACCAAGCAGAACACCCCAAATAATTCCAAGCAGAATTACAGGAATATTCGTACTTGCCAAACACAACAGCGCAGGAAGCGCCTGAAAAAATCCAAGCAGAATTATCGTACTTGAATAAATAATCTGTCGTGCTGTCATAATTCTAAAATTTGTTAGTGATTGTTCCGTAGCACACGCACGACAATTATCGTACTGGCTACGGATTTTTAGGCTCAAGCCACACAGAATAATGTAAGCACACCATTCTTAAGCGACACGAATTCAACATGACTCAAAATCTCCTGAGCATCCGCAATGACACTCTCGACCTCTCGCATGGAAAGGCACTTTATTCTCATTGTACTCATAACTCTAAAATTTATTGGTTATTGTTCCCTACAAGCGTAGGGAGATTTTAGGCTCTGTAAATTACACCCTTAGACAAAACCTCACACAAATAACCGGTGCGTTTGCCATTATTCCACCACCTCGCGTTTACCATAGTAACGGCGGTGATAGTGTTCACGCCACATTTAGGATTAAGAGCATCAAAAGCCTCCGATAATGTGGAGTATGTCATGTAACCACCAAGAATATTAACCTTGTTTGTCTGATAAAGCGTGAATATCTTTTTCATAATTCTAATAATTTAAATGGTTCGTATAATAGGAGCCATGCACGGATCTCTCCATGCGCAGCCATTGCCAGGATGATACACTTTCATTGCGCACGCTTGTCACCCACGACACCGTATTGTGCCGCTTCGTCACCCTCTGAGGACTTGTCGGCATCTCGAAAGACACCAGCGGATAACCCCTCAGCGTTCTCCGCACGTTTTCATGGGAATAATTCCCACACGTCCGCTACTTGTGTAGCGATATAGCTATACGTACAACTACTTACGTATCGTAGACCTTTTGGATATACCTCACGTGAGATAAACGATAACTACTCACGATTACAGATTTGTACCACCCGCGCCCTGTAATGAATGTGCGCAGCACTTTAGGAACTCGTCCACGTGTGCCAGACGATAGAATATGAATTATGATTTCTTTCTCTAAACTCTCATCTCGCTAGATGATACAAATCCCCTCGCCGTCGTGCCGTCTCATCTCATTCGACGCTCACGCCAGGAATTTTTGCGTATCTCTCGGATGGATGTCTCTGAGTAACACGTTACTCTCTCCCATCTCGGTGTACCTCTCGCACTCTCGATTTACTGAGATACTTCTCTAGAATTTTGGCAATTAGTCCCCTGAGGGAGAAATGTTTCTCTCTCTAAAGTTAAGCCCACACACCGCGACAAGGTTTACCAAAAAGTGTGGGGAAAATAAGGGTACGACGACCCGCGCCAAATCTCCGGACTTGGTGTATAATATCCCACGGTGGCTTTATTGTGTCCACCGTGGGGAAAGATAGTGTGTGTAAAGATAGGGCTTTTGCCCTATCTTGTTACTTCTCGCCCCTCAAGGCTGCAAGTTCGGCTTGCAGTTGGGCAATACGTTCGGTTAGGTCTTCTTCACTCGCTTTCTGTTTGCGTGCAACCTTTGAACCACTCGCAAAGGAAGTATGCAGAGAAGCGAGTTTTGAGCCTAAACGCTGTACGGAGTCGATAATACTTGTTTGCTCGTCTTTCCCGTTGTCGTTGAACCACTGGAAGAAGCGGGGCACGTTGTGCGTGTGGCTAAACTCGCTAACGGCTGCGCGTACGCACTCGGTTTGCAGGTTGCAATAGCTTTCTTCTCCCAACACGTAAGCGGTTGCCAACTTGTTGTACTTACTTCTTGCTTCTTCCAACGCCTTACGTGCTGCAACGACTTCTTTGTTTGTGCACTCTGAGAGTAGCGTCTTTCTGTAGTCGTTCAATACCTCAAGACTTGCCACAATAGTGGCATTTTCTTTACACTCTGCTACATAAGTAGCTACGTTTGACTTATTGTTTGTTGTCATGTTGTTTTACACCTCTCCACACGAGAGCGGGTGCGCCTGCTTTAAGTTTAAAAATACGTGTTAAGGTACTTTGTTGTACCCGTCCAAAGCAACTCTTTGCTTTGCTTTCGCAATGCAAAGATACGGCTAAAAATTGATATAAAAAATACCTTTTTTTTATCAATCTATAAGCCTGTAACCGCTTGATAATCAGCCATATTCAATTTTACATACGTTAAAAATGGTGTGCAATTCCTTAATATATATAGAAAAAGGTTAAAATGTAACGTTTACGTAACTTTTTATTGTAATGCTTATATAGCAAAATGGAAACTTAAGCAAATAGGGCTTAAAACTATAAGCAAAACAAGAAACAAAATGGATATTTAACCAAAACGATGAAAAGATTTTTACATACATGCTATAATGTGTTGATATACAGCGAGTTACGAAAGTTTAAAATCTTTACAGGTGTGTATCTTACACTTATTAAAACGCTGTATAACAACGAGTTACAAGGTTACAAATTGAAAGTAAAAATTTTTTTTATTTGACAATATTTATGAAGAAAATGAAGTGTGCAACCAATTGGAAAATGTAAACATTTAAGAAATCAAGTCCTTTGTAATATGTTTTGATGTTCCACGGTGTATATTTATACAAAAGGCGATGAATAATTATACGGGTGTAAATGATTGAGTATTAGGGAGTTACAAGAGCAATGTTGCGAATTAACAGAAATTAACATTTGTGGAACAAAATGCGAAAATTTGGTTTGGTTTATATTGAGTAAACCAAATGAATATGTAATAATAATTTACTAAAGCACCCCACCCCCCCCTATGGGAGCGCAGCCCTTGGGCGTAGTCACCTCACACAAAAATTTTTTTCTTATTTTTTAACTCATTCTGTCAAGAATGTTTACTTTTACTCAGTATTGCATATTTATTCAAACGCCTTTGTCTGCGTCTTGTCAGGATAATTTACTTTATAGTCTTACCCTTATTATTGAAAGTGCAAAATGTATATTTATCCTCCACCTTTTGAATGTTAATAATGTATAAATATACCGCATAAACAATGTATTTTAGCATAATTATGTAGTTATTTCTTATTTTTGCATTATTCCTATTATTATATAGGGCATATAGGTGAGGGCCACTTGTGGTGCGTAATCCACCGAAGTTCCTTTGTTTACAGGGGTTCTTTCATGTTAAAATAACGCAGAAACTAAAAAATTATTATACACAGATGGAAAATGGTTTAGCTATAGACACTTTACACACGCAGCTGTTGGACCTGACGAGGCAAAGCGAGTTTGGTTTTGACGCATTGCGTTCTACCTCTTGGGGCAGGGTAAATTCGGACACTTACAACATTCTGAAGTCTCAGTTCGTGAGGTCTATGCGTCAGCTTGCCAAGAAAGCTCCTGTAAAGTATTACAAGGGCAGCTATTACATCTTCAATGGCAAGATATACGAGTCCGTCCCAAGGATTGTCTTGGAGCAGACCTACCAGCTGTTGCTCCTTGACCTCGCCATAAGTCCGATGATTGGCGTCAGCACTGTAATGAACAAGTCTTTCATTGACGTCATAGAGTGCTACAACATTCTTCATCCGTCCTTTGACATCGTGGCTTTCAGCAATGGTGTTGTGGATTTCGGTAGAGGCTTGCAGAATCCTGTCGTTATGCCGTTTTCTCCTGACTATCATGTGACCTACTATCATCCTTACGACTTCAATCCGAAGGCCAAGTGTGACAGGTGGATGAACTTTATCCATGAGGTGCTCCCTGACAGGACATCGAGGATGATACTACAGATGTTCCTTGGCTTGGGCTTGATACAGCGCGGAACTGCCTATAATCCGTATGAGGGAAAGGAGTCGTCGAAGATAGAGCTGTGTCTGCTTCTTATAGGTACGGGAGCTAACGGAAAGAGCGTTATTTTCGATGTAGCTTGTAACCTCTTTGGCAAGGACAGGATAAGCAAGATGGATTATGCCGACCTTACCGCAGAGGGTGATGAAGGAATGAGGGGCAGATATCCTATAAGGAACGCCATCTTCAACTGGTCGTCGGACTCTGATCCGCGGAAGTTCGGAAGGAAGAACACCGGCATGTTCAAGAGGCTTGTCAGCGGAGAGCCTGTCCCCATGCGAGAGCTTGGCAGGAATGTTCTTGAGGCCAACAATATCCCGTACCTCATCTTTAACCTCAATGAGCTTCCGTTCCCAGAGGACGCGTCGCTTGGTTTTATCAGACGTTTACAGTATGTCAGCTTTGACGTTACCGTACCCAAGGAGCGCCAGGACCCGGAGCTTTCGAGTAAGATTATAAGGAGGGAGCTTAGTGGAGTGTTCAACTGGGTCATGCGGGGTGCGCAGGAGTTGAGGAAGCGTAAGTACCGTTTTCCTGCCGCCGAAGGAAGTGCCAAACAACTTCTCCTGTCCCTTCTTGGCTCTCAGCCCATATACGCCTGGATACGCGCTTACGGTATAAGGAGTGATGCCCAAGCAAAGGGCGAAGTGTCAAATCTCTTCAATTCCACCATGCTTTATGAGTGTATGCGCAGGTTTTGCGCTATCAACGACGTTGACGAGAAGGATATTCCGTCAATGAACAAGTTTGGTAGGGATATGTGGGCCAAGTACGGTTTCTTCAAGAAGCGCACGAAGGAGGGCAATGCCTATCAGATGTTTGGTGTCACGGAGGCGGACCTGAAGCAGGATATCCTTATCAATGAGGTTTGTAAGGGCGAGGAGGACAATGATGAACCAGAGAGCTTTATCAAAGGCGATGATTAAATATCTATATGAATATGATAGACAAGGAATATGTCAAGGAGGTTATCTCCCGTATTGTCAAGAAGAAGTCTGACGATAGTATTGTTCCCGCCACCGCTTCAATGCAGGAGGTCATGGCTTCCGTTCGTGATGACGTCCTGGAGTGCCTGAGAACAATGTACGGCACAAAGGAGGTTGTAGCGAATAAGACATTGAACAGCGTTTCATTCAAGTGCTTATGAGAAGACATCACAATCCTAATAAAGTTCCTCCGCTTAAGCCCAACCCCGAGCATTGGACCAGGAAGGTTCATTCATGGAAGGCGAAGGTTGCCTACGAGACAGAGGATGATGCTTGGGAGTTCCTGAACCAGAATCCGAAACTGAAGGCACTCGGCTGGCATCCTTACTTATGCAATGTTTGTTCAAAGTGGCATATCGGTAGGTTACACAAACAATGAGCTTATGAAAGGTAGATACTCTTGGAAATATAAAAAAAGAATCAGGTCTATGTGTGACATGATTGAGGAAGGTCTTTTATTCTTTCTTATTGACGAGGTTATATCGGTAGATTCCGGATGCTTTCTTCATGAATTTAAGAATATATGGTGGAAGACATTGGATGATACTCCAACGCCGTTTTTGGTAGAGATAAATGATCATGATGCGATACTGAGACAATTCAATACCCAGATAAGTAAATCGGAAGGCTTTCGGGATGATGGAGCTATCGTTATTCCTGCAAGAGATTTCCTTTTTAAAACTAACTTAGCTTGTGGTAATATTTTAAAACAGAAATAGTTGAGATATGAAGAAGAAGGGATATTACGAATACAGTAACGGTATTTATCCGAGGAAGCTGTGGGTTCATATTGGGAGGGACCTAAACGAGGTGATAGACTCTTGCTTTGATGGGTGTGATTATTCAGATGCGGATTACTGCGGTGCCACTTATGATGCAGCGACAAGGAAGGATAATGACTCGTATGGTGTTCTTGTTTCCTTTAAATGCCTGAAGGATATGACTATGAACGTCTGCTGTCACGAGGCTTCTCATGCCTGTGATGCCATCGAGGATGCTATCGACATGAAGCACGGAGGAGAGTCTTCTGCTTACTTGATAGGCTGGATTGCGTCTTGCATCAACAAGGCTCGTTTGGGCATTGGCGATTTCGTTGAACTAAAAGAAGATAATGAGAAATAGCTTATGATTAAGAAAGAAGATATTAAGGTTGGGCTGAAGTTTTTTATCACACGCAGCGATTGCTTAAAATGTAACTTTGACCCTGTATGTGTTATCGGCGATAACAGTCGTATTCTATTTAGCGTAGATAGAAAAGACGATCACACATGGCTATGCATATCTGACCGTTTTGATGACGGTAAGCTTTTCGCTAATTTTGATACAGAAAGTATAATGAAGTTTGGTGAAAAGTTCTATACAAAAACGGAAGTTGAAGAAGAATGCAGAAAAGAGAATTCAGAACAAGTGTCTCATCCATCCCATTATGCGTGGTTGAGGGATTTGTGCGGTGTTGAGCCACTGGATATTTGCAGGCATCTTGACTTTAATACAGGGAATGCTATCAAGTATCTCCTGCGTAAGGATAAGGTGGATGGCAACAAAACAAAGACAGAGAAGCGCATCGAGGACTTGTGTAAGGCGGTGTTCTATATTCAGGACGAAATAAAATTATTGGAACATGGAACAGACTGATTACACTTGCAGGGATTGTTTCTTCTTTGACAACGGTGTGTGGGAGTGTAAAGAAAAACGCTTCGGGAGAGACGTTTCGGGAGATGATGATGCTTGCACAGATTTCGAGTATAAGGAAATAAAAGTTGAACTTTAAAATATTGTTATCATGGCATTACCATTTGGAAAGACTATCAAGACAAGACACTTCACCGTACTGAAGTTCAGTAAGAGCTTGTCGAAGAAAGAGGTTGCTTCACTCAGAGAGGATATTCCTGCTGAGATCAAGAAGCATTTACAGAGAGGCTCGCTGCCTTTCATCAAGATTGCAGACATTGCCGGCACATGGGGTGTTGAATTCTCTATCGGCACATCCATGTACGCTGCACTCGATGAATGTGTTCCTGTGGCTGTAGGAGACCATTACGAGTTCTCCAAGGATAATGGAAACATCATCGAGGCATTTGCCCAGCTTATGTATGCGGATACATCGTTGCCTGGCGATGCAGAATACACGGCAGGCAAGTTGAAGCTCCGTGACGAATACATTGCTCGTGAGGCTGCAAGAAGAAACGCTGCTTCCGACAAGGGTAAGACAGAAGAGCAACTTCGCAAAGAGAGTGATGAGGCCGTACAGGAGGTTATTGATCGCGACAAGCACGCTGAGACTCTCCTTGGTATGGCAGAACAGATTAAGAAGGAAGGAGGCCAGCATGAGTGATAAATTGATTGAGATAGTCGAGGACCACAATTCCCTGGTACAAGCACTCCAATTCATTTTGGAGGCCGCAGAGACAAAGAAACTGCCTCCATACGGCCTTCTTCCTACATTTAACGACTCTTTTCTTGATGATCGGCTTAGGATAGCCCTTGAGCTTGTCACAGGAGAGAAATATTCGTGATATATCGTATATTTTCTTCTACTTCATTTATATAAAAGTAAGGGGTGGTATCTGAGAAGATATCACCCCCTTTTTAACCAAAAAAATTTTAGAATTACGAACAGCAGAAAGAATCTGTGAACATAATCTGTTTGCAAAGGTACTTGGTTTTGTTGAATTTATGATATATCGAAGTTGCTTTAACACGAATTTAACTATTTGCCACCCTTACAGAGTCCGTTCTTAAACAACAAACAGTCATTCTTTCCGGTTGGATAATTTATTGGGAGGTAAAAATGGCAAGTCGTGTCTTCCGTCTGAAGCTCATCCTGCTTAATCTTAGCAAAGTCTCCAATCATCTTTGTGTAGTCAGCCCATTCTTTGCAAGATGTACTCTTGAGCTTCGAACGGGCGATAACGAGGTCTTTGAGAATCTGTTCCTTTGACGTAGCCTTTGCGAGCTGTTCAGGAGACAGGTCCTCACTATGCTCGTTTTCAATCTTTTTACCCTGCACCTCTGCGATTCTTGTCTGAACAGACTCCAGGGATTCAAGTTTATTCATTTCTCGCTCTAATGTATCTTTGGGCCAGTTGAACCCTTCCCCTTGAAAGGCAACAGCCCAACTGTCACGGATAGACATTCCTGAGCCACGGAGACTGGCGTAGATGTAATAGCGAGGGTCTTTCATTTTGAGAGCCTTTACCTTTTTGTAAATATCGACGGATAACGTGTATCCTTTTGTTTCTTCAATCATAATCTTATTTCTTTTTATTATCCTTGAATGCAAATAAAGTGTAACATTGACACGAAACATGGAAAGGTGGATATGGGTCTTTGAAAGAATGGAAGCCTGCGTCGGCTTCATTTTGACAAATGTCGCACGGATAACTGCTTCCTCTCTTGACATAGAACCCGATAGCTTTGTTCTCCTGCCCGTATTCCTGCTCTGCCTGTCCCCACGCTAAAGCAATCACCTGAGAAGCGTTTCTTACGATGTTCTGATAGGCGTTCTTGTAGTAGCCCTTTCCGTAAGAAGGAACATCGATGTTGATATCCTTTCTCTTCGCCTTGGTGATGACTGATGTGTGGTATGGGTCCTTGTATCCTGTGCGGATGGAAGACAGTAGCTGCTGGTCTGAATATCCCATCAAGGTTCCTGCCTTGATCATCCTCACGATGTCTTCAGCAAAGTTTCCGAGATAGACGGCGTTTCTTTCAGATGTCGTCTTTCCGTAGATGTCGCTGACGAGAAACGATTCAATGTTTTCGCTATCAATCCCGAGAATCTTGCATGAAGCCTTAGAATAAGCAGAGATGTAGCTGTTGATACTCTCCTCTGCCCCGGCCGTAACATTCTTGGCGTAAGAGAGCAGGGCTGACTCGTTTGTGAGCCTGCCCGCACCTCTGTATCGCTTACTTGCGGCAATTACCTTCTGTGTTGATTTCCAGAGAATATCTGCAATATGGCTCTCGCAGTTTCGGATTGCCTGCAAGCGCTTCCTGCTGTAATCGACAGAACGTTTTAATTCATCCATAGGCTATTAATGTGTTTGGTTGTAGTGCTTCCAATTGTTCTTGTCGTCCACGTCATTGTTGTGATTTTGGTCCCATTTCTTGCCACTGCGATTTGGCCTCCCTGCCTTGCGGCCACCGCCGGTGTTTATGTCGTTACCACCCTGCTGTTTATTGATTCGTGCTGTAGCTTCCTCCTCCTCGATGGCGTTCTCTGTCTCGTTATCCGAACGCTGAATATCCATAAGAAGGTCTTGCTGGTCCTCCTCTTTCTTCTCTCGTAAGATACGCTCCCATTCGGCATTCTTAGGGAAGTCAGGACAACGCTCCGATGCAGTCTGCTTCGAGAGGAATCCATTCTGAACGGCAGTTGCAAGATTTGTAAGAAGTTCCGTTTTATTCTGATGAGTATAAGGCTCAATCCATGCATTGATATCGAGACCAACAATAGAAGCCGTCGCATTGTTTTCGTGGCCGATTCCGAACTTGGCAATTTCAACAAGTTTGTCAAGGAATGGCTGCAACTTCTGAGAATCATTCATGGCAACCTCTAATGCAGGAGAATAGAGGAGTTTGATGGCTACACCTGGGAGGTCTCCGGACTTCAACTCAGGCGGCTTTACTGTGAATGACAGCTCATAGATGAGGTCATACGACTTGTTAAGCTGGGTCGCAAAAGCATCTGACGCGTCGGTTCCATTGAGGAATCCCGCGTCGTTATCCTTGCTGTTCATAGCGATAACCTTGGCTGCTCCTGTCATATCGTCGCCTGAAATGGTAATCTCATCACCATCACCCTTTACGTAGAATACAGGGAAAGCGTATGCCTTGTTGTTCTCGCAAAGATACGAGAATGCCTCCTCGTAATCTTCGATGTTCTTCTGAACATTGGACCAGCAAGGTCCCTCGTCATTTCGGATATATGCAACCGGTATTGAATTGAAGTGATGTTCTTTCTTCTCAACAAGAGCATATCCGTTCATTCCGAACAACCCCTTAATGAGGTTCACTGCCTTCTTCGTTACACTCTTTTTGCCGATATCATTTCTAAACCTATAATAATAGGTATCATCCCAGACCTCAACCCACTCAATCTGAGCGTTTCCGTCTTCATCCAAGTCGTAATACTTACGGGCGAATACAGAGAGTTCTCCGGTGATCGAGTCGTAATGCGGATAGAGGTAGTCGCCATTCTTGAATGACAGAACCTTAACTCCAAACTTTCCTTTGTCGATATAGCCGACTGCTGCGGTTTCTGCAACAGTCATGTATGAGCTTACTGCCTCGAAGAACGCAATCTCCATGTTGTGCATAAGCCAACCCTTCTTAAAGATGTTAAGATTTTTCTGGGATTCCTCTTCCTTATCAAGTTCCTCTGTGCTGTCGGCAAGCTCAAACTGAATGTCATTTCCTGTCAAGTGTAGGGTGTGCTTCGTTGCGACAACCTGCTGGAAGGAAAATGCACATCTTGTGATTGGCTGTATGTAGTAGCGGTTTCCTGTAGTAGGATCTTTCGGGTCCCACTCTGGATTTTCCTTAATAATGTCCGGGTAGGCGTTTTTGTCCCAGATTCTATGTCCGCTTGGGAAGTACTCACGAAGGAAGTCGGACTGGGTTTTTACTCTCCATACGCAAGGGTCGTAAGGCATGTTCTGCATACTCCTATCACCAACCTTGTCGGAGAAAGTGCCATGGCTCATGTATCCGTCAGGCTTAAGCTCGTAGAATGGTTTCTTTACGAGTATTTCTCTAAAATTTAAATTCTCCATAATCCTTTTACCTTTTTATGTTTCTTTTTTGTTAAACTGAATATCATTACGTAGAACCAAGACTCAAAGAAGTCAGGCGAGTGGCCGACATACTTCTTGGCCTTCTTTTTAGGCATAAGTTTGAATCCCTTATCATCTCCGTCCTCGTCACGTCGGAGCATCTTGCGTTCCTTCTGAAGAATCTGTCTGAGAGGAACCTTATCGAATCCGTTTCCTGAATACTTTTTTTCAAGCAGTGATGAGTCGATGGAAATCTGTTTATCCTTAATCATCTTGTAGAATAGCCATGCGCACTGGGATTTCAAGTCCTTGTAGAGGTATTTGATACCTTCCTCTTCTTTGTGGTTTTTAGCAATAGGGGCTGCCTGGTTATTGAACGGAACGGCATCCTTGAAGAATCCCTTGAAGTACTGACCGATGCCCTGTAAATCGTAAGTGAAGTTGCATTCCTCGACTCCCCACTCTCTCAGCTTAGCCTCAACTACCGAAACAAGAGTCTTAGAGTCCAGCCTCATCACAACCAAGTCCTTGCAGTGCCATCCTTCCCAAAGCCACATCACGAAGTTGTCGCCGCCGGTGAATGCGATATCGGCAGATGCTCTGCGCTTTCCGTCTCCTGTTTGTTCTGCATTGTCGTAGATTTCCTCAAGGTCTTCCATCTTGATCATGTCATCACCGGCAGCTTTCCAGTTCCAGTTTGCTTCCAGGTCTCGCATACGCTGTTCCTCATCCTGCTGTGCAAGGTTGGCGAGATATGAAACATCGGTAGAGATAAGCTTGATGTTCTCTGATACGTCGGCGCGGATGAATGTCGCCGACTTGATGAACATTTCGAGCTTTGTGTATCCGAGCTCCTCATAGCTGTCCTTCCAGAGGCTATCGATAATGCCCTTGCACTGCTCGTATACCTCTTCTCTTGTATCGCCCCAGTAGATTGAATCCGGCGTATCACCATCCATGAAGCAGTAACGAATAACCCCATTCCTTTCCGGATCTATATATCCTTCGTCGGTAACCCACCAATCGATGAACTTTCGTACCCAGGATTCTGGGTCAGGGTTACAGGTAATCCAGAAGCGGTTTCGAATGTGGGCTGCGTTTCGGTTGTTGGTCAAGAGGTATTTGAACTTCTTATATGGGCACTGAGTACCCTCATCGATGCAGACATAGGCATACTGGCGACCCTGGAATCGTGTCTTGAAATCCTGATAGGCTCCTGCGTAGTACGAGAATTTGAGCCATCCTCCGTTGTCGAAGTTCCAGGTCATATCGTTCTGTGACTTATTGTAAGTTCCAAATTGGGAGAACAATTTGTAAGAGTCTGTTACCAAGGACTGCAAGTCATCTTTTTCATTACGGAGGATGGTTGCATGGAAGTCTGGATTTTTGATATCTTTCAGAACTTCCATAAGAGAACTAAAGCTCTTACTGCCACCGCGGCTGCCGCCACAAATCTTTATATCGGCGTCGATTGAGAGCATATCCTCCTGACCGCCACGCTGAGCAATAATCTTCAGCTTGTCGGGATGTTTCTTGTCGGCGTCTCTTAACGATTGGATATACTCTTGAGTGTAAATAGGCTCTCCATTATCCAAATTTAATCCTGAAAGTACTTCTTTCTGCATAAAAATACAATTAATATTGCAAAAATATAAATTTTTCTTGGATAATTGCATACTTATTCATATATTTGCAAAATAAAAGGTATATTTATACATTTTAAAGTGGAAGAACCACTTTTAGAATAACATTTTTAATCAAAAACAACATGACAAGAGAAGAACTCTTAGCATTGGTCAACAAGGAACTCGGTAGTACCAAGTTGACAATTAGCGAGAAAACCATCAATGAAGAACTTGATGACGTACTCGAAGATTTTGGTGAAGACGAAGCTGCAAACGCCAAGTTGGTAACCAAGGTTACAAATCGCTTGAAACGCATGGACGGCAATCTCCATTCTGACGTTTCTCAGCAAGTTAAGGAATACAAGAAGAAGGCAAGGGAACGCCAGAAGGCTAAGGAAACTGAGTCTGAGGAGGAAGGGTCTGAGGAAATTCCTAACGAGGAGGACATGCCTGAGTGGGCTAAAAAGCTCATCGGTGAAGTCAAGAAGGAGCGTGAGGCGCGAGAGCAGAAGGAAGCAGCTGACGCAAAGAAGGCGTTGGTGAACTCCATTAAGGAAGGTCTTAAGGCTAAGTTTGAGAAAGCCAACATTCCTTTGAATTCGTTTTTCGTTAAGACAGCTTTGGATAAGCTTGAGATTCCTGATGGTGAAGCAGACATTAAGGATCTTGTCGGTAAGGCAGAGGTTCTTTACAATGCTGACCTCAAGGAAGCGGGTATCAATCCAGAAACCAAGCCTCGAAGCGGAGGTGGCGGAGCCGGAGGAACCGGAACCGTAGACGAACACGAGTTCGATGATGTTGCAGCTATCAGATCTCGACACAAGCCTAAGGACGAATAACAATTAGTATTCAGGATAACAAATTTATTTATTGATTATGGGAACAGTTTCTCCTTATTACAGTGAAAGGATGAATGGTAGCGGCTTCTTGCCAGGTCGTTCCCTCATCCAGGCTCGTGGCGAAATCGGCGGTATCCGCTATGTATTCGTCAAGTTGAATGGCGCCACAAAGGATGCTTTCCGTACTCCTACAACTGGTGGTAAGTTGCTCAACCCTTTCAAGGGTCCTGCAAAGATTTACGCCGGTGACTTCCTGGAGTATGATCCTGGCATCTATGGCAACGCAGGCGCGACCGTTAAGATTCTTAAGTCTTACCAGTGTGCAAAGAAGACCGGTGCTACTGACACAACTCTCCTTATTGTACGTGATGGCTACAAGCACATTCCGTTCATTGGAGACAATATCATGGTTGCTCCTGACGCTCTTGATGGCACAGGTACAGCAGTTACGGTTACGGGTGTTGAGAAGACAACCGAGGCTGGCGCAGACGTATGGAAGCTTACTTTGTCAGCAACACTCGGTGTTGTAGCGAAGGATGCGGTACTCGTTGAGGCAGCAGCTGTCGGCGCGTCGCAGAAGCCTATGGTAACCAACCCTAACGGTTATGCTCAGTGCGACTACGACTTCCTGTTCACCCCAGGTGAAGATTTTGAGGATGGTGCTCGCTATATGCTTACCCCATTCCTTGCTAACGATGACACCGTTATGTACATCGACAGGATGTCTCCAATCCCTCCTGCAATCAAGGCTCTCAACAAGAGTCGCGTTAACGGATGGTTCCATCTCTAATTATTAACCTTAAAGATTGATTCAGGATTATGGCAAAATTTGATTTTAATAATTCGCGACTTGCCAAGTTCTTCGGTTCTCAGGAGAATGCGGCATATTTGCAGAGTTTCCTTGACAAAAAGGAAATCTTCTTTACTAACTACGGCTGGTACAAGACACAGGGATATAACTCTCCGTTCCTAACATCTACCGACAACTACGGCTTGGCTACATTCAACGTTAAGGCTCGCAAGTTGAAGGCAGCTCCAATGGCTGACCTCCGCGCTCCTCTCGGTGATTCTAACCAGATGGACAAGAACGGACACAAGTTTTACACCGCTTCTATTCCGGACTTCATCACTCCTGGTTACGTTGAGACCGCAGTTGAGCGTTACGCACGCATCAAGCAGTTCGAGGAGTTCGGTAACGATGCCGATATCTTGGCAGACTGGTGCGATGAGGTTCAGACCCGTATTGACTCTGTTGATGCCACAATGAACTTTATGACCGCTCAGTTGATGTCTACCGGTAAGATTGACTACTCAGGCATTGGCCGTGGTATCTCTACCCCATTGCACAGGGCTATCGACCCTATCGAGTATGGCGACAACTTCATCAATGGTGGTGCTAAGAAATGGGCTGACCCTACTGCTACCATCCTTACCTACATGAAGGAGAAGGAGGCTAAGTATCGTGAGACCCGCGGTGGTTTCGACGGTGCTTTGATCTGGCAGATGACTCGCAATACATTCTATAATGTATTCTTGAAGAACGCAGAGGTCCGCGAGCTCGTTACCAATTACCGCCAGCTGAACTACATTGCCTCTACCAAGACAATGCCTATCAGCAAAGAGCAGTTCATCAAGGCATTCGTTGACTTCGAGGGTGTATCTCCTATCGAGATTGTGACAGAGAAGGAGCGCAACGTTACTCATACAACCGATGAGTACAAGCAGGGTTGGGCAGACAACATCGTTGTTCTCCGTCCTGCCGGTGATGCCTGTGAGTTCGAGCGTACAGACAGCCTCGACAAAAAGCTGATTGAGTATGCGGGCAACAAGGCAATTTCTACCTTGTTCGGTACAACCAACGATGGTCTCGGTCTGTTGATGAACTCAACGGTTCCTAACGGTAAGTACATGGAGTGGCACACAGACATCATGTTCTCTGCTTGCCCAGCTCTCATCGACTTCCCAGACCATTGCATTATGGACATTACCAAGACTGATTAATTTCGGTCTTGGAACTATTAACGTAATTAGATTGTATGGTTATGGAATCAGAGATGGAAGTTTACACTGCATACGACTACCTTATCAACAGGGTGAAGTTTGAGGTGCCAAAGAAGACCATGTTGGGAATCATGCTTACCCGCGGCATACAGCCGGAGTCGCTGATGTGTGACTGTGATGCTGAGGTGCTGAGTTTAGCATACGCCGATACATTGAAGTGGTTTTGCCTTGGCCCAAGCAAGGTGAACAACACCTCTGATTCCGACAATGGTTGGACGCACTCTGGAGGAGGATATGAGATTTCGGACGAGGATATCAGTGCAATGAAGGCGGAGGCTAATGCTATCTACCAAAAGCTTGAGCCAGACTCGATGCTCAAGAAAAAATCCACCTTCCGGGTGACCTCCCACGGAGTAAAGAGGGCGAATTATTCTCCTTATGGAGGACCACTCCCTCACATCATCAAATAAGGCGTATGGAAAAGGAAAACATCAGAAACCCAAGATACCCTCACCATATCAAGATTGTGAGGAAGGTCGTCGGAAAAGCCGACCCTGATGACCCGTTCGCCGATGATGACGCTCCAGTCGGTGAGGACAAGGAAATCATTCTCTATAACGGTGAAGGTCGCAGTTATACGGACACTACCACTGTAGGCGATAAATATGTAGACCAGAACAAGAGGAAAGCATCGATTCCTGTCAGATATGACGAATGGGATGCTGGCAGATGTCCTCTTGACGGAGATACAATTTATTCCACTGTCGGCAAAAACACCGAGGTAGGTATGGTCAAAGACTGCGAACCAGATAATAACAGGACTGTGGTTTACTGGGAATATATAAGAGTTTAGGCTATGGGGAGTTTGGCAGATCAGTTCGTGGATATAGAAAAGAAAATCCGTCAGATGGCTGTACAGAAGATGCAGCAAAAGATGGACCACGCAGCAGAAATGACAATGAAGGCGGCAGATGAGTCACGTGACTATAATGACGTTACAGGTAACCTGTATAAATCAACCGCTATAGGTACATACTACAAAGGCTCCTTGCAGTCGATACACTACGCCCCAGGCCCTGAGCCAACACGCCCCACCCTTGCAGAAGGAGAGAGATACAATCTTGACAGGTACTATCGTAGTTCGTTTTCGTTCAAAGACAGCGGACGTAGGCCTTACAAGGGTGAATACGGAGAAGGTGGACAGAACGGCCCTGCAACGGCAGAAGATGAACTCTTGTACAACGAACATGGCAATGGAAAGTATGATTCCACTTGGCAAATGTTGCTTGTTGCCGGAGTTGATTATGCAAGATTCGTTGAGGCAAAGAAGGGTCACGATGTTATCACGTCGCTCAGAGATTATTTAGTCAGATACTTTAAGAAGGTGTGATTATGGTAAGTATTAAGACATTATACTTCGATGTGGGCAACGCCATGAAAGGTGTGTGTGACAGGGTGTTCCCACGCAACCGCCCGAAGGCTGTTGACAAGAAGATAAACAGTTATATCGTTGTCTTCTTTCCATCTTCTATATACAACAACGAGATGAACTCTGACGGTGCGTATAACGACTACTCTACCACCCTACAGATAGAAGTGTACGTAAAGGATAAGGTCTCAGCAGACAATCCCAACGAACTCGATGTATCCCAAGTAGACGATAAAGTAAAATCTGTTATGGACAGATTTCCAATCTCCACCAAAAACATCATCGTAACAAATCCGATGATAACCATGCAGACAGACGACGGAGACGGATACTCTGTCACCATCATACAAGGACGATTGAGAACAAAATAAGTATTCAGGTATAACAATTTAAAATATTTTAGATTATGGCTATGACAACTATTGACAAGATGAAGGACATTTTCAATGGTCCTAAGACTTTGCTCTACTCAAAGGCTATCACAGACTTGAGCAAGGCTTCAGTAGACATCACACCAGAGATTGAGCTTCCTGTGGAGGTTGATTCCCTTAAGGCAACCATGGAGGATCCAACCATCAATCACTACAAGGTTATCGGCCTTGCTGGTGACTGGGCAACTACCGCAGAACTCGGTGACTTCAACGTAGAGTTCGTTGTTCCTTCCAAGGCAAAGGACTTGTTGAAAATCATGTTCGGTGAGGATGCAATCACAGAGTTGACCAAGGTTACCTTGAAGGGTACTGGTGACGAGACACTCGATGCTACTACCGGTTTTGCCGGCGTTGCAGTTGAGCCAAAGAAGTTCAAGATCAAGGGTACTATCGTCATCGTTGACGACGAGAAGGAGAACCTTATGATCGTGACAAACATTGCCCTCTATGCAACGTTGCAGTGGGATGACACTGGTTCAAAGCCAGTTGCATTCAAGTTCGCCGGTTCTATCGAGGGTGCAGGCAAGCGCAGTATCGCTTGGCTTACCAAGGCTACAGCTCCTGGTATTGGCGGCTAATTAAAGAGAAGTCTATAGGTAATTAGATTCAGGATAACAACCGTTGGGCGGCAGGCTTATGATAACAGCCGTGCCGCCCTTCTTCGTTTAAAAAATCATACAATCATGGCAGAAGAAAAGAAAATAGAGCAGCCTTCGGTGGACTTGCAGGAGATGCTTGACAGCGTTATCGGTGACACACCTACGGAGGTAGTGTTCCGTGGCAAGAAACACAGTGTAGGATGGCTCAGAAAGGGAACAATGAGAAGATGCACCCATATCAAGATAAAGGAGAAGAACGAATGGAAGCGCAACGTCAAGATTTGCGTCTGCATCCTCCTCAACAACATCTGGAAGATACGAGCCTTCTACTGGCTTTACTGGCGTTGGCTCTACTACATCAAGGACGTAGACGTGGTAGAGGTACTGAAAGTTCTCGATGTTTCTAAAAAAAAAATTCCATCGAACGCATTCTCGCTGACTACCATATTAGCGACAGGGATGACGGACGTGATGATGACGATGACGAGGAGCGAAGTAAAAGCTATCCAAGCAGAACAAGCTGGGGAGCAGCCTTCTCGTTAGCGGAGAAGTTTGGTTTTCTCTTCCATCGTAAGTACTTCATCGCAGCCTACGATTACTGGTGGGGCTATTCGTCGGCACAGATTGACCTCATGGTGGCAGACCAGCCTCTTGTTGTCTATCCTAAGACCAAGAAGGAAAGCGGACCGAAGAAGCATACGTTAAAGGAGATGGATGACCTCTACGACAGATGGGTGGAGAAAAAGAAGAATGAGGGAAGCTTAATCGGTAAGAACATAAATCTTACAGATTACTTAAACAATGAACTCTAATTTTAAAATATTCAGGATATGGCAGGTGGAAATTTAGGTGACTTGTGGTTTCAGCTTGGTGTGAAGGATAATACATCTAAGGAACTTCAAAAAATCATCGACAAGCTTAAGACAGGAGACGACGCCGCAAACTCACTTCTTCGTGCTCTCCAGGGATTCGGAACTAAGAAGTCCGGGTTCAAGGAGGAAGCAGAAAAAGCCAAAGAGTTTGCCGATGTTCTCAATGAGATAAACGGAAGGATTTCCAAACTCAAAAAAAACGACAAGAGCGATGAAGCTAAAGATTTGCAGATGGCGGTTAAAAACGCCCTCTCCTATCTCGATATGCTACAGAGAATCAACATAGAACGCAGTAAGATTTCAGAGCTGCGCTCACTGAATCCTAATGTTGATACCTCGAAGCTTAAAGAGGCCGAGTTGATGCTTGAAAATGTCAATAATCAGCTTTTCAGATTACAGAATAAAGCACAAGGTGGCGGAGGCGGTGGCGTAGACTATGCAAACGTTTTGCAAGACTATGCTAAGGTTCTCCAAATGACGTTCCGTGATGCAAAGCAGATTACCGATCTATTCAAAAAAGAAAACCCTTTATCTGCCTTTTCGGGCGGAGCTGCAAAGGTTGAGGCTGATATATCAAGAGTAACTGAAAAGCTTGCCAAAATGCGAGACCTCATGGCAGAGGGTTCGTTAAAGGGTTATAATACCAACATGCTTGGCGGAAGTATCACTGAGCTTGACAAGATTCTTGCCCGATTGCAGTCTGCATCTGGTAACAAATCAATCCTCACTGATGCTGCGCAGATGAAGAACCTTCTTTCCGATGTTGCTGTAGAGATGACAAAAGCAACCGCTGCGACACAGGCATACGGGCGAGAAAAAGGAAAGGCCATCGCAGTAGAGAGGGAGTTTGCCGCGGCAGCTAAGTTGAGTGCAAAAGACAATGATGCGGAATTAAAGGCTCAATCTGATTATATAAAGAGGTATATGGCTCTCGTTGAGAAGAAGCGTGAGATTGCAGAGAAGGCAGGTATATCTCCGTTCTTCAAGAACGATCAGGGTCTGAAGAATATCAAGGCAGAGATAGATACATTACTTGAGAGGCTTGGAAAGGTTAGAGGAGATATTACTCTTTATCAGAATGCTATCGGAACCGGTACGAAGGAAGGAGTTTCCTTCGGACAGCAGGGCTTGAAGGAAGCCAATGCTGAGGCGGAGAAACTGATGGGTACAATAACAGCTCTTCAGAACGTTTACGATACTCTCCGTGTCAGCCAGGCAAATGTCAAAGACTTGATAGGTCAGACTCCTCAGAAGCAGAGGCAGGACGACATTCAGAAAAGAATGTCTGAATATTACTCTAATCTCGAAAAGACTTCTAAAGAGAAGGAAGCTCAGGCCACAAGAGATGCTGCCAAGGCGAAGCGTGAAGATATTGCAGCCGAGAAGCAGCGCCAGACTGAGTTGAAGAACACCGAACGCCGATATGATTCTCTTGGCAATAAGGTTCGCCAGCTTCGCTCAGAATACAGCAGAGGTATCTCTATCGGCGCAGATGTAAGCAAGGCAGAAGGTGAAATTAACAGACTCCTTGCTTTAATGAGAACCCTTAGAGATATCAGGGGAGAACTTTATTCAGGGAACTGGAAGAACAGCCTCGGTACGCTTGGCAATATGGGAAGCGGTCACGATACCACATTAGCTTCGAGGGTTCTTCAAGATCAGAGGGCAGTAAACCAAGAGGTTCAAAGAGGCGTTGAGCTTGAGCGGAAGCGTCAGCAGGAGATTGCTCAGACGGCCGCAAAGGTTCAGTCTGATTTGGTCCGCGGCTTCGAGAGAGCCAACAGTCATGCAGGAAAGCTTAATTCAACCGTACAGGATTTGAAGTCACTTTTCTTGCAGGGAGGTCTTGTGTTCGGCGCACAGCAGTTTGCTATGAGCATCATCACTACTGGTGGCGAGATGGAGAAGCAGCATATTGCTCTCCAGTCCATCCTTGGTGACATGCAGAATGCGAACACAATGTTCAATCAGATTAAGGAACTCGCTCTTAATTCGCCATTTACGTTCTCTGAGCTGAACCGAGACGTTAAGCAGTTGGCTGCGTATGGAGTTGAGTACGACCAGCTCTATGACACAACCAAGAGACTTGCGGATATGTCTTCCGGTCTTGGTGTTAGTTTTGACCGTATCGCTTTGGCGTTTGGTCAGGTCCAGGCTCGCGGTTGGCTCGATGGTAAGGAGCTTCGCCAGATTGCTTATGCAGGTATTCCTCTGCTTGAAAAGTTGTCTGAGTTCTACTCTAAACAGGAAGGCCGAAATGTCTCAACATCAGAGATTAAAACTCGTATCTCTAACCGAGAGGTAAGCTTCGATGATGTGAAGTCTATCTTCTGGCAGATGACAGATGCAGGTGGTCAGTTCTATAACATGCAGCAGGTTCTGAGTGAGACTTTGCTCGGACGCTACAATAAACTGAAGGATGCCTGGGAGATCATGCTTGCTGAGTTTGCGAGTGGTGATTCGCTCGTTGGTAAGTTCTTCAAGACCGCCATTGATGGAGCAACAGCTCTGGTTCAGTCTCTGCACACTCTTGCGATGCCTATTGGTGCAATATTCGCCGGCTACGCATTCAAGAAGATGGCGGCAGGAAATACGGCTTCCAGCTTTCTTTCGAATAAGGCAAATCTCTCATTTAATATTCAGAATAAGGTGTTGCAGGGTCAGGCTCTAACACAGATAGAGCAAAGAATTCTCGCAACGAAGAATCAGATTACAGGTGCTGATTTGAGAGCGTTGGCTAATGCAAAAGCATTAACTACAGAGAAGCTTAATCAGTTGAGATTGTCAGGCAAAATCACGGCAGAGCAGTATAATATTTACAGAGGTATTGTGCTGAGACAGACCGGCGAGAAGACTGTTAGGATGGAATTGCTGCGTGCATTGGCGACAATGCGCTCTATGTCTCTTACTACCACTTTTTCTTCTTTAAAGAATGTGTGGACAGGATTCCAGACGTCGGCTTTGGCTGCATTTAGAGTTATAGGTACAGGAGTTAAGACTCTTGCTGCTGGAATCTGGTCGGCTATAGGAGGTTTACCTGGTCTTATCGTTACTGCTGTTACTTTTGGCATCACATACGCTATCAGTGAGTATCAGGAGCTCAGTCAAAAGATTAATCAGACTCAGGACGAGATAGCCGACAAAAATAAGCAGATAAGAGATTTTCTCCGTGATAACAACGTGAACATCGCAATATCTGGTGGCGACACAAAGGAGATTGACAATATGATTGATAGCTACAAGGAAAAGTTGAAAGAACTTGCTCCTTATAGTTACAAGAACATGTTGATGACAGCGAACGAGGAGAACGATCACAAGAAGAGGCTGCAATATCTCGAACAAGAAATAAAACTTCTCAAGGAGGCAAATGACATTGCGAGCGCAAAGCTCAACAACAGAGGCTATTATTCGGATTTGAGTGATGCAACGGAAGATGTTATTGATGCCTTCAAGAAGAGAGAAGAACTGCGTGTTGCAGCTATGTCCTCCGACGACGATTCCGCGGGATATAAGTGGTTGTATGATCATGAAACTGCATACAGCAACTATATAGAATCACTGAAGAATGAGCTCGCGAAGAGGTTCGGCGATATCGGGAAAGATGAAAAAATGCGTGAGGCTGCCATGCAAGCAATGAGTGGTATATTATCCTCAATGGGTATTCCAGAGGATAAGGCGGATATTATCAGAGCATCTATCTTGCAGGCATTCGGATGTGGAGACAAGAGCGCATGGTTGCAGACAGAGGTATCTAATAGTATGATTGCTTTGATAGATAAGTCTTTCCCCATGATTGGCGAAAAGATAAAGGCAAGTATTCCACTTAACGACGCGGAGAAGGCGAAGGTGAAGGAGCTGATGAATGATGCCAAGAATGGTCTCGTTAAGCAATATCCGGAACTGGAACATACTCTTCAGAATATGCTTGCCGCATCCAACTTCCAGGCTGTTATCAGACTCGTTCTTGATGGCGGTGAAAAGCTGAATAACTTGCAGAGTGAGCTTGTGAAAAGAATACCTGGCAAATATAGCGGCCTCATGATGAGCGAGACATCAGGAAAGTACAAAGCGTTTGCAGAAAAGTGGGGCAAAGAGGATAGCTGGTATTCCGCAAGAAATGCAGCGCAGTCTGATATTGATAAAGCCAAGAACGAGTATCTTTCTGCCAAGGCTTCTAAAGCAAAAAATGCCGGTGAACTCTATACGGCTTGGCAGACGGTAAAGCAGGCCGCAAAAGATTTGCTTTATTACGACTATGAAGGAAGCGGCAAGAAGTCCAATAAGGTTCCGAAAGGAAAAAACAGGAATGCCGGAAACCAGGAGGACAAAGAACTCGAAACTCTAAGGAAGCGTGTCGAACTCTACAAGAAATTCTATTCTGAACTCGAAAAGTACAGAAGGATGTACGGAGAAGAAGGAGCCATGGCGCAGATAAGACACGACAAGGAGTTTAAGAACTCTGTTTTATCTTGGGGACTTTCTGACCCTGGAACTTACGGAGTGTCGATAGAAGAGTTGATGAAACGTGTACGGTCGTCAACGCAGAAGCGAAAGGAGTATAAAGAAAGTCAGCTTGCAGATATTCATGCCAAGAACAGGAGCATCGAGGAAGAGCGCATAAAGTCGACCAACAGTCAGTTATCAAAACAGCTAAACATCCTCTCAAGTCAATACGAAACATACAAGAAGATATATGAGCTGACAGGCAACAGCGAAGGCTCATCGCTCCTCGCCTTCGGGCACGTGCAGTCTGGAACCTATCAAGACTATCTGAAGGAACAGATGAAATGGGCCATAGGCGACCATAACCAGAGGACTGGCCAGAACCTCAGTGCCGACGAAGTGCTAAAGATGAGCGAGAGCGACTTCAAGAAACATGTCGGCGATGAGAGTGAAAACGCTTCTGTTATCTACAAGGAATGGACGGAAGAAACGAATCGTATTAAGAAGGAGACCATCGACCTGATGGCTAACCTGATTGAGAAGAATGCTACCATTGCCCAGCAGATTGAGGACGAGAACCGAAAATACGAGAGACAGCTTGAACTCATCAAGGGCATCGAAGACCCACAGATGAGAGACAGAGCCAAGGCCGGCGCCACAAAGACTCACAATGAGAATGTGTCGAAGCTTCAGTTTGAGCAGTTCAAACAAGAGTCTGACTGGGTTACCATCTTTGATGACCTTGACAGGGTGTCTTCCGCTACCATCAATACAATGATTAGCAATATCGATGAATTTTCTCGGACTACAGGACTTTCGATCGAAGTTGTTAAGCAGTTGCGTGACGCATTGGATAAGCTGAGAAATGAACAGATTGACAGAAATCCACTCCCGTCTATATTTGGAGGTGTTCGTATAGGAAATGCAATCGGAGAGATACTTAATGGAAATAGGAAGGTTGGTGCTTCCGGAATCAATATCACGGATGCCCAGGCGAAAAAGACTGGACTAATAGCGGGTAAATGGTATAGCAATGCAGACTTAGAGAATAGCAAGAAGGGAGCATACAATGATTCCTCAAAGGCTATTACTTCTCTATCGGGAAAGATGCAGGCTTTATCAAACATCATGGATCCAGTCATTAACCTGTTTGAGGCTCTTGGCGAGCAGAATTCTATCCTCGGACAGATTGCAGGAGGTGCTTCCAACGCATTTAGCGCAGCTGCCAATGTATCTGACGGTTTAAGCGCTCTTGGTCTCGGGTCGGCAGGTCCTTACGTAGCGGCAGCGGCAGCGGCCCTGAGTGTGGGAAGTTCGCTCATCAAGGCATTCGGCGCAGACTACAGCAGCTACAACAAGGCGAAAGCTGAGTACGAAAACCTTACCTCCATCTGGGATACTCTCATCTCCAAGAAGACTGAGTATATGAATATCCACTGGGGTACGGAAGCCGCCAATGCCTCGAAGGAAGCCCAGGAGATGCTGGAGTCTGAAATAAAACAGACGAAGGTGATCGCCATGAAGAACTTCAACTCAGGTGCTTCGGCAGGAAGTCACTCTATCAAGGTGAGAGACTGGGAGAAGCGTGGGTGGAAAGAAGCTGCCCCCGAAATATCCAAGAGATACGGCGTGAAGTTTGACAACATGACCGACATTCTGGATATAGACTACAAGGTGCTTCAGCAGATAAAGAAGGACTACGCGGAGCTTTGGGCCAACCTTGATGAGGACTCAAGGACCTATCTTGACAAACTGATAGAGTACGGCGAGAAGTCGGAGGATATGATAGAGTCGCTGACTGAGAAGCTTACCGGCAACAAGTATTCCGACCTCGTTTCCGCCTGGGGTGACGCAATGGCCACGATGTCGAACACATCGGATAACCTTGTGGACCATTTCGAGGAAAATCTAAGGAATGTTATCTTGAAATCCATGATAGAGAACCTTTATGGAGAGAAGATAAAAGCTCTGATAGAGAAGACCAAGAAGTTTGGCGACCCTAATGGCGGTACGGAAAAGAAGCTTGACACAGCAACGGGAAAAGTAATGTCCGAGTACACCAACACAGAGATGGATGAGATAGGCAAAGACCTTGCTGACGTGACAAAGCAGATAGAGGCATCAAGAGATTATCTCAAGCGGTACTACGGATGGAGCGACAACAGCAGTTCTTCTCTTACAAATTCTGTAAAAGGGATAACGGAAGAGACAGGAGACCTGATTGCCAGTTACCTCAATAGCATACGTCTTGATGTGTCAGTAATAAGAGAGGAGCAAGTGAAATGTATGTCGGAATCGAACGAGATAGCCAAGTCACAACTAACACAGTTGAACTTCATATCTGCCAACACCCTAAGAAACGCTGAATCAGCAGAGCGAATAGAACGCGTATTCGAGGAGTATAGCAGTAATTTCAACATGGTTATCAACGGCGTTAAGTCTATCAAGGTAAGATAATGTAATGATTAAGGGCGTGATGAAGTGTTATTCGCGCCCTTAATCGCATAAATATACATTGATATTCTTATTTTACTTGTATATTTATACAATTAATTGTATATTTGCATCATAATAAGTGATTTTGAGTTATGAAAGATTATTTCAGAATTTATATGCAGAAGGAAGGCGATGGTGCCAAGGTAATGGACACTATAACCGATTTCGGTATGTACGTAAGCGAGAGCCCGTTCAAACCATGCGACGCAGTGAAAGAACCCGTAAAGAGGAGCTGGTATGACGAGCACGGAGACGATGAATATATAGGCAAAGACGGCCTGTACATGGCAGCTTACGAAAACAAGGTAAAGTTCCTGTTTAAGGGAGAAGTTTATGGGGCGAACGAGAAATGCAGGAGCTTTGTGAATTATCTCCGAACAACAGGTATGATGAAGATGTATTGCGACTTCAATAAGATTGGCAGGCAGCACGTGAGACTGAAAAGCATAGACCCTGTGCTGTACAGGGACCCAGAGAATGAAGACTTATTGGTGATGAGTGTTACCTTCAAGTTTAACGATCCCGTGACAGACATTAAGCCGGTGATGGGTGCAGACGGAAACATAACGAACTTAACCTGATACAGACATGAGTAGATGGAACATATATCATAATGACGGAACAAAGCTTACGGACGTGAACGATGACGAGGTTGTCGTTCACGGATTGCAGTACTCAGACAAATGGATGGGAGACTGCTTCCTTACCATTGACTTCAAAAACAACGCTCCAATCAACTTTAAGATAGGCGACTACATCATATACAGAGGAGATCGCTTCGAATTGAACTACGAGCCAGGAAAAGACAAAAAATCAAGTCTAAACACATACGGAGAAGGATTCGTATATGACAGCGTAAAGTTCAATGCGTTGCAGGACGAGTTGTCGAGATCGGAGTTCTACGATGTGGTATTGAATGACAACGAGCTCCACTACACTACCCTACCGAAATTTCCGTTCTACGTGCAGACACTGGACGATTTGCTCGACAGAATACAGGCGAACCTCAACGAACAGATAGGTGTAGGTCTTTGGAAAATTTACTCCAGGAACATGGAACGTTCCGTGCAGCGTGGAGCCCTGAAGAGCGAGTGGATGTCGGTTTACGGTGAGGGAACCAGCGACAATGTTATCGAACCCAAGTCTATCACCGTTGACGGAAAGACCTGTTGGGAAGCTTTGGCCTTAGTAAACAGCGAGTGGGACGTAAACTTCATTGTAAGAGGTCGTAACGTGTACGTTGGAACGGCAGGCGTGCTCGCAAACAATATCTTCAAGTACGGGCTTGGAAAAGGGTTAAGTGAGTTGATCCAAAACGCAGACTCAGAACAGCAAATCGTGACAAGGTTAAGAGCTTACGGTTCTGAAAAGAACCTCCCATCTCACTACTACGCAGACCTTGGCACAAAGTACTTCTGTAACATCACAGAGGTGAACACTGCAACAAGTTATCTGTCAGTGTATATCGACATGGAGTACATTGACAATTATTTCACCATCCCAAGAGTTTTCGTACCTAATGACGGGACAGGTAAAGAACAGACGTACGGATACGTCCTGAAGGTGACGTTTGACTTTCAGACGGTCATCACCTGTGTTGTGACAGCTTTGAGCAGCGGGCAGGCCGTAATGTTATACTCGGAAGTGAAGAACAACATGGAAGACAACGGAGACGAGCCGTCAAAAGAAAATCTTGACAGGTTTATCGCACAGGTAAACGCAGGAAACAGAAAAATATACATCGTAGACGGCCTTAATAAGAAGGCAGTTCCGTCTTCGATGAAAAAGTATGCAAAGAATCTGCCAAACAACATGTCTATCAACAGGCTGATGTTGCCAGGATTCCCCCATGTTTCACTTAACGACTACTACAACTCGCTGAGTAAGGCAGACAAGGAATATGTAAACCCAACGGGCAAGGAGCACGTCTTTTCGACCAATCCATACAGACCCTATATTGACTCTGTGAACATACAGCAGATTGGACTGCGTTCCGCATCGCAATATTTTGATAACGATGACAAGACCAACGGTATCGTAGAGATATACCCTACAATCGAAGAAATGGTTGTCGGTGGCGTTCGTGTGGATGAGATTGACGAGGGCGTTGCACCCAATGATAACGGAAGGTTTGAAGACGGACAGACTGTAAATAATGTTGATATCTACCTGAATCCGTCTATCGACTTCGACATCAACGACCTGAAGGACAGTGATTTCTCTATCGCCATGAAGGATGGCATGTGTGGAGGAAGGACCTTTAAGGTAGCATCATCGGTAAAAGAGAACGGCAGATGGAGGCTAACCATACAGAGAGTAAAGGACGATGCCTTGGAGTTGTGGTTCCCATACAAAGACTATCCTATCAGAAAAGGAGATCACTTTGTGCTGACAGGTATCATCCTACCCGACTCTTATGTGAACGCAGCGTCACTAAAGCTTCTGAAATATGCCATTGCCTACATAGACAAGAACGACTACACAAGGTATGTGTACCAGCCCAAGGTGGACGAAGTGTTTATGGCCAGACAAAACGACCAAGCGACTGAAGATAAAACCGGAACCATCAAGAGCCTTCATGACACGCTGAAGGCCGGCGACATCATGGAGTTTGACGATGATGACTTACACATAGGGGGCAAGGTGACCATCGACCAGCTCGTCATAAGAGAAAACGAAGGAGGCATACCAACCTATGAAGTGACTCTGAGGAACAATGTAGAAGTCGGAACGATGGCTAAGATAAAGCAGCAGATTTCATCCCTTGAGTCAGGAAACGGAAAGGTAAGTAGCGAGACATCAAAGCAGATAACCGACTCGACTATCAATGAAGCTTCAAAACACTTTCTGTCGAAGCTAAAGGACGACACCGCACAAGGCGTGATTACCTTCATCAAAGGACTGGTGAGCGAGGCTTTAGTAAAGCTGAACGGAGGTGCTTACTTTGGTAAGGGCGGAGCGTTGATAGACGATGCAGGACGGGCCATCTTGGAGTCTTTGCAGTCCATCGACTACGACAATGCGGCTGAGCAAGGCTTTTCCGTTGAGAGGGAGAAGAACGGCAAGTATCACGCTTTCGTTACGAACCTCACCATTTGGGGAAAGGCTATCTTCAACGAATTGGAGGTAAGAAAACTGTCGTATGCAGGAGGTAATGTGTATCTCTCAGGCGCAGGAAGCAAGATAGTGAAGGTCGTGCCTGTAACATGGGAAAGCGAGAGCAGTGAATGGATAGAGACCTCTGTAGATAAATACGAAGGCTGGCTCTGTTATCTCTTGGCGGATGACGGCACTATGGCTACGCAGAACCTGTGGAGAGAGGGCGACCAAGTGAGGTGTAGGACTATCGGTACTCTTGCTACGGGAACCATGAACGCAAGCAACAAGAGCTACTGGCGAACTATCCCTGCTTATGGTGTGTCGAGTGTGAACGAGAAGATATATGACGGATATGGCAACGAGCTGTATGGAGGGCAGATGTTCTCGTGGATTGTAATCGGCAAGCATTCTTTGTCGTTAGACTCAATGACTGAGGAGTTTGCAACGGCAGAGATAGGTGGTATTCCTGAAGCAGGAGACACTATCGTGCTTGACGGACATAGAGCTGTTTTTGTTGGAGGACAAATTGTTGACGATGACAGCAGAAAAGGTGTGCTGATACTGGAGAGTACTGGCGAGAACACACCTCGCATCGTAGGCTTCAAGGGTGTGGACAGATATACACACAAGGGCAAAGAGGTATTCGTGCTCTCGCCTGATAGGATAAGGCTTAATAGCGGTATCTTTGAGTGGGTATCTTCGACTGGGGATGCTATGCACATGGTGAACTACAGAGGCGAGTGGAAAGAAGGAAGCTATGCCTACTACGACCAAGTGAATCATAACAACGCCCTGTGGACCTGTATAAACGAGAACGGAACAAGACAAGAGCCTTCGGACGCAAGCAGTGACTGGCAGAAGGTGCTGTCGGGAGAAAAGGGTGAAAAAGGAGACAAAGGAGACAGAGGTGACGAAGGACCACAAGGGCCTAAAGGAGAAACGGGCGCACAAGGACCGCAGGGCGAGAAAGGAGAGCAAGGAAAGCCTGGAGCAGACGGAACTAACGGAGAGGACGGAGTGAGCATACTTATCGTACAGCCCATCGTGCTCGACACTAACGATAACGGCATCGTGTCGGACACCACGGCAGAAGGACGAGTAATGGTGATGAGAGGTGGCGAGAATGTTACTAACGAGTGCTCAGACGTAAAGGTGAGCTATATGCAGAACTGTACGGCTGCGGCAAGCTTGGCTACGGGATACATAAAGGTGAAGCTCAATTCTGTGAACACTACCACTCTTGCGAGCGGAGACAAGGTGTCGGTGAGCGAGGGATACGTGACGGTGGCTTTCTCTCTCGGAGGGAAAAGCTATGCCACACAAGTTCCATTCTCTGTGAATGTGACAAAGTATATGGGCAGTGTAAAGGCTACGGCCAAGCAGTACCAGTCGAAGTTTGAGGCACTGGAGAACGACCTCAAAGGAAGCAATCCTACCGTTCTCAAAGCCTACACATCTACTATCAAGCAGACAGCAAAGGAGATTACTCTTAGCGTGACTCAGAACCAGCAAGGACAGCACAACCTACTGCGAGATACGGCGCTGACAAGGAAGGGTGATATATATTATTCGGACGGCCTCTTCCAGCCTACGATAACACAGGGCGTGAACGGCCATAATGCCATCCGCTTCTCGGTGACGGGTAACGGAACGCCTCAGTACAAGGGACTTTTCTGGGGACAGACCATCAACGGCATCGCTGTGAAGAAGAACACCGATTATACATTTTCCGCATGGATAAAGTGCGACACGAAGGACTTACAGGTTCATTCAGAGGTTTTCAAGATGGCTGCGCTGAATAGTGGTAAAGGGGACAGAATTACTGCCACCTCGGGTAAAATGGATTGGCTGACGAAGGAGAACGAGGTGAATCGGTGGAGGCAGGTGAACTACACCTTCAATACGGGCAACGCAGAGTTTATCGAGGTGAATATCTTTGTCTACAATGGCATAACCGTGGACGGAACATTTGGTTATACTGCCTCTGGTAACGGATGGATATGTATGCCAATGCTTGAAGAAGGAAGCGAGTACACAGGCTGGACTCCTGCGGAAACGGACTACGACTATGTGGGAGGAAACCTTTTGGAGGACACGATGTCACTGACCAAATCGTCTGACAACAGCAATCTTCAGTTTGCCAGCGGACTGATTTTGTTTGGTAAATACGAAGGCTGCTACGGTATATTGTACAACAAAAACAACTCGGCAGAGTCTCAGTTCACAGAAGCCTTGCAATATAAATTTCCAACAACGGCTACCCTTTCTGGGCAGGCGAGAATAGTAAAGAATCAGGACTATGTGTTCTCCTTCGTTGCCAAGGGCAGCGGGAACATCAACGTTTATCTATATGGAGACAGCGTACATGCAAATGTATATACAGAAACCTGCGAAGGAAACGAATATACGGACGGCAGGGCTGACGGATACACACAGCTCGCACTCACCTCGACCTATAAGCGGTACTGGGTGCATTGGCGAATAGAGGACTATACTGGAGAGGGAGCAGAGGTAATTCCAGACAAGGTGCTGATACGTGTTCCAGGCGATACTGAAGCTTGGGTGACAAAGCCGAAGCTGGAAGAAGGCGCACAACTTACTGATTATACAGAACGGAAGACCGACCTCATCGACAGAGCCACAGCAAAGGCGGCAGGACTTGAGATTACGTCGAGAGGAGTAACTCTGTATGGCGAGAAAATCAAGGTGGAGAACACGCTCTCTACCGGTCAGACTACGACAGCCGCTCTCTTTAAAGACGGAGCCATCAATGCGGCTCTGATACTGGCGCAGATGCTTACATCGCAAGGACACAACGGACAGATGGTAAGGATAGCCGATGGCCTTATCAATATCTACGGCAAGGCAGGAACTGCAAACATCCGCTTCGGTCTGAACAGTTCGGGACAGGCCGTGCTGTCGTACTACGACGACAACGGAAACTTTCTCTACGACCTCGGTCCTGCTGGTATTGCCTCACTCAGCAAGACCGACGCAAAGATAACTTCTGAGCAATATATCAAAGCAGAGGATGCAGGACTGACGACTCCGCTCGGAGAGAATGTAGATCTTCCGTGGGTTGACACAACGAAGTCGTGGTACACGGCAACGAAGGACAACAACTACATTCTTTTCGTTAAGGGTGCGACGGGTAAAAAGACAACCCTGTATCGTTACTCAGCACCAAGAGTGAACGGAAAGATAGTAGCCGACTCGGCCAACGGATTGAGTACCTACGACCTTGCGAGTGCAGCCGACGGAAGGACGTTTACGAGCCGCACAATGGTGAAGAATGGTGCGCTGACAAATCTTGCGGATGGCGTGTTCCTCACTGGGGATGTCACTGTCTACGACAACACAAAGCTGGTGCCTTCCATCAAGAAGGGACAGAGCGTGACAAGGCCATCCTTCTATGTACAGACAGCTTCCTTTAACGCAAAGTTCACGACACTCGGATGGTTCGGAAGAATCTATTCAATACAGACAGAAATCACTTTCGGTAATCTTGACGTAGGAATAATGAGCAACAATAATTAAAACGAATATGATAACATATAAGGAACTGTATGCTACGCCTTTGGAAACGAAGGTTGCGACATGGAAAAACAATGAGGTGCGTCTTGCTGTGAACGAACGAAAGACAGAAGACGGTGAGTATCTGTACGACTGCGTGTTGCTCGATATGAATACCGATGCTGAGCCTACTGAAGAACAGCTGACAGAGGCTCTGAGAAACAAGTGCATCGAGCAGATAACGGAGTACGATAAGAGCGCAGAGGTGAATACGTTTTATCTCAACGACGAGGCTCACTGGCTCGACTTCGAGACAAGAGATAGGGTATATCAGGGCAATGAGCGACTGATGCGAATGGGGAGAACGGAAACAACCCTGTGGCTCGACGGCGAGTGTTATACCCTGCCTATTGACACAGCTCAAGACCTCATCAGCAAGATAGAAGTCTACGCAAAGGACTGCTACAATGTTACGCAGACCCATCTTGACAAGGTTGTGGAGCTACAGACGATAGACTCATTGATAGCCTATGATATTACGGCAGGTTATCCAGAAAAAGTACGATTAACAATTTAATTTTATAGCTATATGAAAAAAATAGTTAAAGGCAATGACTTCACGCTGAGAATCCCAGTGATGAAGATGGTGGAGGGGCAAGCGAAGGCTTTCCCCTTGCCAGCCTGTACGGATATTGTGGTACAGGTATGCAATCAGTTCAAGCGCATCCCTCTTGCGTTTGAGGTGGACGTGAAGGAGGATAATGTCCTCCTTGCGAGAGTAGAGGGTGATAAGATGAGCCTCGGTACGTATGCCATCGAGGTGAAGGGTAAGATATTCGGCAATGACTGGCGAAGCAATGAATACCCTCAGTTTGCTATCGTGGCCAACAATGCCGATGCCGACACCGAGTTTGGAGAGACCGATGAGGGCGACAACAGCGTGGAGATGGATACAGCTATGGTTATCCTGCCTCCTTCCGTGGAATTGTCAGACCTCATCAGCAAGGCTAACGAGGCTCTGAAAAACAACAAGGAGACAAACGATACCATCAATACTAACGAGGAAGCACGTAAGGAAGCTGAGACTCTGAGGGGGACTGCTGAACAAGGACGGGCGTCTGCTGAGGAAGCAAGGGTGTCTGCTGAAGGTAGTAGGACAAAAGCCGAAGAAGGACGTGTGTCAGCAGAAGGTGAGAGAGTGAAAGCTGAGAAAACCCGTGCAGATGCGGAAATCAAGCGAAAGAGTGATTTCGATGCTGCCATTAAAGCAGCAGAAGATGCCACGGCAGGTGCAGAAACCTGCGATATAGAGCTGTCAGGATCAACAATATCTGTGACAAACCGCAACGGAGAAACGAAGTCAGTAGATGTTATCAACACTGATGAGGAGGTGACTGTCACAATTGCCTCTTCTGTTGACTCTATCAAGGTGGCTGGTATCAAGATTAATGTATTCTTGAACAACGGTAAGACACCTCAGAGCTATACGACAGATACAGAGGGCAAGGCTACATTTACCATTGCCCGAGGAAACTATTATCAGGTAACGTTCCCTGAGTACGGCAATGCTCAGCCCATTGCTCCTCAAGGATATACTGCCGTGCTGGGTAGCCGCAATATCAATGTAGAATACCTGCCTTACGATGAGGACAGTATGGAGAAGGTGATCATTACGGCTACAAAGTACGTTGAGAACGTGGGTACAGCATGGGAAGGTATTCCTGTTATTGTGACGATTGACAAGAAGGACACTACCTATCAGACGGACGCAAAAGGCCAGGTGACAGTGTTCGTTCCATACAAGAAGGAGTACACAGTTGTCATTAACGACCAAGATGGCTACAATGTCAGCTTCAACAAGAACTCAAGAACCTACACAGCGAGTGTTCCACAGAGACTTATCGATTACAGGTTTTATCAGTTCAAGGCAGGTATCTTTGTCGTTGATGCGAATAAAAACGAATACTACATCGAGGACTGGGTAGCAGCAGGCAAAAACGCTGATGATGCTGTAGCTATCAAGGTGGCAGACGCTTCGCTTTCTATCAATCATGGCACTTTCTGTATTCGTACAAGTGATATTAAGAATGTGTCCAAACAGATAAGTAAGTCTTGGTGTACGCAGAACTTGCAGTTCAATTCTATTGAACTGAACGGAAATAACGTGAATGATGCAAACTACTATAACGGAGAGTCTTCATCATACCTTATCAGGCAGGAGGCTCAGGAACGTAGCTTGTCTGTGCCAGCCTTTGATTATGCCTATGGTCAGATATTCAACCTTGGCGGTGAGGATTTGCATGGATTTGTCATGTCGGTTGGTCAGGAATACGTACACGTAGCCAATATCGGTATCATCAAACAGGTGTTGGAAACCCTGTATGGTGAGACGGTTGCGACAGACTACTACAACTTCGTAATGAGTGGAAAAAATAGGTGGACTTCTACGCAGAACTCTGTTTCGCGCGCTTGGTTCTTCAATAGTAGTAAGGGCGACGGCACCAAGGAGTTCAACTGCTTGGTTCTGCCAGTTTTCGCTTGTTAATCTCTTTATATAAAAATAGATATTATGCAAAAAGTAAATTTTATAAAGACTTCTATTCCAGAAGACCAATATAAACAACAATATAGTTTAGGCAATATCATTGTCTATCATATAGGTACTACGTTTAATAGCAAACAGAATACCTATGAGTGTTATGAATGTACAGTTTCTACATCAACCTTTAATGAAGATGAAATTAAGGCTTCATTCAATGAATTTCTTACTAAAATCAAAGCTATGCAATTAAAACAGGCTAAGGTTGACAAGATAGCGGAGATAACAGCCTACGACACATCGGACAATGTGAACGGCTTTGTGTTGAATGGACTGCTGGTTTGGCTCGACAAGGCGACAAGAGTAGGCTTGATGAACTCTACCACTATCGCCAAAGCAGCAGGGCAGAAGACGACAACTCTGTGGCTTGGTGGGCTGAAACTGGTGGTGGATTGCGACAAGGCTATTCAGCTACTATCGGCCCTCGAAATGTACGCCCTTGAGTGTTTTAACGTGACCGCAAGCCACAAGGCAGCGGTGGGCGAACTGAAGACTATCGGGGAGGTGGAAGCCTACGACTACAAGACAGGCTATCCGAAGATGCTTGAGATGAGTGTGTAACATCATATTGCCGATGTCAGCAAAATGATATTGACGTTTAACACAATTAAAATAAAAAGACTATGTATATACTAAGTGTTATTTCTTTCCTCTTACTTGGAGGATTTCTGCTTCTCGCAGCAATGCGCTTTGGCGTTCCTGCGATGGTGAGCGATGTGTATTATCAGTTACAGGGATGTACGGGTAGCGAGGTAATTGGCGATAAGCGCAAGCGGAACTATGGATGGGTATTCACTGCTGTAATGGTTACGTGTGCGATACTGATGATGGTGTGTATGCTCGACTCGGGTAAGGGCATTCAGTGCCTCGCCTTTATAGGCTGTGGAGGACTGATGTTTGTAGGTGCTGTACCAAATTATCTTGATGCTGATGCATACCCTATTCATAAAGGAGGGGCTATTGTAGCTGCGGCAGGGTGTGTAGGCTGGTGTTTGTCGGTGTGCTGGGTGCCAACGGCGATTCTTGCATTTATCTATCTGTTGCTTGTGGGCTATTCGGACGATGATGGCGAGCGCAATCCTGTCTGGTACATGGCAGAGGTTGCAGGATTTCTTGACGTGTATATTACTTATTGGATATGTGCGTTATGAAGAATGTGTTAAAATTAAACAAGCGAGACTGGATTGGCCTTGCTTGTTGGCTACTTGTCAGTTTATTGATAGGTCTGCTTGCATTACCTGTAATGATAGGTAGAGAGGTGTATCAGTATAAGCGCTACCACTTAGCAAAGTTTGAATGGGAGGACGAGGTAAGATGTTCTTTAGTGATAGCAATAGGCTCTGTGATTCATTTCCTGTTGTGGTGGTAATAAATATATAAGGTGGGCAATTAGTTTTGTCCACCTTATTTAAATTGCTTATAATCTGAAAGTTATAAGGTAATTATGTAGCTTAAATCTTTCAGATTGAAAGTATTAGTGATGTTTAACAGAAAAATATTGCTCAATTTGATTGTTTTGAGCATAAAATATTATATTTGTATCATCATTTAATTTTTCGATAAATCGGAACAATATTTTAAAACTCAAAAAAAATAAAAACCCAAAAACAAAAGGAGAAGAATTTATGACTAAAGAGGAAGAAGATGAAGTTCATCGGTTAGTTCAATCAGTCGGTGTTGTACAGTTGTCAAGAGTAATGTTTAAAGGCATGGACGTTAGCGAAATTGTAAGCGTCATTATTCTTGCAGGTAGAGGCTACAGCGTGAAGCTACTCACTTTGTTCAAGTATTATTGTGAAGTGATGCCTCTGTTTATCATGCTTTTTCATATTGCATGCA